>Ga0326728_10018458_pt1 | contig 13749 bp, 9 predicted proteins | sample MB3enrmetagenome_FD_207602 | JGI IMG/M metagenome (GOLD analysis project Ga0326728, IMG submission 207602) | Lab enriched peat soil microbial communities from McLean, Ithaca, NY, United States - MB31MN | ecosystem: Environmental > Terrestrial > Soil > Wetlands > Peat | place: USA: New York... | reverse complement strand
TAACCAAAAGTGAAGTAAGTCTCAGACTAGCAAAAGCTGAGTGGGATACAGATAAACAGCCCGCTCGACGCATTTCGGAGACCCCGGAATGCGCCGGATCCAGGTATCAGGGCACGACTTCTAGTCGTGCCGACCGTGCGCGCCCTCGTTTTGGGCTTCTAGGCGGTCTCAATTTCGTAGATCCTGTCGGCGATCCGCATGACGCACTCGTCTTGCTTTTGCCCAAAGCGCAAGCGTTCCGCTCTCGACAGTTCCTTAAGCAGTTCCTCGTAAGTTCGGAAATCGTTTCCATGGACGGCCTCGAATCCCAGCGCGCTCGCCATCATGCAACTGAAGTGGATGACCCCCAGAGCGGCAGACGGCTTGGGTGGTTCCGCGTCATGATGATGGGACACAATGTCGAGGAACTCTGCGGGAAGTTCCCAACCGGCAACGAGCGAGTGCCCCGCCTGGCAATGGTCAAACCCGAACTGCGCTCGTTCCTGCGCCTGGACGTCGCAAGGCTCTTTTTCCATGCTCTGCAGGAAATTGGCGTATTGCGCGGGACGCAATACGGCCAACGCCAGCCGGCCGACATCATGAATGATTCCGGCGGTATAGACGACATCCTTGTCCAGATTCCGCCATCTATCCGATTTTGCCAGACGGCACGCCGCCACCAGCTCTTCCGCCACAATGGCGCAGGCCAAACTGTGATGCCAGCAGGCCCGCAGGGCGGGGATTTCCAGCACACTGCCCAGATAGGCTTTGGTTCCGACCGTCAGCACCAGGCCCTTGAGGCGGTTGTATCCCAGGAAAATCGCCGCTTGCAGGGTGCTCTTAAAGGTCTTGCTGGTTCCATAAATCGGCGCATTGGCGGCGCTTAAAAGTTCATGCGCGAACACCGGGTCCACGCAGACCACATCATGCAGTTCGCGGAGCCGCATTTCGCTGTCCGAGGCGTACTGCAGCGCCTTGACCACAACGGCCGGGAATGGCGGCAATTCGGCCAGAACTACCGGTTCCGGCTTCTTAACTTGGTTTGGCATGTTCTTCGGCTAACGCATCCAGTCTCTGTTTACTCCGCCGCGTCATCTCCCTCAAGCGAAGAACCGGGCCCCAGCCGGCACCCGGCGGCCCCAATCGGGCTGGATTCGAAGCCATCTTTTCATACGCTAAAAGTCCAATAATATGCCAGTTGCAGTCCGTGAATAGCAACAAGCAAAAAAGTATCCCCAAGAGTCCGGCGCAAAAAAGTCTACCCCTAGGGTGTTTCTCCGATACCTGAATCCCTGAGCCGACAAATACGCAGCAGGCAGGGAGCGTGGTTAGGACGTAGGAAGGGTTTTCTGCCCTCGTATCCTTTGTGAAGAAAAGTTTTGAATGCTCTCTTGACAGGGTTGAGTAGTGAGCCCTCTTCCTACTCTGCCAGTGCCTTAATCAAGCGGTACAAGAATTCCCGGCCATCGTAGATTTGCTTTACCCCGGCATGCTCATTCATCCCGTGCACGCCGGTATCGGCGGGGTTTACGAAAATTCCGGAGATGCCGTACATGGGAATCCCGGCGGCACGGAGCCAGCGGCTATCGGTGGTGGATACCCCCATTGCCGGGATTACCGGTACTCCCGGCCACATCTGTTCCGTGACCTGTTCGGCGGGCTTCATAATCGCCGGCATGAGGGGCGACGGTGGGGCAGGGACGGACTTCTGCACCACGCGCAGCACGACCTTGGAACCAGCCAGTTCTTTCAGCTTGGCCTCAACCTGGCTGTCGCTCTCATTGGGCAGCACGCGGCAATTGACCGTAGCCCACGCCCGCTGCGGCAATGCATTCTCTGCCTGGCCGGCTTTCACTTGAGTCGCCACACAGGTTGTTCGCAGCATTCCGACGAGGTCGGGGCGCGTCGATATTCTGTCGATGGCTGCGGCGCCGGCCTGGCCGGCAGCGACAGCCTTCATGTCTTCGGCAACCTGTCCCGAGGAGAACCGGGCAGTACGTTCGAAATAGACTCGTGCCGCATCGGTGATATTTAAGGGAAAACGAAACTGCCCGATGCGAAGCAAGGCTTCGGAGAGGGTATAGATGGCATTGTCGCCGGTTGGCCGCGCACTGTGGCCGCCGGGACTGGTTACCTCCAGCTCGTACGTCACATACTGCTTCTCTCCCACCTGCATGACGTGAACCGAAGGCTTGCCGTCTTTCAGCTCGCCGCGGCCCCCTTCATTGATTCCGAATTCCGCATCGATCAGTTGGCGCTGGTGGTCGACCAGCCAACTGGCTCCGTTGGCTCCCTCCAGTGCTTCTTCGCCCGAGGTGAGTGCAAGAACGATGTCCCGCTGGGGGCGAAATCCTTCCCGCTTGAGCTGGGCAAGCACGGAGACGAACGAGGCTGCCATTGCCTTGTCGTCGATCACTCCGCGGCCAATGAAGTAGCCGTCCCGCTCCTGCAATTTAAACGGATCGGTCTTCCAGTCAGCGGCGCGGGCCTCCACCACATCCAAATGGGCAAGCAGCAGCAGCGGCTTCTTCTGCCCGGTCCCTTTGAGCCGCGCAACCAGGTTACCCTGGTTGTTGACCGGCTCAAAAATCTGTATTTCGTTCGTGGTGAATCCCGCACCGAGCAGCCATTGCCGCATTGCGGTAGCGGCTTTCGCCGTGCCCTGGGATTGCGTGGTATTGATTTCGATGAGCTGCTGGTAGATTTCCCGGAATCTGGCCTGTTCGTTTACCGCTTCAGCCGCATACAACTGCACTGAGCACAGCGTCGCTGCAATCACGATCCTGCAAATGCTTCCGAGCCGCATCCGTCGCCTCCGCCCAACCTGCCGAATGGTTCTGCTCTGAATTCCGTCCGAATTATACTGCCGCAAACCATTTGCAATCAGATCCGCCTGGATCTTGGCCGAAGCGTACTCCCCCCACGGCTCACGCTTTCGCCGGGAAATGAGTGTGGAATAAGTCGCGCAGGACTGCTGAAAGCGCACTGCGGTTTCAGCCCGGCGATTTACCCACAACGCTGCACTACTGCGCGAGAGTGGACGACCTTAGGTACTGCGGCCGGCCAAGCAGTTGCTGAAAAAATTTCGTCACCAGTTGCTGGCCCAGAACTGCCGAATCTGGATCAACCTTTGCCCGGTTCAGCAACATTTTTCCTACGGCTGTGCAAATCCGCTCTACCGCGGGCCGACGATAGTCCCAGCGCTTGTCCTTTTCGGGAGGAACGACCACCATTGTCGCATTCGCTTCAAAGAGCAGAACTTCACCTTTCACGTTCAGGCCAAAATCGATTCCGGCATAGTCCAAACCGAGTGTTTTCTGAATAGCTTCCAGCGCGGCCATGGCGCGGGGCCCGAGCATGCCGGCCATATTCTCCAGAAACGCAGCCTCCTCGGTGCAATGCTGCGGATAGCCTGCCATCTCAGCGCTGAAATAGTGCACTTTCCAATGGCTCGAGATCGGGGCATGCAACGGGTAAAGCTGCCCATCGATCATCATGACCCGGTACTTGCGGGTTTTTCCATCCGGACCACGTGCATCGAGATACTGGATTACAGTCAGATCGCGGCCCGGGAGCTTCCCCAGCGCGGCGTGGAGCTCAGCAGGAGTGTCCACCCGCAGAAAGTGCTGCCCTCCATGAAAGCCGGGGGTTCGCAGCAAAAGAGGAAACTCAAAGCCGTTGCGGGTCAGGGTAGTCCGGGCATCAGGCGCGGCCAGCAACTCCCGCGACAAGGTGATGGTGTTTGGGGTGATGACCCCGGGGACGCCGGCAAGACGCCGCGCGATAGCGCAACGGCCCGTCGCCAGCACGGCGGCCGGCGAATTAATGACCGGAGCTGGGGTATGGGCAAGCAGGGACTGGGCACCGGCCAGCGCCCCGGCGGCCAGGTCGGCATCGCCGATTGCGTTGACCACGAGCTGATGCGGCGGTAGGCGCGTAGCGGAGTCGTAGAACTCCGCGACGGCGACGTATATCTGGAAGACGCGGTCGCTTAGGAATCGCCTTACCGGTGAATTGCCCCACGGGAAGGAAACGAGCTCCAAGACCGTTATCGGTGGCTGCTCCCCGCGGTACGTTACCGGAAACACGCATCGGCCCTGATAGGCCGTGCGCCGGTGCCAGGCTGCCCGTTCGGAGTTTCCCAGGGTCGCAAACACCCGGGATAAGTTGGCATGCGCTTTCTGACAGTTCGGATCGATTCGCACGGCATGCTCGCAGTGCTCGCGAGCCTTCTCCGGCTCTCCGCCCTGCATGAGAATCGTGGCCAGATTCATGCGGCTCATCAGATCATCCGGATGCCTCGCGACGGCCGCCGAGTAGAGTCGTCTTGCCGCCACATTCTTTCCGGCGGCGAATAGAAGATTTCCGAGACTGTTCAGCGCTCCCACGTGAGAAGGCTCAAGATTGAGCAACTTGACATAGGCGTTCCTGGCTTCCAGGATCCTGCCTAGCCGTTCCAAGATTCTGCCCCGTAGAAAAAAAAGGTCAACCGAGCCGGGTTGCGCTACGAGCAGTTTCTCTACGGCCTGCAGTTGTGATTTCCAAAGTGCGTATGTGCCCGGCTCCGGGGTTGACTGCAGAGCTTTGCTCGGGACGGCGTGGTTCGGAAGCGCGCGGCCTGATGTTGCTTTCGTGTTTGCGGAAAAATCCTCGTCCTTGTTCCGGGTCTGGGGAACTATTACCTGCGAAGACATTTCTGCTCCCTGCATTCACTGAAAGTGACTGCCCCTTCACGACCTGGTGAGAAATCCCGCCGCACCCTCTCCATCAGCATCTTCTGAACGGCGGCCTCGATCCGCTTATATGCCGGCAGGCGGTATTGCCATTTCGCGCCCGCTTCCGGCGGATTCACCCTCATCGTGGCGTTGGCCTCGAATATCAGGACCTCTCCCTTAGCACTCAAACCAAAATCGATTCCCCCATAGTCCAGACCGAGGACGGACTGGATCCGTTGCAGCGCATTCATGGCGACCGGACCCAGCACTGCCGGCATGTTTTCCAGAAATGCCGCCTCTTCGGCACGGTATTCCGGGTTGGCAGCCATCTCGGCGGAAAAATAATGGACTTTCCAATGGCTGGAAATCGCCAGGTGCAACGGATAGATCTGTCCATCGATCATCATCGCCCGGTACTTGCGGGCCTTTCCTTCGGGCCCGCCTGCGTTGAGATACTGCATGACGATTAATTCCTGGCCGGGAAGTTTTTCCAGTGCGGCAGGAAGCTCCGCGGAACTCTCCACCCGCAGAAATTTCATTCCCGTGTGGAAGCCGGGTACTCGCATCAGTAACGGGAATTCAAGGCCACAGGCAGCCAGCGTGGCTGGAGCATGCGAATCGGCAAGCTGGGCCCGTGTCAGCATGGCGGTGGTTGGCGTCACTACTCCCGGCAAACCGGACAAACGTTTTGCATTATTGCTTCTGCCGGTGGCGAGCACGGCCGCCGGAGGATTGATGAGTGGTGCCGTGGTGAGAGCGAGCACCGACTGCGCGGCCAGCAGAGCTTGCGATGCCACCTCGGCGTCGCCGATGGCGTTGACGACCAGTTGGTGCAGTGGCAGCGGAGTTTTGGGATCATAGAACTCCGGGCGCGCGACAGACATTTGGAAGATCCGGTCGTCCAGAAAGTTTTGCAGGGGCGCATTGCCGTTAGTCGTCGCAAGCAGCAGTAGTACCGGCACCGGCGCACCTCTTCCGCGATAGGGCAACTGCGTTAGGTAACGGTTGCGAAACGCCTCACCGCGGTGCCACGCCGCTTTGGGCTGGTCTCCCAGATCGCCGAGCAGGTAGGACAACCCTTCATGGGCCAGCCGATAACCTTTTCTCAATCGCAGAGCCTGCTCGTAGTGCTTGCGTGCTTCGTGCTTGAGTTGTCGCGCTTCCTCGTCTCTCTGGCTGGCTTCCAAGAGCTCACTTTCTTGTAGCAGGAGGACGCCTAAATTGACCCGGCTCAAGGGATCGTTGGGATGCCATACGACCGCTTTCCGGATCGCGGTTTGCGCCTCCCGGCGTTGCCCTATGGCGAACAACACCCTGCCCAATTGGTTGAGTGCCCCGACATGGTGCGGCTCGTATTCAAGGACCTTCAGGTACTCGTCTCGGGCTTCGTTGGACCGGCCCAATTGGGAAAGCAAGAGGGCTCGTTGAAAACGCAGACCGACCGCGCCGGGGTCCGAGAGCAGCCGCCGCTCGAGTTCCTGCAACCCCGCTTCCCATCTCCGCCATGGCAGAAGCAGGCTTGCCTTTTCCATTTCGCCCGGCGGAACTTCAGTCATCTCCGCGTTGTCAGCAAACATTTAGCCTGTCCTTTGGCTTACCCCTGGGATATGCGCGATTCGTAAGCGGGCTAGGGCCCGCCGCTGGCTGGTTGGCGCGATTCTCCGGACAATGTTTGCAGCTAATGGTATGAACGCCTCCTTGCAAGACGCGCGCATGCCCAGAGTCCCTTCTTCTCGCTCTTATGGTTGCAGAATCCATCAGCATCTTTTGAATGGCCTCCTGGATCCGTTGATACGCAGTTTGGCGGTAGTTCCAGCGCTCACCGGCCTCCGGTGCATTTACTGCCATCGTGGCATTGGCTTCGAATAGCAGGACCTCTCCCTTTGCATTCAAACCAAAATCGATTCCCCCATAGTCCAGACCGAGGATGGACTGGATCCGTTGCAGCGCATTCATGGCGGCCGGACCCAGCACTGCCGGCATGTTTTCCAGAAATGCCGCCTCTTCGGCACGGTGCTCCGGGTTGACCGCCATCTCAGCGGAAAAATAGTGGACTTTCCAATGGCTGGAAATCGCCAGGTGCAGCGGATAGATCTCTTCATCGATCATCATCGCCCGGTACTTGCGTGCCTTTCCGTCGGGCCCGCGCGCGTCGAGATATTGCATGATGATTAATTCCCGGCCGGGAAGCTGTGCTAGCGCCGCCGGAAGCGCGTCGAAACTTTCCACTCGCAGAAAGTGCCGCCCCGTATGAAAGCCGGGCGCCCGCAGAAGAAGGGGAAACGCGAAGCCGTGGCGAGCCAGCGTGGTGGCTGCATCGGAGTTGGAGAGTTGTTCCCGCGGCAGCGCGGCGGTAATGGGCGTCACTATCCCCGGCAAACCGGAAAAACGCTTTGCGTTGTTGCTTCTGCTGGTGGCAAGCACGGCAGCGGGACCATTGATGACCGTTGCCTTAGTCCGAGCGAGCAAAAACTGTGCGGCGGCCAGTGCGCCGGACGCCAGTTCAGTGTCGCCGATGGCATTAACGACCAGTTCGTGAGCCGGCAGCGGTGTATTTCGATCGTAATATTCGGGCAAGACGATAGAGGTTTGGAAGATGCGATCATCCAGAAATTTCTGCAGCCGGACATTACCCCCAGTCGTTGAAACAAGCAGCAACACGGCCACCGGCGCAGCTTTTCCACGATAGGGCAAGGGCATGATGAAATGATTTCGAAAGGCCTCACGCCGGTGCCATGCCGCCTTCGGTGCGTCTCCCAGATCGCCCAGCAGGTAAGACAACCCTTCGTGTGCCGGCTGGTAATCCGGTCGTATCCGCAAAGCATGTTCGTAGTGCTCGCGGGCTTCACGTTTGAGTTGCAACGCCTCATCCTCGCGCTGGCGACCCTCCAGTTCGTCGATCTCGAAGAGCAGGATTTGGCCTAAATTGACGCGGCTGGTGGGATCGTTGGGATACCGTACCACCGCTTGGGTGAGTACAGTCCGTGCTGCCCGACGATTCCTCGTGGCCATTAGCACGCTGCCTAGATTGTTGAGTGCCCCTAAATGGTTCGGCTCACATTCCAGCACCTTCATATAGTCGTTTCTGGCGTCTATGAATCGGCCCAGTTGGGACAGCCAAAAAGCGCGGCGGAGGCGAAGATGGACTGAATCTGGGTCCGAGGCGAGCCGCTGCTCGACTTTTTGCAGCTCCGCTTCCCACCTCTCCGGTGGCAACGACTCCGAAGTGGCAGCCGCCTTCGCATCTCGGTAATCTCCTTCGTGGTCCGGCAGCGAGGGTCCCATCTCTTCGGCTTGGCGGTGCGAGATTTGCGGCACGTTTTACTCCTTGACGGCCATCATGTTGGGTCACACGGATATCCGCAATTTGGGCACCAATCGATCCGTAGCCAACGGTTGGTGGTTGCCGTCTGCGCACTCCTTCAACACGCGGCAGCAGTTTTGAAATCAAGCATTTCCGAGGAACTACGATTGGATTCTCTGCATTCGCGAGCGTCCAGGAGCAGTTTGGAAGTGCCACCTCGGTTCCACACAGTCAGCAATCATTAGAAATCCGCAATGAGGAGGAGGCGATTACTTTGCAGGTTTTACAAGCCCTAATGCCGCCGGAACGGTCTTGGCGGCGGGCATAGGGATGATCATGCATAGAGGGTTAATTAACACTATATATGTAGTATTATCACACTACAATGATTTCGCTTCGATCCAATCTCCGGCGAGGCTTGCTGGCCCATCTTTGTTCCAACCGGTCGGCACGCTTTTACGTGCGCCAGATGGCCGCGATTTTAGGCGTTGACCCGACGAACCTCTCGCGGGAGCTGTCGCGGCTGGAGAAGGAAGGGCTGCTCCGGTCCGAGGTGGAGGGGCGGCAGCGCTACTACACCATAAACCCCGATTATCCCTACCTGAAGCCGTTGTTTGTCATCCTCCGGGGCAGTGTTGGGATTGTCCCCACGCTGCGGCAGACGCTCTCAACCGTCGTGGGGATCGATTCCGCTTACGTCTACGGTTCATTCGCCAAGGACGAAGCCGACGCGGCGCGCGACATTGACGTACTGGTCATCGGCCGGCCCCAAGCGGAGATTTTGGCCGCGGAGATACGGAAAGCCGAAAAGAAGCTCCGACGTGAGATAAACTACACGGTCCTACGTCCCCACGAGCTGCGCGCTAGACTGCAGGCGGCCGATTCTTTTGTCAGCGACATCTGGCGGGGCAAGCGCATCACGCTCGTCCATCATGCAAAGAACGAAAGCGCAACGGATTAATCCGAAACAGGTGCGGCAGTTCCTCTGCGACGCCCAGAAGCGCGCGGCGACGGCACGTAAGAACCTGGCGATCGATGGCAAGTTCCCCATGACTTAAGTCATATCCTAGCGCGTGCCGCCCGAATATAGTTTTGCGCGTGGGGTCGGATTGGCGTCTGAATCTACAAAAGAGAAGCCGCCCCTTGTGGGCGGCTTTGGATTAAGCGAGCTCTGCGATTGAACCTACTTTACAAGTCTCCTCCGGATTATGCCAACGCCACTCAGTAAGCCGGTGCCGAGCAGAGCCAGGCTGGCGGGCTCGGGAACAGGGTTGTAATTGATGTCCGCATAAAAGGCAACGCCACTCGGGCCACCGCCATAGTTGCTGTCGGAAACCATGAAGGTATTGACTCCAGGCTTGAACCACGACGCGTTGCTGGTGCTGAACGTGTCGTTGCCGAACTCATTGAGCTCGGAGGTATTGATCCGGTGACCGTTCAGGAAGACCCACCCGCCATCATCGACGTTGGCCGCGCCCGTCAAAGATATGTCCCAATTGTCCGAAAATTGCAATGGAAGGGTGAACGTAGTTTCAACAAATCCACTCTGGCCAAAGTACTGTCCAAAAATCTTTGTCGGCGTACCAACCTGTACAACTTCCACCCCCGAGGGAGCTCCCTTCGGTATAGGCGTAGCGCTGCCGTAGGAGCCCACAACTACGGGCTTGAAGTTCAAGCCCGTGGTGTTGCCCGTGTAGAGCCTGGGGTCCAAAGCGGTGGGTACGACAGCTCCCTCAACGATATCGCTACAGTTTGGGTTGTTATTGCCACCACAGCTCTCGATTGTCAGGGTGCTGGCGTAGAGCGGAGCGGCGATTACTACGACCAGGGTAACAACTAACACAGAATACAGTCGGGTTTTCAAATCTCTTTCTCCTCAAAAACTGTAAACAGGGTATCCACCACCCATAAATGCAACTCCGGTTCCATACGCTACGTCTACCGGCATCCACGATGTGCCTGCTGCATTTACAAGACTTATATCTACACAAAGAGGCATAACTGCAACTGTTTGCATACGAAAACGGGTTAAACGGTGCGCCTTCGCCGGAATTAAACGTGGAAAAGGAAAAATTATTTCCTCGTCAATCGCCAGCCTGTGCGGGATGGACCATCTTATCGGCTCTATCAGACCGGGAGCAAAAGCCGATCCGGTTGCGGTAAAGGGCAACGTGGAGCGAGAGGTAAAGAGCTTGAGACAAGTTTGTTTCGTCATGAAAGATGGCGCCGTCCAGCGGAGTAACGCCAGGTTCCCGCACTGCCACGATGGCGCGGCTTATGATTTAAAGTAGAGTTGATGCCCGCCGCTACCGAATCAGCCCATAATCTGTCTCCCTTCGCGTACCGGGGCTTTGCTCTGTATTTAGTGGCGCGGGTCACCGGCGTGATTGCCACAGAGATGTTATCGGTAGCGGTTGCCTGGCAGGTCTATGAGATTACTCGCAAGCCGCTAAACCTCGGGCTGGTGGGGTTGGCGCAATTTTTCCCGGGGGTGTTGCTGTTTCTGCTGGCAGGCCATGTCGCGGACCGGTTCCCCCGGAAGCGCACCCTGGTGAGCTGTTACTTGGGATATGCCTGCTGTGCCGCTCTGCTGCTGCACCTGGCGCTGCATGTTTCCGTGGTCGGGCCCATTTACCTGGCCGTGACTATGGTCGGCGTGGTGCGCACCTTTGATGGCCCGGCCCGCGCCTCGCTGCTGACCGAGCTTGTTCCCGAAGAAGTTTTTCCCACCGCGGTGGCCTTGCATGGATCGTTCAATAAGGCCGCGCAAATGACCGGCCCCATGCTCGGCGGCCTCATTTATGCCGCCTCCGGCGGTCCGAGACTGGTATATCTGGGCGGCCTGATCGGCTTCGCCATCGCGGTTGCAGCCGCCATTCCTATGCCGTGCCGGGCACGCACGGGCATGCCGGAAGCTGCGCCCCACTCTGATTTGCCGCTGCCTAATGGCAGGCCGGCAGGGCGAGACCTGCGGACGTTGCTGGCCGGGCTTCGCTACATTCGCGATCACCGGGTCGTCCTCGGCGCCATCTCCCTGGATCTATTTGCGGTGTTGCTGGGCGGGGCGGTGGCGCTGCTGCCCGTCTATGCGCGCGACATTCTGAAGACCGGGCCCTGGGGCCTGGGCCTGTTGCGCGCCGCTCCCGGCATCGGCGCCACCATCATGGGCGCGGTGGTGGCGCACCGCAGCCTGCGGAAAAATGTGGGCGCGCTCATGCTTTGGTGCGTCGCCCTCTTCGGGGCCACGACCGTGGTCTTCGGCCTCTCCCGGAATCTGCTGTTGTCTCTTGCCGCGCTCCTGGTTCTGGGCGCAAGCGACATGGTAAGCGTAATCGTCCGCCAGACCGTGGTTCAGGTCGCCACCCCGGACGAAATGCGCGGCCGGGTCAGCGCGGTCAACATGTTGTTTATTGGAACCTCGAACCAGCTCGGCGAATTTGAATCCGGCCTGACCGCTGCCTGGTTCGGCACCGTGCCGGCCGTGGTTCTGGGCGGAATCGGCAGCCTGGCCGTGGTAGCCATATGGGCCTGGGTATTCCCCGAGCTGAGAAAAGTCAATCAACTCACGGCTGAGGAACTAAGAGACACTACCCTCATCGACGAAGCGCCTACGCCGCTTGTATCGCAGGACTGAACACCTGCCAGTGTTCAGCCTTTTGCCAGGAACGACCCCAGACGTTCCAGACCTAGGTGGAGCTTTTCGCGTTCGGCCGCGTAGCACCAGCGCAGCCATCCTTCGGCTTCCGGGCCGAACGCTCTGCCGGGCGCCAGGCCGAGCCCGGCCTTTTCGACCAGTAGCTTTGCCAGTTGCAACGAATCGGAGTGGCCGGCCAGGCGCAGAAAAGCGTACATTCCTCCGTCTGTCTCCGGCACCTCGATACCGGGAAGAGCGCGCAGTCCGTTGAGGACATATTCTCTGGCCGCCCGCAACTCCGAGCGCAGGCGGGCCACTTCCGGTTCTCCCTGTTGCAAAGCCAGCGCGGCGGCGCGTTGCACAAACTCCGGGATGCAGGAGGTGTTGTATTCAATCAGGGGAGACAGCCGGGGCAGGATGCTGGGCGGGACCACCATCCAACCCACGCGCCATCCGGTCATGCGCCAGGCTTTGGAGAAACTGTTGACTCCGATCACCCGGTCTCCCTCGGCGGCCAGCGTCAGGAAGGAAGGCGCGGTGCGGAGTTCAGCACGGTAGATCAGGCGCTCGTACACATCATCGGCCAGGATCCAGATTCCGTGCCGGCGGCAGTGTTCGAACAGGACGCGCTGCTCCTCACGGCCGATTGTCCAGCCGGTGGGGTTGTTGGGCGAATTCACGTAAAGCATTCGCGTGTTGAGCGTCAGCGCGCTCAACAGTTTTTCCAGCGGCAGCGTCCATCTGCCCGCGTGCACTTCCAAGGGGATGCAGGTGACCTTGGCGCTCAGGATCTTCGGAATCTCCACCAGATTCGGCCAGAGCGGAGTCACCAGCACCACCCGGTCGCCCGGTTCCAGGACCATCTGGCTGGCCAGCATCAGCGCCGAATCGCCAGAAGAAGTCATCGCGATGCGATGCACGCCGATCGGCGTGCCGTGCAATTCCGTCAGGTAAGCCGAGAGCTGCTCGCGTAAATAGGGGCGGCCCAGATTCTCGGTATAGAAAGTCTCCCCCTTCTGCAGCGAAGCGATCGCCGCCTCGCGGATAAAGGCGGGCGTCGTCTGGTCGGATTCACCAAACCAGAAAGGCAGTACATCCTTGCGGCCCATGGCGGCGTTGGCCACCTCACGAATCAGCGATGCGGATAGGGCCTGTATCGTCGGCCGCGGGGCAGGCTCGTTCTGCAGAAGGCAGACACTCTCTTTGGCCAAGGAAACACCTCTGCTCTTATTTCAGCATATCCATGAACTACCTGAGCGGTTTGTCATAAGTTTCCGGCAAAGACGCAATGGTAATGGCGGAAACACAGATTGCGGCAATCAAATAGAAAGCCGGAGAAGCGCTGTTATGCGTCACTCTAACTAGGTAGGTACAATAAAATGGACCCATGCCGCCGGCAAATGCCGCCATCAGGTTGTAGCCTATAAGCGTCGACATGCGCACCTGGGTGGGAAACATCTCGGCGATGAAAGCCACCCCAGCGCCAGAGAACATGGACGCGAACAGGCACAGGACAAATTGCGCCAGCAACGCCTTCACAAACGTCCCGTCCTTCATAAAAAGGAAAATCGGATAACTGAACAGGATGTAGCCGCAACAGGAGGTGAAAAGCACCCGCTTGCGCCCAATCTTGTCGGAGACATGACCCATGAGTGGCGTAAGAATGATGAACATCATGCAGGTGAAGAAATTCGTCAATAAGGACCGGTTGAGCGGCAGTTTCAGCGTGGTGGTGATATAGGTCGGCATGAAGGTCAGCAGGATATAGAATCCCGCATTCCAGCCGGTCGACAGGCCGGCCGCCTTGAGAACTCCCACCCAATTCTCCCGCAGGGAAGTCAGGACGGGATTTTTCAGCACCTGTTTCGCTTCTTCGGCCTGCAAGAAGGCGGGTGTGTCTTCCAGCTTGGAGCGAATATACCAGCCGACGTAACCCAGAATGATGCTGCCGCCGATAAACGGAATCCGCCATCCCCAAGCGTTTAGCTCTGCTTTTCCCATTACGTTGGTCAAAATGACGCCCACCAGCGCTCCGAGCATCAGTCCCACAACGGCGCCCGCCTGTTGCCAGGAGCCGAGGAACCCGCGCCCTTTGCTCTTCGCGTATTCCACCAGAA
>Ga0326728_10018456_pt1 | contig 13752 bp, 8 predicted proteins | sample MB3enrmetagenome_FD_207602 | JGI IMG/M metagenome (GOLD analysis project Ga0326728, IMG submission 207602) | Lab enriched peat soil microbial communities from McLean, Ithaca, NY, United States - MB31MN | ecosystem: Environmental > Terrestrial > Soil > Wetlands > Peat | place: USA: New York... | reverse complement strand
GTCTGCTCCACCCTCGATTGCGTTTTGCACCTGTTCAGGAGTGCCCGTTCCGGCCAGCGGTATAAGAGCTCCGTTGGGCGCGCCCTGGGCGAAAACGAGAGAACCGACAACAATTATGCCCGCACATATCATGAATCTTTTCATGCTGTTTCTCCTTGCCGCCTCCTTGGCGGCAATCTGAATCCAAATCTCATGCAGTCCACGGGGAGACGGAGCTCCCTACGGCTTAACCGCAGCAGGAGCCTTGTTCCATGGCAGGATTCCCGCCATTTCTCCGATCACGTTCACTAGCTCCGTATTCGACGGAACAACGATCTTGGCATTGCTGGACAGCGCCGCCTCCACTGCGATGAGCCGCCTCAAGAGCTGAGCATTCCCGACGAAATACTTGTCCGCCGCCTCATTGACTAGCCTGATGGCCTGCGCCTCGCCCTCGGCTTCGAGAATTTTGGCCTGACGAATGCCTTCAGCTTTCTTGATCTCAGCGCGCCGCGCACCGTCCGCCATGGTCTCCGTAGCAGTAGCAAAATCGATCGCAGCAACCTTTTCGTTTTCTGCCTTCACGACCTTGTTCATCGTTGCCTGGACATCTTCGGGGGGATCAATTTCTTTCAATTCCGTCCTGACGATGTCGATTCCCCAGTGCCCCGTTTCATTTCGCAGAGTTTTCTGGAGCTCGCTGTTGATCGACCCGCGTTCGCTGTTGGCGGACTTGAGCGTCATCGTACCGATGATGTTTCGCAAAGTAGTTCTCGCAAGATTGACAATCTGGTATTTGTAGTCGTTGACCGCGTATTGAGAGTTCTTTACGTTTTCCTCGTCGCTTTTCACCTTGAAATAAACTTGGGCGTCAACGCTAGCATTCAATTTGTCGCTGGTGATGATCTCCTGCGGCTGCGCATTCACCATGACCTCTGTGATATTTATCTTGAAGAGTCGATCGATGACAGGGAGTATCCAGTTAAATCCCGGGCTGGCAAAGCGGCGGTATTTTCCGAGCCGTTCCACCAGTCCTCTACTCGTGGGCCGTACCACCCTGACTCCGGAAAGAAAAACTATAAGAACAACCACAATCGCAGCAGTAATCCAGTAATACACGACATCCTCCTTCGCCCGGTTCAATGGGCGCTAAAAGCGCTAAGCATAGACGACAGGTCATGGCGTCATCGTTTTCAACCCCGCGAACAAGAAACTCCTTTCCTTATCTGTCGTTTGATCATCATGCAGAGCATTTGGCCGCAGACCCCGCCTCCCGGAAAAAGCCTCGACTGAGCTCATCGCTTTCGAGGCTTTGCGCGGTTCTTCTCGAATAGATCCAAGAATGCCTCTTCGGGCTCAAGCGTGGTATGTGCATACATACGTGCGGTGACCCCCGCATTCGAGTGTCCTAGCACAGCCGCAACAGCCTGGATGCTTTTCCCCCGCTGAATTTGGATTGCTGCCCAGGTATGCCTCAACTGCTGCGCGGTCACTTCCCGCCCGATCGTCCGAAGGGCTTCGTGCTTGATGCGATTGGTGACGGATATCCGATTGAAGGGTTTGCCCTGATGTTCAAAAAGCCGGATCGTACTGTGAAAGTGCTTCTTGATGCGCTCGAGGAGCTCCTCCTTGACGTGGATCTTTCTTTCCTTCGAGCCTTTTCCTATCACTCTCACCTCGGCGAACGCGCCTTTCCCATTTTTGATATCTGAAAGCCGTATTCCCAACATTTCCGAAACTCTGACACCCGTACCGATAAGAAACATGGCCATGAATCTGACGGTGCTGTCTTTCGTGCGTTCGACAAGCAGCCTGGCTTCGTCCACATTCAACAGCTTCTCTTGGGGAACCGGAAAGGAATCGATCTTCTTCAGACGGACTGACTTCAGCACATCCTCAAGCTGGTACTTTTTTTGCAAGTCTGCGGCGTATTCGCTATGACGGAATGCAAAGCGGATTCGGTTTTTCGCAGCTGCAATCTTTCTGTTGATAGTCGCAGGTGAGTATCTCCTGCCGTTGCCGCCGTCATCCAGCCATTTCGCATACAATTCGAGCCCGTCCACAATGAAATAATTTCTGCTCTTCACAAACTCAATGAATTGTTTCACGTCAAGCCTATACCTGTCGCGGATACTCTCGAGCTCAGCGAGGAGCTTTTCCTGGTCTCGGCTCAACTTTTGTTGTTTTGCCATCCCTGTCGCCCAATCCCTTTCATTTATCGAAAATCTATTGTGTAATGTAACAGATATAAATGATTGTGTCAATGGTCTCGGCATTCAGCCGCTGGGCGAGTTCTGCGGTATTCTTAGGCTTTGTACTTAGAGTGCCTCCCCAAACTAGATGTCTAGAACCTTTGGAGGTTTGTCAGTAGAGTTCTCCATGTTGGAAGGGGAACTGCTTTGCGAAGGAAGGAGAATCGAAGGCCGCTTCCACGACGGCCGGGCTGGAGAGATATCCGCGATGAGTTTTGGGAGGAGATCAAGGAATACATTCCCAAGCCCAAGCGGAAGAAAGGGCGATGAGGAAGACCTGCCGCAGACCCGCGATAGATACCGAACGGGATTTTCTACGTTCTACGCGCAGGCTGTCAGTGGAAAATACTTCACCGCAAGTATTGCGCGGGCAGTACGACGCACCGCTATTTTCCGCGCTGAGCCTCCCAACGGGTATTCCGAAAGATGTGGGCACACTGCCTGCATGAGTTTGACGATCTGAAAGGGATTGCCTGGCGGTGGCAGATTCTGGACAGCCATACGGTCTCGGCTCCCGGGAAAGGGGAAAAAAATAGGGAAAAACCCGACTGATCGAGGGAAGTTAGGCACCAAGCGACATATGGTCGTAGACCAAAACGGAGTTCCTCTGGCCTTGGTTCTTTCGGGCGCGAATGTCCATGATTGCAAAGAACACGACCACTGTTGGGACTCTCTTGTACTTTCCCGTCCCAGCCCAAAAGTGTTGGAGCAGCATGCCTGTGAAGACAAGGGTTATGATTTCCCTGCCTGTCGACGGGAACCGTCCAAGAAAGGCTACATCGTTCACATTCCCTATCGCGGCTTGGGTGCTGAAGCACAGGGATTGAAGCGTTATCCATCGCGGCGCTGGGTTGTTGAAAGGACGGGTCGCCCGCAAAACCTGTTCCTCTTCTCCAGCAGAAGAGAAGTCGGCTGAACAACCGTAAATCCTTCGTAAGAGCCCAAAAATACGGACCTACAAAATATGGGTCGATTGTAGGTGTTGACTCGGGAATCGATCGGAGCCACCACTTCCGCGTCCCATTATACAGGTGGGTCGCGGCTTGTCGCTTCAGCTCTCGCCGCAGCCAGTATGGCAGAAATTGAACGCACAACGCATCATCGAGAAGGGATTAGCGATATTTATTTACAATCTACCAGGAAATGAAATGAAAAGGTAAGTTCTCCTCGCACCTCGAAGTCGACTTGAACAGTGACGACCATAGCACTGCTGAAAGCTGTCACCTCCTACTCTTTGAAACTGCAATGAACTACGGATACCACGGGATGCGGCGCGATGTCATAATGCATGCTCGTAGACCCTGTATTTGCGATACGGTTTTCCGCCAATCTTCAAGGCAGTATTGGTCATGGCGGCGTTGTCCTCTTCGACCCAGGACATTTCCCCCGCCTGGTACCCCTTGCGCTTTCCGTTGACAAACGTATGGTAGTACAAGGAGAGGTCGATACCCCGGTTTCTATGGTCCTTGAGAACGCCCATGCTGATTGTGCGGAGGAACCTCGCCCTCTTTTTTGCGGTGAGAAGATGAAACACCCCGAAGGGTAAGAGACGCCCGTAAGCCGCCTTGAAGGCAACGTTGAAGTCCGGCAGGGACAGGGAAACTCCGACTGGCTTCCCGTTCACCTCGGCAAAAAAAATGAGTTCAGGATCCACGGCAATCTTCAGATCCTTGGCCATCAGCTCGAGCTCGGCAGGCGTCATTGGAGTGAAGACTGCGTTCACCTGTTCGAACTGGTTATACAGCTCGTTGAAGCGCTTGATCTCGCCCTCATAGTCCTTCATGTTCACGGTCCTGACCGTGAATCCCCCCTTTGCTTCAACGCGCGGCATGATCTTGGCCAGGCGTTCGGGGGTATCGGGACTATCCAGCAGCCATGCGACGAGATCCTTCCATTTCCTGTTTCCGCAGTCTTGAATCAATCGGTCGTAGTACGGCGGATTGTAGGACATGAGGAGAACGGGCGACCCTTCGAAACCCTCTATCTGGCAGCCTATAAGGTCGTTTGCATTCGGCGACATGGGGCCAATGATCCGTGTGCAGCCTCTCAGGCGTGCCCACTGGAAAGCAGCATCAAAAAGCACCTTTGCCACTTCGGCGTCATTTCCGCACTCGAACCATCCCCAATATGCGGCCTTCTCCTGGTGTGTCTTTTCCCAGATCGTGTCATGGATGGCAGCTATCCGCCCTACGACGGCTCGGTCCTTGCGGGCAAGAAAGAACTCCGCCTCAGCATGCTGGTAGAAAGGGTGCTTCTTGCGGTTGATCTTCCTATAATCATCCATCAGAAGCTGGGGGACCCAGTTCTTGTCATTTTTATAGAGGTTGTACGGAAATTGGATGAAATCCCGTGTTTGCTTTTTCGTTATGACCTTCTCTAAAGCGACCGTCATAATCGTGCCTCTTCACTATTGGGTTTTGCAGTTTTCGTAGGTATAGTTGATAATGGCCTAAAGTTCAATAGGCGAGACGCGCGCCTCGAAAGCTATCGAGGCCGTGAAAGAACCATCAATACGTTCCCGTGGGAAGCAGATGAGGCCAAAGACTGTTGCTCATCCCCCCTTGGGGGCCAAGTCTGTAATTTTGTCTCCGCCGACATTGAGATCCGAGTTGGAAGAAGCAGAAAACCTTGACAAAAACTGGCTCGGGGATATTCAATGTTTGTGCAATCAGCACATAGCGATACGTCTTAGACCGGTGCGCGGCTGATGGATCGTTCGCTTTCCGAAGGGGAAAGGAGGCACGCATGCCAGCCGACCCTTTGTCGATAGTCCGTGAAATCGTGCGCCGCACTGGGAAGGACCGCAGCAGGCTCCTGGACATTGCTCGGGAGGTACAGTCCCGCGTAGGGTGGATACCCGGAGAGGCTGTCGGGGCGATCGCGGAAGCCCTCGGAATACGGCCAGTGCAGGTGCGCGATGCCATCAGCTTTTACTCGTTCCTTTCTCTTTCCCCCGGGGGAAGATCGAACCTCCGTCTCAGCACCTGCGTCGCGGGCAGGATGCGCGGCTCCAAACAGGTCGAAGAGGCTCTCGCGAGGGAAGCGGGCACCGGCTTCGGAAGCGTGAGTCCGGACGGCGCCTTAGCCCTGGGCTACACTTCATGCAATGGGATGTGCGATCAGTCCCCCTCCGCGCTGATCGACGGGAATGTGTTGACCAACCTTGCGCCGGGGGACGCGAAAGGGATCATCCAGGGCCTTCGGCAGAAATCGACCTTCACCAAAACGAGAGTGGAGAGCAACATTCGCCAGGGAGGCCCGGTGATCTTCGCGCCGTTGGAAAGGGGGGCAGCGATCCGAAGCGCGCTCAACAGAAGTCCGCAGGATGTCATCGACGAAATTGCCAGATCGAGACTGCGGGGAAGAGGCGGCGCCGGCTTCCCGACCGGAATGAAGTGGGATTTCTGCCGCAAGGCTCCGGGCGACGAGCGCTACCTGATCTGCAATTGCGACGAGGGCGAGATGGGAACCTTCAAGGACAGGGTAATCATCACCGAAGTCCCGGACCTGCTTTTCGAAGGCATGACGATCAGTGGATATGCCCTGGGAGCAAAGGTCGGTATTCTTTACCTTCGCGGCGAATACCAGTACCTGCTTCAGCATCTCGAGGAAGTTCTGGAGCGCAGGAGGAGGCTGGGCCTCCTGGGAATGACAGTGTGCGGCCGTGAAGACTTCGCTTTCGACATTCGTATCCAGGTAGGCGCTGGCGCGTACGTCTGCGGAGAGGAGTCGGCCCTGTTGGAATCGCTCGAGGGCAAGAGAGGAGCACCCCGCGACAGGCCGCCCTATCCAGTGCAGCGCGGCTATTTGAATCAACCCACAGTTGTGAACAATGTAGAAACGCTCTGTTGTGCCGCACGCATTGTCGAAAAGGGCGCGGAGTGGTTCAGCAGGATGGGTACGCGAGACTCGACGGGCACCAAAGTGCTGAGCGTCTCCGGCGACTGCGAGCGGCCTGGCGTGTATGAGCTGGAGTTCGGGATCGTCATCGACAGGCTGCTCGAGCTCGTAGGAGCGAAGGATGTGCAGGCGGTCCAGGTGGGCGGCCCCTCCGGCCAGTGTCTTGCCGTGAAGGATCTCGGGAAGCGGATTTGTTTCGAGGATGCGTCGACTGGCGGCGCGGTCATGGTGTTCAACGCGTCGCGCGACATCCTGAGCGTCGTTCGGGACTTCACTGTGTTCTTCGTCGAAGATTCGTGCGGGTGGTGCGCGCCTTGTCGGGTGGGGACCTCTCTTTTACTAAAAAAACTGGACAAAGTGCTTTCGGGCCTAGCCGTCCACCAGGACCTTCTTGATTTGGAGAGCCTTGGCAACACTGTCAAGATCATGAGCCGCTGCGGCCTTGGCCAGACGAGCGCAAACCCGATCCTTACGAGCTTGAAGAACTTTCCGCGCCTCTACGAGGAGAGGATACGGCAAGGGGATTTCTCACCGGAGATCGACCTTCCTCGAGCCATCCAGCCGGCTTGTGAGCTCACGGGTCGAGAGCCTTCCGGAGAGGAGAGATCGGAATGAGTGAGCAGAAACTGCACATCATCATCGATGGCACGGAGATTCCCGCCGAGGCCGGCAAGACGATTCTTGAGGCAGCGGACACGGCGGGAATCTACATTCCGAGGCTTTGTTATCATCCAGAGCTCATTCCCGGCGGGCACTGCCGACTTTGCACGGTGAAGGCGAACGGAAAGCCCATCAATGCCTGCACGATGACGGTCACGGACGGCATGGTGATCGAGAACAACAGTCCGGAAATGCGTACCCAGCGGCGGCATATCCTCGAAATGCTTTTCGTCGAGGGAAACCACTTCTGTCCCTTCTGCGAGGCGAGCGGCAGCTGCGAGCTGCAGGCCCTTGCGTACCGGCATGGCATGACCGCCCCCCTGTATCCCTACTTCTTCCCCGCGAGACAGGTGGACGCTTCCCATCCCGAGGTTTTTATCGACAGGAACCGCTGCATCCTGTGCGGCAGGTGCGTACGCGCATCCCGCGACAAGGACGGCAAGAGCGTGTTCGGTTTCGTCGGCAGAGGGATTGGGACCCGCATTGCCGTGGATTCGGAGGCGGGACTATCCGGCACGAGACTGGATGCGGCGGACAGCGCTGCGCGCCTGTGCCCGACGGGAAGCATCGTTATCAAACGCCTTGCCTACCGGATTCCCTACGGGAAGCGACTTTTCGACCTCAGTCCGATCGGCACAGACATCGAGAAAAAGAGGAAAGACGATGGGTAAACCGCGGATTGCGACGGCCCACCTGACGGGATGCTTCGGATGTCACATGTCGATTCTCGATATCGACGAGAGACTCCTGGAGCTCATCCAGATCGTGGATCTCGACAAGTCGCCATTCGACGACATCAAGGTGTTCAGCGCGCCGTGTGACGTGGGGCTCATCGAGGGGGGATGCTCGAGCGATGAGAACGTGCAGGTCCTGCGCGCGTTTCGAGAGAACTGCCGCATTCTTGTGTCAGTCGGTGAATGCGCGCTAATGGGCGGAGTGCCGGCGCTTCGAAACGGCATTCCGCTTTCGCAGTGCATGGAGGAGGCGTATCTGAACGGACCCTCGGTAGTCGACGGCGTGCTGCCTAACGATCCGGATCTCCCTCTCATCCTGGACCGCGTCTACCCAAGTCACGAAGTTGTGAAGATCGATCATTTCCTCCCCGGCTGCCCGCCGTCTGCCGACGCGATATGGGAGTTCCTCGGTGCGCTTCTTGCCGGCAAGAGGATTGATCTTGGCTACCGCATGATCAAGTACGACTGAAAGCGGAAGAAGAGGAGCGCGATCGATGGCGCAGAAGATCGTCATCAACCCGGTCACTCGCGTGGAAGGCCACGGCAAGGTTACGATCCAGCTGGACGACGAGGGACGCGTAACACGGGCGCGATTCCACATTATCGAGTTCCGCGGCTTCGAACGGTTCGTTCAGGGACGCCTCTACTGGGAGGCACCCGTCATCGTCCAAAGACTCTGCGGGATCTGCCCCGTCAGCCACCTCCTTGCGGCGGCGAAGGCTATGGATGTAGTGGTGGGCGCTGACCACCTCACCCCGACCGCTGAGAAAATGCGCCGCCTCATGCACTATGGCCAGATTTTCCAGTCTCACGCGCTGCATTTCTTCCATCTCGCATCGCCGGACCTGCTTCTTGGCTTCGAGAGCCCCGCTGCGGCCCGGAACGTGATTGGGCTCGCTCTCGAGCACCCGGAACTCACTCGTAGGGCGATTCTCATGAGAAAGTTCGGGCAGGAGATCATCCGGGCAACCGCCGGGAAGAAGATCCATGGCACTGGTGCGATCCCGGGAGGGATCAACAAGAATCTTTCCTCCGCGGAGCGGGGGGAGTTTCTTCCCCAGATCGACGCGATGATCGCCTGGTCAAGCGAGGCCTTGGAGCTTTTCAAAAAGCTCTTTCGGGAAAACCAGAGATATTTCATGGATTTTGCCAGTTTCGAGAGCAACTTCGTGAGTCTCGTGCGCGCGGACGGCGGCCTGGATCTGTACGACGGGCTCCTCAGGGCGAAGGATCCGGAAGGTCAGATCATTTTTGACAAGGTGCAGCCGCGTGACTATCTGTCTGTGATCCGCGAGGAAGTCAGGCCTTGGAGCTACATGAAGTTTCCGTTCATCCGTCCTCTGGGAAAGGAAAAGGGCTGGTATCGGGTTGGGCCCCTGGCCCGGTTGAACAACTGCGATTTCATCGACACGACCTTTGCTGAAGCGGAAAGGAAAGACTTTCTGAAGCTCGGGAAGGGCAGACCCGTGCATGCTACGCTTGCCTATCACTGGGCACGGCTGATCGAGACTCTCCACGCAGCGGAAAAGATCAAGGAGTTGCTCTCCGACCCCGATCTGCAGGGCACCGACCTCCTGATCACGGGGACCCGTCGTTCTGAGGGCATGGCTTGGATCGAGGCGCCTCGAGGGACGCTGTTCCACCACTACCGAGTGCGCGACGATGACACGATCGAGATGGCGAACCTCATTGTTTCCACGACAAGCAACAACGAGCCGATGAACAGGGCGGTGCAGAAGGTGGCGCAGGAAGAACTTTCGGGTAAAGAGATTACGGAGGGACTGCTGAACAAAGTGGAGATCGCCATCCGGGCCTTCGATCCTTGCCTTAGCTGCGCGACCCACGCGCTGGGAAGGATGGCCCTTGAAGTGACGCTCGTGGACTCGCGCGGAGGGGTCGTGGATCGAAAGCTCCGCGAGCAGGCGTGAGCGGCGCAGCGTCGGCGAAACCTTCGGTCCTCCTCATCGGCTATGGGAATCCCGGCCGATGCGACGACGGGCTGGGACCGCGGATTGCGGAGGAGGTGGGGGGACGGCACGGGGAGCGCGTGACAGTCGAGACTGCCTTTCAGCTCGCAATCGAATGGTGCGTGGAGATTGCATCTCACCGGGTCGTTCTCTTCGTCGACGCGGCGCGCGAGGGGCCGGAGCCCTTCCAAATCAGGCGGCTTGAGTCTTGGAGAACCGAATCTGGGGTTTCAGCCCCGGCGGGATTCACCACGCATGCGCTGAGCCCCGCCCGTCTCTTGGCGATCTGTGAATCGGGCTACTCCCCCCGGCCCCCTGCGTGGGCCATCGGGGTGCGGGGATATAGGTTCGGCGGCGGAGAGGGACTGAGTTGGAAGGCGGAGCGAAACGCGCTTGCCACGATTGCTTTCCTTGACGCCGTGCTATCAAGAGGAAGCGAGGCATTTATGGCGGGAAAAGAGGGACAAACGAAGACCATTCTGCTTGTTGACGATGACGCTGACGTACGCGCGACTCTGAGGATTATTCTCGAGTCAGCAGGTTTCACTGTAGGGGAGGCGGCGGACGGCGAGGCAGGAATGAAGATCGCGGAAAGAATACGACCTGATGCGATTATTGTGGACTTGATGATGGAAACGGTGGACGCGGGCAGCAAGGTCTCCACCCGCTTGAAGGCTTCAGGGTTCACCTGCCCGATCTACCTCCTGAGTGCCGCCGGAGACTCCGTGCGGTACAACATCGACACGCAGGAACTGGGACTTGCTGGAATATTTCAGAAGCCTGCGGACCCAACGACCCTTGTCGCAACGCTGAAGACGAGGCTCCGGTTTCCATGAGAAACGTAGTTACCCCTTGCGCGAAGCACCCCAAAGGCGAAAGGGCGCCCCCTGACCTAATTCTCAGATAGGCTTTCCCATGCGCATCACGATCTCGTGCTTGACCAGCTCCTGCGTCAAGGGAATGACATTATCCTCCATGCGCCTGCCGTCCATCTCGATCCAGGAAACTCCGAACTCGCAGCCCTCGGGGTTCTCGACTCGAACCACATAGAGCGCCTTCCCGTGACGATACTGCACAGAAAAACCGCTCCACCAGCCTGGGATAACGGGCTCAAGGAGCAATCGGTTTCCACGCACCTTCAAGCCGAGAACTTCCTCGACCCAAGCGCGGTACATCCACGCGGCGGAGCCTGTGTACCATGACCAGCCTCCACGACCGATCCGTCCGGGCAGGCGGTAGACGTCCGCGGCAGTGGCATAGGGCTCTACCGAGTACCGCCGTATCGACTCCGGATTCCGCGTCTGTTCGATCGGGTTGAGCATCCGCAGCAGCTTTTCTGCGCGAGTGCCGTCTCCTCGGCGTAGGAGGGCCATGGCAAGCCAGACTGCGGCATGGGTATACTGGCCTCCATTTTCCCGAACTCCCGGCGGATATGCTTGGATGTACCCGGGCGACGGCACTGCCTTGTCAAAGGGGGGCGTGAAAAGCAGCGCCAGCCCCTCTTCTTCCCGGACGAGCTGGGACCATGCGGATTCCAGCGCTCTCAGTGCGCGATCCCGGTCAGCGCCGCCGCTCAAGGAAGCCCAGGACTGGGGAAGGGAGTCGATTCGGGCCTCGGAACTCGCCGATGAACCCAGGAGGGTGCCATCGTCAAAAATCGCCCGTATGTACCAATCTCCGTCCCAAGCGGCTCTCTCGGTCCGAGCGACCAACGCCTCTCGCTGGTGAAGATATTCGGTGCTCAAGTCTACCCGGCCCAGCACCTCGGACATTTCGGACATCCCCTTCAAAACATCCACGAGGAACCAGGCCAGCCATGAGCTCTCTCCTCTGCCGCCGGCGCCAACAAGGTTCATCCCGTCATTCCAGTCCCCCGTCCCCATGAGAGGCAGTCCGTGCGGCCCAACCGTCTGGCCGCGCGTAACGGCGCGCCGGCAATGCTCGAAAAGCGTGGCAGTTTCTGGTGTAGCCATCGGGGTGAAAAAGGCCTCGTGCTGATCCTCCCTGAGGGTTGGACCGTCGAGGAAGGGGACCTGCACGCTCAGGATTTCCGAATCGCCTGTGACTCGAAGGTAGTGCGCAACGACAAATGGTAGCCATAGGAGGTCGTCGGAGATTCGTGATCGGATCCCGGCTCCGCTCGGCGGATGCCACCAGTGCTGGACGTCTCCTTCCCTGAACTGCCTGCTCGCCGCTAGGATTATGTGATCGCGCGCGAGGGAGGGGGCGGCGTAGGTCAGAGCCATGATATCTTGGAGCTGGTCGCGAAAGCCGAAGGCGCCTCCTGATTGGTAGAACGCCGACCGGCCCCAGATCCGGCAACTGAGGTTCTGGTACACCAACCATCGGTTAATGAGAAAGTCTACGGAAAGCTCGGGCGTGTGCACTTCCACCGTGCCCAGAAGCTCGTTCCACCACGCTTTTGTCTCTTCCAGTGCGGCGTCGACCCCGGTCTTGCGGAAGGAGAAAACCATGGTGCGCGCCGCCTCAAGCGACTCCACCTCGCCGAGCACGCATGCCACCTCTGTCTGCTCGCCGGGAGCCAACTCGAGGATCGTCCTGAGCGCTGCGCAGGGATCGAACCCCGCACCTGTACGGCCCGATAGAGATGCCCGCTCCATCGCCGCAGGGGATTTCAAAGAACCATTACGCCCCAGAAACGCAGTGCGGTCGCCGCACCAGGATTCCACCGCAACCCCGAGCGCCGCAAACGCGATGCGATCGCCGTAGTCCGGGTGGAAGCGGTTTCGCGCCACTAGGGCCTGCCCCTCGTCGTCCCAGCTCGTCACAACTTGCATCTGAGAGGTTTCCCGATGTTCGCCGAGCACCCATTCGACGTACCATGTCAGCGATAAAGTGCGCGATCGGAAGGAGTCGTTCTTCAAACGAAGCCTCTGCAGCTTGACCGGCTGCCCTCCCCGCTGATCCATCGGTACGAACACCGTCAGCTCCTGGCTGATGCCGTTGCTGTTGTGCTCGAACACCGTGTACCCCGCCCCGTGGCGTGTTCGGTACGCTGATTCTTCCCGGATGGGGGATGCTGTTGGCGTCCAACACACGCCCGTCTCCTCATCCCTGATGTACAGCGCCTCGGAGGCAGGATCGGTAACGGGATCGTTCGACCAACTGCTAAGTCGATTTCGCTGGCTGTTCCCGCTCCAGGTGAACCCGGCGCCGCTTTCGCTCAGGAGCGTTCCGAAAATCGGGTTGGCAATGACATTTACCCAGGGGTCTGGAGTGTGAGTGCCGGCGCTGAGATAGATCGCATACTCGCGGCCGTCCCGGGTGAAGCCGCCAATGCCGTTGAAATAGGGCAGTTCTAGGAATGGAAGTGGAGGCGAGGGATCCTCGGAAGCCCGTTTCCAGGCTGGCCTCTGCTGCGGTTCCGGTGCCTCCCCTGGAATACCCACCTGTTGCGGCAGAGCGCCGCGCGCGCCTACGAGCACAACGCTTGCGGCCGCGTGGAGAAGAGTCAGGTCCACCTCTGGAATTTGGTCGGCGCTTCGCAGGAAAACCCCGCCTTGCTTGTCTCTGCCCGTATGGCTCGAATGGGCCTGGATTAGCGCTTCAAGCCGCTCGTGCATCGGCCGCTCGTAGGTGCTCGCCTCTTCAGCAATGATCAGCAGGTCCGCGATTAGCCCATGCATGCGCCAGTAGGCATGTGCTTGGAGCATCTGTCCGACTAGGCCGACGTCACGAATCTCGTTGATAGTAACCAGGGCGATAGGCACGTCGCCCGAGATCCCGTATTGCCAGAGGCCCCCCTGGCCTTTGACATTCTCCTCTATCCTCTCCGCGGCAGACCGCAGCAGCCGGTTGGGGTACAACAGGTGACTTGCAAGTTGCTGGAAACGGCGCGCATCGTCGGGCTGGATACGCAGCACGCGCAGCTCGAGCTGCGCCGCCGCCCATGCAAAGTCCATCGCTCGGTCTATGGCGTGTGGGTCGGCGTACTTTGCCATGAGTCTCAACGCGTGCTCCCGGCTTTCAGCGGCAGCGAGCACCAGCGAAAGCACAACGTGTTGCCCGGGAGCAAGACGTACACCAGTTCGTATGCTGAGAACCGGATCCAGGACGTATCCCTCGCTGTTGTGCGGCTCCTCGACGCTGCCCAGAGGATTCGCCAGAGTCCGTCCTCTGCCGATGAACGTTCGGCGGTCGGTCTCGAACCTCAGCGGCTCTTCCATCGCGGTTTCGACAGTCACGCGGTGAGCAACGTACATCGGCGGGGCATCTTGCCCGAGCAAACGCCGGAAAGCA
>Ga0326728_10018455_pt1 | contig 13752 bp, 8 predicted proteins | sample MB3enrmetagenome_FD_207602 | JGI IMG/M metagenome (GOLD analysis project Ga0326728, IMG submission 207602) | Lab enriched peat soil microbial communities from McLean, Ithaca, NY, United States - MB31MN | ecosystem: Environmental > Terrestrial > Soil > Wetlands > Peat | place: USA: New York... | reverse complement strand
GGCGGGATTCCGGAAGCGGTGAATCCCTGAACCAACCTGCTGTACCCCGCTTGGAAAGTCAGCTTACGAAGCTGGTACATCATAAGAAAATACATGTTTTCGTAGTTATTGTTCGAGAGCGTGGAATTACTGTTGGTTCCGCTCAGGGCCTTGGCGTAGGTGGCGGACAGTGTGAGCCCGCGAATCGGGGTCGATCCGATCGCCGCCGAGTACGACTTGCCGGTATAGAAAACAACTGCCGCCGGCGCGACGGCGGTCACGGGAACCGGCGTGGCCACCAGGCCCGTCGAGGTCAAAAGCGCGTTGCCACTCGAGTTCGAGTAGGCAGCGCTAAGGCTGAAGCGGGGCAGGGAAAGCGAGGTCGAGTAGTTCTGGCTGGTATTGGCGGAGCCGGGCACGGTGGTCAGCAGGCTCCTCAGGCCGCCGGCGTAAGCCCCCCAATACCACCTTCGACGGATCCTCCGGCCCACGCTGCCGTAATAATTATAGCCCGAGGTCGTATAGGCGATCAGCACGGTCTGATTATCCTGCGAGTAGGCGAAGCCGCCCGCCACGTTCCAGCGCTGGATCGGATGCGTGTAGTTGAGGGAGGCGTTCAGGCCCAGCAGACTTTCGTGAGTCGTAGTCACGGAGGTCCGCGTCACCCCAAGGACGCCGCTAAACTGACCGCCCAGCAGCGCGTTGGAATAAGTCGCTGTTCCGTTGTATGAATCGGATGCGAATGAGATCCCCAAGAAGGTTTGTTGCTCGCGTTCGATGAGGGCGCGTAGATCGAAATGCTGCGCCGGCATCTCGTAATTGGCAATGCCGATCAGGTTCAGATCGCGCGACGACTGTTCTGCCTCGACCAGCGGCACAGTCACACCCGTCGCCAGCAACGTGTTAAAAAGCGTTCCCTCCAGGTTATCCGTGTAATAGGCGTCCGCCCCCACATTCAGGTGAGTCGCCGGAGCGAAATTGAGCGCGCCGGTCAGGGTGTCGATAGTCGTGTCGTACTTATCACTTAAGGTGGTGTTGCTGAAATTTGTGTTGAGGTCTAATCGGGTGGCGCCTGCGGAAATGCTCCCATTCAATGGCAAGTTGTGTCCGACGCCCAAGAAAAACGAATTGGCGCCGGAATTGGAGTTTTCGGCCGGCTCGCCCGCCAGGAACTCCGGCGTGATGGCCTTGGTGCCAGCGTATTGATAGCCGCCACTCAGGTTGAAACCCGCAATGCGATAAGCTGAGGTGGCCGAGAACGTGTCATCATGCAGTGTCCCTGACGTTTCCACCCCATAAATTGAATAGGCGCTGTTGGCGTCCGAGAAACTGAGATTCAGACTGGGCAAATCTTTAAGGTGAGCACCCCAGGTCACGGCCAGGACGTCGTTGTTCCCATGCGTGGTGTAGTTGGCCAAGCCCGGAATACCGAAGTTCCCGCTGCTATTGTATGTTGTGGAATAGCTGATCGAGCCGGGAAACGGGCTGCCGCCGAAGATCTTGGCAATGGCGCTCACACCGCTGGCGGCGGTCACCGACTGAAACGTGGAGTTGAGCCGCGATTGGTTATAAAAGGGCTGAATATCGAAGGAGAGAAAATTGGGATTATAGTACGAGCCGGACAGGTCGGCCGAGCCGGCGCCAAAGATGCTGTGGTCGGAAGCGGCGACGTTCGAGTAGTCACCCCCGTATCCGGCCGAGATCGTTCCGTTCAGATTCATGCTGGCCTCGCCGGCGCTCACCTGAGCCGCCGCGCGCCCCGCAAGCGCCAGTATGAATACAGCCAGAATGGTGAGTACCCTTTTCATAGCTTAATGACATCTGGCACATCGGCTGCCAAAGCCTCGCCAAATTCAGAAGTCAGGAGTCGGCAGCCCAACCGCGTCCCCCTTCCTGATGCTACGTTCTGGGGCCCCCGGGGGCTAGATAAGAGTAATCCCCAGCACCTTGCTCCCAGCGCCTAATGGGTGGTGGGTGCTTCTGACTTTTGACTCCTGTCTCCTGATTTCTGGCTCCGGACCCCTGTTTTCTGCGTCACGCTACGGCTTCTCGATCGTGGCGTTCTTGCTCAGCTTCGTGGCGAGAGCGGAACGAAGTTGCTCCGTCTTATCTTTCTTCAGTTGCTCGCACAGCCCGTCCTCGATGGTTTCGAACTTCTGCATGCCGGGGGGGATGTGCGCGTTCAGTCGCAGGATGGTGTGGGCGTTGGCGTCAAACTCGATGATGTCGCTTACTTGGCCGGGCTGCATGGCCTCAAGGGCTGTCACCACTGCCGGGGGCAGCTTCGAGCGGTCGGCAGCCTTGTGGTCGCCCATCATCACCCGGAAATCGTCTTCGGAAATTCTCTCAGCTAGCAACCCGAACTCATCGTAACTTTTCGTTGCTTTAGCCCGGCGCAAGGCATCCTCGGCGCGTTGACGCGCCTCCTTCAACTGGACCGCGGTGGCTTTGGGCGGAGGAAGGATGGATATGCTTTGGAACGAGAAGGAGTCCGGGATGCGGAAGCGCTCCGGGTGCTGGTCGTAGTAGGCCTTCACGTCAGTGGCAGAAAGCACCACCCTGTCCGCCACCTCCTGCTTCAGAAGCATGTCAATGAGCAACGACCGCTCGACCTTGGTCCGCAGCATCGGCTCCGAACCGTGGAATTCCACCTGGACGAACTGCTGATATTCCTGCGGGGAAGGAAACTGCCGGCGAAACTCCGCCAGGGCGCGCGCCAGTTGCGCGGGCGGGATGGCCATGTTACGGCGCTTCGCCTCTTGGTACACCAGCTCCTCGAAGATCATCATCTTCATCGCGCCGCTGCGGATATCCGCTTCCAGAGCTTTGGGAAACCCGTTGTGTATGCGAGCGTAGGGGAAGATCGTGAGCATTTCGCGGAGCAGGTCGCGGTCCGTCAGCACCGCGCCGTTCACCCGCACAACCGGGCGGCCCACCGCTTGGAATGCCGTGGTGGAGCTGAATGCTTGCGGCACATAAGTAGGAGTGTGGGAGGGAACTTGGGCCCACGCTGAAGCGACCGTCGCCAGAAGCAGAAGGGCCCATACCTTGTAGTGTCGAATTTGAGATTTCATTTCGATTACGCCATCCCCTGGCTCAAACAAGTCCAAAGGCAAAACGCAAAAGGCAAAAGTGAGACATCCCCAGAACCATCTCTCCGCGTTCCCCTTGATCATCTCTCGCTTCAATCATTGCAGTTCCGCCTGCAGCTTTGCCCTTTGCGCTTTGCTTTTTGACTTGTTCTCCATGTTAGTAGTCCTCGATTACCCGACCCGTCCGGAAAAAACCGGGAATAGGGGCGACGTGCCACGTCGCCCCTATTCCCCCCGATCAAAGGCAAAGAAAGGCAGGTTACGTAGTCGGGATATGCATCAAGCCTGCAAATTCGTTCGAATTGCCACCGTGGCAGTTGCGGCAGAACTGCGCGACGTTGTTGCCGCCGCTGGACGGGTTGTAATAGCCTCTAATGAAGAACATCGTCGTGTAGTTGGTGGTGGTAGCGCCCTTTGTGACGGACCAAACGACCATGTCGTGCTGATTGTGGCAAGTGGTGCAGGTAACCGCGTTGACCGTCGTGCCACCACTAGGGGTAGATAGCGGGTTGCCCGAAGTATTGTAGCCCCAAGTGACTCCCGAGGTACAAGCGGGTTCGCCTGACCCACCGCAGGCGGTCCAAGTCGTCGCATTCCAGAAGGAAGCAGGGTTGTTGACCAGAAACTGAGATGAAGCGGCACCGTTCATATAGATCGGTTGTAGGGTGTTACCGCCGCCGGTGCAGTCCCAGTTGTGGCTGCCGCCGCAACTGACCACGGCCATGGGGCCTACCGGGTGTTCGTTGAAAAAGTTAAACGCGGTGTTTCCAGGCGTCAGGCCAAATAGCGTGGGAGCATGCCCGCCCACGATCGGCAGGGTCTCAACCGTCACCCCTTGCATCATGCCAACTCTGGCCTGAAGCCCGTCGTGGCAGCTCAGGCAGAGAAGGACGATACTGCTGGTGTCACTGATTTTGACGGTGGCCATACTGCTGGGCAGCGTGACCGGGTACGAGGTCGAAGCGAAGTTGTAGGTCAGGCCGTAATAGGGAGAAAGGTTCTCGCCCCACAGAGCGACATTGCCGTTTAAGCTATCGCTGGTGGCGGCATTGTTGCCTTCTGCTCCGCCATGCGGAGCGTGGCACATGACGCAGCCGCGGCCGTAGCCGTTGTGCGCGCCCAGCTCGTCACCCCCCCAGTTCGGGGTGGGCACGGTGATCTGGGCCATCGCTAAGCTCGCGGCGGCAAGCGCCACGAGAATTAATAGACCAAATTTCTTCATAGTAATATAGAAACCTCCTCAAGGAGTATTTGACCACTACGCAACCCGCAGCCTTGTCTCGGGCCGCGCTTTGTCCGTCGGCCGACGGACAAAACTTGTGGCAGCGCCAAGGCGCTGCAGAATCCTTTTGGGTCGGGCCGAGCGCCGCTCGGCCCTACACGCAGCGCTATTGCGCCGCGGAATCCTTCTTGGCCGCCTGGTCCGGATTTACTTGCAACGGCTCAGTGGCCGGCTTCTTCTGCTCCGGCGCTCCCGGGCTGGCGGGCTTCGGAGCGCCTGCGTCTTGCCGGGTGGAAGCCGGCGTCACCGCCGGCTTCTGCCCTGCGCCTTCGCGGCGCGCCTTCTCGGCGGCGGCCTCGGCGTCGGTGATGTAACGGAAAACCTGCACGCGGCCCGGAAATGTTTCAGAAACGACGACCTGATTGGACGGGCCGATGGCGATTCCCCAGGGCCCCATGAACTGGCCCGGATAATATCCCGCGCCGCCAAAGTAGATGAGCAAACGGCCCTGATTATCGAAGACCTTTACCCGGTTCTGGGTTGCGTCTACCACCCAAATGTGCCCGTCCCGATCGATGGCAATACCCTTGGGCCGCTCAAAATCCGCGGGCCCATCGCCGTTCTTGCCAAACGCGCTAATAAACTGGCCGTCGGCATCGAACATCTCGACCCGGTCGTTAAAAGTGTCCGTGACGTAAACGTTGCCGTCGCTGTCCACGGCCACGCCCTCGGGAAGGGAAAAAGTTCCCGGTTCGGCCTGGTCGTGCTTCTTGCTGGGTTTGCCGATTTGGCGCAGCAACTTGTAATTGTCGGCGTCGAACACATCCACGACATCATGGCCGGTGTCGGCCACATAAACAAACCGGTTCCCCCGGTCGATGGCCACACCCCCGGGGCGCACCAACACTTCCCCTCCGAAAGCCGCTTCCTGCTCGTGCTTAGGGCTGAAAACCACGACGCGGTGCAGACGGGCGTCAGCAACAAAGAGGCGGTCATCGTCGTCCAGCGCCAGACCCGTAATCATGCCGAAGTTCGCCTGCCTGCCGTTGCCGATCAACTCGACATGGCCCTTGTTCTCCGGATCGAAGATGAACACCGCGCTCACGGATTGGTCTGCCGCATAGATCTTGCCCTTCGAATCGACCCCTACACCGTAGGTGCGAATCAGTTGGAAGGGGAGTTTTTCCATTTGGATCTGGTCAGCGGGCAGCGTACCAGCCAGGCGGTCCATCCAAGTCTTTTTGCGCGCCTTTTTGATGTAAAGGCTGGGATCGATCTTTTGTCCCGTGTAAATCTCCTTGAACGCCACCCGCGCGATCTCGGGTGGGCTTGGCCATACGATCTTGGTGATATCGAAATAGGCCGTCACGCGCTGATTCGCCGGGTTTGCCGGAGGAGCGGGGTTAGTGTTGTTCTTGCCCGCACGGAGTGGGGCCGGTAAAACGAAGGAGAGCGCCAGCAAGCCAATCAGGGCGGCCGTGGAGGCAGGCCTGTAGAACCAGAAGCCGACTTTTTCTCGCGCCGCGAGCATTTCTCCTCGTGTTTGTGTTGTCTCTCTGTCCTCTGTGGCTGGACAGGTCCCAACACAGAGGTCGCTGAGAAGCTCTGTACTACTATTCCCAAACTTCTTCGCGGGCCGCGAAGAAGTTTGTGCCATCTGTAGCAATACCAAAGTGAGCATTTTCTGTTCGCTTTGGTTGCGGCCAGCAGGCCGCGCTGTGTCCTCTGTGTTTAAGCTTGACAGGCACGGAGGACACGGAGAGCTTCGTTTTGGTAGCCACTCCGCCGTGCTGTGAAGCAAGCCTGGCCCGTGCTTTAACACCTTATTTCCCTCCCACTCGTACGTCCATTAGGTCCAATCCATTGATGTGGCAGGTCTTGCAGAAGTTCAAATCGTTCGCTTGGTCTTTCACCAGCATCCCCCGCTCATTCCCAGCGTGCGGCTGATGGCAGGTGAGACAGTTCATGGCAATCAGGGTCTTGGTTTTCGGGTTCATGACGTCGGAAACCGGGTGGTTTCCTGTCGGGTGTCCCAGGCCGTATTTCAGGGGCAAAATCGGGACCTTACTGAAGTAGTTTCCCGGCAGTTTCACCTTGCCACCGAAGATCGCCACCAGGTGCTCGTTCTCCAATTTCTGCGGGCTGGCATCCGGCCCGTGGCACTCCAGACAAAGCGCATTCACGCTCGTGGTGCGCAGCAGATGTGCATTGTCGCCGCCATGCGGCTCATGGCAGGTAGCGCATCCCAGGTCGGAGGCCGGTTGGTGCAAGTACTTCTTCTTCTTGAATTCCTCGGCTCGTTCGGTGTGGCAGGCCAAGCATGCGGCGACCGGGTTCGGCTGTAGGAAGCCCGGCGTCTGGCCGCCATGCGGATTGTGGCAGACCGTGCAATCGTCTTGCGCTCCCGGGTGCTGCACCTTGGCGGAGGCAATCTGCTTGGCCTGCGCCTCGTGGCACATCACGCAGGTTGACTTGACGTCCTTCTGCGTCAGGACAACTTTGCCGTTCTTGGCAGGCTGATGGCAGTCGTCGCACTCCTTGTTTTCGAAGGGGTTGTGCAGGAACGCCTGCATCAGCATCGGCGACTTGGACTGGCGCGCATCGTGGCACTGGATGCAATCGGCCGTCTCAAAGGGTTGGCCATGGTGGGCCGCGCGTAGCTTCTCATCTTTGGGGTCGTGACAGTCCAGGCAGAGTTGCGGAATCGCCTTGGAGAGATGATACGCAAATTCGTCCTGGTTGGGATCGCCACTCTTGTGCATAATGTGGCAGGTGTCGCAGCCACTGTCGAGCGCCGGATGGCGACTGCCGCCCTTGGCAACATGCACCCCGACGTCGTGACAGGTTAGGCAGAGATTTTGCGTCTGGTCACCCGAAGTCGCCTTCAAAAGCAGGGCCTGGTTTTCAGACTTGTGTGGGTCGTGGCACTTTAGGCAATCGCGAACCTGGGGAGGGTGGATCTTGCCTATGAGGCTAGAGGGGTTCTTGTCTTTGTGGCAGGTGAAGCAAAGAGCCGCGACCGTCGGCGTGATCAGCTTCACGTGAGTCGCGTCCTTGCTGACCCGCACTTCATGGCAGGTCAAGCAACCCATCTTCATGGCAGAGTGAACCGCTTTCCCCTTGGTCTTGTCCCCATGACACTCCAGGCACTTGGCCGCATCCACATTCGGCTCAAGGGGAACCGGATGTTTCACGGCCATAACAGGACGAACAAGAACTGCCAGCAGCAGAGCTGTGGAGAGAGCCTTGAGCGCTACAGCCACTGCGAGCCTCCGCATCGCGATGATTTCATTCGCGCTGCTGGCGCAGAACCTAATCGCAACAGGGCAGTCAGATTCACTTTCTGAGTGCTTTCTTGCCGCCTTACTGATGCCAAACGTGTCGTCACTGGCCCCGAGAGCCTCCCGCCGCCTATAAGCAGCAAATAAGTCTCCATTGTTAGTTTCTCCTAATCTTTAATTTAGGCTGTAAGTCTTTACGCAATAACGCGATCCCGTTTTTCTGGAAGGTGTTGAGAAATTCCACATGTGGAAAACCTCTACAGGGTGCGTTAATTTCCTCAACAGTCAGGCCACGCCTGTGGATTCGGACACGTTGACACTTCGACCGTTGACCAGTTGGCCGCTTCACTCTGCGGAACCTATGGTTTAAGGGAGGGATGCTCGACAAGTTCTTCAGGACAGCCCCCAAAGGGCGATAGGAGGCAGATGACTAAGGGAGTAGCGGTGCCCGTAAGGGCGGTGCGTGCCCGGGCAACTGATGTGGCGGGGGGAGCGTCCCCCTCCCGCCCCGGTGGCGCGGGAAGGGCCTCCCCTGAGCGCAGTGTAGGGATGCCCGCACGACAGCGGGCGAGACGCCCGCGTCACATATCGTTGCCGACCGTTTCAAAAATTACGAGTCCAGCGAATGGTCAGCAAGTTGGCGCTAAAGTTGTTTCCGGGGACAATCTGCTCAATGTAATACGTGCGTTGAAGATCCACGGACAAACGCCCGGCCTTGGGAAAATCCCAATATACCGTCCCGGTGACGAGGGGCCACGTGAGGGGGCCGTAGGCCGGCGGTTCGCCACTGATCTGGCCCAGGCCGGTTGAGCGATCGAAGTTGCCGGTGAGGCGCAGACCAAAATATTTGCACGGCTTGGCTTCCACTCCTGCCTGAATCACGCGGTCCGCTTCCTGGTCGCGCAAGAAGTCGTTGAGCGGCGCCGTGCCGCGCACGTAAACGATGTTCCCTGCGGCAAACATACTATCGTAAGTAAATCCTCCAAAAATCGAATACCGGTCATTGAGGGCATAAGACAGCGTCACCGTGTTCGAGTGAACGTTGTCCTGAAAACTGGCATCGATCAACTTGTCGTTGGCCAGATTCAGATCGTCTTCGAGGGTCACCTTAGCCATCGGCTGATAACGGAAGATGACGTGTCCAGCGACCTCGGTGCGAGGCGTGATCGCCGTATACGATGACCCGTTGTCGAAAGCGTGAACGTCCCCTCGGATACTGAAGGTTTTCGAAGGTTGATAGCCGAAGCTGAGTTCGGGCCAAGCGGTCTTGGTGCGCAGTGAGGTGGAGGGATCGCCCACACCGTCTTCGAGCGATTCCACGTCTGCCTTGAGCAGACGAATGCCAGGACGCAAGGTGAGCGAATGGGTGGGAGTAAAAAGCATGCTGAAGTCGAAGTCACTCAGCCCATCCCGCCAGACGAAGGAGTCCGTCCCAGAAGACGGCGTCGTGCTGGTGGTGGGGGAAGCAGAGGTAGGGTTGGTAACAATGCCAAGGACGCTTTCGAAATTCCCGAAAGTGCTGGTGGTAAAGCGGGAGTAGCGATAGTCCACAATGATTTCCCACCAGTCTTTTGCCTTGTAGGTGAAACTCTGATAAAAAATGTGGTCAGGTTCGCTCACCGTATCCCGCGCCGTCTCGCTCACCGTGTAGGGCGCCAGGGCGCCGGAGCTGTTCGGGGCGGTGCCGTTGTAAGACTGGTCGAGAGTGGCCGGCCCTTGATAACGGTAATAGGTGTAGCCGCCCCGCCACTCGAAGTTCGAGAGCGGTTTCCCCGTATAGGAAAACTCGCTGATGGGAGAGGTGAGCCGCCTGTAGTCGGACTGGGAGAAGTTGGTGAGCGGTTCCTTGGTCGAGCTCGAGACAGGATCGATGCTCAGCTCGGGAGAGCCCACATTATTCAGGCTCAGGAATTGCGTGAAGGTCTGGTACCCGAGGTTGTAGTGGAAGCTCCAGGAGTGATAGGTGTAGTCGATGCCGCCCGTGAAGCGGTTGGTGTTATCGTCGATGGGCGCGTACAGGTAATAAGGACTGGCCCGCGCGAAGGTGCCCCAGTAACCCGGAGAATCGAAGAAATCGGGAGACTCGGTGGTAAAGGCGGGGCCGCTATCGGTGGTGCGATAATAGTCGAAGTTAAACCGCAGATTATTGCTGGCGTGCAGGGTGAAGTCCGCCGTGCCGAACTTGCGCACCGTTCCCCAGTCGTGGTTATCCGTGAGACCCGTGGAAACCCCCGAGACTAAGTGCGCGATCGGCAGCACCAGGTTGTCGTTCTGATTCCAATAGTAGTAGCTCTGTCTCCAATTCGCCCGGAAATCGTAGAGGTGATTTTTGCTGACGGCAAGCTGCCCCGTTTCAAAAGGCTCGCCTCCCAGCCCAGTCATCGACAAAGAGTAGCTATCCGCAAAGGGGTTAACCCCCTTTTGGGCCTCGCCGAAGATGTTAAAGTCCATCAGACGGAAGCCCTTTTGGAGGTCAGACAACTCCTGAAACATCGGGACGTAGCCCTTAACGTCGTCGAACCGGTACCCCACGGTGACCGACCCCTGGTTATTGAACCCGCCCAAGTTCAAGGGAGTTTCGGTGTTGTCCTGCGCCGACAATACCTGCCCGCAGAACAGCAGCGCCGCAAGAGAGATAAGAAAACGATTTCCAGGTCTCATGAGGTCTCCCTTCATCGCAAAAAGTTCGGGTCAAAATTCGAACCGTGAACAGTCACGTGGCAGCGGGTGCACTCCCCGCTGGTCTGGAAGCCGAGGCGCCCGTGCGGCACGCCGGCCTGCGTGTGGAATCCGGTGTGGCATTGCAGGCAGAGTTGCCGGCCTTCACGCCGCACCAGCATCATGCGGTTGGTGCTGCCGTGGGGATTGTGGCAGATCACGCAACCCTGCACCCTCGCGGCAGGGTGCTCATAAACATAAGGACCGCGCTTCTCCACATGGCACTTGACGCAGGTCTCCCAGTTGGTCTCATTCAGGCTGGCGCGGTTCATGCTGCCGTGCGGGTTGTGGCAGTCCGTGCACTTCATCAGTTGTTCGGGAACGCGGTGGTGCACCGGCAGGGCAAACAGCGCCTGGATGTTGCCGTGGCAGCTAAAGCAGAGGGCCGGCTCGGACTGCTTCAGCAGGCTGTTGTGCAGCCAGCGCGCCGACTCCGGAAGCTGCGGAACCTGGAAGAAGTCAGCCTGCGCGTAGGTGAGGCCACCCTTGCTCTTATCTGCGACCTCCTTTACGAGATGGGACACATGGCACTGGTTGCAGGAGACGCCGGCCGCCGCGTGCTGAGATTCGTCGAACATCTCCTGATGCTTGCTCGTGACGTGGCAGGTCAGACAACGTTCCGTGTTTGCTTTGGGGCTAGCGTGGAAGGAGAAGATCAGCTTGGTGGCGGCAGCTTGCTTGGCGGGGTCGCCGCCCGCTTCCTGTTCGGCCTCCGCATGGGCTTTGCCCGGCCCGTGGCACGCCTCGCACCCTGAAACGCCGGTGGAGGCAGGGGTGGAAGGGGGATTCACCGCTCCCTCCGGCTTTCCTGTCAGGGTCATCATGTAGTCCACGAGCTGGTTAATTTGCGCGTCAGGCATTTCGGGCGGCAGGGGCGGCATAATGGAGCCCTCGCGGCGCTGACGCATGCGCTCGAGCAATTGCGCGCGCGTGCGGCGCGTCCCCACATCGTCGAGCGCTCCCCCGGACGTACCGCCTTGGCCGCCAATCGTGTGGCAGCCCGCACACATCATGTCGTCGTAAATCTTCTTCCCCGCCACAGCCGATGAGGAAATTCCCGGCGCGGGGACAAGAGGGGAAGTTGGGGGTTTCTGGCCCGTCTGAGCGTGAGGGGTCTTCACAAACGACTGGGCTTCCGCGCGATGGCAGCCCGCGCACGTCTCCCAGCCGGCATAGTCGCTCGGCTTGCCTTGCAGGGGCGCCTGCCAGGCGACAGACGGCCCCTTCGCCGCCTCCGGCGTCCTTTGGGCGAGGGCTTGCTCGGCGAGTGTAGCGAATGAGGACGCCAGGGCCAAGCACACGAAAAGCGGACTGAGTTTGATTCTTGGTTCGGAACTCATCACGCACCGTCCTCCCTTGCCAGGTCGATCGCTTTAGCCGGAATTTCCTTTTGTCCCTTCCAGCGGCCAAGAACATGCACTTCTTTCTCTCCCATGTTCAACGCCGAGGAGGGTGAAAAGCAAAACCAGCCTCCAACTATAGTGGGTTTGTAGAGTAGCGCCCTAAGCTTTCACAGCCCGCCCCCTAAGAGCGACAACGCTGCTCCCCACTCCCTGAAGTGAGACTGGTCAGAATCTAGCCCTGTGCCAGTTCAGATTCCTCATTGTGCCATCGAACATAGCAGCGTAATCCATTTCCCTTCAAGGCGTCAAGGTCGGCGTCCAGCCGCGAGGAAAGTTTGAAGACTGTTGAGGAGGATCAAGCTTGGGAAGTCGAGACTATCTTGGGAAGATTAGCGTTGTGAGCCGCACCGGCGCAGGGCATGGCTTGCACGTAGTTCTTGAGGCCGTACCAAAGACAGAAAATGCGGAAACTACAGTAACTCCAGCCCCTCTCCACCTTGGGGGAGAGGGTGAGCCCCGTCCAGATGCACTTCATCGGGAGGCGGGCCGGGTGAGGGGGTTGCCCACCCGCCCCGTGTGGTGACCCGAGTGGGGCAGGCACAAGACCTACTCCCACCCGGCGAGCTGCGTCTACTGTTCGACTGGCGTTCTTTCCACGGGCTCGTTGGCACTCGAGGGCCTGCCACTCTTGATCGTATAATTAGGCGGCACCTGGAAGAGTGACGCCTCGGGCTCCGCGCGCACGATATTTGTCAACTGAAACGTCGTCTGGCCAAACTGCGGATTGACTTCCTTGCGCATCACGTCGGTTTGCAGTTCCGGCGAGTACCAACGCTCGATCGTGATCACCAGGGGCGCCTGGTTGCCCACCTGCCCGGCGGGAATGGTGCGGGTAGTGCGCGTCCCTTGCGCCGTCACTCCCCCGATCACTTGCGCGCCGAGCGATTCGGTCTTGACGTTGGGGTTCTCGGGCTTTTGCCGGGCCGTTTCGGCGCCCCTCCATCCTCCCGCGCGCCCTCGGAAAGTCATTTCGCGCGCCACTTGCGTATCGGGGTTTAGCGTGTGGACGAACCCCGCGACGGGATCCGTAATGGTGATTACCTTCCTAGGACTCCCTTGCGCTGCCCAGGGGCCGATGGCGCCGATTTCCTGCTCCCGCCGCATCCTCCCCTCGCTGTCGCGGTAGACGTTCACAGCGGTCGTGGTATGAATGGTGTTCCCATCCGGCAGGATCTGTGTGTGCTCGGTGACCGCTTGCGCGGAGTAGGGCGCGCCGGTCACGACTTTGCCTCCCAAGAACGCCTCCGCGCCTGCGAAGCGCGCCCTTCCGAACCTGCCACCCGGGGCTGGCGGATTTTGCGCGTTGGCGTTCGGCAAGAGGGCCGCAGCCAGAAATATCCAGCACACGCCCACCGCCCAAACGGTCGTCATTCTTGAGTTCCTCTGATTCGCTTTCATCTTCTCCTCCCTGATCCATTTAGTCCACAAACCGTATCGCGAATGGAAGGCCGTCGCTCCCCAAGGCGACGTCAGCCTGAACAAACCCTTCCGTTGGAAAATCGTTGTCCGTCCCAAGCCCGAACGCCAGCAGCGCCTCGGCAGGAAGTGACACACGGACAAGTGTTGCATCATCCATGCATTGAGAGTCGTCGCAAGTCCCAAGAGGAATGAAGTCGGTGGTCACCTCGCTGGCAGATTCATCCCGCGCGGCTCGCTCCGGAGTCCAATGGGGAGCAGCCCGCCGTGTAGCGCCGCCCTTTAGGGCGGCGCCTGCCGTTCCCACCGTGCGCGGCGCCGGCGCTACGTTAGCCTGGGAGGCTTCCGAGGGCGCCAGTGGCCGATTGTTGGCGACCTGAGATGGGGAGGCGCCCGAGCGTGGATGAAGCCGCGGCCACTGCAAAACGATGATCCACACTGCGGCTAATGTTGCGGCAAAGGCCAATCCCCAGCTCAGCCCGCGCCAGAGCCGCCTCCCAGCGAGCCCAAAGCGTGGCGAGCTCGTCCGCGAAGTCCTTTCGCGAAAAGCCTGGAGCAGCTCTGCTTCGACGCGGGGCGGCGCGCGCCGGCCCTGAAGAGTGCCTGCGAAGGCTTGCAGCGTTTCCGTAAGCTTGGTCTCT
>Ga0326728_10018454_pt1 | contig 13753 bp, 11 predicted proteins | sample MB3enrmetagenome_FD_207602 | JGI IMG/M metagenome (GOLD analysis project Ga0326728, IMG submission 207602) | Lab enriched peat soil microbial communities from McLean, Ithaca, NY, United States - MB31MN | ecosystem: Environmental > Terrestrial > Soil > Wetlands > Peat | place: USA: New York... | reverse complement strand
TCAAGGGCCTGTGCTCCAAAGCGCATCCTTGAAAGCTGCTTAACGATGTCTCCTATGGAAAGTTCCATTCCAAGTAGGGATTTAACCTCACTCTTTGTAAGAAATCTGGTATTTGGTTCCAGGTTAGGCAATACAAATGTTTTGCCATCGTGGGTGATGACCTGTACGAACTCTATTTGTCCACCACGTTCAGCAAGGGCTGTGACAACAATGTTTAAAGTCGTGTATACAGTTTTCCCAAGTCCTGTAACATCAATAAAAATATCGGTTGTGTTTTCGGTCACACTCGTAAGTGTCCCGTTAATGATAGGTGGGAAAGACAGTACATTATCATTTGCATCCAGTAAGACTGGGTATTTTTTGAAACCCGTCACTAGATGGGCAAAAGTTTTGCCTTTAGGGTGCTTTTCCAGGATTTCGTTCATGCTCATCTTTTCAGTGTAATCAAGAGGCACGAACTTTACGCTTGGATCAACTGCCATGTAGCGAAAAGGTGGCTTCAAATTTGAAAGGTCGTGTACTCCAATAGAAACTTTTTTTCTGTTTCTTCCAGGGCCCCAATGCAGATCTTCCTGCAGATCCATAAGAGACTTTATTGAAGAAGATGTAAACTTTATTCCCCTTATGACCGCACAACCAAGAAAAGGCCTAATTTTTAGGATGTCCTCACTGATAGATATGGAAACCTTGTAAGGCTTTATCTTATATTCAGGAAGTCCTATCTCAAGGTCCAGAAAACCCCGCATTGCTCTAGCTATTCCTTCGACGCTATAAAGGTCAGGTCTGTCCGGAAAGAATTCGATATCTATGTATTCATCTTCAACCCTTTCAATATCTGCCCCTATCATTGGCACTCTTTTTATGATGGTTTCCCTATCTGTTCCTGTGAGCTTTTCGAGGTCTTCGTACTGCAAGGTGATTACTGGCATTGGAATTCATCCCATATGTTGCTGGCTAACTTAATCATAAAAATACTCAACTTAAGATTTAATGCTTTTGTTTTAGGAGTCGTTTGAAATATTCTGGAAAATTAAATTATTTGGAAAAAATAGCATGCTTTAATCAAAGTTACAGTAGCGAGAGTACACCGCTGCAAGCAGGAGAGTATGTTCTAGCTATCACTCTGAATATAAAAGAATTAGTTAATGTCTAATATTTTCATTTGCTTATAGCTTTTTCCCTACTGGTTTCTGTGATTCTTCGTATAGTTTTTAATTAAATTGGAAGTAGTACCGTCACCCAAAGTTCTGATCTAATCCTCATCATCACAAAGTTCACTAAACAATAACTATTTTTTAATCTCATAGTATTTTTAAAAGATTTTTCTTGCTGCGATACTCTATATATCCTATCACTCTTGAAGGGGAATATTTCGGCTCAGGACCAACGAAAAGATAACATGATGACCATCAGTATTGACCACATCAAAATCAAAGCACTGGCTTTTACCAATTTAAAATAATATATATCTCAAATAGTTGATGATAGCATTGTCTAAAAGAAATTTTCTACGATACTTCACACAAAGAAACATGTGATATCTTATTTTATGGGCACAATGGTTTGATTGACTTAGTTCCATTTTTATAGTAAAAAGGTAGCTTAAAAACAGATTTATAGACAAGAATTCATTTGGGAGATACTTCCAAAGAAGCCATTGCCAAATTAGATCAGGAATTTCAAGAGCTAATTTTAGAGCATTACTTAAAATATAGGAATTAAACCTGAGTTATCTCCTGTAATACACTCTCCACCCTTAGAAGTGACTATAAATGTATTTTCAATTCCCACCATTCCTATTTTTTCAATTCCTTTTTTAGGTTCGAGAGCGAATACCATATCTTCTTGAAGGGGTTCATCAAAACCTTCTGCAATTCCAGGCAGTTCATCGATTTGTAATCCAACCCCATGACCAAGGAATTTTACTTTTCTGTTCCCAAAACCCATGAAATTTTGTAAAAATTCCTTATCGAGATTATACATTATGGTATTGTATATTTTGGAAGGGATGGCTCCAGGTTTTAACATTGTTGCAGCTTCATTTTGTATCTCCACGCATTTATCGTGAATATCTCTAGCATAATTGGGGATGGAAGAACCGAACATGTATGTCGTTGTTTTATCCGTGTTGTAGCCTTCAACTGCGCATCCAATGTCAATAAAGACCAGATCACCTTTTTGTAGTCTCCTGTACCGGCTTCCTATAAGGGGCACTGCTGGGCTCATCCCATAATTTCCTCCTGGGCCATTAAAATAAGATGGATAAATTGAGCTTTCACCAAAACAAACATTTCCTAAGAACATCTCTGTATCAAACATCCCAAAACGGCATAATCCATCATGTCCTTTCTCAACTATAACTGAAAAGAGTTCTGTTGACAGGTCTACTTCACTCATTCCTTCATGCAGCATCTCTGGCAAAATGTCTTCCAGTACGTGTTGATGAATACTGCCAGCCTCTCTCATCAGAGATAGCTCATATTTGCTTTTTATAGCTCTGACAGCGGCAATTTGAGTATCAACGGATTTAACGTTCTTAAAAGGGAAATATTTTTGAAATCTCTGATATAAAGCCAGAGGGACTACTTCAGTTTCCAGATATACCGTATCTGGAAGCCCACTTACTTCCTTTGAAGCATCACGAAAATTGTTCATAGGCTCTATATCAGGAAATAATGATTCTTCCAGAGCTCTTTCATAGCTTTGCCGCACCCAGAATGTTGCCTTTCCATTCTTCGGAATGATTAGCATTCCGTCCTGCATAGTGCCAGTAAAGTAATAAAGATTGATTTTGCTGAAGATGACGGCTCTTTCCCATTCAGGATTTGAGAGATCCATTAGTTTCTGGAAGCATCTCATGCGGTTTTTTAGTTCAGTTAAAGGTACTTTTTTAATCACATGAATCCCTTTAATAAGTGTATCTGTTGTCAATTATAGAAGTGGAACCCACTATTATCTTTTTTACCACAGTCGTATACAGGGATAAAAATAATTTCACTTTACTAATTACTACCCGTTCTTTTCCATTAGCTAAAATAATCCTATGAGCAATATTATAGGGCTATCTTTTTAAGCTCTTTTAACGATATGAGCATAGCTTTAGCTATATAATTTGATGCTGTAAAAAATAAAATGAGGGAAAAATAAATGAAGTTTAAAAAGACAATGACTATTTTAAATTTAATTTATTTTTCACCTCATTAAATTGTATAGCCTAAAACTATATTTTTTTGATTCACTTTATAGAAATTCGAAGATGAAATGTACCGCCTTATAGATACCAGAATTGTTATACAGGACTTAGTGTGCTAAGTAAATACTTTTCCATTTATGTTCTCCTTAGAAGTAAAAAGTGATTACAGAATTTTCCTTTGCCTAAAGCGGTGATAGATTGTTATAAATCTTTGTTGTGGATTAAAAGCAATATATCCATAAAAATGGAAGACTTATTTGGTGCGAACTGCGTTCTTCCCCAGTACATGATGCTAAAGGCTGCTCAATTTATACAGTCACTGATATCCAAGACGTCACCAAGCGCAAAAAAGCAGAATAAGCTCTGAAAAATATTGAAAATGCCCGTAAAAATGAAGTTCACTATAGGATCAAGAAAAATCTTCAGACTATCTCTTCCCTTCTCGACCTTCCAACTGAAAGGTTCAAAGATCAAATGCAGAGTTTTTATGTCTAAATCGATGTATTTTTTCCAATTTCAGTGGCAGAGTGCCTAATATTAATCTGATAATGCATCGAAAGCCTAAAACCTTCTACCCTGTAGGTAACTAATGAGTAAAATTCCAATTCACAAAAGCATAGGCAAAAATCTTGTATTATTGGATATTTACATATTTCTCAGGCAGTTGGAATATAAAAAACTAAAAATTAAATAATGAATGCAAAAAAGTGTTACGTTTGTTCTCATATTTACATATACCTTATGCATTTGATTGGGAACTGGATATCTCAATAAATGAAGATTCAACAAAAGGATCAGTGGTTAATTGGTTGAGATCATTTGGGGCAAGCTAAAGGGTATCATATTGCATTTCTGCGATACTGGACCTATTCAGTATTCAAAAATAGCTTCAATTAAGGGCTCTGCAAGTTTTATCACATCTTTTTTAAAAGAGTATATATCATCTAGAACAGCAGAATTTTTTCCCTCTAATAGTTCCTGTTTCAGTTTTTTCCCCAGAATGTCGTCGTTTCCCGCTTCCAGCCTGAGCACTAAAGACCCCGGATAAATTTCTGTTCGGCGGGCAAGGTTGTCGCAGTCCCCGTCAGTGATCCCGATAATAGGAATCCCAAGCCTGAAGAGGATGTCGCCTGCTATGGCTGTGGTATCGTCTCCCACGGTAACTGCAAGTTCAGCTCCAGCAACTAGTTCGAAGGTGTATTCTGCTGTATGATCTATAAGTACAACTTTTCCTGTTTTGAGCCTGGAAGAGAAACCTGAACTTCTGCCACAGGCATTTTGTTTTTGGGCATTAGGGAGTAAGAAATCGCTCCTTCTCAGGTTCCCACTCTTTGCCCAGGCTTTTGTAAGGTCAACTGAGTTCATTTTTTCATAATTATGAAGCTTTTCTAGCCCGTGTTTCTTTATTTCTCCCCCTTCGATTGCTTCAATAAAGCCGTTTTCGGAAACTATGCTTATTTCGGAAGATAGGGCTTTTCCAATCACGATCCCGTTTACCAGAATATTTTCACCGGGAAAGACGCCTGAAAGCTTGCGGATAACCCGGGTTTTACCTGTGGTCTGGCATTTTTCTACAAATACCGAATTTTGAAGTGGCAGAGGGCTTTTCACAGGAAGCCCTAAAGTTTCAGAAAGTATCTCAATGTACTCTCTTGCTTTTTTGTTAAGAAGTATCAATTTCCCATCGGTACATTTCGGGCTTTCTATCTGGATAAGAGGTTTCATCTCCGGCTCTCTGAGATGAGCGGAAACCATCGCTCCGAATACCTCTCCGGTTTCAACTGTTTTCCCCCTGTTCAGGAGGCACACAAGGTTTGAGGTCTCAAAAAAACCTTCAATACAGGCACTCGGCTTCAGGTGTCGACTGATGTCTATAACATTTTCAAGTCCTGCATCAAGGACAGCTGTTTTTCCCATAGTCCCTCCAAGCCTTGCCTCTACTATGCCCATGCGAGAAAGCTTTTCAAGGACTCTTTTCGCTTCTCCCGAATCAATCACTTCGGGTCCGTGGATTACCAGGCTGATCTTCATTTTCAACTGGTTTAAAGGGAACACACTTATTAATGTGGCCCTTAAAGTCTATCCGAAAATATTGTACCTACTGTAATATTTACGGCTCTTCGCTTTTTCGAGTGGGTAATTTATAGTCACTTCCTTAACATGGGTAATATTTGAACATATTTTGTTTAGAAAACCATATTCAAGATCGATGTTTATCTATTAGAACGGTCACGTATTAACTGAGCAATTATTTCCAACCCACACAAAACGGTGAAGAACCTTAAAAAATGTGTTAAGAAGGATGTAATAATGAATTCAATGATCTGGATATATATTAGCGAAAAAATAAATATCACAAAGTTTTTTATTAGTAGATTTTAATATAAAACTAGGCGTAGCGATAAAATGACCGAACTTGGAAAAACAATTACCTTAAGGAGAGGCGTAGGGCTTGCAATCTGCATGCTCATAGGCACAGGAATCCTTGCATTGTCCAGCCTGGCTCTCAGTGTGGGAAATGTCCATGTAACAATCCTTGGATGGCTCCTTATAACCCTCCTTACCGTTTCGAGGATCCAGCTCTGCTCCTGTCTTGGCTTGAAAATTCCCTTCGACCGCCGTACTTGCCGGCTATGCTGAAGAAGCAGTAGGGCACTGGGGCAGGTATTCGGTCTCTTATCTTGTAAGCGGCTCTTACATTTTCTGGCTTCCTGCTATTGCTTTTATCGGCAGTGAATATATGCGCCAGCTTTTTAATCTCTCCGAATCGGGAGGAACCTTTTGTGCAATCCTTCTTGTAAGCCTGATGTTTATTTCAAACCTGTTTGGAATAAGAGTTATTACCCTGATCAACTACCTAGCCCTGACTGTACTTTTCCTGCTTATAGGACTGATTATTGTCTTTAACCTCGATTTTCTCGGTTCCGGGTTGAGAATTGCTGAAGAAGCTTTGAGCATCCACGGAAAAGTGGACCCAAACATAGTGTGGAATGTTACAGCCTTACTTTTCTGTGCTTTTCTGGGTTGGGAGAATCTTTCTTTTTCCCTTGGAGAGATGAAGGACCAAAAAAAACGTTCCCGCCTATACTGGCTGAGCTTTGCTCTGGTCGCGCCATCTATTTTTTAATTGCTCTGATAAGCGTCGGAGCCAGTGCTGCAGGAGTTTCACTTAAGGGGCGGCCGGTCTCTCCTGTCTGGTTCTTTTTACTCCAGGCGGAAGTATTCTGATATGGCTTATAAGAGTAGTGCTTGCAGCAAACGCATGTTCTTGGAACTTTACTGCAAGCCGTCTAATCTATGCAACTGGCTGGACAGGTGTTTTTCCTGCAGTATTCGGAAAGCTCTCAAGAAAGAACATTCCCATATCCAGCCTTGTGACTCTATATGCCCTGTCAGTTTTCCTAATTACAGGATGCTATCTCTTCAAGGTTCCTATTACATCTATGATGCTGTTCGTAAACCAGAACTTTATTTTCCTCTGCGGCTTCATCATAGTTGCTTACTGGAAAACAGAAACAAGCTGGCAGAAATGGATCTTTTCAGTTCTTCCACTTCTATTTTTGAGCTTTCTGGCCTCAGGATTTACCTGGTAGGTCATATATCCGGTCTGTCTGATAGGGCTTGGTTACCTCAGATTTATCGTAAAAAAGGAAGATACATTATCTTCCCAGGCAGTAGATTCACAGCCCAACCCGGAACTCGTACTTCTTGAAGACTCCCAGGAACTCTCTCAGCCTACAAAACAATAAAATCAGTCTTCTGGCGGTAATCTGACCTGATTAAGAGCCTATGCTACTCGATATTATATTTTTTGTAATTTCTACAATATGCCATAATGCTTTTCGGATAGGTTCTAAATATAATAATGGTACCATTTTTAAACAGTTCACAAAATATACTACTAACGCAAATAGTTGATGAATTTATTGGTTTGCTTCAAAACAAAACTGTTTTTATTTCAGTTCTCTTGGCTGTTTGTGCTCAGGCAGCACAGGCAGGGCCATTGTATTGATTAAAATTGGGCTTGTAATATCCTTTGCCCTTTCGATAACAAGTTCTTTTCCTTTCTGAGTAAGGGCGAAAAGTGGCACTGCAGTTCCAACCTGAGCGAGAGGTTTTACAAGCCCCCTCATGTGTTTTGAAGCACAGCTGGTTACGATGTCTGAATTTTCCAGAAGGACCAGGGCCTCTTCTCTGTCTAAACCTGTAACATGGACTCCAATTACTATCAAATCAAGCCCTAGTTTGGCTTCAAGCTTCCTTAACTCTTTTGCGGTTTCAGCGAAAGCCACTGTTACTGCGATCTTTTTGTACCCGAGTTCAGCTGCCTTTTTTACTCCTGCAACAGAGTCCATTTTCGCGGTTGAGGGGTAAAGCACAATTCCTCCGCGTTCGATGATTCCGTTTATGATGGAATCGATAGGTTCGGTTTCGACAAGGCCGGACATCCTACCGCCCATTCCCTGAACAAGTGTAGGGTTGCTGGAAATCACAGTTCCTGCGCCTTCACAGGCGGTTACTGTTGTGTCAAGCAAGCCTCTGCTCAGGCCTGTCATCATAACTTCAGATGCTCCAAATCCTACAAAGTCCTCGAGTTCCAGACGGCGTTTGTCAGTAAACATCCCGAAATCGTTGATCCTGAATTCCATATTCTTCTTAACCTCTTCAGGGGTGATCTTCTTGATCCCGCGCATCTTGGCAAAGAGGGGGCACCATTCGACTTCAGGCTCTCCGACTTCGATAACTTTTCCGTCTTTTACGACGACTCTTGTTTTTCCAAGTAATTCCATTATATGAGGCATAGCTGTACCTTTTTTAACTTAACTAAATAGCTTTTGTTAAGAAACTAAAGTCCGGTAAAATAACAGTAACGAATTTGATTGCTCACTTAATAATTTATTGGTTTTGGATTTTTGATTATACTTCTGTTTATTTGGATATATTAAGACTGGAGTAAGGATCAAGAGAAAGTCTGATTGAGAGCATGTCTTAATATGGGCATGTTTGCATATTCCGCCAAAATGGAGGATTAACGTTATTTTTTAGAAGTAATAAAGTTGCTTACCGTTTAGTTGATTGGTTACTTCTTGAAGACATAACTAACGGATCCCGATTGAGTTAGAATATAATTTAACATATGTTGCCGAGTAGAGGAAGCGAGTATACATCGATAAAGTATAGAAACAAACACTCCCTAATTTTGAGCAACTTGTTAGAGCAATTCTATTAGCAAAGAGTTATTGGCTCAGTTACAGATTTAGCTATAATTAGTCATACTTGCCTGGAAAAAAATCACTTAGTATTAAAGTAGATAAAAATAGTTGGATTTCTATTCCCATTAAATGGAGGTAGTGACTACAATGACTTTTGCTCTTAAAGCTCCAATTTTTAGAAATTTAAATGGTACAAACATCCCACACTTACCTATGTTCTATCATAAACCTGATAGTAAAATACTAGATACTCAAGCAAAAAAATTTACTTCTGTCAATAATCTCAAGTTACAGAGCTATTAATAGATTTATATTAACAATATACACTATCTAAAACATTGTTTTAAATACTAAGTATTTAGAAAGTATTATTGACAAAGCTGTTGCTATGCTGGGACATTAATATAGAAAAATAGGTAAACAACGTATAAAATATTTAATGGTCAAATATTTTAGTGCAGATATTCAAATTAGTAGAGGCATAGTCTAAATGTGATTGTATTATGAAAAATTTGTAGAATTGAATGAGGCTTGAATATCTGGCAGAACAAATTAACAGTTAGAATAGGTGAAACGATGATTAAAAAAAGGAATAAAAGCAATCTGGTGAATGCTAGAACAAAACTTATAATTCCATGCAAAAATGGAGGGGTCTGTATAAAAAATCCTAAAAATACAGCAAATATAATTTGCATAGGATGTGAAAGAGAAATAATAAGGTAAAACATTGCTGTTATGGCGTGAGCTTCTTAGGCTTGTTTTAAATTCAGTGAGAGGACATTTTCTTCAAAAATTATTGTACCCTCACAACATGCACTAAGTAACACAAAAACATGATAAAGTAATACTCAAAAGATACTAAAATTGAGTTTCAATAGAATATTTCAACTACCTAAAGTTCCACTGCAAAAACGATTGTTTAAGGTTTGTTTCGATATGCCTGCAAACTTAATTATTACAAATCTTATACCAATAGATTGGTTTGCTTCTGCTAATAGGCTAGTAAATGCAAAAAAATGGTGAAAATTAAGGAATCGACACTTAATAAACCAAATGAAGGTTACACTCACATAACTTTTTTAGGGATACCTATGCTGATATTTTTGATATTCGGATTTCTTCAAAGCCTAAAATTTGACATCGATAGCTTTTAAGATAGCTCTAACTGGAAAAAGCTTACTGTGTTTTCTGGTAGCCCCATTTTCAAAGATAAATCGACCATTAAATCCGTCAGGACTTCTTCATTCTTGAGAGGCACTGGATAGATCATATTAAGGGAATAATGCCTTTTACCATAATCCCCCAATACATAAGGAGTTCTAAAGGATCCTTACTCCCTATCTTAACATCATTGAAACGTGCAAAAAATTGTAATGTAAGGGTAACATTGAAAATAAACTTATGAGTTTACTTTAAAAACTTATGCATAAATGTAATAATAAGAAATTATTCTTTGTTAACGTTAAACCGACAAGAATTAATGAAACTTATTATAGATATAAATACAGTTAGGTGGTGCTATGAGCAAGAATCGAATTATGATGTTCGATGTGCTGCGGATTGTAGCAATAATGATGGTCGTCTTAGGCCATGTAGGTTGGTTTTATGATGTAGCGCAGCAGTCCTTTGGAATACCCGAAATGTACGCTATAGGTTTATATGAAGACATTGGAGGGTGGGGGGTATTCATATTTATTCTGATAAGTGGAGCTGCTTTAGAATATACATATGGAACTAAAATCCATAGCCCAGTAAATAATTTTGATGCGAACGGCTTTATGAAAAAAAGGCTTATCAGGATTTATCCGGTGTATCTATTTACTGTTTTACTTGCAGTGGTATTCGGTGATGGAATACTTTCAAATTTAAAATGGTCAGAACTCGTAATGACAATCACCGGATTTTATCCAGCCTTCACACTAGCTGGTGTTCCCACAACTACATGGAGTGGCACTATTGATCCCATTGGGTGGTTCATAGGAACCATCGTATGTCTTTACTTTATGTATCCCTGTTTATCAAAATTTTTGAAAGAGAATGGTATATCAGGTCTCTTCACAATATTTTTAGTTGCCATGTTCGTTAGAATAACCATACCTCCAGGATTCGGAGGGAGAAGTTGGTATTGGTTCCCATTGTCCAGAATGTTAGAATTTTCGTTAGGGATTTATATTGTCCAGAATGGATATTACATAAAAACCATAAACGATTCAATCCTGATAAAGTTTTTTAGTGACTTATGTTTTCCAATATTTCTTGTGCATTTTTTTCTGCAGGAAATCTTGTGGAAAATCCCAGACACATATAATCTGAATACAATTACATATGTATTCGTTACTATGATCGTTGCATATATCGTTTATTTCATGGATCCACATATCAAAACGATAATTGAAAAATACATTTAACAGGTTACTTTAAAGCAACAAGGTGGATCCAAGATGGGAATCAGTTTTGTAGGAGGTTTTAACTATTCATTTTAAGCATATTTTGGATTAAATTAAATCACTTTTGTATCAAAACCCATCTTTTTGCTTCAGCTAACACTTTGTGAATAGATATTAACAGTAGCTTGAAATCAATATTTAATTAGGACTATTGAATATTTCAATGACCCATATGAAATAAGAAAAAAAATCGTTGATCTATAACTTGTAGAGCTCATGGAACTTATTTGTTTCATAAGTCTATCAAGCACCTACCGAAAATGAGATAATCTAAAAATGAGTTTTAATTAAAGATAAAAGTGATATTGTCTAAATTAATTACTAAAGAGGGATTGGATGATCAAGGTAAACGTGATATTTCACAGTATTTATGGCCACATTTATAAGATGGCAGAGGCCATAGCTGAAGGGGCAAGAGAAGTCGAAGGAGCAGAGGTAGGAATTTATCAGGTGCCTGAGACTCTGCCTAAAGATGTTATGGAGAAAATGAGTGCAGTCGATGCAAAAAAGCTTTTTGCGCATATACCTGTGTTGACTAGGGATATGTATGAGGATGTACTGGCTGGAGCAGATGCATTAATATTTGGAACGCCTACAAGATACGGCATGATGACAGCTGAGATGCGCACAGTCCTTGATGGTTTAGGAGAGCTATGGAGTAGAGATGCCTTCGTAGGGAAGGTAGGAAGCGTCTTCACTTCAAGTGGAACGCAGCATGGAGGCCAAGAATCCACAATACTAACATTTCATGTTAGCCTGCTTCATCTTGGGATGATTATTGTTGGGCTTCCTTATGCGGAAAAGCGACAGACTAGAATGGATGAAATTACAGGCGGTAGCCCATATGGAGTTTCAACAATTGCAGGTGGAGACGGAAGTCGCCAACCTTCAGAAAATGAGCTTTCAATGGCCCGTTATCAGGGTAGGCACGTAGCACAAATTGCAAAAAAACTTGCTGGGAAGTAAAAATGCGATGTTTGTGTATATTAATTTCATTGGTATTCGGTTAAGATGAGAAAAACCAAAAAACGTTATTTATGCCAAATATCTATTATTCAAGTTGAAAAATTTCTTCACAGTATTCAAAGTTGTGTACATTTTTAGTTTTTTCATTGTTTCATGAAGTTTCGCGCCTATCAACGCGTTTCTCATCATTTTTACTCTCAGATAATAAAATAATAATTTTTTTATAACATAAAAACTTTTTATATATAAATAATTAAAAATTAGAAAATGTGAATTAACTGAAAAACTTCAATCTTATTCGCATGTCCCGAATTGTAAGGTTCTTTTTAAATTTGAGATATATACCATAAGGAAGTAGTAGAATTTGCCTATGCGTTTCAAATACTTTTTTGTATTTCTGGGCGTAATCGGTAGCAAGTAGCATATTCCTAATGTAATGGAATGATTGAGTTTACAGACACATATACCAAAATTCTGAAATTTTCATTTTTGCAGCGGAACTTTTGTAGCCCGTGAAAATTCAAGAAACATAGTAAAAATCCATAATAAATTAGGAATTATGCATTTTAAGTAAAAATCAAATACCTTAGACATTGTAGTGCAATCAAAAAAGAAGATTAAAGAATGTTAGAGTAGATTTTAAAGAAAATTATGCACACTGCTATATTTAATCACGCTTCTGATCTTTTTTTGATGGTAATGTTACAGCTTCAAGCCAAAAATCTTCTATGGAACCAATTACTTTCATGAAATCATCAAAGTCGATAGGTTTAACGATATAAGCATTGGCATGAAGATCATAGGCTCCAAGTATGTCCTTTTCAGCGCTGGAAGTAGTTAAAATAATTACAGGTATGCTTTTAAGGTTACTATTCCCTTTTATTTCTTTAAGAACTTCATGCCCATCTTTTTTCGGTAAGTTCCAATCCAAAAGAATTAGATCTGGTCGCGGAGAACCTAAAAATTTATCTTCACCACATAAAAACCGGATTGCTTCTTCACCATCTTCTTCAACATGAAGATTAATCCTAATTTTTGCATCTTTGAAGAATTCTTCAATTAATCCAATGTCTCCTTTATTGTCCTCAACTAAAAGAATTTCCAAAGACTTATCTAATATCTTCATTTATAAAACCTTCATAAAATGAAATTAAAGAGTTTATTGAGCGTTCAGTCGAAAAAACAAAATCAGTAATCTTCTTAGTTGAAATTTGATGAGCAAATCTTTTGGGAGTTGTTATTAATTGTTAGATACTTTATTGACATCTCTGTCATTTTTGCATAGGTCGATAGTTATATATTCACTTTAAGTGTCTCATAAATCAAAATCTTTGGCTAATTATCATATAATCAAATTTTATTGTATATATTTAAATATATCTAATTTTTATCTTTAAATACATTATTCAGGAATCTTTAATAACCAGTTGGATACAAAACCGCAAAAGAGTCAAACCAAAATAAAAAGAAACATGGCCACCATCTTCTACAGCACTTTCCGTCTTGCGCCTTTGACCAAGCAAGGCAACCCTCACACATTGAAGGGGAGATTGATTATCCTTGCTTCTCTTTAATTTTTTTACTTTTTTCCTAATCATTCTGGTTTACTTAAACATATTTTTTGTCCAATATGTTGTTTTTTTCAGTTCAATCGCGTGAATCCTAAAGGATTTAACCTTAAAAATTTAAATTATCCATAAAAAGAAAAATCCAAATTTTGTTTTATATGAAATAATTTTCCCTGTTTTTTAGATCGATTTTCCTTCTGGAATAGATTCATAAAGTTTTCTTCTTTCCAGAGTCATGGAGTTGAGGTACTCTTTTGCTTCTTCTGGAGATACGACTTTACGGGTTCCATCAGCTTCCTGTATAACCACTCCGCTTTCTATGAGCATTTTGTATCTTGCAGTTCGAACTTCTTTGTCAGGGTGACA
>Ga0326728_10018453_pt1 | contig 13754 bp, 10 predicted proteins | sample MB3enrmetagenome_FD_207602 | JGI IMG/M metagenome (GOLD analysis project Ga0326728, IMG submission 207602) | Lab enriched peat soil microbial communities from McLean, Ithaca, NY, United States - MB31MN | ecosystem: Environmental > Terrestrial > Soil > Wetlands > Peat | place: USA: New York... | reverse complement strand
ACGTTCTGTATTTTCACATACACGGAGAAAATCCGATGCGGCGGTCCAGCCCTTCGCAAAGAATCGCCATCCTCGATGGATGTCGCCGAAACAAGCAATTCGCTCATGCGAACAATATGTTTATCCTTCGCGGTTTCCTTGGCGTCCCCAAGTGCGACCACAGTCATAAGCGCGACAGAAATGATAGCCACCCAAAAGAGCGACTTCCCGCTGCTCTCGAGATTAATTGTCATAACGACGCCTACCGTACCGCTACCATACTCCTGACCGCCCCAGAGGGCAATACTTGAGCCCAGTTTTTGGCGGGGATCATACCCAAATGCATAGCCGGTAAAATGAGGGAAAACCGTCAGAAGCGGTGGGGACCCAAATGAACCGGATGCACGCATACCGCGTGCCAAGTATTTTTTGCCGGTCGACAAATGTCAGCACCGAAGCCCGGCCCGGTGGAGGTCAAGCGCGGAACGCGGGCACATAAACGCAGCTCTCACGGTCGTCATGCTTGGCCACGCATTCGAGGCACAACCCGACCTGATGGGTTTTGCAATAGAAAATCGTTGGACGTTGGTTGCAGCGTGGACACATAGGCATTCCTGGCGCGGAGTACGTGTAAACATCCGGCTCTGCGCGACGGTTGGGATTCTCTGATGCCTTGGGTTTGAGTACCGGTGCCACGAGTCCCGATAGTCCAAGAACGCTGCTGGGTGACGCCTGGGCAGAAGGATACTCCACCTCCGCTGGTGCGGGCTGTTGCGCGCGTGACTTTCCCATAACATCGACAATCTTCAAGACCGCCCAAATGATGCACGCAGGAACGCCAACAAAACTGGCGAAGTAAACATCAAAGAAGGCATATCCCGAAGACTTCGGGCTAGCAACGCAAGTTATCCAAAACAGGAGCAACAAAACGACCCACGCGAGGGCGATAACGCCGAACACCTTGCGCAAGACCCACAGCATGGTGAGGCCTCCATCACAACGCGCGGATATTACACTGGGGAGTTCGATAATTCAATGACCGGCGGCGCGGAAGATACGTTGGGCTGACTGCGCCGTGAATGTTTGGCCCTGGCCCCACGATTGGATGTAACCCCGGCTGTACTCGGCTCCGGGCGGGCCAAGGGACTCACAGCACAACAAGGAAACCGGCTCGGCTTCCCTTTCCCGGATATCCCGTGGTGTGCGCTCTGACCTAAAGAGTAACGGGCACCTTCTGAGGACTGTACCGATCCGCTGCAATTGAGAAGCGGTGAAGAGTGCAAGGATGAACACATTATGCATTAAAGGTCTCAAGAACCTTCAGTGAAAAAAATCATATCAATAACCTTTGCGCGGCTATACAAGAGCAGCGTTTTCCGTCCGGTGTTGAAGTCAATTGTCTGCATGTCCTTGCGACGGCTTTCGATGACATCTTTGTTTCGCATATAGAAATCACCAATCGCCTGTAGAGATTTTTTCCCGAATGTGCGGCAGCCATGCTGCCTAAACTCCCTCCCGACCCCTCTTTTGAAATACGTGTCAAACGCCGGGACATTGCCGAAAACGCCCAACATAATTTTCGTGACGAGCGTGTCTGACGCAGGTTTGTGGCCCAGGTCGTTGAATTTTTCCCTGAAATCCCGAAGGGAGTCGTTGAGCCTTTTCCCGAAATCTATCAGGCGGGGGATGTTCTCATCTGTGTAAGCATGGGCATCAATTTCCCAGAAGCAGCGGGGCTGGTCGGCGATCAATTGAATTACCGGCTCGTAGATTTTCACGCTCTTATCAAACAAGAAAGAAGTTGGTCGGAGCATGCCCCAACTGGCGAGGTAGAACCCAAGCTGAAGGCAGCTTTCTTGAAGATGCCCCACCTTTGCCAGATCACTGATCCGGTTTTCTTCCCGGAAGTGTTGGAAGTGGTTGAAGCAGTAATCAAAGGAGGCATCGCTCCGTAGCGGCTTCACATCCTCAAGGAACTTATCAATGTTACCTTCAATATCCGCAGCGGCCAGGGGGGTTGTCATCATCCCTCCTGGCCAAATTATACGGCAGTCGTCCCTTAATGCAATGCCGCGCCTCGACAACGTTTGTCCATGTGCACTCGTACACTCTGAGTGGTAGCGCACTCGCAGCAGCAGATGGTAACAGCGAAAGCCTGAGAGGGCGGCTGGCCAACCTATGGTTGGCCAGCCGGCGTTTTTTTTGGGGTCACTTTCCGGGATAACCGGCGCGAAGGATTTGGTCGGCGGCGCGGAAGATACGCTGGGCGGACCGCTCGGTGAACGCCTGGCCGTGGCCCCATGATTGGATGTAACCACGGCTGTACTCGGCTCCTGGCAGGCCAAGGGACTCACAGCACAGCAAGGAAACGGCCTCGGCTTCCATCTCCCGGATATCCCGTGGGGTGCGCTCGGTGTCCGAAAGGTCGCCTTCGTCAACGTGGCCAAGCATAATGTGACCGGCTTCATGAAAAAGGGTCTTGACCGGGAGAGCGGCAATCGGGCTGACCGCGATCTTCCGGCCCCGCTTCGCGTAGCCTTGGCTGTTGCCGTCCAGGTCTTCGAACGGTACACGCTGGATGTCCAGCGCGGCAAGGGCTCTTTCTTCGTTCCATTCCGGGATGGTGGGCGGCTGGTATTCTGCGCCATCGGTCTGCGCAAGAACGAACCAATGGGCCTTGTAGGTGAAATGGGTAAAGGAACACTCCTCTTCCTGGTCGGTGCCGTCATCTTTCTTGACCGTCTTGGTGCGCGTGCAAGTCAGCGGCATACATAGGGTCAGCGCCTTCTGGCCCTTCTTCACAAATCGGCCAAGCTCTTTCCACTTCGGGAAGGTTGCCAGCGGCCCCGGCTGGATTCCGCGCATCATGCACTGGAACAACGCCAAAAGTTGATTTCCGAGTGAGTAATTGTGAAAGCGGCTGTAGGCTTCATGAATGAAGCCCGGCTTTTTCACGGCCTCGTCTAAGAGCGCTGCCCATGAAACCATAGGCTTTCTCTCTGCGCCCGTCGGCGTATCCCCTGTGCGATCCTGCAACGAACCCTCAACATTAAACTGACCTTGATTGGTCTGTTTGATTTGCTCGATCATTTGTTTGTTCTCCTTTTCTGCGCCCGTTTCTCGCGGGGCACGAAAAGGGTGAGTGGGGCCTGCTCGCCAGTGCCAAGGGCTGCCTTTTTGTGGGGGAGCCAAGAAACCTCGCAGTTCGTTTTGTTTCTTGGGGGGACCGCAAACCCGGAGGGTGTCGCCGTGGCGACAAAGCAGAAGCCCGCCGTGCCGCCAGCGCGCAGGCGGCTTTCCCATCTCGCCGTGCCCGCGAGAGAGCGGTGCCAGAAAAGGAAATTGGAGATAATTGTGTGGGTTGATCGCGGCGATTCAGTCGGAATTAACAGGGGGCAGTACCACCGAACGGTTGAATCACAATTACACCAAGTAATACCCTTTTGTTTTATTGCGGCTCGCGCGGGCTGATCATCCAAATCAAGGAGGTAACGCAATGTCAGATGCGAAGGGACTTGTACTTTGAGATTGTCGAGGTCGAGATTACGAAAAACGCAGACACTGAACCGCGTGTCTGCGGCAGCCGGCGTTTCCTACCTTATAGACACATCGCTTTTTGTTTGCCACGTGATACAATGTGTTGCCAATCGACCGAAAGGAGTGTGGCGCTCCCAATGACTAATGCAAAACAGGTTGTGTACTATTATGATGGCAACCAAGCGAAACCCGACGTGGAGCCGGACCTCCTGGGAAATGTACTGGTTCCCACGAACGGATCATTGATTACCCGCCACGGAAAATCGTGGAAGGTAGCACGCGTTATCGAGGATCTAGCCTCTGATGGCCGACTTCCTGTCTTCAAGATTTTCCTTGCTACGCCTCAGTCCTCTTAGAATCTGAATTCGGTGAATACTTCTCTAGAAAACCGGGGGAAAGCGGGGTAGCGCGTCAGTGTTGTTCCGCCTTTTGGAACTACTCTGCGTTTTTTATCCCTCCATAACATTCTCAAAATGCTATCCCTAATTTACGAAGCGCAGAGTAGAGCGGCCTGCGCTCAACTCTGATGCGCTACCGCGACCCATTTCTAGGGCCACCCCCGTTTCCCCCTGAACCGTTTCCCTCATTACAACTGCTGCATTGCTTCTCAGAAAACATCTTTCCCAGAGGCCCATCTAGGCTTTTTGTCCAACTGCTTCTTATCAACACTCTGAAATGCTATCTCAACCGTCTGCTCTGTGACCAGGGATAGGCTCGCCGGCAGCTGCTCATCGGGAATTTTGTCAAAAGCGTCGGATAGTAGCTTGACATTTCTATAGTCCGCGACAAAATCTTTTCGATGTTTGTGTATAAATTGGTTGAGAGCAAAGATGAAAGTCCTACAGCCTACAGCACCGCTTGCGTCGCTTAGGTTCGGGTTGGTTTCACACTTTAGTTCGGTCTCCGCAAGGATATCTTGCACGAATTGGTCCCATTCCTGCCGCGCTTGTTTCCTTGCGTTGTGCGCCTGGATAGCAGCCATTATTACGTTACCGAGAGCAGTGCCGATGACTTCTCCAGCTTCATAGTTGCGTTCGATTTGTACTCGGTTGTAATTGTCATTGTTATAAGTTGTGCAAGTGAGGTTACCAGCAATACTGCTGCAATACGTTTGTGACGATGCTCCGTTGTCATAGCTGGTACATGCGATGTTGCCACCCACATCACTACAATATGTCTGAGTTTGTGCCAAGACCGGAACCGCGACCAGCATACCCAGCAGAACCCAAAAAGCTATCTGGATTTCTTTTATCATGATTGCTCTCCTCTCCTCCCCCTTTCCAGTTCTGCTTATTTCCTGTGCCCGTCCTGCACGAACGGGACTATGTGCTTGTGCCGGTCATGGGATATGCCCGGCAGCCCGCACGAGGTCGTCTACGGCCTTTAGTCAGACTTCGCTTTCTTTTGGGGTGGTCCGGCTATGTCTTGTATAGTTGAGGCTATCAAGCGACCCTTTGCATTGATGGCCCTAAAGGCGTTTCCCATATTGTAGCCGAGACCGGCGTAAGGGTCCCCGCCCGTCTGCGTGCTGTAGACATGGTGACGCTGAGACACCAGAGCGCCGTCATCGTTATAGGCGTTTGCATAAAGGACGTTTGTACGGATTTGATAGGGGACGTTCTCTTGGGTAGCTGTGGTCGTCGTGACGTTCCCGTAATAGGTAAAGTTCCACGTTCCACCGTAGTTGTCGGTAGCGGTCCCGCTGCCGGATACATAGGAAGTGCTGGTATTGTAAACAGTCGTGGCCTGGAAGCCACTGAAGAAGCTTGGGGAGTCTGACAGAACCACCAGAAAATTTGCATGGTCTTTCAAAGGATTTGGCAAAAAACAGACATCGGGGTAATTTTTAGCATTCTTTCTCATCCAGTTATTAACCCACCCTCTGGAAGTCCCGTCTGGAATATTGTAGTGAATAAGACGAGCACCTTGCGGAGTAGGAGCCATGTACCCAAAGGACACAACTTTAGTGCATGGCTGTTGAGCGAACGTCGGCATGGCCAGCAGTAAAAAGATAAACGGCGCAACCAGCCTTTTCATAATCTTCTCCTGACCACTTTCAGCGGTCGGTGGCGTGAGGTCACCATTCTAGCTCGCATCATACGCTGCGATTTCGCAAATGCAAGGGCCAAAGTTAAAGGGGGACTTTATGCCACCCTAGAGAACGGGTGTCAGTGATAGGGCGGGAAAATAAATGGCAGAGCGCCCAAGAACTGCACGCCGCCCTCAAGCGCCGATTCCCTTTGCGGCAATACTTCTGGTAGAATCCGCCACACAGGAGGGTTGTAAACAGGCCCATGAAAAGCTGCCCTACTTGCCACGAAACCTACCCCGATGATGTCGAATCCTGTCCGAAGGACGGTGCTCGGCTTTCCGCCGAGTTCCGAGATGAACGTGAATGTCCCTACTGCGCTGAGCGGATTCTCAAGAAGGCCCGTGTGTGCAAGCACTGCGGTCACGACGTGGAGCCGCTGGTCGGAACCGGCTTTTCCGCTCAGTTACCATCGCCTGCTCCCCCGGTGAGAATTGTGGAACCCACGACCGCAAAGCCCCAAGGGAGCAAGCCCGCAGGGGGAGGACTGTTTTCTGGGGCGGCAAGCCACCCGCTCGCACCGGCGAAGGCGGGCACGACCGCCCAAGCTCCTGTACCTGTGCTGCAACAAGAACACGTCGAAACTCCGAGTCTGGAGCCACCAGCCCGGAGGCCCGCAGCGGCAGCAAGTCGCCCGCCCGCCGTTAGTGCCAGCTTGGTCGATATGAGTAAAGCGGAAAAACTCTGGCGGGAGAAGTCGGACGCCGATTTGTTAGCAGCGGCTCAGCGACTCAACGGATACACAGAAGAAGGTAAGGGCTTGATACGTGCCGAACTCCGTCGTCGTGGCTTCGATGAGACTACCGTTCAAACTCCGTCACCTGCTCCGTCAGGAAGAATCGGTGCCCACCCCACTGCGCAGCCGCACAAGTTCACGATTCTACTATATCTGGGGGTCTTGTTTGGCGGGGTCATTCTTTTTGATTGGGCAATTTCGAAGGTCTTCAGTCTGCCTGCGGACGCCACCTACATTCTGACTAAAATATCTCTCAATTGCGCGATGGCAGTGGCAGTCCTGGGTGCAGTCTTCACTCGTCAATGGATCAATCTGAAGACCACACTGATCACGACCGCGCTGCTGTCCATGGGGCTGACTTTCTGGGTTGTCTCGGTTTATACATCTCGCAATGCTAGGTCAGAAAAACATCTTGGCGAAATCGCAAACAACGTGCGGGCTGGTCGCCCCGATGCGGCAGTTGCCAACCCAAGTCCCCGTGACGATGCATATCGTGGCTACATTGCCGACTTGCTTAATGCACAAAAAACTTACCAAGCCAAGATCGCCAACCTCGACCTCACCAACATCTACGACCCAGATGCCTACGCCAGTAGAGAGTCTATCCAACGTACACTGAGTAACCTCCAAGCGGTTGCGGCGGCAGATCGGGAGAGATATAACTTCCTGCTGTCGGCACCGCAGACCTTTGAAAAGCATCTGCAACAATCCTCAATGAGCGAGAGCGATAGAGAGAACGAAAAAGAAAACATCCACAGCTTCCAAAAATTAATCAACGAATCGTCCTTGGCTGCCGTCTTCAAAACAGAGTGCGACTGGTCGGCGTCAATGGTTGATCTGTATTCGTTCGCTCTTGAGCACTCCACAGACTTCCAAGTCATTGACCAGCAACTAGTCGTTAACCCCAAGAGTTTTGGTAAATTCAAACAAAAGCAAGAGACCTCGTACGCACTGGCAAAGACTCTCAAGACACTCAATGCGCAAATGCAAAAAGAGAATCAGGACATGAGTAAGGAATTTGAATTGAAGAGGGAATGAACTCTTAGCGTGGCTCCCAACAGTCAGAGGACGCTGAAAGCGGTGAGGAGAAAAACATGAAAGAGAATGAATGCAAAGCAATGCTTCAGCGTTTCATGGAGTGGAAAAATAAACGCCGTGCGCGAAGCCCGCATGAAGTAGAGGAGCTTAAACGTTTGGGTCTGGTGGACAAGAAAGGTGAAAACCTGACTGCAAAAGGTGATAAAGCCTACTTAGCTCGCACCCTCTAGGTCTTCGTCGGCAAGTCGGTCGGGTCTCCCGTACTCGGCGCACCGCTACGCGCTCCCTGCCCGCTGCGTTCCGGCGGAAAGTTGGTATAGAGTTTCGTGCAACCGCACGATCGCGAACGTGTCCATCTCGCAGTAATCGAGAAGCTGCTGGCGTGTAACTCCGACGGCCGCGCCTGATACTTCACCTCTCGCCATGCGAGCAAACCGCGTGATGGCCGTGTCACCATCCTTCACATCAAGCCCATCATACGTAAAGCCCGGAACCAACGCGGGAAGCACTTTCTTAAGTGAGAAGCTGCCCCTGAAACCCGGGTGGTAAACGTGGTTCTCAATGACCGCGAGAAGGTTCTTAAGCCTATCGAGGATCGCCTGTAGTCGTTCCGCTAAATCTGGGAACTCATTCCTCAGAGCCGTGATGCGAGTCCCCTCGAAGGTGCCGTACACGACGATCGATCCACGGTCGCCTAACTTTTCGATCAAGGCTTCGGCAAGTTCTCGCTCGCAGTCCTTGGTGGCATCGGCAAGATATTCGCTGTGGCGCAGTTCGCCACCGATGTTATCGCGATGGTGAATGCTGAACTGAGTGAGTGTCTGCCGGTGGCAGCCGTGGCCGTCGTAGGCCGGGAGAACCGTCGCAACCGTCTCAAAGTCCAGATAGTGACAAGGCCATTGGATTGATTCGAGGGCCGCACGGAGGCCGGCCTCGACAACCGTGTTGCCGGACAGGGCAGCATTTTTCGCGCGCTCCTGGCGCTCGTTGAGATTCAGGTCGTCTGGAACGCGCGACAAGTCGATAATGCCGCCGGCCGACAAGCGCCTAAGCTTCGTATGGTGCAGCCCTGGGATTTCTAATACCGTGTGTGCCAGGCCCGAACCGAGACATTTGTTATCAAAGAAGGTGCAGTTCCTGCAAGCAGATACCAACTTGGGGGTTGGCGGTGCTTCGTTGAAAAGTGCACGCGCAATATTGTCCGCGGCGCCGTCAAATTCGGCAACACGGGCGTTTGCCTCGTCAGTCTTGTCGATGATCTCGAACAGACGATCCGGGCCATCACCACGGCGGAAAGTTCGTGATAACAGGATGAGGAATGCTTTGGTGATCTGCTGGCCTGCTCGCCTGAGAACAAAAACGGTGTAGGCGAGGTCATCAAGTAGTTCCTTGATCTTGCTCGTGTCCGAGAAGCTGGATTTCACCTCAAGAACATGCCACGCCCCATCCTGCCGCCTGAGAATATCCGCTTTTGCCACGAAGGCACCGGCGTGAAACGCCGCCTCAAAAATGGTCTCGTTCGCAGCATCTGCGATGAGGTCTTGCGTGATCTCTACCGCGGTCTTTCCATCTCTCTTCGAGACGAGGGTTCCACCAGGATAGAGTTCTCGCGCCAGAGCTCCGACTTCCTGTCCCTGCTCCATGCGAAAACGTTCGGCTTCGTTCGGAGGTATCGGAGCCGCGCGTAGCCCGAACCACGCCATCGACAAGCATTGTCCGGCGTCGAGCCAATCAGATTTCGTGATGGTGTCTCTCATGCAACCTCTATTGAGCTGGCCTGGCCGCCCGGCGTCTCTGCCGCTCTCGCATCCGCTTACGGTCTCGGCCGGGATGCCGGCTTCGGCGTAGAGCACTTCTCGGAATTCTCTTTTTTCCGATTCGGGCAGGGCTCGGAGCCGGTGCAGATAGCGTTGAAACGCAGCCTCATTCTCGTTCATTTTACCCTGCTCAGCATCCGGCCCGCACCGTGCCAAGTATCGCGCTAATTTCCTCGAGGTCCATTCTACATCCAATTGTGGGGGCAATCTAATTATGAGCGTCGGCGGGCTGGCGCAGAGCGCAGGTCTGCGGCCCACAGACAAGACTGAATTCAAGCACGGGTGGCGCATGCATGCCTTTTTAGCGTCTGCGCCGCCAGCCTACTGTCTCTGGTACTACCGTGGGCAGCTTTACGCCGCCACTTGGCGAGGTAAACTCAAGCTTGTCCAAATTAGGTTTTTGAGAAAAGGCGGAATCTCGGTAAGTTGAGTTTGTGGTTTTCCGAAACGACAAATCTCAACCGAGGAGGTTCCGCCGTGAACCGAGTATGCAGCATTTTTTCGCAATTGCTCCAGTTGTTTCCGCGTCTGGAGTTTGAAGCGCTGGTTCGCCAGCATCGAGCCGAGCGCCACGCCCGGGGTTTCACCTGTTGGGGGCAGTTCGTGGCCATGCTGTTTTGCCAGCTCGGGCAAGCCCAAACCTTGCGCGAAATCTGTGGTGGCCTGGCATCCTGCGAAGGCAAGCTGCGGCATTTGGGGATTCCCCAAGCGCCCAAGCGTTCCACCTTGGCCTATGCCAACGAGCATCGCCCGTGGGCCTTGTATCAAAGCGTATTTCAGGGTCTCTATCAGCGTTGCCAGCACGTCCTGGGGGCGCGGCGGCGGTTTCGTTTTCACAACCCTCTCCTGACGCTGGACAGCACGCTGATCGATCTCTGCGCTTCGCTCTACGACTGGGCCACTTACCGGCGCACCAAAGGAGCCGCCAAGCTCCACCTCGTGCTCGATCATCAAGGTTACCTGCCGCAATTCGTCGTCATCACCGCCGGCATCGTCCCGGAATTGAAGGTGGCGCGTCGTCTGCGCTTTGAACCGGGCACCATTCTGGTCTTCGATCGCGGCTACGTGGATTACTGGTGGTACGAACACCTCACCCGCCAAGGGGTCTTCTTCGTCACCCGCCTGCGCCAGGACGCCCGCTATGGCGTGCTCGAATCCCGTCCGGTGCCGCAGAGGGGCCCTATTCTCTGCGATCAACTCATCGCTCTGGGCAGCCACTGGTACCGCCAACCCGGCCCCCTGCGCCGCATCGAGATCGCCGTTCCGGCCGGGGAGGAACCCGTCGTGCTCCTCACCAACCACCTCACCTTTGGTTCCACCACGATTTCCCGCATCTATCGCGACCGCTGGCAGGTGGAGGTCTTCTTCCGCGCCCTCAAACAGAATCTGCGCGTCAAAAGTTTCGTTGGTACCAGTCCCAACGCCCTGAAAATTCAAATCTGGACGGCCCTCATCGCCATCCTCTTACTCAAGTACTTGCAACTGCGCGCCTCTTTTGGCTGGTCCTTGTCCAATCTCGTCGCCCTGCTGCGTCAGCAACTCTTCGTCTACCGCGACCTGTTCGCCTGGCTCAACCAGCCCTTTGAGCCGCCACCCGCTTTGCCGTCGGCTAGGGCGTTTCAGCTTCCCCTCCTGGCCGAGGTAGGAGCTTAAATTTGGACAGCACCATGCCAACTTCACCCCCAACCTGCTTTCCAAATCGCAATTCCGGGCCGGTTAAGCCTATTTGCTGCAACGTCCCCACCACCGGCCCCCCGCTAATTTGGACAGCCGTGAGGTAAACTCGCCGCTACAACATCAAACTGAACCGTTGCCGATTCCTGAACGGGCACGCCGATACGCGCGGTCAATGCTCCATCCTTTGGCCTTCACCGTGGCCATGCGACTCGCTCACTGAATGGTGCTCGGCGTTTTCAGTCGCGTGGCCTTGGTCTCCGCGACCCATTTCATGCCCGGTTTCTAATGCGGACTGCTTCGAAACGTCACGGCTCAACTCTTCGCCCAATTTGCCCGCGTCGTTGGTATAAATCTGCGCATCGTAGCGCCCGCGCGAGACAGCGACATACGCCAGCCGTGAATTGACAAGCTGGTCGTGGGCCTGTTCGGTGTCCACGTGCACCAGCACCCGGTCGGCGGTGGCTCCCTGGCTGCTGTGGCTGGTGACGGCATAGCCGTAATCGACATGTGGGTGCTCCCGAATGTTGAATTGCACATCCTGGCCAGAGTCCAGCCGAACTTGGAGATTTCCTTCCGCGTCGATCTGTTGGACGGTTCCGAGTTGGCGGTTAGCAATCCCCTCGTCCCGGTAAGGTGCGGTGAATTGCACGCGTTCACCAGATGAAAAGTCTCGTTCCGCTTCCCGGTAAACACTCACGCCGTGCAGTCGCTGCGGGTCATAGGTAAGCTGCTGGCCATTCTCCCGCTCCACGGTGAGTAGGTTATGTTCGCGGTCAATGCCAGTAGCACGAACGTATTCTCCCGAATTGACGCCCACCGCTTGGCTTCCGCGCGTGTAGCGCACGATGTCGCCGGGTTCGTACTGTGCGGCCCACTGCCGGTCGGCTCCCGTCATCTCCTGACGCGGCACCAGCACGGTTAGCCTGTGTTCCTGCTCGTCAACCCGGCCATTGGATTGTAGCTCGCGGTGGATTCGCTCGTTGATCTCCTGGCGGGATCGGTTGTCTGGTGATACCACCAGTGTCCGGTCGGGCTGCTCGGCATAAGCCTTGGCAATGGCCTCCAAGCGTTCTTCCCGATTGGGGATTTCATGCACACGGCCCTGCTGCCTGAGATTGTCAATCGCCTCGTGCACATGACCGTGGGCGAGTTGCTCGACGGCCTGTTTCAACGCCGGGTCTTTCTGGCGAATGATTTCGTCCAGGTGCGCCGTGTGCATTCCCGCTTCCTGAAGCTGCTGGAAGGGTCGCCCGGCCTCGACTCCCTGGTGCTGGCGCGTGTCACCCACGAAGATTACGCGGTCGTGTTCCTCCAACCTGCGCATGAACTCGTTGACCTGGCGCGTGCTCGCCAAGCTCGACTCGTCCACGATGTACAGGTGCCGCTCTCCGTCGTCGTTGCGTGATTGGGTGAGATGGCGCTGCAAAGTAACCGACTGGATGCCCGCCTCTTCAAGTTGGTGGACAGCGCGGGAAGTTGGGGCCAGCCCCTCGACTTGGTAGCCCTGGCGCTCGGCGGCTTCCCGGATGGCGGAAAGGGAAGTGGTCTTTCCCGCACCCGCCACACCTTCCAACCCTACCACTTGATCTCGGCTAGTGAGGATTTCCTCCACCGCCCGGCGCTGGCTGTCGGAACGGTGATCGAACTTACCAGTTAGCTCGTGTCGGGTTTGCTCCGAAACCAGCGGCTCGTGGTTTCCTTGCTCGGCCTTCATGCGGGTGATGTTGCCGCGCTCGTAATCAAGCATTTCGCGCGTGCTGAGGGTTCGGTCTGCACCTCCAGGACGCTCCCGCCTCACTTCGACGAATTCACCTGAGCGGATGCGCTGTTCAAGGTTCTGCCGCACTTCCCGGAACGTGGACTCGCCCATGGAGCGGCGGAGCGCATCGCGTATCAACTGGCGCTCATCCACAACTGCTTCACGCTCAATATTACGGTCACGGGCATAGGTGACGGCCTCCCGTGCGCGCGGTTCTCTCTCCTGGGTACCATGGTGCTCCTGCGCGCCTCGGGCCTGCGCCTCTTGCACTACTCGCTGCGCCTGGTTGCCAAATGCTGCTGCAAGCTCCTGGTGCCGGGCGCGCATCTCTTCGTGCGAAAGTGCCGACAACTTTTCCTCGCGTGTCTGGTGCGCGGCGATCTGCGCAGCACCAGCGCCGCGCAAGCCTTGCTCTACCAGGTGCTCTTTGATTTGCTGGCGGCGCGGGCTGCTGGCATCCAAGTATTCCTGACTGTAACCCTTGATCTCCGGCTGCCCGCTTTTCCCCTGCTCGATTTCGTAAGCAAGTTCCTGAAGGCGGTGGGCCAATTCGGAGCGGTACACTGCCGTCGCGTACTGTTGGCTCTTGTACAATTCCTGGGGTTGAATCGCGTGGGCTGTTCCGTCTGCGGTTTCGGTGACGTTAAAGAATACAACGTGCGTGTGAAGCTGCGGGGCGGCGTAACCCTCCACTGGCCTTGCGCTGTCGTGCTCGAACTTGGCCGCAACCCATTGGCCGGTGGTTTCGGCAGGATGGTTGCGGCCTATGCGGGCCTGTACGTAGTGTTCCAACTCGCCAAGGGCAACCTGCACGCTTTCCCGGTGCGCGTCTCTCACCCGTTCGTCACCGCCGACCAGCGCCGTGAGTGAAACGCTTTTGGGTGCGCTAAGGGTAGCGTCCCACCCGGCGCGGTGTTCCATGGTGGTCACCTTGTCACCCTGTTCGTTCAAGTATTCCCGTGAGGATTGGTGCTGCACTAACTGCTCACCGGTGATCGGGTGCTGGCCCTGGCTCAAGCGTGCAAAGTGCTCCTCCTGAACCTCACCCCGCAGTCCGTATGCCTCGGCGAGTTTGCCGTGCCAAGTGCCACGTATCCGGTCTGCTTCCGTGTAATAGTTCTG
>Ga0326728_10018452_pt1 | contig 13754 bp, 8 predicted proteins | sample MB3enrmetagenome_FD_207602 | JGI IMG/M metagenome (GOLD analysis project Ga0326728, IMG submission 207602) | Lab enriched peat soil microbial communities from McLean, Ithaca, NY, United States - MB31MN | ecosystem: Environmental > Terrestrial > Soil > Wetlands > Peat | place: USA: New York... | reverse complement strand
GCCCTCCTCTGCTTCCAGAATCGGGCCGATTGGTCACCCTCAGCGGGTGGGGGATTTTTCAACCGGCGTTATGGGGATTTTTGCACCGGCGCTGACAGATTAATCTAGATCGTTCTCTGCTGCGCCCGCCGGGGGCCTCTCGGCCGGGGCGCGACGGCCCCAATCTGCCCTACCTGTCCCCGCTGTACCCCGCAAATCATGTCCCCTAAATCTTGTGCGCAAATCTGTAAGATCAGGCCGGGGTTCCGTGTTTTCCCTACCTACCCTTGCAGGTATTGGTACACCTGTCGGGGCATATAGGGGACAAACTGACCCCGTAGTATAAGCAAACATGAACCAATCACGTAATTTGCCCTCCAGCAGCAACTGCCTGTCCCCTATATACCCCGTTCTACCGGATCCCCATAGACAAATGCTCCCGCCGACCCCTCTGCGCGGCTCTTTCGACCACTTTTGAACCGACAACACCCTGCACAACGCTTCAGACCCCAGCTCAGCGTTGCGCACTCTGGCTGAGACAAGGTGCGCAACGGGCACAATGACCCCGGAATCGTTGCGCACCCGACAGGTACGGCAGTGCGCAACGCCCCCAAATTCACCCAAATCGTTGCGCAACAAAGGAAAGAACAGTTGCGCAACGCCACAAAGGCCCAGAACATGGCCCGACCGCCAGGCTGGGGGCGGGAAGGCTCCCCCGGAGCCTGCTGCGTTTTCGGGGATTAATCCGGCCTGCAAGCCTGAAAATGGTTGACTCTGGTGTATCGGAACACTGGCACTCTCCCATTCCGGTCTATTCCGGACCCTTGCTGCGCCGATCGTACTTTTTGACGAGTCGCTGGCGAGCATGTGGTCCATCGAGGAAAGCAAGATAAGCGTGTCAGCCCTCGTCATTCGCCGCAAGGATCTTGAACTGCCGCCTGTCAAGGCGCTGCTGGCGATCCTGAGCCTGGCGTCTTTCCGGCGCGAGATGGAAGCTTGCACCGGCTACGATAGAGATGATGCTCCCTATCGGAAAAGCAACAAGAGAAAGCGGAATCAGGGCGGCAGTAAGCCGCGGCACTATAAACGACACTGGATCTTAGAGCGTACAAATACTTGGCTCGGCCAATTCCTTCGCTTGCAGGTCCGTCATGAGCAGCTGCTAACCACCCACTTCGCCTTCTTCTATTTCTATTTCGCCTGTCTGTGGATTATGCTGAGGCACTGTTTATCGAACACGCCTATGTATTCATGCAGAGCGTGTCGTGAATAATCTTCAGCCCTTCCATCACCTTGTTTTCTGAAGGCGGCGTTCCTAAGCTGATGCGTATGGCGTGAATCTGGTTGCTGCGTTCGATCGCGAAAGCATCGGAAGAGAGAACCAGCACCTCACGCTTGGCTAGTTCGTCCTTGAACTGTGCCGCGCGCCATGGCTCCGGCAGCTTTAGCCAGAGATGCAGCGCATTGCGATGGCTGCCGAGGTCGCAATCTTCGAGCATGCGGTTCGCCATCGACTGTCTCTTCGTGATCTCCATTTTCTGTGCCTCAATGATCCTGCCTGCATCGCCGCTGGAGATAATGTTGCTGGCCATCTCCATGAGCAAGGGGGAAGCCAGCCAGGTAGTGATTCGCAGATTAGCGAGTGCGTCCTGATAATACCGGTCTGGAACCTTAAGAAAAGCCAGCCTTAGCCCCGGAGAGATGGCCTTGGAGAGTCCAGCAACGTAGAAACCCATATCATTCGCAAAGCTGGAGATCGGAGGCAACGCTTCGGCTAGCAATGGAGCGAAGATGTCATCTTCGATGAACGGTACATCACAGGACGAGAGAAGCTCCGCCACCCGCCGCCTTCGCGAAAGGCTCAAAACGGTTGCGGTGGGATTGTGAAGGGTAGGCACCAGATAAGCCGCGGCAAACTTTTCTTTGCGCAGAAGTTCCTCTAGATGCTCGGGAATCATGCCATCTTGATCCATCCTGACGCCGCGGATGCGCAGCTTGAGCCGGGCGGCCGCGCCCTTGATGGCCTGTGAGGTGAATTCCTCTGTGAGGATGGTGTCGCCCGCGCGGCATAAGGTGAGCAGGCTGATAAAGCCGGCATGCAATGCGCCGCAGGCAATGAGGACATTCTGTACCCGGGCTTCCACGCCGAAACGCATGATCCAGGCACACGCGACAGACTTGTGAATTGCCCACGCACTGTTCTGCTGATACTGCAGCAGATTTCCAAAGTAGGGAGCATCGCCAACAGCAACCAGATGCTTACGCAGCAATGGGCCCATGCGAATGGGACAAGGGTAGTTGTCGCAAAAGTCGATGGACCGGTCGTAGGGATTCTCGTTGGGCCAGGCGATGCTGCCTGTCGCGCCGCCGCGCACAAAGCTGCCGCGCCCAACTTCACCGACAATCAATCCGCGCTTCATGGCTAGGCGGTAGGCCTTGTGCACGGTGCCTGGATTGAGTTCCAGCGTGTAGGCGAGCAGCCGTGTTGGAGGCAACCGCTGTCCGGCCTTCAGGCGGCCGCTCTTGATGGCCTCTCCGATGGTTTCGGCGATGGCCACATACCGCTCTGCTGAGGAATTTGAGATTTCAGGCACCCAGTCGAGCTTATAGGGATTGTTTGTCATACAATCCAATATTGTTTCACCCTCAATATAACAATTGCACAAGTTTGTATCACTTGCAATGATTGAGTCATTCACACGATTATCGGAGGCGATTGTTGAAGACGATAGGGCTCATCGGGGGAACGAGCTGGAACTCCACCGTCGAGTATTACCGCTATATTAATCAAGCGGTTGCCGGGAGATTAGGTGGCCTGCATTCAGCCAGGATTGTGCTGGCCAACGTTGAGTTTCATTTCCTCGAGGAGGCGATGCACAGCAACAGGTGGGATGTAGCGTCATCCATCCTGAAGGACGAGGCGTCGCGGCTCGTCGCGGCGGGCGTCAACGGCATCGTGATGTGTTCGAACCTGATTCACAAGATGTTCGATGAGGTGCAGGCCTCTGTAACCGTTCCGCTACTTCATATTGCCGATGCGCTGGCTGAAGAAATTCACGCGCGGGGATATCGATGCGTTGCCCTGCTTGGGGCAAAGACGACCATGGAGGATAGTTTCTACTCCCGGCGCATTGAGGAGCGGAGTGGAGCGAGAGTGCTAATTCCCGCGGCCACACATCGCCATTACATGAACATTGCAATCTTTCGTAGAATGTGTTGCAACATCTACACGGACAGCGACCGTGCACGCTTCAACAAGATCATTGATGGTCTCAAGAAGCAGGGCGCCGAGGGAGTGATTCTCGGCTGCACTGAGCTGCCCGTCCTGCTAACTGAATCGTCCCTGCCGCTGTTGAACAGCACCCTTGTTCATAGCATGCGTGCAGTGGAATGGGCATTTGCAGATGAGCAGCCACTTCCTGTTGGTGCTGCTCCGGCCCAACAACTGGGCCAGTGTACTTGGGAAGGCGGATCAATGGCCGTGAGAATCGCAAGAAATCACATGGGAAACAGCCGATTGAACAATGGGCGTTTGCTTGACCAGAGGAAACCGCAATAGGGGACGCGGTAAAACTGGCGACACGACCTGATTCCATAATCCAAAGGGTGCACTGAAGTCATTCGGGTATCCCTTTTTAACGGACTCATATAGGAGGCACGGTATGCCAAAGATCGCTGAATACGCCTGTAGCCGTCTCTATGGCGGCAACGCATTCTTTAAATTTCCAGCAGCGTCATGCGCTTTGCTTGCACTGTTTGTCCTGCTGCTGCCGGGCTCACTGCAGGCGCAACAGATGACCGCGGATGTCCTTGGAACGGTGACGGACGCGTATGGGGCCGCAATAGTAAACGCCAAGGTGAGCGCCACAAACCTTGGCACTAACGATGTCCGTAGCACTACTACCGACGATCGAGGTGATTATATCTTCAACCTCCTGCCAATCGGCCATTACTCCCTGAAGGTCGAGGCCCCGAACTTTAAGAATTATCAAATCAAGAGTCTTCAGGTCTCCGTCGGCGATCGATTCCGTTTAGATGCCCGGCTTGAAGTAGGAGTCGTTTCCGAAAGTGTGGTTGTAACCTCCCAGGAGGCTGCTTTGCAGACCGACACGGCCACGGTCGGCAGTACCGTGGATGAGACATCGGTTCAGGATCTCCCGCTGAACGGCCGCAACTTCATGAGCGTGGTTGATCTTACTGCCGGCGTCCAGGGAACGACCGCAACTGCGCAGTATTCCTACCTGGCTGGCGGTCGGTCTGACGACCGGCGCACCGGCGATACGATCTCAGCCAATGGCAAAAGCGAACAGCTGAATAATAACGAGGTGGACGGTTTCGACAATAATGACCGGGCCGAGGGCAACATTGGCCTGCGTCCCTCCATGGATGGAATTCAGGAAGTCAAGGTCGATACGAGTTCCTATAGTCCTGATTCTGGACGTACTGCCGGAGCAATCTCTAACGTCATCACCAAGTCGGGCGCCAACTCCTTGCACGGCTCAGCCTACGAGTACTTGCGGAACGACAGCTTTGATTCGTGGGACTACTTCGCCAAGCACCAGGTGGGAGCCCGTAAACCAGAACTGCGACTGAACGAATTTGGCGGTAGCCTCGGCGGTCCGATTAGAAAGAACAAAACTTTTTACTTCGCAGATCTGGAGGAAGATCGCCTCGTTTCGACTCTGACCTATCCTGTGAACATTCCGACAGAGCACGAGTTGACCAAACAGTCGGATGGCTGCTATGACTTCTCCGACATCGGCGATGGCGAGATCTGCCCGGTTGGGACGATCGGGGAAAAGTACTTTAATCTCTTCCCAATGCCGAACACCGTGCCAACCGGCAACAGCGTCGACAACTATACCGGCACGCCGAACAAGGTTCAGAACTCGACCACCATCGATGCGCGCCTTGACCACCAGTTTTCCCCCAATGATCTGTTCTTCGCAAGATACGCGTACAATCCTGTAACAACGGCGTATCCGGGGCCGTTCCCCAAGAACACTGCTCTGGGAATCTATCCCAGCGGCAATCTGCAGTCGGCGCCGGGCAACTCGCAGGCGACGGCTCAGCAATTACAGCTGACCTATACGCGCATCTTTAACGATCACCTGGTTGGCGAACTCAAAGCCGGTTACACGCGGATAAATATTCAGTCGCTGAACCCCAACTATGGCATTAGCGCGGACAGCCAGATGGGATTCCCGGCCGGAACCTATGACATACCCGGCCTGCCATCGACAAACGCGATGACCGCCATACACTTCGGCGGAAATGCCGATTCCGCTTACTTGGGCGACCCGCCCTCCGAGCCGCTCCATAACAAAAGCAACAACTACCAGTACATGGGAACTCTTACCTATAACAGAGGACCGCACAGCTTCAAGTTCGGGGCTGGCACCATCCGCCGTCAGATTCAGTTTGTCCAGGTCGGGTGGCCCGGAGGCGTCTATCTCATGATCGGGGGCAATCCGTTTGAAATGCTCCTTCAGGACTTGCCTGGTGTAGTCCTCCGCATGGTGGAGATGGTCCAGCCGCTCTATGAGACTTCGGAGCCCAGTCTTTATGCATTGGATAACTGGAGGGTCTCCAAATCGCTCACGCTGAACCTCGGATTGCGCTACGAAGTATTTACGCCGTATAGCGAAGCGCACAACCAGTACACGAATTTCGATCTCAGCACGTTCAACTTTATCACGGGTGGAACGCTGGGAGTGAAGACCGATTACAAGAACGTTTCGCCCCGCGTTGGATTCTCGCAAGGCATCGGTAAAAAGACTGTGTTGCGCGGCGCCTTCGGCATCAGTTTCTTCCCGGCCGACATCGGCAACGTAGGCAACGGCCCTAATCTCGTCCAAATGGCAAACCCGCCATACTTCTTCAACTACAGCAGCAGTCCGGGTCCAGGCGGCCAGTGCCCCACGTTCGAGGGTACGCAAACCAGCTGTTATCCAGGCAGCCCTGGAGCTCCCGGATTCCTCCGCTCTGTCGTCGGACTGCCCATCCCCACTCAGTACTCACTTTCCAGTTGGATGACCAACCCGCAGATCACAGAGGTCTTTGCGAAAGACCGCAATCTCCGCTCCTCTTACCTGGAGCAGTGGAATCTCTCGCTCCAGCGAGAGTTCGGGGCAAATTCCGTTACGCTCGCCTACGTGGGCGACGTTGGACAGGCGCTGCTTCGTCAGGTGAACGCCGATGCGCCTATGCCATCTGGCTCAACTACGGTTCCCGATCCTGTCTATTCTGCGGCGCAGGCTGGACCTTACGTGAGCCAGATCGTTCGCACGTACAACGGATCATCCGAGCACTACCACGCTATGCAGATTGTTTATAACCGCAAAGCGGCGAGGGGGCTGACCGCAGGAGCAAATTACGTTTGGGCCCATAGTCTCACGAACGCAACTTTTGGGCGATCGAATCTCTCTGCCGGCATCCTCACAAACGACTCTCATTATGATTACGGCAATTCCGATATGGATGTCCGCAATCGCTTCGCTTTACACGCTACTTATGACATTCCTTTCTCTGCCTCCATTCATGGGCTACCCGGCGTTTTGGGCAGGGGATGGCAGGCCAACGCCATCGCCTACTGGCAATCCGGAATACCCCAAACAGTTATCGACCAGGCAACTCTGCCGAACGGTAATGTGTACACCAATCTGCCCAATGTAATGTCTCAAGGACCATATCTGATTGAGGGTGATCGTCCCAACTCTACGGGCCATTACAAGCTCTCCAAACGTACCACGAGTGAATGGTTTGATATTAGTGCCTTCAGCCCGCAGGCGATCGGAACCGCTGGTAATGAGGGGGTAAACCAAGTTCCAAGCCCGCCTGACCGCCGCCTCGATTTCTCCGTGATCAAAAACTTTGCGGTTGCGGAGAATCTCAAGCTTCAGTTCCGCGCCGAGTGTTTCAACGTGACCAATACGGAGAATTTTGCGCAGCCAATTCCCATCTTTGTTGATTGGACAACGAGTGGCTCCGGGCAAACTGTGCCTTCAACCAACAACGGATTTGGTTCGATTCCGTCAACCGCATTTTCTGAGAACCCCAGACAGTTTCAGTTTGCTCTGAAGCTGTTGTTCTAGGTAAAAGAGTGAGGAAATTGAAGCAGAAGCGAGGGCGGCCATGACATAAGGCGGCCGCCCTCATTTCCATATCTTTATCTTTCTGCACGGCCAGATGGAGTATGCCCGGCTAAAGAGCGGTTCAAACACTGCGTGAGGGATTGGCAAGATTCCCCAGCCCTATTTTGAGCCTTTCCGATTCCTGTGAAAGGCGGCAATGCTGCAGGCAGCTTTCGCAAGTTGTGAAGTGTCAGCCCGGCATACACGAGTCTTGTTGTACCCGTTGGTGTATTGAACTCGAAGGGGAAGTTTAATGAAGTTGATTGAAGACATTGGCAACAGCCTTACCACGGGAAGCGAGACGCAGCTCTCTCGTCTGGAGGGGTTGTCGAACCTGATCGGGAACACGCCTATGCTGGTGATCGATTTCCACTACAAAGGCCACGAGCGAACCATATACGCCAAATTAGAGCAGATGAATCTGACCGGCAGCATTAAGGACCGGATGGTCTTTCACATCTTCAAGAGCGCATATTCCTCCGGGCAGCTTCACGCCGGCGATACGATAGTCGAGGTCTCAAGCGGCAATACCGGGATCTCCTGCTCCGCAATTGGCGGGGCGATGGGGCACCCGGTCGTGATCTTCATGCCGGATTGGATGAGCGATGAGCGGAAGCGGCTGATCGCCAGCTACGGCGCGCAGATTGAACTGGTCAGCCGTGAGCAAGGCGGCTTCCGCGGCGCCATTCCTCTCAGCGAGCAGTACGCCGCCGAGTATAAAAACGTCTTTCTTCCCCAACAGTTCGACAACCGGGCCAATGTGGAGGCGCACTTCACGGGAACCGGTCCGGAGATAGATCGTCAGCTCGGGAAGATCGGCTTACGAGCCGACGCCTTTGTGGCCGGCGTCGGCAGCGGAGGCACGGTGATGGGTGTGGGCCAGTACTTGCGCTCCAAGGGGCCCAGCATCCGGGTTTATCCCGTGGAACCGGCAGAATCGCCGGGGTTGTCCGATCCGCTCCGGATTGATCACCACCGTATCCAGGGCATCTCGGATGAATTTGTGCCGTCGATCCTCGATCTTAACGCGCTCGATACGCCCATAGCCATTGCGGATGGAGATTCGATTCTGATGGCGCAGGCGTTTGCTTCGCGTCTCGGCCTGGGCGTGGGAATCTCGTCGGGATGCAATTTTCTCGCTGCCGTGCGAGTGCAGGAGGAACTGGGATCTCAATCGGTTGTCGCTACCGTCTTTCCAGACGACAATAAGAAGTACCTCAGCACCGATTTGATGGGTTCGGAATCGGTCAAGCCCGGATACCTCTTTCCGGAGATAGAGCTTCTCCGGATACGCACACTTCCTCCGGCGCGCTGTTGATTTGCACGGGGCTCGATCCGGCCCTCTGGAAATGCAATGCCTCTTCCCGCACCTTTTCGCAAAGTGCGCGGAAACAGATAGGGTAAGAAGAGGCAGATCTTTGAGGCCGGATCAATCATTGGTTAGCTGTCGTTGTTTTTTCGTTTCCTGGCGCATCGTTTACCCGATCGCTTCATGAAGCACAACATTTCGATAAAAATCCATTTTGGAGACGATACCATGTGCCGTTTACCGTTCGTATTTCTTTTTGCCGTTGCTGTCGCTGCCGCGGGAAGCGGAAGATATCTCTTTGCGCAAGACAATCCCGAGGCCGTCTATCGGACGGTTCCCATCACTATGTCAATGGAGGCGGGAAGCGGGCAATTCCACGCCCGCGCGGAGGGCGGAGAGGTCCATCACGCGGGCATCGGCTATCTTGATCCCTGGGGGCCTGCGTCCTATACCTGCGGACTCAACTATCCCGAGGCCAAGCGTTTTCCCATGCCCGATTACTTTACGCCATTCTTTCACAAGGCGTACGAGACCGACGGCTTTATTTTCTGCATCTATACCGTGAAGGACGGCTCGTTCTACGTTTATGACAGCGTCGCCGGGCGCATCTCCACTTCGAGCGAAGGGCGCAAGGACGAGATCGTCAATATCGTAGTCGGCGGCACGGGTGCCTTTGAGAATGCGACCGGTCTCTGGGTGGGAATAACGCAGGGGCAGGGCAAGGTCAGCGAAGTGGCGCCGGGGCGGAAGCTGCCAGAGTCGATTCTCAAGTTGATGAGTGGGTACGTGCGTCTTCCGGTGAAGTAAGGAGGAGTTTGATATGAAAACTTCTTTCCGTTCCGACGCAAGGGCAGAGTACTGACGCGAAGCGCAGGGCGGATCGACTCGTATTTGTGCCTCGCTAAAGTGTGCCATTTGAGTTCAAATCGATCGCTTATACGTAAGCTGATACGTAGTATGCTTGCGCGCCATGATCCCGATAGATCCCTGAGCGGGATTCGCATCACCCATTGCTCAGTTGCGTGAGCATGAGTTCCGATTCTAGAGTATTTGGCCATTCGCTGCTCTGGCCCAGCGCGCTTTGCCTCGTTTTCGTTATGCACTTTATGCGTCATAAATACCATTCCACCCGGAAAAATAATGTAAGAGTGACAACCGATTCTAGAAAGAATAAAGCCATTTAACGACCGGGATAGACCATTGGCGAAACACACCTACCAGAAATAGAAGGCTTCCACGCGCGGTGGCCCGGGCTGTCCCTCAATTGTCTCGGCAGAGATTACTGCCTCCATATTCATTCTTTGCCAGTTCTTTGGCGCATGCTGGATTAAGGTTCTCAGATACCGGGGATTGCTCAACAATTCGCCACAGGCAGTCGTACCTTGTGCTCCAAGACCGGCGGCAACAATCAGTGGCTGATCGTTAGTCGTGCTTCGCAGACGGGCAACAATACCGTAATCCGTGCTGAATTTCCTGATAGGCCCCATTAGAGGAAGTACCCACTTCGTTTGATCTGGATGTTCCTTGTCGACAATCCGGTTCCCGGCCGGATCCAGCACGAAGTTGAATCGCAAGGGCGTAATGGTTCTGATCGTCCAGCCATTATTCATCCCGATCAGAACAGCAGGACCGTTTCGCAGGTCAGAGAGATCCGTCGCGCTAGCGTTCTTAACTTGAAAAGCCTTCCCTTTCTGCAGCAGTACAGAGCTTAAGCGAATTAGAGTCTGGACATCGGCCATCAATGGCCTCTCGGCTAACAACTTGTAAACGTCCGGAGTGGAATCATTCCCTTCCATGCTGTTTGGCGACGTTGAGCCAGGAATGCCCTCAGTAGTACGCAGTCCATTCCAACCTGCATAATCGCCCACGCACAAGAGTGCCTGATCCTTAGACTTTAAGACTGGTTCCCAGAATTGGGACATCATGCGCCGATCAGTGTCTCCAAAATAGATACTAAAGGCTGCCACGATGGCCCCGAGCAGCAGCAAAAACACGACAAAGTAAGGGATATGCAGGGTAATGCTCCCCTTCTTCAACTTCGGCTTGCGCTCTGCATTCAGTATCTCTGCAGGGGTTGTCGGCTGAGGGTGAGCTGTATCGGACAAAGATTGATGATCGACTTGGGGAGCGACAATTTGCGGCTGTGCAGGAGGATGAAGCTGACCTTCCGCGGGGTTGTGGAACACGGGGACATAAGAGCCGGACGGCAATTCCATACGCAACTCGTTTTCGTGCTCTGGATCGAAATAATACTGGGCCAGCCTCTTTCGGATTTCTCCAGCCGTAACCCGCACAACAGTGTCGTCGTTCGTATCGTAGTTTGGCTCGCGATGAAAAACCTCGACGCCCAGCGTCCGTTCCTTCATATTCTCCGCGTCACCCCTGAGAGTGCATTCCACGATGTGGCGGAGCATTGGCGGATATCGTTTGCTCTGGCTGAACAAGGGATTCGCCAGGATGCGCTCCAACTGCTCTTGCACCATGGCCTTCTCATCCACGCTGCTCGGATGCCACTGGAGCTTCGAAGTGTTCGTCTCGTCCATATTGAGATTCCCTCTGCAGGTCTGAAGGGTTGCTCCCCCCCTGTGCCCCTAATCGAGAATCGGTGGGAAGAGAAACTGCGCATCGCCAGTTGATCACCGAAAGTGACCGACTATAGCAATCGCTACCTTGCAGCTACTTCCCCCTCTGGCAATCGTTAGGGAAAACGGCGTGATGATTATCCGTCTTTCAGCTGGCTCTTGCAATCTGACGTTTATAACGTCTACGTCGCACTCAATAGCCGCAAACGTCCATCAATGCATAAAGTATTCAATTTCAAATTGATATGGGAAATTATCGCGACTCCTGGATGGAATGCGCCCGTTATAAACGGCTGCGGGTTTACCTCTAAACGGTAGCAGACTTGCGGAAGTCATTCTAAAGCGAATAAACATCTCACAGCATCAGCCTGCCGGTTTCGGGAAACGTCGATTCAGCGCAAGCCAGGTTTCGATCCCTGGTCGGCCGCTTGCGGTATGGTCTTGCATCCCTGGCAGCAGGGTTTTGGGCGGCTCGGGCGACCCGAACGAAGATGGCGAAAACTTTGCCCAAGAAAGCAAGGTTGCGACTCTGCGTCCGGTAGGGAAGAAGTTTGCAGCATGTGGCGGCTACCTGGAAAAAGCACACCGCTTCAAAAAGGTAAAAGGAGTTCGACCTGCACGAGAACTATAAGCTGCAACTCCGAATGTAGGGTTTCAATATCACCAACACCCAAGGCATAAACCGCGAATTCCAGTTCGCTCTCAGGCTGACGTTCTGACGCTATTGGCACCACTTGCCGCACGGCGGCATCAACCTCAAGGGCGTGACAAGCGCGGCAAATGGGGGTCCCAGCAATGGAATCCCATCGCGCCTCATGCTTTCTCGAAGAAGGGCATTTCAACTGCCTTTACTCACAGGACAGTTTGTTTCCGACTTAATACGAATTCTTGAAAAAGGTGTGAGAATGAGAACGAGAGTTGCAGGATCGATAATCGCTGTTTGCCTTCTTACCGCAGTTATAAGCATCGATGCCAGGGCCGAAGTGAAATTGACTGGAGTCATTGGCGATGGCATGGTTCTGCAAAGGGACAAGCCGGTCGCTATCTGGGGTTCGGCAAAACCCGGAGAACACGTAAAGGCCGAGTTCGCTGGCCAGAGCAAAGAGGCCGTTGCAGACGCATCCGGAGCATGGAGCGTGCAGTTGCCACCACTTCCCGTCTCCGCGACTCCACAGGTGATGACGATAACCGGGGGAAACAAGATCGAGGTGAAGGATATCCTCGTCGGCGATGTCTGGCTGGCCTCGGGCCAATCCAACATGGATTTTGCCATGGGCGGGATAGCCGGAATGGGCGGTCCTAACGGACCGGGCGGACAGGGTGGTCCTGGCGGACCGGGCGGCTCCGACGCTCCCGCAGCCATGCCCGAGACAGAAATTCCGGAACGAATGACGAAGGATCTGGCCAATTCGAGCGATCCCGAAATTCGCGTCTTCCACGTCTCGCCGAACGGCGGTCCTGGCGCAATACAAGGTCCTGGTAGGATGTCGGGTTGGGCAGCCGCATCGCCGGATTCCCTCAAGGGCTTCTCGGCCGTTGCCTACTACTTCGCCCGGAAGGTCCATCAGGAGATCAAGGTTCCCATCGGCATCATCCAATCCTCCATTGGGGGCACAGCGATCGAGCCCTGGACGCCCAGCGAGGAGTATCAGAATTCCGCCGTGTTCAAGGATGAATATGCTGCCGGTCAGATTCAGACCGATGGGCAGGTGCCGGGCACCAACTATAGCGCAATGATCAAGCCTTTGGTTCCTTTCACCCTGCGCGGTTTCCTCTGGTACCAGGGGGAAACCAATTGTGACCGGAACGACAAGCGGTATACGGAAAAGATGCGCCTTCTGATCGAAGGATGGCGCCGCGCGTGGGGCGACGACGATCTGCCCTTCTACTATGTCCAGCTCGCGCCCTTTGTTCACTCCACGTTCCCCATGGGCAAGTCCTTCGGATTGACGACTGACACCGGCCCCGAGTTCTGGGAGCAGCAGACCAAGGCCCTTTCCATTCCCAATACCGGCATGGCGGTCATCACCGACACGGTCGAAGACGTGAACAATGTCCATCCGCCCGATAAGTGGGATGTAGGCGAGCGGCTTGCCCTGATTGCGCTGGCAAAGGACTATGGCCGCAAGGATGTCGTCTTCTCAGGCCCCATATACAAGTCCATGAAGATCGTGGGCAGCGAAGCTCACCTGTCGTTCGACTATCTTGGCGGCGGATTGATCAGCCGCGACGGAAAGCCGCTTACTTATTTCACCATCGCCGGCGCCGACGGCAAGTTCTATCCGGCCGACGCCAGGATTATCGGCGATGAGGTTGTCGTCTCCAGTTCCAGCGTCAGTTCGCCGACGGCCATCCGATTCGCATGGAATGAGATTGCGCAGCCAAACTTCTTCAATAAAGCGGGCCTGCCTGCTGTTCCCTTTAGAACCGGTCCCTGAACAGGCATGATGTTCTCCTGGGCGCGCGCACTTGATATGTCGAGCGCCCTCGAGGACCTCACACGGTCGACGACCACGACAGAGGGATCACAGACTCAAGAGAATTGGTCAGTCTTTGCCAAGTTGTGCAGGTCTGAAGGGGTTGCTCCCCTTGTGCCCCTAATCGAGAATCGGCGAGAAGAGAAACTGCGCACCGTCAGTTGATCACTGAAAGTGACCGACTATAGCAATCGCTACCTTGCAGCTACTTCCCCCTCTGGCAATCGTTAGGGAAAACGGCGTGATGATTATCCGTCTTTCAGCTGGCTCTTGC
>Ga0326728_10018450_pt1 | contig 13754 bp, 11 predicted proteins | sample MB3enrmetagenome_FD_207602 | JGI IMG/M metagenome (GOLD analysis project Ga0326728, IMG submission 207602) | Lab enriched peat soil microbial communities from McLean, Ithaca, NY, United States - MB31MN | ecosystem: Environmental > Terrestrial > Soil > Wetlands > Peat | place: USA: New York... | reverse complement strand
ATGGAATCCTTAATTTCTCGAGATTTTATCTCCCGGATAAAAGGGGGGGAAAAATGGATGCTCCTCTGGTTCTTACTACCCGTATCGACCCTAAAGAAGTAGATAAGGAAGCACATAACATAGACGTTCTTGCAAGATATCCCCTTGCATTCTACAAGGCTACTCAGGAGATCAAAAGCCCTACTGAAATTGAAGGCATTATGGACCTGGTTAGCTGCAGACTTGGAACGTTTAAGCAGTATGAACACTTCATGTTCACACACGACACTACAGACATTGCTGCAGGCCCACTTAATTCTTCATATAAGACAATGGGAAGCATGATCGAGAAAATGGAAGCTCAACTTTCTCTGGCCAATAAGATACGAGCTGTGGATGCTCCAGATGTGGCTGAGAGAGTGCTCAAGTCTCATTTCCTTCCTGACCTTCTCGGAAACCTTCGCTCCTTTTCCAGGCAACGGGTGCGCTGTATTAAGTGTGGAGAAAAATTTAGACGCCCACCTCTTACCGGCATCTGCCCACAATGCGGAGGCAATGTAGTGCTAACAGTGTATGAAGGATCTGTTAGAAAATATCTTGAGATTTCAAAAGAAATCGGAGAAAGGTACGGGGTTTCCAGCTATACCCGACAGAGGATCGAACTTTTAGATAAAGATATATGTTCTCTATTTGAAAACCACAGGGTCAAACAGCTTGGACTTTCTGATTTCATGTCTGGATCTACGCGGTGAGGAAAAAATAAGGGAAAATACTAAGGATATAATACAGTTTACACTGATATGCTAAAAAAATTAAGTGATTTATAGATACAGAGGATACTTTGGAGCAAAATAAAAAGGTTATGATGCAACAATAAAGAGAGCAGTAAAAGAACGTCCTCTGGGAATGAGTGATATATTAAGAAACAATAGAATAAGCTAAAAACAGTATTATGAGGACGATTTTATGCCGTAAATAAAAGGATACTCAAAGCAGAAAAAGTTCTTTTGCTACTATTTAAAGAGTAAATCTGAAGATGCTTTGTACAGCTTTTTACTATAATCATCAGTTAATAACATTGAGAATAAAAGAGTATTGTAAGGGTGTTGGTGGTTACCTTTAAAATCAAAGAATACCGAACCAGAAAAGAAGAAATCGGGTCAAATACAAAAATTAGCAAGAAAGATTTGGACAGCATTCCTGCAAAAAAAAGATAGAGGTAAATCGAAATCCTCTATATTTTTTAGGTATAACTATATCATACCTATACTTAGTGTCTTTTTGATGACCTTTACATCAAACTTGATACATTATCCAACAAAGTATCCACCCTTTTGGATCTGGATTGAAAGTTTTTCGGTAATGAACCTTTTTCATTTCACAGGCAACCCAAGTGAGTTGATCTGCCATATTAGCTCAGTGAAATTTTCGATTTCCAGTTCTAGAACTTCCTCTTTGGTCATGCCTATTGACATTTCTCCATCTACTGAAAGACATTCCGGACCCCTACGAACAAGCCTATCAACCCCCTCTCGGTTGAAAACTTCTTTAATTTCCATATCATGTACAAAGGCCCTGCCTGGAATGAAGACAGTTTCACTCACTTCAGATAGGTCTAGCGCTTTAAAATCTTCAATAGTAACTAGGCATCCGATGTCCTTATTTAAGGGAACAACATTTACGGTACCTCCAAGGGCATCAAAGATTTCCCTCAACCTTGGTGCTGCTATCTGGCTTGTAATAATAGTAGCCTTTTTTGTGACCTTAGGAAGCCTTCCAAGGGCTTCAGGAACGTTTCGGATAGCAAAAGGGGAACCAATTAAAGGGTCTTCGAGTGGAGTTCCTGTGATTCTGATGGAAGGATATTTTGCTGCAAAAATGCGTACAAGCTCTGTGAATTCTTGAACTGTATGTGGATTTATACCCGGGATTATAGGGGCATTGTTCAGGATTAGCCCATTTTCCGGGAAGTTTGCAAATCTCATAAGGATTGCTCCTTTTGCACCCATGATTTCAAGGTCACTGAGGGTTTTATCTAGGATTTCTCTGTCATTTACTCCTGGAATGAGTACTATTGCTACATATACATCACAGTGAGTGCAGAAGTCTCGAAGAACCTGTAGTGAGGCATCTGGCTCCGGGTCTTTCATATATTCGGTTCTTAAAGCCGAATCAGTTGCAAAGACTGTAAAACTCACTTCTGTGATTCCATGGTCAATGTAGAAAAGAGCATCATTAGACTTGCTGAAACCTTTTCCGCTTGTATACCCCAGATGTATCGCAGCTTTGAATTGAGACAAGAACGAAACAAGGTTTTTTAGTTTAGGATAGCAGCTTAAATCGCCTCCTCCGCTGATCGTGAATTTTTTAATCTCTCCACTTGTAAAATAGAGTTTTCTTGACGTTTCTTCCAGTACCATCTGAAGAGGTTTGAAGCCTGAGTAAGATTCCTTCACACCCCGGATGCAATAATCACATCCTTTTTTGAAAGGAAGACAGTGCTTGCAGCCCAAAGGCTGAATTTCTTTTATTTTTTTAAAATAACAATATTTGCAAAAACCTCTGCAGTCTACACCGGGATTTCCACCCACGTCGACAACTACTTCCATATTAAACTTTCGTATTATAGGAATATTACTAAAGCCTTTTGGTGTGATTCACAGGCTTGGGACAAGATATACGGAAAAGTTGGCTCCAAATTGTTCTTTTATTAAAAATAAATCTTAGTAGTTATTTTTACATTTTCGACGGTTTTGAGCAGCATTTATAAATTTATTGGTTGAAAAATATTGTTTTTTACAGATATTGTTTTTTTTATAGATATTTATTAGACGAATTTTTATCTTAGTGTCCAAATTTTTAAAAACTATACCAATTCATTGACAGGCAACACAAAAGATTTAAGTACATTCCAAACGAATGAATTTCCATTGGGAAAGCGACACTCATGAGCGATTAGATACTTATTCATGAGTGCAAGAGCTACCTTAGGTGGTAATCAATCCCATAACTAATTTTAACAAATAAGGAGGAAATTATAAGTGTCTGACAAAGTAGACATCTACGACGACAGAGGAAAACTGCTCGAGAGCAAAGTCGACATTATGAGTCTTGCTCCAACAAGAAATAAAGCAATTAAAAAAATCATCTTGGACACCAAGAGATCTGTTGCAATCTCTATCGCAGGTATTCAAGGTGCACTTGCTAGTGGCAAGATGGGTGGAAAAGGCCGTCACATCCTGGGTCGCGGACTCAACTACGACCTTGTTGGAAATGTTGATGCGCTTGCCGCGAAAGTAAAAGATTTAGTTAAAGTCGACAATGGGGACGACACCAATGTAAAGGTTCTCAAGGGAGGAAAGAGTCTTCTCGTTCAGGTCCCAGAGTCTAGGATGATCGCCGGCGCAGACTATATGTCCGCAACAACAGTCGGCGCAGCAGCAGTCACAGAGGCTGTTCTGGACATGTTCAAAACCGACATGTACGATGCACCCATAGTTAAGGGCGCAGTATGGGGAAGTTACCCGCAGACAATGGACCTCATGGGCGGAAACGTTGCAAGCATTCTGAGCATCCCCCAGAACAACGAAGGTCTAGGTTTCTCTCTTAGGAATATCATGGCCAACCACATTGCAGCAATCACCAACCGGTCTGCTATAAATTCATCCGCTCTTTCTTCGATCTATGAGCAAGCCGGTATTTTTGAAATGGGTGGTGCAGTCGGTATGTTCGAGAGGCATCAACTTCTTGGTCTCGCATACCAGGGCCTTAACGCCAACAATCTCTTACATGATGTTGTGAAGGAAAATGGAAAGACCGGTACAATGGGAACTGTTGTCCAGTCAATAGTCAACAGAGCAATTGAAGATGGAGTAATTGCAGTTGACAAAAAAGCACCTTCAGGATATAATTTCTACAAGGCAAATGATGTTCCAAAGTGGAATGCTTATGCAGCAGCCGGTACACTTGCAGCTACTCTTGTAAACTGTGGTGCAGCACGCGCAGCTCAGGGTGTTTCTGCAACACTACTCTACTTCAATGATATACTTGAGAAGGAAACAGGTCTCCCAGGATGCGACTATGGTAAAGTAGAAGGTGTCGCAGTAGGATTCTCATTCTTCAGTCACTCAATCTACGGTGGCGGTGGACCAGGTGTCTTCAATGGTAATCACGTGGTTACCAGACACTCCAGAGGATTTGCAATCCCCTGCGTATGCGCAGCAGTAGCCCTCGATGCAGGTACCCAGATGTTCACAATCGAATCAACATCCGGCCTCATAGGTGACGTTTTTGGTGGAATCACAGAATTCCGCGAGCCAATTAAAGCAGTCGCAGGAGCGCTCTAAAAATATATTAATCAGGTCTAAAGATGTCAGACTCTGCTTCAAATACAGAAGATTTGAGTATTCAAATCGAAATTTTCCCAAATAGAATCCTATCTCCGGAAACAGCTCAGAAGCTTATGACTGAGCTTTACAAAATAGACGGAATAATCCGCGTTATGGTGCAGGGCAATAGGTTGCCTGAAAGGGTGTCTTCGGGCCCAGGTACCGGAGAAAAGGTGGAACATCCACTAAGAAAACCTATTCAGATAGGTGATCAGGTTGTTGAGCTGAAGATCAGTGTAGGCAGAATCAGGGTTGAACTTTCAAATGCTGAATCGAAGGACAAAGTCAGAGAGATATGCGAAAATATTCTGCCGTTCTCTTTTGAATTCAGGGAAGGACATTTTTTCAGGAGAAAGCCTACTGTAACTGACTATGCTAAACTTGGTCCTGAAGCTGACCCGCGCTTGCTTGGTATGGTGGATCCTAAAACCAAGACAAACCAGTTGGCCTTCATCGAAAAACAAGAAAAAAATAAAGATTAATTAAAATGATAGATAGGGAAACACAAATCGTTGACTGCCGATGTGGTTCAGGACTTGGCAGAGGAGGAGGACTTGCTCAGCGAGGTACGCTCGCAGAAGCTTGCCGTGCAGATGTAGTGGCTATTGCCATGAGTCCAGGTCAAAGGCATATCACAAAACCTGTATGTGAGATCACATATGGAATGAGGAAAGAAAACATTCAGGTCAGTGTGCTGGTACTCTATGCAGGTTCCGGAATTCCTGAATCAGGTCTGATGACCGGATCTTTTGTGCTGAGTCCAATAGAAGTTGCACAAATTGAAATGCACAAACTGGCTGTTATCCACCTCGGAAATATCAAGGACCACGTAATTAGGAAAGCCAGGGAGATATTAAGCCAGGCTAATATACCAGCAATTATCGTCAGTCAGATACCGGTAGATTTTGAGGATTTTGCAGAAGCAGGGATAAAGACAAGATTAGTGATGCCAATGGATAACAATATTTGTACAAAAGGAATTGTGATGGATATTGTTAGTGGGGTTACACGCGGTGACTCCTGTCCCAGGGATAAACTAAACTTAATCGTGAAATATGTCAAGACAACATTAGACCATTTAGAAAATCACAAAGGAGTTGCATGAAATGGTATATAAACCACAATTTTACCCAGGAGCGACATCAGTTGGCGCTAACAGAAGAAAGCACATGTCTGGAAAACTTGAAAAACTCAGGGAAATTTCAGACGAAGACTTAACCGCAATTCTCGGACACCGTGCACCAGGAAGCGACTACCCAAGCACCCATCCACCACTTGCAGAAATGGGAGAGCCCGCATGCTCGACTCGTGAAATTGTCGAAGCTACCCCAGGCGCAAAGGCCGGTGACAGAGTTAGATACGTCCAGTTTACGGACTCTATGTATAATGCCCCAGCTACCCCGTACTTCAGATCATACTTCGCAGCAATCAACTTCAGAGGTGTAGATCCAGGTACCCTTTCAGGTCGTCAGATCGTCGAAGCCCGTGAAAGAGACATGGAAAAGTGTGCAAAGGTTCAGATGGAAACCGAAATTAGTGACCATGCACTCTGCGGTGTGCGTGGTGCAACAGTGCACGGCCACTCCGTCCGTCTCCAGGAAGATGGTGTAATGTTCGATATGCTCGACAGGAGAAGACTCGAAGGCGGCAACATCATCATGGACAAGGACCAAGTTGCAATTCCACTCGATAGGAAAGTAAACCTTGGAAAGCCTATGTCTGAAGCAGAAGCTGCAAAGAGGACTACCATCTACCGTGTGGACAATGTGGCCTTCAAGGACGATCCAGAAGTCGTTGAATGGGTACACAGAATATTCGATAACAGGACTAAGTACGGATTCCAGCCGAAATGAGGTGACCACAATGGCAGCAGATATTAACGCTAAATTCAAAAAAGCAATGGAAGTCAAGTTCACAAAGGAATTTGGGTCAAACAAGCAGTCAACCAAGGACATTACCGACAAGACCGAAAAATTCCTGAGGCTTGGACCTACGCAAGATGTAAGAAAGGCCGAAATGATTAAAGCCGGAAAGAAACTTGCAGAGAAGAGAGGCCTTGCATTCTACAACCCGATGATGCACTCAGGTGCTCCTATAGGTCAGCGTGCAATTACTCCCTATATCATCTCCGGCACTGACATCGTTTGCGAACCTGATGACCTCCACTACGTAAACAACGCTGCAATGCAGCAGATGTGGGATGATATCAGGAGAACGTGTATCGTCGGTCTTGACCTTGCTCACGAGACCCTTGAAAAGAGGTTGGGTAAGGAAGTTACTCCTGAAACTATTAACCATTATCTTGAAGTCCTTAACCACGCCATGCCTGGTGCAGCAGTTGTTCAGGAAATGATGGTCGAAACCCATCCCGCGCTTGTAGATGATTGTTACGTCAAAGTCTTCACAGGCGATGACGTGCTTGCAGACGAAATAGACAAGCAGTTCCTTATCAATATCAATAAGGAGTTCACTGCAGAACAGGCAGCTCAGATTAAGGCCTCCATCGGTAAAACTTCTTGGCAGGCAATCCACATCCCGACAATCGTCTCCAGAACGACTGACGGTGCTCAGACCTCCAGGTGGGCAGCCATGCAGATTGGTATGTCCTTCATTTCCGCATATTCAATGTGCGCCGGTGAAGCAGCTGTCGCTGACCTGTCCTTCGCTGCAAAGCACGCAGCTCTGGTTTCCATGGGTGAAATGCTGCCTGCAAGGCGTGCACGTGGTCCTAATGAGCCAGGTGGACTGTCCTTCGGTCACATCTCAGACATCATCCAGGCTAGCCGCAAAGCGATTGACGACCCAGCAAAGGCCGCCCTTGAAGTCGTGGGTGCAGGCTGCATGTTGTATGACCAGATCTGGCTCGGATCCTACATGTCCGGTGGTGTCGGGTTCACACAGTATGCAACAGCTGCATACACTGACGACATCCTCGACAACAACGTCTACTACAACATTGATTACATCAACGACAAATACAAGGGTGCTGCAAAAGTTGGCAAGGACAACAAGATAAAGGCAACCCTGGACGTCGTAAAGGACATTGCAACCGAGTCTACAATCTATGGTATCGAGACCTACGAAAAATTCCCGACAGCCCTTGAAGATCACTTTGGTGGGTCTCAGAGAGCAACGGTGCTCGCAGCAGCAGCAGGTGTCGCAACAGCTATTGCAACCGCAAATGCCAACGCTGGGCTCTCAGCATGGTATCTATCTATGTACCTTCACAAGGAAGCATGGGGCCGTCTCGGCTTCTTCGGATACGACCTGCAAGATCAGTGTGGTGCCACAAACGTTCTGTCCTACCAGGGCGATGAAGGTCTCCCAGACGAATTACGTGGTCCTAACTACCCTAACTATGCAATGAACGTCGGACACCAGGGTGGGTACGCAGGTATTGCTCAGGCAGCTCATGCAGGCCGTGGCGATGCATTCACCGTTAACCCATTAATCAAGGTATGTTTCGCTGATGATCTCCTGCCCTTCAATTTCGCTGAACCCAGGAGAGAATTCGGTCGCGGTGCCATGAGAGAGTTTGTGTGTGCTGGTGAGAGATCTCTCATCATCCCGGCAAAATAAACTAAACGGTAAAATATTTTAAAACAACGTAGGCATTTCTGCTTACTTTTCTTTTTTTCGTATACTTGTTTTGATATATTTTTTTCAGAAATTGTTTTTGTTCAATAGGGATATATATTCCAGAATATTTTGATAAACCCCTATGTATTTGAGAATTGGAAAATTTAAATCTTTAAACAATCATTTTAAGTATTAAGATGGCATCAGCTTTTCAAAAATCATTTGAGAGCCTTCAGAAACGTCATCAAAATTATCCCAAATTAGTCAATTTCTAACCCAACATACTAAAAAAGTTATATAAGTATAGAGAGTTTTGCGCCATTTTTGCATTTCTGCTATCAAATTAATTGGCCAGTACTAAATATTGTCTCCATAGTATATAATAATCTTTCAAATTCAGTACATAAAATTCAATCAAAATTTGAAAAAAATAACTATCAGGAGACAGATAATTATCTGTCAAATAAAATCTTCAAAAACTGGACAAAAATTTATTGATACAAATATTACTTCTATATCCTTCTCAAATATGAAAATATCTTTGATATCAAAATCGAAATGTTAAATTAGAGATCACAAATAAGATATTAATATAGATCAGAATAAAATTTGAAGATAAGTCTCAAAAAAATGAAAGAAACAATTAAAGAAAACGCATTGTATTAATGGAATCTCCTCAAAGTCATTAAAGGTTCAAAATGAATCAAAAAGACTGAACAAAATTGTGAGATTTTTCAGTCTTACTTGTTTTCATTTAAAGTACCACGCTTATTTAACGAGGCTAGCAAAACCATATTTTGGAAGTATCTTTTCTATCTTAATCCTTACCTCATTGCCAACCTTGGTTCCTGGGACAAAAATTACAAAACCCTCTATACGAGCAATACCATCGCCTTGGCGAGCTATATCTTGAATTGTTACATCGTAAACTTCGCCTTCTTCAACAGGAACAGAGCTACTTTCGTCTCTGAGCATCAAAACCATTCCTTAATAAATCAAGCTGAAATTTGAAGCAATCATTCGATTCGAACCTGCATTTACTCGACAACACTTGCAAATGCAAATTTGGGGAGTACCCTTTCTACTTTAATTCGGACCTCATCACCAACTTTGGTGCCTGGAACAAAGATAACAAAACCCTCTATACGTGCAATGCCGTCTCCCTGGCGAGCAATATCCTGAATTGTTACATCATAAACTTCGCCCTCTTCGATAGGGACTGAGCGACTCTCTTCTCTGAACATGAAAAATCATTCCTTAGTTTACTTAAGTTAAATTTCAATATAACACTTGATTTTCGGAAGCTGTACTTATTCGACAACAGTTGCAAATGCAAATTTGGGAAGTACCCTTCCAACCTTAATCTGAACTTCATCGCCTACACTAGTATTCGGGACAAAAACTACGAAGCCTTCGATACGGGCGATGCCATCTCCCTGGCGAGCAATATCCTGAATAGTTACATCATAAGTTTCGCCCTCTTCAACGGGCACAGAAATACGTTCTTCTTTAAACATAGGTTCATTCCTTTAACTTCTATTTAATTGCTTAAGAGCGCTCTTCGACAAAAAGGAGTCAAAAAAGTACTTAAAACCCAAATCCAGGAAGTACACATCCTACATAATCTACTTGGTTAACTAGTTTCCAATAGAGCTTCTGATAAGTCAATTAATTGGTCATATTCATATTTGCTTGTATATAAAATTTTGCTTCAATGATGCAAAAATAGAACTTACGCACTTGATGTGTGAAACCGAGTGCAATAAACTGTAGTATTAAATTTAGTATTTAAACAGTTGAAGGTTTAATGTCATTTATTTTGTACTTCAGGTGCTTCAGTCTGATAAGCAATAAAAGTAAAAAAGTGTCTGAAAACGTTCTTGGTTTTACTATTCAGAAATAAAAGGTCGTGGCCCCAATTTATTGAACACGGACCCTAAATGGTAATAATTACTTTTAAACTCCATATGCGACAAATTATTTTTTTAGACATTTATGGAGTTTTTTGGAATACTTTTTTGTTTCCAAATTCACTTTTTATTTTAAAAGAATCTTGTTGTTTTATAAAGTAATATTACGCTTGGAAGAAATCAAAAGCCTTCCGAGAATTTAATGGTCTCACTGAAATTTATTATTTTTATATGAATCTTGCAAGACTCTGTAGGACTTATCCTTTCTATATATGAAGTAACAATATAGTTAGGGTTCTCAAAAATCGATCAACTTTTTTAGGATTACTAAGCCTTACTTAGAATATTCAGCTGGCATGATCTGGATGATGACCTACGTGGGTGGAATACTGTTTAGATTTTAAAGATTTCTATGCTGACTTGGAATTCAATTATATTCAAGCTGAAACTGATGATATGAAAATTTTAAAACAGAATAATAGCTAAATGTATTGAAGTTGTGAAAATTCCCTAAAAAATCGATATGTAAGGAATTGGTTAGATTGCATATAACGATTATAAGTTCGGGTATACATATCTAAAGCAGTGGGCATCCCATATTATAATCGTGAAAAATGAAACAGCATTTGGTATTAAAATTGTAAACAGAAAAACACGTTGGATTGGAAAAAGTATTTTGTTCAAAATAAAATGAACATGCGTTTCTCTATATTCTTAAGCTTGTGAGTTAGGTTGTGAGTTAGGTTTAGTGCAAAAAATTATAATGGAAAGTTGAAGTTGAGAATATACACACATTTTACTTTAAAACCTATGTATCAGTGAGAACAACAGAAACATAATATTTGTTAGTAAAACTATTGGCTCTGCATCCTACTTTTTTCAGTGAATGAAAAGAATACAGAATCAATCAGATTTTACAGAAAATTCGGTACACTATATTCAAATTATAAATATGTTGAATAATATATAATTCAAACAAGAAAATAGGTGCTGTAAGAATGAATAAGTTGACAGTTTTGACGATTGAGCAGATCTACAATAATAACATAAAGGAATACCACCCTGTCATTTTAAAAAGTGATACAGAAATGGTCTTGGTGGACTGTGGTACTCCTGGTTCAGTGTCTAAAATCAAAGAAAATGCTCTGACCAAAGACGTGAATATAGACGATCTGACAAAAGTGGTCATTACACACCAAGATTTAGACCATATCGGTTCTTTAGCAGAATTGAAGCGTAAATATCCTGGTGTACAGATTCTTGCTGACATTAAAGAAAGACCGTACATTAATGGCGAAAAAGAATTTGTAAAATTACAGAAACTACGTGAAACATATGATAGTCTATCTGAATGCCAAAAGGAAATGATAACTGCTCTACAACAATCATACAGTAGCTACGAACCTGTTGAAATTGATGGAATTCTTCATGATCATGATATCTTTTCATGGTGTGGTAGTGTTGAAATTGTTTCAACTCCAGGGCATACCGAAGGTCATATCTGCTTATATTTATATGAGTTTAAAACCTTGATTGCTGGCGATGCTTTGTTTGTTCAAAATGGTGAACTTGTGATCTCGATGCCAATGTACACTCTAGATTTTGAGCAAGCAAAACAATCTGTAAGAAAACTTCTTGATTATGATATCAAAGAAATTATCTGTTATCATGGTGGTATATACAAAGGTGATATTAAAGCAGCTCTCAACAAAATATTGATGCACTGAATTATAGTCAACGGTAGTTACGATTTGCTGTAGTTCCAAATGACTACTCTTATTCTTTTACAGTTTTTTCACAATAGCTCACAAAAAAGTTTTTTTATTTACCCAAAATTAGTATATTTTTTGTAATCGGCACTGTGCTCAATTTTGGCAACCTGGGCCGTGTGCCTATGACTCTGTAAAATGGAATTGAGTCTGTATCTTATTCTCCCCAATTAAAAATAGGAATTGCTCAGTCTGTTAGCAGAAAGAGTTAAAGAGTTAGGAAAAAATAAGTTTTAAAGCATCGGGTTAGTTGTCTCACTAACTACGCAAACAATATTTATTGTTGTTAACTTCGTGTTGATAGATGTTATCTCCATGTTTAATTTAAAATGGTTTGTCACCTAATTTCCAGAGTAATAACGACATTCTTTAAGGTAATCGATATTATGCTACGTTTTTTTGAGCCGTCCACAGCACTTATTCTTTTGTCCTTTGTTGAAATTAATGAGAAGCCAATTTTTATAAGAAATTGTAAGTTGTCATAAGTTCGCTTACATACTATATTCAAATGCTACGAAGGAGCTTCTTGAAAACTTCAATAGCAGTAAATATAGCTAAAAATATAGTATTAGGATAGAAAATTAGTCGAAAAACATATCACTAAATCAAACATGCAAATGCTCTGATGAGACAATCAAATAGGATAAGAAAATCTCAATGTTATGTGATGGATAAAGGATATGATTCAGAAAAAATCCATTCCTTATCTAGAGAAGAAATAAGAGCAGATTCAATGATACCTTTAAAAAAATAAAGAGAAAGAAAATTTTGGGAAAATATAGAAGACTTCTGCACTTAATCTTTGATTAAATTAAATACAATAAAATGAATATAGTGAAGATAACCTTCTCTGTTGCCAAAAGGAAGTTTGGAGAAGTACATCGGGAAAGAAAGTTCCATAATCAAGTCAAAGAAGTAAAACTTAAACTGATCGTCTACAATGTAAATAAAAGGTAGTCGAAATAATTTGCATTAAATTAAGGATTTCTACAGAGACTAAAATATATCTCAGTAGTCAATAAAAGTTATCTGGGAAATTCTCATCCTGCAGCAAGATGTGGGGTATTCAACTGGAAGAATCCCTACATCATAGTTGTACTGGATAACTCCAAAATACATCGTCCATATATTATGGTCAAAAAGGCGGAGCAATTGGATGTGATATTGGTATTCCTTCCATACTATTCAACTAATCTAAATATACTGAACTATATTTATGAAGTTATAATAAAAGAATTTTCAACATGATTCATTCAATTAGTTGTGTGATTCAGAGAGTTTGTCAGAAGTAAATATACAGAGTAGCTAAATCAAAATCATTTGCTAAGAATTTGATGAAAATATTTAATGAACAAATAAGTAGTTTAATTAATTGCTGACTTGACGATAAATAACTTCATGTCGTTCATGAATTTAAGGAACTTAGAGAAGATATAATTTGTAGGGTTTTTGATTATTACAGCCAATTGTCAGTGAAATTAATGGTAAATTTTGGAGATCCCAATAGATTTTATAAGTCTAGAAACTTATCATCTGTAGGATAACTTCTAGCTATGACCATTTTACCATCAACAATAGTTACTGGTAACACATTATCTCATCTTAGTTCAGTGTTTAATTTCTAATTATGTTATCTACAAAAGCCGGGTTGTTTATAGTTTATATCTTTGATTTTCTTATATCAGAGGAGCAAATTCTATAACATTGGCTGTAGAATATCAGTAGCATTCTTGAAAAATTTATCCCGGATCAAAAACAGGAAACATTTCCATGAAGATGAACCCACGCTGTATCTATTGCCTACTTTCAAGAGTACACTTCCAGTCTAAGCTTTCAACAGACGACGAGGATCTTATAAACAAGACAATCCATGAATGCCTTGGAGTTATGAATAAATATTATGATCCTGAAGCAGTATCTGCATCCATAGCAACTAAAATCCATAGGAAATGCTATGAAGTTCTGGGAGACAAAGACCCTTATGCGGGAACAAAGAAGCTTATCAACCGGTCTGCACTGAAAGTCCTGACCGAAGCAAAACAAAAAATTTATGAAAATTCTCCTGATGATAGGGAAATTTTCAGGCGGGCAGTGCTTTCATCCGTGATTGCAAATTACTTTGATTTCGG
>Ga0326728_10018448_pt1 | contig 13754 bp, 12 predicted proteins | sample MB3enrmetagenome_FD_207602 | JGI IMG/M metagenome (GOLD analysis project Ga0326728, IMG submission 207602) | Lab enriched peat soil microbial communities from McLean, Ithaca, NY, United States - MB31MN | ecosystem: Environmental > Terrestrial > Soil > Wetlands > Peat | place: USA: New York... | reverse complement strand
CCCGTGATTCGGGCAAACCCTCCGGCACTCCCAGCATTTCTTAAGGAGGAATCCCCTTTCGTTCTTGTAGTTGGACAAAGGCCGGCATGCCTTCTGGTCCACGGTCTTGCCGTCGAGGGCTGACTGCGGGCATGAATCGATGCAGAGCCGGCACGCCTTCGTGCACGCTTGAAACGCGGCGATGGGGTCCCCTTCGAGGTCGATATCGAGCAGCAAGGCCCCGAGCTGCATCATGTTGCCCAGTCTGTCGTTGATGAGGAGGGTGTTCCTTCCGAGCACGCCCAGGCCGGCCAACCAGCCGGCGTGCCTCAGAGAGAGTATTCCCCTCGCGTAGGAGCGGTCGGACTCCCAGTACTCGGATGGGTCGTCCGACGGCACGGGAACGCTTCCGATACCGATGACCTCCAGTTTTCTCGATAGGTCCAGGGTGAGGCCCTCGACCTCCGTGGTGATGAGCCGGTTGAAATAGGTATAGGGAATGCAACTCAAGGCAAAAAGGGAGCCGGAGGGGAGCCTACGAGCAAAGACAAGGACCGACCGACAGTCTCCGAAGATGTCCTTCGGATGAAAGCCTGCCGGGGCGCCGGAGAACCTATCCACCGGAGCAATGCCGCAGAGATCAGCCCCCAGGTCCGTTGCAATCGATTTCACTTCCCCGGCGGTCACTCTCTCTCCTTCCGGCGGGAGCTAAAAGCTAAAGGGCGTAGATCACTTGCGCTGATCTTTCACCAAGATCGTTGCCTCGAACGATCTTTCGTCAAGATCGTTGCCTTTGCTCTACGATCCCTTGACCCTTCGTTAACGGTGGCCCATGAACACACCACCCCCTCCGCTTCCGGGACTCCTCGGAAATGCCTCCAGGGGCAACGTTTCGGTCTTTGCCACCCTATGGTTCGCCGTCTTATCCTTGATGTAGCCTACCCAGCTGAAGCCCGTGCCCATATTCTCCTCCGAAGTCGGCCCCGCAGTGGTGTCTATATAGGCAACGTACTCGTGGCCCGGCTCCGCATTGAATGTGACCGAACCGTTGACCAGGGAGTAGAAGAAATAAGCCCCCAAGAACTGATAGCTGTCGACCGGATAGCTCGGCTTCATCACTACCGTATGCTCACCGGGCGTAAGGGTGACGCTCAGGCCGGAAACCTTCGCGCCGTCAGCCGAGACCAGGTCGGTATAGGCTCCTGCTTTCACAACGGCCGTCTCACCGGGGGCAGATTCCTTAGCGGCAGCCGCACTCGCGGTCTGTGTAAAAAGCACTAATGCCAACACCATGATTCCGAGACCAAGAACTATTCTTTTCATCGTTCCTCCTCGGGTTGAGCCTGCTCCCCAACCTCACCAACTGGTCAAATATAATCCGCGCTTTGAGAGAAAGGCAATAGCTCCCTCTCGACCGCCGGTTCCGGAGTCCCCTTCGCCGCACTTTGCACCCGAAACGGAGAGGCAAACCCTCCTTTTGGGGGGGGTCCCCTCTTCTTTTAAGCCTTTACCCCGAGTGGCCGAAGGTGTTCTTCAGCTCCCGCTTCAGGATTTTGCCCGTGGAACCCTTGGGAAGCTCTTTCAGCACCACGTATTCCTTGGGCACCTTGTAGGGCGACAAGCGGGCCTTGAGAAAGGACTTCAGCTCTGTGCCGGAGACGGCCTCACCCTCCTTCGGAACGATGAAGGCAACGACCCGCTCCCCCCACTGCTGGTCCGGAAGTCCCACGACCGAACACTCCTGCACCTCGGGCCTCTGGTAGAGGGCCTCTTCGATCTCGCGGGGATAAACGTTCTCTCCGCCCGTGATGATGAGGTCCTTGAGGCGATCGACAATGAAGAGGTAGCGATCCTCGTCCAATACCCCTATATCCCCGGAGCGGAACCACCCATCCGGCCAGAAGGCGGCCTCTGTCTCCGAAGGATTGTCGAGATAGCCTTTCATGATGTTTCGACCGTTCACGCAGATCTCGCCTTCCTCGCCTTCTTTGAGCCTTTTGCCGCTTGCGTCCCTGATCTCCACCTCGACGCCCGGCACGGTCTGGCCCACGGACGTCTCCCTCTGAAGGTAGTAGTGGTTGTAGGTAACGGCAGAGGCGGACTCCGTCATCCCGTACCCTTCCGAGATGGTGATGCCGGTCGCCGCCTTCCATTGGCGGATGATCTCGGCCGGGAGACTCGAGGCGGAGGAGAAACAGTAGCGCACCGCGCCGAGCTTCTCCCTCAGAGAGGGGAGACCCGAGAGGCGGACGTAGATGGTGGGAACGGAGAAGAACTTGGTGACGCGGTTCTCTGCGAGGATCTCCAGCGCGAGGTCCATGTCGAAGGAGCTGAGGAACTCAAGGCTTCCGGCGCTAGCGACCGTTCCGAGCATGATGTGCACCTGTCCGAACACGTGGTGGAGGGGGAGGAAGCAGAGGGCCCGATCATGCTCCGTGGAGCGCTCGACGAACGCGACATTCTGGGCGGAGAGATTGATGTTCTCGTGCGTCAGCATCACCCCCTTGGGTGTGCCGGTCGTCCCCCCTGTGTAGAGTATCGCGGCCACGTCGGTCCGCAGGCGGTCCACGCTCTTCACCCGTCCGGGCGCGCGATCGATGAGCCCGGACAAGTCCGTGTCGCCCCCCGGTCCTACGATCGCCTCCAGGGGCGCTCCCAGACCTTTGAAACCCTGGACGTTGTCCGTGAACGCGAAGCGCGGCCCTGCGTGATTGACGAGAAGAGAAAGCTCATCAAAAGAAAGGAGGCTCGACAGGGTGACTGCGACGCCTCCTGCCTTGAGGATTCCGAAGTAGGCAATCACCCATTCGGGGCTGTTCGCGGCGCACAGAACGACGCGCTCGCCCGCCTTTAAGCCCATCTCGAGGAGGGCAGCCGCCAAGAGACCCGTCTTTTCGTTCAGCTCGGCATAGGTGAGCTCTTTCTTAAGGCAGGAAAGGACCGGACGATCAGGAAAGAAGAATGCGGCCCTTTCGAGGCTGGCGGCAACGTTCATCGAATACCTCCCGGATCATAGGGGTCTGCCGAGTCTACTTTGCACCCCGACACCCCGTACATTCTACACCGATCCAGAGGGTATCCTACAGAATAAAGTGCTCAAGCAGCCGCGGTTCCCCAGGGACGATACTCTCGGGCCTCTGGTATGTGAGACCAGCGCCCTGGACCACTTCCTGACTGTCCGCTTTTTGGAAATAATTCCGTTCCCATAAGAAGTGGTGGTAAGACGGGATGAACCTCCATCTTTAGTTCAACAGAAAGAACCAAGAAAGGCCGCTACGGCGCTATTGATCTCACATTAGGAGAATGAGAAGCGAAATGAAGACATGCCCTCACTGTGCTAAAGAACTTCAGGATGAGGCAACCACGTGCGAGTGTTGCGGGGAATGGCTGAAGCGGAATGAGGAGGCTCCAACGCACGTCGAGTCCCGTGAGTCGGAGCCAACAAACTCTCCCGCAAATGAGGACGCAGGAGAACGGGCACCCACGATAGACCCAAAATCAGCATGGACCTCGCGATGGGGATGGGGCTGGTTGGTGTTGCTCGCCGTTTACTCCAGCGGAATGAGGGGGGTACAAGCAGACAGCGACATTGGATACCTTGCTGAAATGGCTGGCCTAGTGGGTGTGTTTGCCTTTTACTACTTCTTGAGGAGAAAGATTGCGAAGCGATGGAATTTCACGGATCCACAGTGGTTGGTCTCCTTCGCTGCGGGATTCGTAGCCTATGTTTCTGTTGCCATGGTCGCGGGGGGAGTCATCGGTTATGGGAACGCGAGATGGTCGTGGACTCGAAGCGAGCTCGATAGACTGAACAAGGTGGTTTCCGACACACGGTCGTCGGCACGGCAGGCTCTTAGCCGGGTTAATGAGATCGAAGAGCCGGATAGTAAGACTGCAACGGAGCATGCCCTCGCAATGGTGAAAAACGCACAAAGTGTCTTCAATAGCTATCTCGAGGCGCACGACAACCTAAGGAAATATTTCGAGGAGAACAAGCACCGTTTGTCGGCTGAGGAAGTTGCGAACTATCAGGAATGGTTTGGGCTGACGGGCAAGACTTTTGCGGCCAGTAACGCAGCGCTCCGGCAGTCTTATAATGCTCTTGCGGCCTTCCTTGGCTATAAGCTGGACAATTACGATGCTCTCCAAAGTGGTGACGTTGAGCAAACCGCCGCGTACGAAGCCCTCCGTTCCTCATACGAAAGGGCAATGACCGAGTACAACCAAGCTGTCCTGCGCCATAGGGACTTCGTAAGAGAGTATCTTGCAGAACATCCAAAAGTGTCAAAACTGGTCGGGGCCACTCAATAACAAGTAGGTTCTTTTGGGGAGGACAGGCGTAACACGGGCATCCAAACCTTGGGGCCCCCGATGGCAGCCCATCGGGGAACCGTGCTTCGAGGAACTGATGGCGGACCCCTAAAGAAGGGGAAGCCCATTGAAAAGACCTAGCGCACTTCTATTTGGTCCTCATGATCTCGGCCCACATACGGGCCGAGATCATGAGGACCTGCCCGGGCCCTATACCCCGGGATAATACATGCACTCTTCTGTGCCTGCCGGGAGTATCAGCAAATTTAGGCTGATACTCCCGGCACGGTATGGATGAGCGCCTGGAGGGATCAAGGATCGTTTTTCCCGCCCTGGAAAAAACGATCGCGATGAGATGTGGATGCAATCTGAGCCGTGCTGCCGAGGGCTGTACTTGACGTACGCCCGAGGCCGTGCGGCGAAGAGGGCGCCGCAGATCGCGATTCCTCCAGGCGGTCGGCCGATCCGAATATGACAGGCCTACTTCTTCTTCGTTACCTCTACTGTGCCCTTGGCGCCGTTGACCCTGACATAGTCCCCTGTCTCGATCACCTCGCACGGGTTCTTGTCCAGCCTGTCCACTAGCGGTATCTTGAGGACGATGGCGATGGCCGCCCATACGGGATGGGCCATGACATTCACTATAGCCTTTGGCGCGCAGCCTACCTTGGCGACATCCATCATGATGTTCGTGCTGAAGATGCCTCCCTTGCCCGTGGGGAAGACGAGCACCTTGCCGGCAAAACTCTTTCCGTAGACCGAGGGGGTGCCCACCTTGTTCGTGAACGTCGTGTCTTTGAGGTCCATCCAGACGTTTCCCGTATCTGCCATGAGATTGACGGGCTCCTGGCAGACGAGGGCCTCCCCTTCTGCCGTGCCCCCGATGCCCTTGTGTCCCTTGAGAATGATCTTCTCCATCTCATCACCCCTCTATCCTGCCGGTGAGCGCGATCTTCACGCACTCCTCCAGGCTCTTCAGGACCGGCTCGATGTCCTGGTTGCCTATGTAGTGGCACGACTTGGCGTCCATGAAGACGAGCGTTTTCCATCCCATCTGTTTGGCGGAGATAATCGGGTTGTTGGCGAACCCTTCGGCCGAGACGCCTCTCTCTTCGAAAAGCTCCTTCATGGTCAGCCTCACGCCGGCATCTTTTAGGATATCGGTGATGCCTGTCCTGTCCGCCACGGACCTCACCGGCCCGTCCACGGATGCCACAACCGGGAAGTCCCCGGACACCCTCTTGCCTTCGAGGAGCCTCGCGATCTCATAGACAGCCCTCACCGAGAGGTTCACCCCGAACCCGCCGAGGGAGACCATGTCAGGCTTCTTCTTGTTCGTTGAAAAGGTGTCATAGACGGTCTTCAGCTCCTTGGGCCCGACAACGAACGTCTGTGTGGGCTTACTCCCGCCGAAGGCCTGGTCCAGGGTCCGCCCCTCGGGTGAGACGCCCACGAGGAGGGAATGGACGACCGCGCCGTAGGAAGGTATGCTCGAGCAGAAGACGACGAGGTCGTCGTTCGTGACCTGGCCCGGGTCAATCCCGCTTATCACCGGCACATCCCAGTAGTTCTTGCCTAAAGTCCTGGAGATGTAGTAGCCGAGGGCGCTCCAGTCGGTCTCGTCCTTCAGCTTCACCTTGATGTCGAAGAGCGTCTTCCCCAGTCTGTTCTCCGGCAGATGGAAGCCGTACTCAGGGGTCTTTCCCGTTATGGCAGCGCAATACTGGCCGATGAAGCACTCCGTGTTCGCCCTGGCGCCTATGTAGGAGTTCATGTAGTGGGTCACCGCGGTGCCGTCCGCGGTGATGTGCTGTCCGTAGAGGGGCAGGCAGAAGGGGTTGCGCGGGTGGCCCGCACCCCCCAGGGAAAACATAGCGCCCAGCTTCTTGTGGACGTCTATGTCGAAAAACGTCGATGAATCGAGAGGTACGAGGGGCAAAGGGCATTTGAAGGTCGTGCCGAGGTCAGCCATCTCGTTAAGCCACTTGGCGGCCGCCCCCGGTTTGGCGGGATTGGGGCCGACGATCAGGTACGCCATGCTTACGGGAACGAGACGCTTGGCATCGTAGAATTTCCCCATCTCGACGAGGATCTCCAGAGCCCTTCGGTAACCCTCTCCATAGCCGCCGGACAGCATCTTCTCTTCGTCTTTCGTTAAGCGCATGGTCTCATCTCCTGCCGGTCTTCTTCGTCACTTCGACGATCCCCTTCTTCGCGTCCACCTTGACCCAATCCCCGGTCTCGATGATCTCCAGGGGATTTTTGTTAAGCCCGTCTATTGTGGGTATGTCGAGAACTATGGAGGCGTACGCGAACACCGGGTGGGTCTTGATGTTGATCATGGCCTTTGGTCCGAGGCCCTTTTTGGCCAGTCCCATCAGCAGGGCCGTGCTGAAGATGCCCCCCCTGCCGGTGGGAAAAACGAGCACCTTATCGGCAAGATCCTTCCCGTACCAGTCAGGCATTTCTGTCTTGTTGGTGACTTTCGCGCTCATCGGTTTTTCCCATATGCCCCCCACGTCGAAGATGTAGCTGAGCGCATTCTTCGTGACGAGGGCCTCGCCCTCGGCCGTGCCCCCGATGCCCTTATGTCCCTTGAGTATGATCTTCTTTTCCATCTATCACCTCTCCAGCTTTCCGGTTATGGCGGTTTTGACGATCTGTTCAAGAGTCGGCAGGAGAACCATGTCGATCTCCTGCTGGCCTATGGCATTGCAGTCCTTGAGACTATCGGTCACCATGGTCTTGATCCCGAGACGCTTCGCATCTACCCACGGGTCCATGATCTTCCCCTTCCACTTGACCTGCCCCTGCGTCTCCGCGACGAGGACACCCGATTTCTCCAGGGTCTTCTTCAGACCGAACTTCTCCGCGACCATCTTGGCGGTGACGGTCAGGTCGACGGAGAACGACACATCCTTGTGGACCTTCTTTCCCTCGAAGAGCCGCGCAACCTCGTAGAGGCGCTGCACGGTCAAGGGAAAACGAATGGTGACGATCTCCGGCTTATTGCCCGTGTTTGGATAGGTGTCGTATATCTCCTTCATCTCCTTGGGCCCCACGGAGAACTTCTCCACGGGTTTGTTTCCGCCGAGGGCCTGCTTAAGGGTCCGTCCTTCGGGCGAGAGGCCTTCGATGAGGAAGTGGGTGATGGAGCCCGGGTTATTCATGCTCGCGCAGAAGGACATGATGTCGTCACTGATGACCGCGAGAGGCTTTATTCCCGTGAGCACCGGGACATCCCAGTAATGGGTGCTCAGCCTTTTCGATATGTAGAAACCCATGACAGCCCAATCGATGTAGTTTTTCGGCTCCACCTTTACATCGACCACGGTCCGCGCGTACCTGTTCTCATCGAGAAGATAGCCGTACTGTGGAGTCACTCCGGTTATGGCGGCCATGCGCACGCCTACGGGGCCCTCGTTGTTGCCCCGTGCGCCGATCATGCTGTTGCAATAGGTATTTATGTTGGTGGCGCCGGGTGTGCAGTACTGCCCGAAAAGGGGCAGGGGGAAGATATCGTGGGGGCTGGAGGCCCCTGCGGGCGAGATGAGCTGCGCGCCCATCTTGATCATTTTCTTGTCCCTGTCGGGCGTGCTCACGTCGGCAAGCGTCGTGGGGCACCTGAACTTCACATTTTCTTTGACGCAGAGGTCTTCCAAATCCGTGATGAATTTGTACATGTCGTTATCCGGGCTGTCGCCGTGTCCGCCCGTGATCCCGGAAAACGTGGACAGGTCCGCCCAGCTCACCGGGACCATGCGTTTGGCGTCGTTATATTCGCCCATCTTGACGAGGATCTCCATGGCCCTTCGCGTTGCTTCACCATAACCGCCGGACAACATCTTCTGTTCATCTTTCGTCAGTCGCATATGTCGTCTCCTTCCCTTCGAAAAATATGAAAGGCATATTCCCTTATGTAATGCCCCAAGCGGGCCCCGTCAGGAGACCCTCATCCTATGAAAGCGCATCCTTATCTTCCACGGCGCCTCTCCGGTGCGCGCAGTCGCTGAAAAGTTGGGTATCGGTTCGATGTGAAGGGGCGGAACTGAAACGAAGAGGAGAATCTTCACAGGGCACTTCCGTTTCCCGAGGGGGTGGTAAGCGCCGGCCGATTGATGCATCAAGGGAGACGGCGTTTCGCCTTATCACAAGCCCAGGTAGGCTTTCTTCACCTGCTCGAGCTGGCCGAGCTCTCCGGCCTTGCCAGACAGGGCGATCCTTCCCACCTCCAAGACATAGGCCTTGTCGGAGATACCCAGGGCCATGTGGGCGTTCTGCTCGACCAGAAGCACGGTAACGCCGAGGGCATGGATCTCCCGGATCCTCCTCGCGAGATCGAGCACCGCTGCGGGAGCGAGTCCGAGAGACGGCTCGTCCAAAAGGAGCAGCTTCGGCTTGCTCATCAGGGCCCTTCCGATGGCCAGCATCTGCTGCTCGCCGCCGCTTAAGGTTCCCCCTTTTTGATTTCGCCTCTCTTCGAGTCTCGGAAAGAGGCTGTACATATTGGCGAGACTCTCCATGACTTCTTTCCGGTCCGAGCGCAGGTAGGCGCCCATCATGACAAGGTTCTCGTACACGGTGAGATCGGGGAATATGCGCCTCCCCTCGGGGCAGTGGGATATGCCCTTCTTGACGATCTTGTGTGGCGGAAGCCCTTTGACGCTCTTTCCCTCAAAAAGGATGTCTCCCGACCTGGGGGTTACGAGACCGGAGATGGTCCGCAGCGTCGTGCTCTTGCCCGCCCCGTTTGCGCCGAGGAGCGCAACGACTTCGTTTTCCCCGACCTCGAGCGTCACATCCCTCAAGGCGATCGACTTTCCATAGTATACGTTGAGGCTCGATATCTGAAGCATTTAGGCCTCTTCCCTGCCCAGGTAGGCTTCCAGAACCGCTTCGTTCGTGGTGATCTCCCCCGGCGTCCCCTCGGCGATCTTCTTGCCGAAATTGAGCACGAGAACACGGTCCGACAGGGCCATGGCAACCCTCATGTTGTGCTCGATGAGGACGATGGTGATCCCTCTCTCCCGTATCTTCCGGGCCATCTCAATCATCTCGTTGCACTCTTCGCCGCTCATGCCCGCGGTGATCTCGTCGAGGAGGAGCAGCTCGGGATCTTCGATCAAGGCCATGGCAACCATGAGCCGCCTCTGCTGGGCATGGGTGAGGTCCCCGGCCCGGGCGTTCCTCACGTTGCTGAGGAGGGTGAATTCGAGGACCTTGTCGATCCGCTGGGAGGCCTCGTGGCCGTGCCGCTTATGGGCCCTCGCTATCATGGCGATGGCGATATTGTCGAGAACGGTCTGAAATGGGAAGACCTTAGTGGATTGAAAGGTCCTGCTGATCCCCTTCAGGGCGATCTTGAACGACTCTTCGTTCGTTATGTCGTGCTCCTGGAAGAGGACCTTCCCGGAATCCGAGTCGAAAACACCCGTGATAAGATTGAACAGCGTCGTCTTCCCCGATCCGTTCGGCCCGAGAAGACCCAGTATCTCGCCCTGCCTTACGATGAAGCTCAACCCGTCCACCGCGGCGATGCCGCCGAAATTCTTGCACAGATCCTTGATCTCGAGGATCGGCTTGCCCAGCTCTGCCACCTATTTCTCTCCTCGTTTCTTCAGATAGCCCGTCACACTCTGAAAGATGCCAACGATCCCTCCGGGAGAGAGGAGAATTACCACTACAAGAACAATGCCTACAAAAGCGGGTCTCCACAAGCTCATTGCTTCGCTCATTCCTCTGAATGCCTCGGGCGCGCCGACAACGACCAATCCGCCGAATATCGGCCCCAGGGCCGTCCCCCCTCCCCCGACTACAGCTACCGCGAGGGCGGTGAAAGAAGAGCCGATGGTGAAGTAGTTCGACGAGATGAACGTCTGGTACGAGAAGAAGATGGCGCCGGCCACCCCTGTAGCCGCTGAGGTGACGGCAAAGGTCAACCTCTTGTATCTGGTGGTGTTTATGCCGAAGTGAGGCGCCAGATCCTCGTCTTCACGGATCGCGATGAGGATCTTCCCCCAGAAAGAGCGCGACATAATCACCGTCAGAACGAGTATGACAAGGATGAGGGCGATTTCCAGGTAGAAGAAGGTGACATCGCTCTTTACCAAGCGGGGTATGCCTCTCAAGCCCGCGTTCGAGCCGGTTATCTTGGGAAGATTCACGAGAACGGCACTCACTACCCCGGTGAATGCCAACGTGGCGATGGCGAAGAACATGGACCGCAGCTTCAGGAACGGGATGGCAGCCAGATAGCCTATGATGAAAGTCACTATCGGGCTCAAGAGCAGGGCGGTCCACGGGGAGAACCCCAATTTCACGGTTGCCAGGGCCATCGTGTAGGCACCGACGCCGAAGAAGACATTCTGGCACAGGGATGGGTAGCCCATGTATCCGAGAACGACGTTGAGGCACATGGCAGCTATGATGCCGGAGGCCATGGTTATCATCACGCGAAGGACGTAGCCTGAGCTGTAAAGGGGGAGTATCACGACGAAGATGAGGGCCGCGAGAAAAATATAGGTGGATTTCTTCTTGAGGAGATCCGAGATGGTACCCATCTATATCTGCCTCCCCTTCTTGCCGAACAGGCCGCTCGGCCGGATCAATATCACGACGATCATGAATACGAAGGCGACCGCCCCTCCCCACCCGCCGGAAACATAGCTGGTGACAAAAACGTCGACGAAGCCGAGGAGGCATGCGCCTACGATCGCTCCCCCAAGGGAGCCCATCCCGCCGAGGATAATTATCGCGAATCCCATAGTTTCCGCTGTGCCGCCCATAGTGGGGGTTGCGGCGGTGATCGGGGCAGCGAACATGCCGCCTATGGAGGCCAGCATGGTTCCGATGGCGAACGTGACGAGGCCCACGGTGTTGACGTTCACCCCTATGAGAGAAGCTTCCTCCCGGTCCTGTGAGACCGCGCGGATGGCGCATCCGAACTTGGTCCACTTGAGAAGCCCGTAGAGCAGCACCGTAATCGCGATCGAAACGATGATAATGACGATGTTGTGGGAGCTGATTGAGCCGCTCCCTATCTTCACCATATGCCTGAAGGGGGTCTGAATGCGCAAAGGCCAGGCCCCCCAGACGTTCGTGATCACGTTGACGAGCACGTAGGTCAGACCTATACCGGCTATGATGGCAATGACCGGTGATCCCCCCCCTTTGCGGAAAAAGACGCGTTCAAGAATGGCGCCGCCGCCGAACGTCAGAAGGGCCGCAATGAATAGGGCAGGGACAAAAGGAACCCCAAACCACTCGATGAGGCTGTAGTGTATGAAGGCACCCATGGCGTACATGGCGCCGTGCGTCAGGTTGGGTATCTTCATGACGCCGAATATGAGAGTGAGGCCGAGTGCCATTATCACGTATATGGCAGTCTCGACCACGGCATTGAGGATTACTTGCGTTATCATATTCCGGTCTTGGCAGTTTTGTCGCGCTTACGCTTCGGGAGGCCCGTATTCAACACGGGGAGGGCCGAAAGCAGCCTTTTTAGGCCCTCCCCGCGAGAAATGCGCTTTCACACCGAAAACAGCTACTTCTTCTTGTTTCGATCCATCGATTCCTGAGTGAGTTCCTTGATCAGCTCAGGCTTCGGATAGGTCGTCCTCAGAATCTTGCCCGATTCGTCGACGAGCATGATGGCAGCCGGAACCTTGACCCCATCCTTGGTCCACGTCGCGACCATAACCTCCATGAGGGCCTGCCCCTTCGCATCCCACATCTTGTTGCCTCTCTGCGGGCTCATGGGCGTCTTCAGCTCTTTGGCCAGCGGGAAGTTGAAAGGCATATCGGCGAGGGCCTTATTGATCTTCTCGCCGTCGGTGACCGTGCCTGCCATCTGCGCCGCTGAGACGAAAAGCATGACTTCATCCCAGGCCCACGGGATCATGTCGATGGGATACTCCTTGTACTTTTCAAAGTACTCCATGCCCCACTTTCTCACTTTGGCGTCGGGGCTCGTAAAGGCATCTACCCCTTCCCCCTGGAATACATTCCCGACGTAGGACGCGTAATTAGGGCCGAGAATCGTTCGGGCCTGGACATCGGTCATGCCCGTGTACGAGCCGAAGATGCCCTTATATCCCAACTCCTTCGCCTGCATATATATGTCGCAGGCCATAGGCGTCCCCGACCACTCGCCCGTTGCCCCGCTGAAGATCACATCCGATTTCCAGCCCGTCGCCTTTGTCAGGTACGGAAGCCACTCATTTCCTGCGATACCGGCCTTGTACTGCTGCCACTCGACCTGGTCGCTGGGTATGCCGCCGGCCTTGACCGCTGCGTCGACCCACATCTGTCCACCGGGGGTTCCCATTGAGCCGGTCTCGGACAATACCGTCGCCCGCTTCGGGCCGAATTTGGTCTTGATGACGGCAGCCACGGCAGGCATTACCTGGGTCGGGGTGTTTCTATACCGGTAAATGTATCCCCCGAGCTTCTCGGTCATGAAGGGGCTGTTAGTGATCATCGGGACATGCATCTCACTCAGCTTCGGATAGACAGGCTCGATCCAGGAGCCGAGGACCGTGATCATTCCGAAGACCCCTTTGTCCAATATCCGCTGGGCAGCGAGGGGAGCCTCCGAGGGGTTGCTTCCGTCATCCTCGACGACCAACTCGAAATGATACTTGTCCTTACCGATCGGCATCCCATTCGGAAAAAGCACCTTGTTGAGGTAGTCGATAGCGAACTGATGGCCGTGCGCGAGAGGCTGCCCGTACATGCTCAGTACACCGGTCATTTCCCCCTCGAAGCCTATTTTCGCGATCTTGATGTTGTCCGCAGCGAAAAGAGACGTTGCGCCGAAAGCCGCCACAAGAAAGACGGAGACCACCACCACGGCAAGAAAGTGTCTTCTCATTCTTGAACCCCCTTTTGTTTTGCCGCCCGAACGGCGAGAACTTCTACGAAAACGATGCCGGCCGCCTACAATTGCAATTTCTTTTTCCAATTAAGGTGCCAAGGAACTTGAAGTATGTCAAGAACAATTTACTGGGTTGGACAGGGGCATGGTTTCGGTCACCCTTGGAAATTCGGATCGCCGGCGTGCTCGCGGGCGCGCCTATTTCAGCTCGAGGACTACTCTGGTGACCTCGTCCGGCGTACGCTGGGCAGTGAATCCCAGCCTCCTGCACACTTGGAGCATCTTCTCGTTCTCGGTCAACACCTCGCCCCAGATCCGCTCCAGGCCCTTCTCTTCGGCGATCCCGATGATCACATCGACGAGCTTGTAGCCCAGGCCTTTGCTCTGGTAGTTATCATGGACCAGTACCGCGTACTCCCCTGACTTGAACTCGCGGTCGATGATCAGCCTCCCGATGCCTATGAGCTTCCTCTTCTCGTTTTCCCGCACCTCCGCCACTATTGCGATCTCCCTGTCATAATCGATGTTGCAGTAGCGGACGAGCATCTCATGGGATATGTCTTTGATGATCGTGAAGAAACGCGCCCGC
>Ga0326728_10018447_pt1 | contig 13755 bp, 9 predicted proteins | sample MB3enrmetagenome_FD_207602 | JGI IMG/M metagenome (GOLD analysis project Ga0326728, IMG submission 207602) | Lab enriched peat soil microbial communities from McLean, Ithaca, NY, United States - MB31MN | ecosystem: Environmental > Terrestrial > Soil > Wetlands > Peat | place: USA: New York... | reverse complement strand
TCGTTCTATAGACCGCGGGGCAAGGACCCCGGCCGCAGGTGACTCCCTCCCTATCGGATTCGCATTCTTGCGAATCCGATAGGGAGGGATTATCTTGATTATTAGAAAACCACTAGGAGCCGCCATGCGATTAGATAAATTTACCGTCAAAGCCCAGGAGGCCATCGCCGAGGCGCAAAAAAAGGCCGAGGGGATGGGCCACCAGGCGCTTGAGAACGAGCACCTCCTCTATGCCCTGCTTGCCGAGAAAGACGGCACGGTCAGGGCCATCCTGGAGAAGCTGGGGGCGAGTGCGGACGCCCTCGCCGGCAACCTCGAAAGCGAGCTTGGCCGGCTGCCCGTAGTCCAGGGGGCGGGCGGGCAGGTCTATATGGGCCCCGGCCTCAAGAAGGCCCTCGACCTCGCCGGGAGCGAGGCGGAGCGGCTGAAAGACGAGTATATCAGCACGGAGCACCTGCTGATCGGCATCGCAGAAAGCGGGGAAGGGGCCGCAGCGAGGCTGCTGCGCCAGGCGGGCGTCACGCGAGACCGGATATACGCGATCCTGAAAGACATAAGGGGGACGCAGCGGATCACCGACGAGAACCCGGAGGAGAAGTACCAGGCCCTCCAGCGGTATTGCAGGGACCTCACCGCCGAGGCGAAAAAAGGGAAGCTCGACCCGGTCATCGGCCGGGACGAGGAGATCAGGCGCGTGATGCAGGTCCTCTCCCGCCGCACGAAGAACAACCCGGTCATTATCGGCGAGGCAGGGGTTGGGAAAACGGCCATCGTTGAAGGATTGGCCCAGAGGATCGAGCAGGGCGACGTGCCGGAGACGCTGAAGGACAAGAAGATCCTTGCCCTCGACCTGGGCGCGCTCCTCGCCGGGGCGAAGTACAGGGGGGAGTTCGAGGACAGGCTGAAGGCGGTATTGAAAGAGATCGACGAGGCGGAAGGCTCGATTATCCTCTTCATCGACGAGCTGCACACGATAGTCGGCGCAGGCGCGGCCCAGGGCGCGGTGGATGCGTCGAACATGCTCAAGCCGAAGCTCGCGAGAGGCGAGCTGCGGGCCATCGGCGCTACTACCCTCGATGAGTACAGGAAGTATATAGAGAAGGACGCAGCCCTGGAGCGCCGCTTCCAGCCGGTGCTCGTGGGCGAGCCGAACGTAGAGGAGACGATAGCCATCCTGCGCGGCCTGAAAGAGCGGTACGAGCGACACCACGGGGTGAAGATCAAGGATTCCGCTCTCATCGCGGCGGCCACCCTCTCCCACCGGTACATCACGGACAGGTTCCTCCCCGACAAGGCGATCGACCTCGTGGACGAGGCGGCCTCCCGGCTGCGCATCGAGATGGACAGCGTCCCGGCGGAAATCGACGAGATACAGCGCAAGCTGACGCAGGTGCAGATCGAGATAGAGGCTCTCAAGAAGGAAAGGGACGAGGCCTCCGCCGAGAGGCGCAAGAAGCTCGAAAAAGAGGCAGCCGACCTGAAGAAAGAGGTCGATAAGCGCAGGAAGCACTGGGAGAAGGAGCGCGTCCTCATTACGGCGATACGCGATGTAAAGGAGAAAATCGGTAAGGCCCGCACGGAAGGGGACGAAGCGGAGCGGAAGGGAGACTTCGGAAAGGCCGCCGAGATACGCTACGGCCGCATCGTCGGGCTTGAAAAGGAACTGGCCGAGAAAGACAAGGAGCTTGCCTCTTTGCAGGCGACCAAGAAGATGCTCAAGGAAGAGGTGGACGAGGAGGACATAGCAGAGATCGTCTCGAAGTGGACTGGCATCCCCGTATCGCGGATGCTGGAGGGCGAGCGGCACAAGATGATCGAGATGGAGGAGCGCCTCCACCAGAGGGTCATCGACCAGGAAGAGGCGATCAGCGCGGTGGCGAACACGATCAGGCGTGCCCGCGCTGGCCTGCAAGACCCGAACCGGCCCCTCGGCTCGTTCCTCTTCATGGGGCCGACCGGCGTCGGCAAGACGGAGCTTGCCAAGGCGCTCGCGGAGTTCCTCTTCGACGACGAGCAGGCCATCGTCAGGATCGACATGAGCGAGTTCCAGGAGCGCCACACGGTGTCGCGACTGATCGGCGCGCCCCCCGGATACGTGGGCTACGAGGAGGGCGGCTACCTGACCGAGGCGGTCCGCAGGCGGCCTTATTCGATAGTGCTCCTCGACGAGATAGAGAAGGCCCACCAGGATGTCTTCAACGTGCTGCTCCAGGTGCTCGACGACGGGCGGCTGACGGACGGCCAGGGGCGGACGGTCGATTTCAAGAACAGCGTCATCATCATGACCTCTAACATAGGCAGCCAGTTCATCACGAGCGAGGCGACTGCGGGCAATTACGAGCGCCTGAAGGAGCGCGTGATGGATGCGGTCAGGGCGCAGTTCAAGCCGGAGTTCATCAACCGGATCGACGAGCAGATCATATTCAAGCTGCTAACGCGGGAAGACCTGAAGAAGATCGTCGAGCTCCAGTTGAAGTACCTTGCGAAAAGGACGGCCGAGCAGGGCATCACCCTCGAATTCACCGACCGCCTGAAGGAGACCTTCGCCAGGGAGGGCTACGACCCCGTCTACGGCGCGCGGCCGCTGAAAAGGCTGCTCCAGCGGAAGGTCCAGGACGAGCTTGCCATGCAGATACTGAAAGGGGAAGTGGCGGAAGGCGACGCGATCACGGTGGACGTCGACGCGAAGGGGGCGGTGGTCTTCAGCAGAAAGGGGGAAAAGCGCCGCGCTGCGGCGTCATAATATTCGGTCCCCTCTTCCCTTGCGGGAGGAGGTAAGGGTAAATGCGATTTCCCGACTTAGAACCTGTAACCGATATTAAAAGTACCGATCGTGCCTTCGGTCCTGAAATTGTACGTATAGCGCTCACCGAAGATGTTCGTGGTGAACTTCGGCCTTGCCGTCGATAGGTACTTGCCTTCCAGACCGATGAACCAGTTCCTGGTGAAGTTATAGTTCACGCCGGCACCCGCGAAACCGCCGTAAGTCACACTGTGGCCGGTATAGCTAGCGCTGCCCAAGTTGGGCACTGAGACGGTGATCTTGTTGTTGATATAGTACCCTCCGGCGCCTATCAGCCCGAAGACCTCGAACTCCTTGGTGATCGGTATGATCGGCTTGAGCGTGAGGGTCAGGGGCACGGCGTAAACCGTCATCTTCTCGGAGTATGAGCCGAAGTCCGGATCGTAGGCCCGATAGGTCTTTCCCAGGGTGAGATAGCCGGTGCCGATCTCCAGAGCCGCATACTTAAAAAAGCGCAGCCCGTAACCGATCTCACCGTTGAAGCCCGTTCCGAGGGGCTTCAGGTCGCCGTTCGGCCAGAAGGCGCCGCCTTTCAGGATGAAATAGTTGCTGGGGTCCGGCTGCTCGGGCGCTTTCTGCTGCTGCGGCGGCGTATAGACCTTGCCGTCTGAAGGGGTTGTCCCCTGGGATGCTTGCGGCCCTGCTTGCTGGGCGTAAAGGCTGCCGAAAAGACCGAGGACGAAGAACAGGACGAAAACTGCCTGGAGCGCTTTCCTACCCATGATCTTTCCCCTCCTTAGTTTTGGTTCCGCACGGTTACAATGTCCGCCTGCCATTCATAACATTTGATGACTATGTATGTCAAGCTAATCCTCATACAATGTTCCGAACAATGGACATGGCCGATATCTCTCTCAAGCCGGACATTCGGGACACTTCTCCTTTTTCACTGCCTTGAACGGTCCTTTACGCACTCCCCTTCCCGGTCGTTGGGTCCCGCCTGCGGCTCCCACGCACCTTTCCGATTATCGGGAGATCGACGAGGGCGCTTAAGAGTCGTCCGCGAAAATGACCTAAATCGGGGTCTGAGCAAGGAAGGCGGCGATGGCGTCGATCGTCTCGCGGGGCCTCTCCTCCTGCGGCACGTGGCCGCATTCGGGAAGCACGACGAGGCGCGCTCCGGGTATCCGCGCGGCCAGCCTGCGTGCGTTTTCCACGGGGATGAGCCTGTCGTTCGCTCCCCAGATGAGGAGGACGGGGACGTCGATGGCGCCGAGGCGCTCCGATGCCGGCCCGTTCGGGCCGGGGGCGAATATCAGGGGGGCCGCCCGCAGCAGGACGCGGCGGGCCTCGGGGGAGCGCAGGCTGCCCCCGTACTCGGCGAGGTCTTCAGGCGCGATGCGGGAGACGTCGTAAAAGACGAACCGCAGCAGCATTTTCAGGACGACAGGGCCTATCACGGCGAGGGCCGGGCGCGGGGGAAGCATCATGCCCAGCCTGGCGGCGAAGGACAGCCTCTGGCCGGGGACGGCGCCGCCGATGAGGACCAGCCTTCCGATGCGGCCCGTGCCCGCAAGCAGCCCGAAAAGCTCCAGGGCCGCGTGGCCCCCGAAGGAGCTGCCCACGACGGTCGCGCCCCGCATGTCGCCCACCTCCATGAAGGCCGCGGCCAGTGCCGCCTGGTCGTAGGCCGTATATGCCCCGTCGTCCGGCTTGTCGGAGGCGCCGAACCCTTTCATGTCTAGGCAGACGACCCGGCTTGAGGCGGCGAGGGCGGCCGCGACGTGGCGCCAGGTGTACGAAGAGATGCCGAAGCCGTGGAGGAAAAGAACGGTCCCGCCGCCGGACGCCCCGCCTTCCGTGTAGCGGAGCGTCACGCCTGCGTGGGTGAAGGACTTCGATAGCCCGATCTCCAAGGTGTGCGTCCTCGCGGGCGGCCCGCGTTCCTGCCCGCCGTCTATAGTATAACCGAAAAAATCGGCCCCGGCCTGCGCCGCCGCGATTTGCCAATGTTGAGCGCAAGAACAAAATATGTGGGGAAAAAGTGAAACGGTGGATAACGGGAAGAACATGACTATTTTGATGAGTGGGTTACACCTCGTAAGCGAAAGAGGCCCCCCTACCCGCCGCTTTAAGCAATCCGGCCGCCTGGTCGATAATGAACGCATGGGCGCGTATGTTCTCATTTGTCGAGCCTGTTGAAGGCCGCGCTTTTTTTACAGGCGGGATGGAGAGAAAAATTCACTTTTGTGCGGATAATTCCGCTTCTCCGGTATAGAATATGGCCGCGTCCGCGCGACCGATGCGATACGGCCGCTCCTTCCGCCGGCTGTTCTTGCGGAAACGGCCAGGAGGAACCGAACATGAGCGATCAAGGCCCGGCCCTCACCCGCCACGCCGTCCCTTTGCGCCCTGCACCAGCCGCCTTATGGGTTTTCCTCGCCGGCCTTGCCTTTAGCCTCCTTCCGGTCGGATGCGGCAAGGCCCCGCAGGGCCCCGAGCACGGAACGTCGTCCGTGACGGCGACCAAGGTGGAGGAGAAGGACACGCCGATAATCCTGGAGTTCGTCGGCCAGACGCAAGGCTCGCACACGGTCGAGATCAGGGCGCGGGTTGACGGCTTTCTCGAAAGGCGTGTCTATACGGAAGGGAGCGTCGTCGAGAAGGGACAGACGATGTTCACTATGGACCCGAAGCCCTTCCAGGCGCGGCTGAGCGCCGCTGAAGGTGCGCTGGCCCAGCAGCAGGCGCGCCTCCGGACGGCGGAGGCAGACCTGAAGCGGGTGAAGCCCCTCGTCGAGCAGAACGCCCTCTCCCAGAAGGACTTAGACGACGCGACGGGCCAGCAGCAGGCCGCAGCGGCAGCAGTCGCGTCAGCGAGTGCGGAGGTCGAGCAGACGCGGCTTAACCTGAGCTACACCACGATCAGCGCGCCCCTGTTCGGCCTTTCAAGCTACGCCCGCGTCCAGGAAGGCTCTTACATCAACGCCATGAATAGCCTCCTCACCTACGTCGTCCGGATAGATCCCATATGGGTGACCTTCAGCGTCTCCGAGAACGACATGCTCCGGTGGATGGAGGAGACGGACACGGGTAAGGTCCGTCGGCCGAAAGAGTACGAGGTGCAGATCGTCCTTGCCGACGGCTCGGTCTATCCCAACAAAGGGCACATAACCTTCGCGGACGCGGAGTTCAACCAGCAGACGGGCACGTTTATGCTGCGCGCGACGCTGCCAAACCCCAAGGGCAAGCTCCGGCCCGGCCAGTTCGTCAAGACACGCCTGATAGGCCTCGTGCGGCCGGGGGCCATAACCGTGCCGCAGAGGGCGGTGCAGCAGGGGGCCAAGGGCAATTTCGTCTGGACGGTCGATAAGCAGGGCAAGGCGGAGCCCCGGCCCGTGACAGTGGGCGACTGGATAGGCAACGACTGGTTCGTTACGGCAGGGCTGCGCGCCGGCGATACGGTCATCGTCGATGGCGGCCTGACGCTTGCCCCCGGCGACCGGGTCGCGGTGAAGACCTGGCTGCCCGCCGGCACAAGGGGTGCGCCGGCAAATGCGGCGGCGCCGGCCGCCCCGGCCGCGCGTCAAGGCGCGCATCAGGGCCCTGCCCGGGCGCCCGCCGGATAAGGAAGGACGGAAAGACCGCATGTTCTCCAGGTTCTTCATAGAGCGGCCGGTCTTCGCAACGGTTGCCGCCCTCGTCATCGTCATCGCGGGACTGGTGGCGATGAAGGCCCTCCCCGTCTCGATGTACCCTACGATCACGCCCGTCGAGATATCGGTGTCGGCCCTATATCCGGGGGCCGACGCAAAGACCGTCGGCGACTCCGTGGCCTCCCCCATCGAGGCGCAGATCAACGGCGTCGAGAACATGCTCTATATGACCTCGACCAGCTCCAACACGGGCCAGATGTCGATCACCGTCTACTTCGCCCTGAACACGGACCCTGACATCGCCCAGGTGCAGGTGCAGAACCGGGTGAACCTCGCTGTGCCGGTGCTCCCGCAGAGCGTCGTCCAGTACGGCATCTCCGTTCAGAAGAGGTCCGCATGCCCCCTGATGATTATCTCCGTGTTCAACAAGGACGGCAGGTATAGCCCCGAGTACGTCACCAATTATGCGAACGTTTTTATCCTCGACGCGATCAAGAGGGTTAAAGGCGCGGGACAGGCGGAGATCCTGGGGGCGGCCGACCAGGCGATGCGCATCTGGACGAACCCGGACCTCATGGCCTCCAGGGAGATCACGACGACCGACATACAACACGCGGTGGCCGGGCAGAACGCCATCTTCGGGGCGGGCCAGGTGGGCCAGCAGCCGGGCGCGCCTGACCAGCAGATGACATTCCCCGTCGTCACCCAGGGGCCGTTCGTCAAACCCTCCGAATACGAGGAGATCATACTGCGGGCGAGGCCCGACGGCAGCGCCCTGGTGCGTCTCAAGGACGTGGCGCGGGTGGAAGTCGGCAGGCGGCAGTACATCGAGGACAACAAGCTTAACGGCTTCCCTGCGACGCCCATCATGATCTTCCAGCAGGCGGGCTCGAACGGGCTCGAAGTCTCGGCAGCCGTCCGCAGGACGATGGAGCAGTTGAAACCGACGATGCCGGAAGGCATCGAGTACGTCGTGGCCCTCGACACGACCGACTTCGTGCGGATCTCCATCGACGAGGTCATCCACACGCTCTTCGAGGCGGTCCTCCTGGTCGTCCTCGTCGTCTACTTCTTCCTCCAGAGCTTCCGCTCCACGATCATCTGCGTCTGCGCGATTGTCGTCTCCCTCGTCGGCACCTTCGCCGGCATGCTCGCCCTAGGTTTCTCCCTCAACCTCGTGACCCTCTTCGGCATCGTCCTCGCTATAGGCATGGTGGTTGACGACGCCATCGTCGTCGTCGAGAACGTGGAGCGGAACATGGAGAAGCGCCACCTGGCGCCGAAGGAGGCGACGATCAAGGCGATGGAGGAGATAGGCGGCTCCCTCATCGCCGTCGTCCTCGTCATGGCCTCCGTCTTCATTCCCGCTGCCTTCCTGCCGGGGACGACGGGCCAGCTTTACAAGCAGTTCGCCATCACCATCGTCGTCTCCGTCGCCATATCCGGCTTCACCGCGCTGACCTTAAGCCCGGCCATGTGCGCAGTGCTTCTGAAGCACCGGACACCCTCCAAAAGCGGCGTCTTCGGCTGGGTAAACCGCTTCTTCGATTGGTTCAACAGGGGTTTCGGCCGCTTCACGACGGGGTTCGGCGAGGCAGTCTCGCTCATGATAAAAAGGGTTACGGTCGCCTTCATACTCCTCGCCTTCCTCGTCTACGCGCTGCTCCACCTCTTCCACACGCTGCCGACGAGCTTCGTGCCGGAGGAGGACCAGGGGTACGTGCTGGGTCAGCTTATCATGCCCGACTCCGCCTCCTTGAACCGCACGTCGGAGGCATCCAGCCGGATAGAGAAGCTCTTCGCGGCGAACCCGGCGGTTGAGAACCGGACGGTCATTAACGGTTACAGCCTCCTCGACAGCCAGTACAAGCCGAACGCGGCAACCTTCTTCGTGACGTTCAAATCTTTCAAGGAGCGCTACGCTTCAATAAAGCGCGCCCTGGCGCAGAACGCGGAGGCCGTGCTGACGGACGTCGCAATGAAGGCGCGCGCCTTAGAGACGGGGCTGTTCATACCGATACAGCCGCCTGCCATACCGGGCATCGGCACGACCGGGGGCTTCGAGTTCTGGATACAGGACAGGGTCGCCGGCGACCCGAAGCGGCTGGCCGAGGCAACCCAGAGGTTCCTTGCCAATGCACGCAAGCGGCCGGAGCTGGCCGACCTGAACACGACCTACCGCGCGTCCTCGCGCCAGTTGCGGGCCGAAGTTGACCGCGCCAAGGCTGTGCTCCTCGGTGTGCCGGTGCCGGACGTCTACAACGCCCTGCAGGCCCAGTTCGGCTCGATGCAGATAAGCCAGTTCAACCAGTACAGCCGCGTATGGAACGTCGTCCTCCAGTCGGACGCCCCATACAGGCGCAACCCGTCAGACATCACCCGGCTCTATACCCGCGCCGAAAGCGGCAAGATGGTCCCTCTCTCCGCCCTGGTAACGACGAAATACGTGACCGGGCCCGAGCTGGAGCCGCACTTCAACGGCTTCCCGGCCGCCTGCATCACGGGGGCGGCGGCGCCGGGCAAGAGCTCCGGCACGGCGATCCGCGTAATGGAAGAAGTGGCGAAGGAGACGCTCCCCTCGGGCTACGGCTTCGCCTGGTCGGGCATGGCGTACGAGGAGAAGAAATCGGGCGGGACATCGGCGAGCGCCTTCGTCTTCGGCCTGGTTATCGTCTTCCTGGTGCTAGCCGCCCAGTTCGAATCGTGGATACTGCCCGGCTCGGTCCTCACGGCGGTGCCTTTCGGCATCCTCGGCGCCCTCGTCTTCAACTGGCTGCGCGGGCTGGAAAACGACGTCTACTTCCAGATCGGCCTTTTAGTGCTGATCGGCCTCGGCGCGAAGAACGCCGTCCTCCGTGTTTCCTTTGCGGTGGACCTGCGCAAGCAGGGGCTTTCTATCATGGACGCGACGATACAGGCGGGTGAGGAGCGGCTGCGCCCGATCATAATGACCTCCCTGGCCTTCATCTTCGGCGTGCTGCCCCTGGCAGTCGCGACGGGCGCAGGGGCGAACGCGCGCCACTCGATAGGAACGGGCATCATGGGCGGGATGATCGGCGAGACGACCCTCGCCATGCTCTACGTGCCGCTCTTCTTCTACCTCTTTGAGAAGCTCGCGGAGAAGCGGGGCGCGAAGACGGGTAAGACGCGGTCGCCTGCGGCAGCCGGTGGGGGAGCCTCCCCCCAGGGGGCGCCCGAGGCGCCGGGGGCTGCGCCGGAAGGGGGCGGATAGGGCGATGCGGCGGGCGGCTCTCATAATAGCCTTCGCGGCGGCCCTCGGCCTGCTTGCCGGCTGCATGGTCGGCCCCGACTACGTGCGGCCCACGGTCGATGTGCCGGAGGCCTTCCGGTTCGACGGGGGCGGGACGCAGGGCGCATCCGACGCCGTCTGGTGGTCGCAGTTCGGCGACCCCGTGCTCGACGCCCTCATCGCGGAGGCCCTCGCAAACAACAGGAACGTGAAGATCGCTGCGGCGAACGTCGAGCAGGCGGCCGGCTTCCTGATGACGGCCCGCGCCGGTCTCTTCCCGCAGGTGGCATACGGAGGCGCGCAGACGCGCCAGAGGATGTCCCAGAACGACGCGACGTTCTCGCCGCTCATGCAGAACCCGTACAACTCCCTCCAGGCGTTCGGCGGGGTTAGCTGGGAGATCGACCTTTGGGGGCGCGTAAGGCGGCTTACCGAGGCTGCAAGGGCGAGCCTCCTGGCGTCCGTCGAGGCGCGGCGCGGTGTCATCGTGTCGGTCGTCGCCGAGACGGCCGCCGCCTACATCCAGCTCCGCAGCCTCGACGAGCAGCTTGCCATCTCCAGGCGGACGCTGGAGACCTACGCGGAGTCGGTCAGGCTCTTCGAGCTACAGAACAAGTACGGCCAGGTCAACCGCATGACGGTGGAGCAGGCGCGCACGCAGTACGAGACGGCGGCAGTCACCATCCCGCAGATAGAGACGCAGATCGCCGAGACGGAAAACGGCCTCTGCCTGCTTTTGGGACGCAACCCCGGCCCCATCGCGCGGGGCCGGACGGTTTATACGCTGGCCATGCCGGTGGTCCCCGCCGGCTTGCCGTCGCAGCTTCTGGAGCGGCGTCCCGACATTCGGCAGGCGGAGGCGGCCCTCGTCGCAGCCAACGCGCAGATAGGCGCGGCAAAGGCGCTCTACTACCCGACCATCTCCCTGACCGGGGCCTACGGCCGGTCAAGCTCCGAGCTTTCCAACCTGTGGAGCGGGCCGAGCCGCATATGGAGCTATGGGGGCTCGCTTGCGGGGCCTATCTTCACGGGCGGCGCGATCGCGGGCCAGGTCAAGCAGGCCGAGGCCGGGCGCGACGCGGCCCTGCTCTCATATGCCCAGACTATCCAAAACGCCTTTGCCGACGTCGATAACGCATTGATCGCCCGCAGGAAGCTGGAGGAGCAGCTTGCGGCCGAGGAGAGGCGCGTCGCCGCTTTCAAGGAGTATGACCGCCTCGCCAGGCTCCAGTACGTCGGCGGGTACATTCCCTACCTGACCGTCCTCTACGCGGAGGCGCAGTTGTTCCCCGCTGAGTTGAGCGCCATACAAACCCGCGCCGCTGCCTTCATCAGCCTCATCAATATATACAAGGCGATGGGCGGGGGGTGGGTGCTTGCGGCGGAAGGCGGGACGGGCGCGAAGGCAAAACCCTAAGGCGGGTACTTATTTTCACGTAATTGCGAGCTCGTTCAATCCCTTCTTCCTTTTCTCTCCTTGAGTTTCTTTGTTAGCTGACGATAAAAAGGAATGTAGTATTATCACGCAAAAAGACAGAGGGCCGTTGGCCGGGAGAGGGATGTGAGAAGGAAGGGGCTACGATGAAGAAATTGGTTATCTGTTTTGGTCGGCTTCGATATTCCACGGCTCCCCGCTGCTGCACCGTGGCGCTGGTCGCGCTCATCCTCGGGGGCGTTGTCGGCTGCGGCACGACGCAGGACGCGGCACGGACCGGCGGCGTGGGAGAGATCCGGGTGATGCTCAAAAGCGACCCCGGCGTGGTCTATAAGAAAGACGGCGACTCGCGCAGGACCCTCCTGCACTGGGCTGCCTTCGGGGGTCAGAAGAGCGTGGCCGAGCTGCTTCTGGAAAATGGGGCGGACGTAAATGCGAGGGACATCAATAAGGACACGCCCTTGCACCTGGCGGCGTTCAGAGGCAGCAAAGAAATGGTGGACCTGCTGTTGGCCCACGGGGCGGACGTGAACGCCAGGAACGAAATGGGCCAGACCCCCCTGTCGCTGGCCTTATGCAAGAAAGTGCGCGTGCGGGTCAAAACGGTCTCCGGCACCGCTTACGACTCGTTTATGCCGGTAGAGAACGGCGCAACGGAACTGCTGCGCCTGAACGGCGGCAAACCGTAAAATTCATAAGTCTCTATTGATTGCATAGCGCGATTCTGCACAGGCGCGAGCCCAGCCCAGAGAAGCCTATCTCTTGGTCGTCTCGATCGCCCTCACAATCACTCTCGCCGGTGCCCCTTCCGCGCCTTCGAGGAGCAGGGGCAGGCAGACGCACTCGTACAGGCCCGCATCGACGGCCGAAAGGTCGAGACCCTCTATCACGGGCACGGATGCGCCGAGGAGCGCAAGGTGGGCCTCCATCCCGGAGCCGTAGGCATCGACGGACAGGTAGTCCACCCCTACTGCGCTGACGCCGATTTCGACGAGACGCCGGGCGGCCGCCCCCGACAGGTAGACGTACTCCTCCACGAAGCGGTCGAGGCGCCATAGGGCGGAGTTGCGCGTCTTGAAGAGGACGATCTGCCCGGCTTCAACGGCCGCGCCGTCCACTGCCTCGACGCCTATCGATTGCCCATCCGCAGCAACGTGAATGACCCTGGCTGTGCCTGCGAGCCTGGCCAGGGGGATGCGGTCTACGGAGATGCCGTCCGGCAGGCAGTGGAGCGGGGCGTCCACGTGCGTCCCGGCATGGCTGCCCATGGAGACATGGGAAAGGTTGAACCGGTCGCCCCTCGCCATGTCCATTTGGCGCACGACGGCGACGGGCGGGTCCGTCGGATAGACGACCATACCCGTTCGGACGGGAACGGAGATATCGACCCATGCGCCCTTTGATTTGTTTTCGGGTTCGTCCATCTTCTCTCTCCCCCGTGTGCCGCGCTCTCTCCGGCTTTGCTTATCATAGCACGGTTCTTGCGCAACCGGTCCATATCACGCGGGAGGTTATCATCATCCGCTAAATGTTGTATACTTCCGGGAGAGGCAGGGATATCCGATGCCGGGGCGCGCAGGGGGACAAATGGCTAAAATCATGCTGTATACCATCGGCTTTACAAAAAAGAGCGCGGAGGAGTTTTTCGGCAAGATCAAAGATGCGGGCGTGAAAAAAGTTATCGACATCAGGCTGAACAACGTCTCGCAGCTTGCCGGCTTCGCCAAGCGCGACGACCTCAGGTACTTTTTGAAGACCATCTGCAACTGCGACTACGAGCACCAGACGGTCCTCTCACCGTTGCAGGAGCTCCTCGATGACTGGCAGGGCAAGAAGATTGACTGGCCCGCGTATACGGTCAGATTCAGCCAGTTGATAGCGGCCCGGCCGATCAAAGACCTGTTTTCGATCGAAGACCTGCGCGACTCGTGCCTGCTGTGCGCCGAGCCTACCGCCGAGCACTGCCACCGCCGCCTCGTGGCCGAGCACTTCAAAGAGCTATTCCCGGAGATCGGGATTAAGCACTTGTAAGCGGGGCGCCTGCTTTATCGTGCGGCGTGAAATACGCTGCCAGCCGTTGGGCCTGTTCGGCATATAAAGTGACGCAGAACAGCCAGAACCAGAGCCTTTAGGGAGCGGCAAGTATGAGGATGCAGATTTGGGTGAGCGCAAGCCCGAGGAACGGAGGCGTACTGTTTGTGTACGTCGAAGTCCCGCAGGGCGAAGCGCGACCCCAAAGATGCGCCTCAGACGCAGCCGCGCTCCAAATGCACCCCATTTGACTAAGGGCGGAAAGTGCGATAATACTATGACAATGGTCAGGCCTACCGGCAAGCAGCAAAAGCTCGAGAAAAAGAAGATCCCGCCGCCGCGCATCGACATCTTCAAGGGGTGGTGCAAGGGCTGCGGGATCTGCGTCGCCTTCTGCCCCAAGAAGGCCCTTGCCCTCGACGAGACGGGCGCGCCTTACGTCAAGGACCCGTCACTCTGCGGCCGCTGCGGGCTGTGCGAGCTGCGCTGCCCTGATTTCGCCATCACGATAGCGGAGCAGAGGGATGACGAGGCAGCCGGGCAGCCCGAAGGCGCTGACGGCCGGGCAGAAGATGCCGCCGCCGGCACCCCCGCTTCCGCCGCTTCAGGCGGCAACGGACAGACCTCCTTGCGGGCCGCT
>Ga0326728_10018445_pt1 | contig 13756 bp, 13 predicted proteins | sample MB3enrmetagenome_FD_207602 | JGI IMG/M metagenome (GOLD analysis project Ga0326728, IMG submission 207602) | Lab enriched peat soil microbial communities from McLean, Ithaca, NY, United States - MB31MN | ecosystem: Environmental > Terrestrial > Soil > Wetlands > Peat | place: USA: New York... | reverse complement strand
TTACCCATTCCGACCAGCCTGCCCGCCGCGTTTATCTTAGCCAAGCTCTTGCCCATTTTCATCTCGGGGGGTGACCCGCCGCCCAAAAGCGGCGCGGTCATAGCTCTTTCGATTGGTAATTCGTGGTGGAGGGCGTGGCGGAGGGCTGCGAGGGTGAAGCGCTCATGGGCGCCGAGGGGTCGGTGGGGGGGTGCGGCAGGCTTGGGACGGGAGGACCCGATGGCGCCGGCTCGCGCGGTGGCGAGGGGTTGTGGGGGGCTGGTTTGAGACGACTCATGGCACTGCCGACTTTAGCTATAGCACGGGGGCGGGCGGATTTCGGGGTAATGTGAGGCAAGTGATTGAGGGGAAAGGGAAAGATTTTTGGGAATGAAAAAGGTTTACTCGGTTCCGCGGCGCATTGAGGTTGGGGAGCGGGAGGGTCATGACCGCGGCGGAATTGCGTAAACCGGCGGAAATGGCGAGCGCGGTTTCGGGTGGAACGGCAATCTGGCCGTTTCCTCACCTGCCCAGGTGCTCGCATGTGGCGACAACGGACGGCGTTCGCTGGCGCCTGTCGAATGGCCACTTCCCGGGGGGGTGCGCTCCGCCCAGAGACGCAGCGCTCTGTTCCCCAGGCGGCGATTGGCCCATCGTTGCCCTTTGCCATGGGCGGCACGGGGCCATTCGCGGGGCGGGAGTTTCCGGGAGTCTGGTGGTGCGAAGGGGAATTGGCGACGGGTGTCGGGCGCTGCCATGGGGTTTGGAGTTTGGGCGTTTATCGACGAAGGGCCGAGGCTGTTCCGGCCAGCGGGCTGGGGCGACTTGGCGTTACCTACCGTGGAGAGCCATCTCTCTCCGATGGGCCGACGACCCGGCCGGGGGCGTTTCCCGGACCCAAGTGAACGAGCGCAGAAATACTCGCAATGAATCCACACTTGTCCGCTGTCCGCGACTTGCAGATCACAGGGCATCCAGAGCCTCATCGCAGCAGAAGCGCCGCTTCTCGCCGGAACGGCACGGGCATAAGTCGTAAGAACCGATCCGCTGTTTCTGGCAGTACTCGCGGAACTGTAACGCACTCGCCGCGCGCCACTTTCGGAGTGGTTCACCTGATGTCGGCATGTCGCTCCACGCGGCCGGCGGTATCGGACTGGGGCCGCCGTGCGCGATGAGCAGGGCTGCCATCTGGTCGCGGGCCTTCTGCAATACGGATAACGGGAGCGTCCTTTGCAAGCCGCCGTCGATCGAAGTAACGAGTTCAGAGCCGGAGTTCGATTTGACCTGCTGCAGGACCTCCTGGCGCAACTGTTCTCCCGGCTGTGTCGCGCGGAATTTCAGAACCGCCGCCAGGACGGACGGGTCGCGCGCGATAAGATCCCCGAGGTCCGAGTCGAACCTCCCGACCACGACATAGCTCGCCATCTGGTCGGCCCAGACGTCCCCGCCGACGGCGGAGAATGCCACGGAGGCCAGGCCGCTCGCTCCGTAGAGGAGCTTCACGGAGCAGAGGTCCAGCATATCGGCAATGATGCCGACGTGCACGATGTTGGCAAGCCTTAACACTGGATACGCCAGCCACCGCGGTATCGAATCGATCGGCGTTCCACCGCTCATGCCGAGCATCCGGCGAATCTGAGGCAGCAGAAGGAGGCCATTGGTCCTTTCCACGACTGATGCGAACTGGGCAACGCCCAGTTCGGGCGTCCTCACGGCGGCGGACTCCAGCCTGTGATCGAGTAAAGCCTCGAAACCTGGGTGGGCGTGGATGTGCTTCCCCAGAATTTCTCTTGTCGGGATGCGTCGTTCGTCCGCGCCTAGTATGTCGTAGGTGGTGAGCCCTCCGCCAGCGATGTCGGTGTCTGAATAATAGCCTATGCCTTCCGCGTGGTTGCTGCGGACGAACCGCAAGGCGCCCGTCTCCGCAACGTGCCAAAAGAGGTCTGCGCCAAAGAAGTCGTGTGCTAGCGGGGCCGCGTTTACCGGCAGGAACACCTCGTCGAAACACAAAAGACCGACGATGAGGTCGTGTGCCAAGGTGGACCTAGGTGGTCTCTCTTCCGGAGTCATCCCGTCGCCGTACACGATCTGCCGGAGTCCTCCTTCTGGTCGATTTCTAGGCAAGGCGAGAGTCAAAGTCCAGCCCGATTTGAACGGTGCCGGCAGATGAATGGCGGAGATGAAGTGGGCGCTTCGGAGGCTGGCAACCTTGGGGGCGTTGGGCTCTCTGACGTTCCAGCATCGGCAGCTTTGGATCACCTCCAGAACCTGAATTGGCGCGCGGTGGCCGAGGTGGGCGTCAGGCCTGTACCGGATCGGCCGTATGGATGGTAGCAGCCCTCCGATTTCGGTCGCAGCGACGGCGAAGTGGGGGCCGTCGCCGAAGATCCTCCTGCTGGCGGCGCTTGCATCCAATCCTTGGATTACATAAGCGTCGGCAAGGCTGTAGCCGATGAACACCACGGCGCATTCGCGAAACATGTGGTTTACCAGGGCGAGGAAGCTCTGATCACCGAACAGCCTCGCGTAATCCGCGGTTGTGAAAACTGTCGATTCGACTTGGCTCACGGACCCATGCAGTTTGCAGACGAAAGATTGGCCACTATCCAGTAGGTCCAAGCAGCGCTCAGTATCGGACCGCTGAACGGCGGCTACCGTACTGAGGTTTTGCTCAAGCATCTCATCTACATCGGTAGTGAGGATCGACAGCGGGTTCATCTTCCGCAACGTATTGAGGAACCTCTCGTACACTGGCGTCGGCTGCCGTGGCGCGAACATCTCCGCAAGCATGCGGTAGTACCGCTGTCCGCTGGCATCGCGGCACATCTGGAAAAGTCGGGGATAGTCTTTTGCCGCCAGTGCGCCGTGGGCGTCGGTGATTGCGTAGTGGGCCTCGTACCTGGCGAACGTCCGGTCGAATTCCTCTGCGACCGCGCCCCACAAGGGATACGATGCCCAGGCGGCTAGCACCCGCTCCCACCCATAGCAGGATTGGTTTGGCACTGCGGGCGACCAGTTCTTCGAGTTGCCGAAGTGCGAAGCGCGTTGCAGCGTCGGTGGCATCCAGCATACGTATATGATAGAACCCCCTCGGGGCGGTCCGTTCATGTCGGCGATCAGGCTCGGAGAAAAGTGTCGCGCGAGGTGCCGACGGTCGTCGCGCCAGCTTGGCGAGAGTCGTCGCTTCGATCCACGAAGCCCATCGCGTGACGCCCGGCGGACACCGACGATGCCGCTACGCGGCCACGAAGAGGGAGGGGTTGCATTTTGGGCGTGTGGCGGAAAATCATCGCTCAACAGTCACGGAAATCATGCCGGAGGCACCGGCAGGGGCATTTTAGTCCCTGTGGAACTGGAAGCGTTTCGGGTAGGCCCAAGAAAGATCCTCGGCATGCTCCGGAGTCCACTTTAGTCTTTTGCCGAACCACCCAAATGGGGCTGCTGCGCCTGTTGACGAATTCCAAAGTAATGGGACGGTCTCGCAGGACTGTCGTCCAGGCATGGGAGACTTTCGCGGAGTTGCTGGCCGATCGGAGAGTGATTTTCGCGACAGAACCGGCCCGTATCGAGCTCGCCTGGCGCCAACTCATGACCCAGGCTGGGGTTGGACCGAGTTCCTGGCCGGATGCCTACCTGCCCGCTTTTGCCGAAGCGCACTTGTACTCGCCGGTTACCTTTGACGCTGGGTTCAGGCGGTGGCCCGCACTCAGACTGACGCTTCTTTCGCCGGCGCAGAACCTCCCCGGCGAATGAAGCGACGACCAAGCCGACGCCCTTCGCATCCGCCCTGGCGCGATTGACCTGAACGCGCGATCACTCGATCGTTCTGCCAGTCCGTCATTGGCGTATACTGGGAGGTTGAGCGAGATGGTCGCTGTTGTGGAAACGGAAGAGTTCCCGACCGATGTGAAAGGCGTCCTTTCAGAAGACGAACATGACGACCCCATACCGTATGTCGCCCTGCATCCCGAAGCGGGTGATGTGATACCGGAGACTGGCGGGCTGCGGAAACTACGATGGGCCGCGAAAGGGATGGGGAAACGAGGCGGCTCGCGAGTGATTTACTACTTTCACAGCATCGACGTTCCCTTGTTCCTTATGGCGATTTTCGCGAAGAATATCCAAACCGATTTGTCGACGCGGCAGCGGGCGGCCCTGACCAGGCAACTGCGCGCGTTGAAGGCGGATTGGAGGGAGAAGAGACTGAAATGAAACGGGCCAACGGGCGGAAGCCATCGGAAGAAAGTTCGTTGGGCGACAAGTTGCTGCGAAGCGCACAGCAGGCGCGCGACTGGGTACAAGGTAAGCCGGTCCGTGTGCGAGTCTCGTACGTTCCAGCGCCGCGGGTGGATGTGCGAAGACTGCGCGCCAGGATGGGGTTGAGTCAAACTCAGTTTGCCGCGAAGTTTGGTTTCTCGCTGGATTCGATTCAGAACTGGGAACAGGGTCATCGGCAACCGGAAGGGCCCGCGCGCATCCTACTCGTCGTCATTGCCAAGAACCCCAAGGCCGTTGAGGATGCCCTCCGCTCGTCCTAAGTTCACCGCCGGCTGAGTGCGGCCGTCGCCGTGCTACCGTGGGCGGCGTCTCACGGGATTGACCGTATCTCAACTCCTATGGAATTCCTACGGGAGGATCTCGCGACGAATTCGGATGTTCCCAGGGCTCAGTACGGCGAATGCGCCAGCCAATTCCCTCCCATGTTCTTGAACCGCTCTGGAGACCACCGCTGCCTTCATTGGCGGTCGCAGACCCCACAGACGGATTAGCAGAACGCCCGTCGAAGTTTGCCGCTGCCGGAAGACGAGTTCGCCGAAATCCTTGTCGGCCGTAATCAACACGCTGGCCGCAGTCCGACTCTCCATCAAGACGGCTTCATCCGTGATCCCAGGCGACATCTCGGCAACGTACGCGACCTCATAGCCGTCCAAGCGGAGGTGTTGGACAATCTGACGGTCGACGCCCTCATCGGCGAGGAAGGTCACAGGGGGATCGTCTCAACCGGGTAGCTGACATCGGCCCGCAGGGCGTCGGCCGCAAAGGCAAGCGCAGCCCGAACCGCGTCTTCGGTAAGCCTGGGATGCGCCTCGAGTATCTGCTCGACTGATTCTCCGGCGGCCAGTTTCTCCAGAATCGACTCGACGGTAATACGCGTGCCCACGATCACAGGCTTGCCCATCATCACGCCAGGATTGGAAACAACCGTGTCTCGGTAATCGCGCATATGCCCCTTTAGACTAGCGTACCGCGTCGCATGTGCGAAGTCATCCGGCTCGGCATCCGCGAGTTTCGCTCTGCCGGGTCAAGGTCTTTTCCCCGAGTTCCCGAGGCGGCGTCATCTCCGCACAGCACTTTGCAAAGGCGGCGAAACCCGATCGGGCGCTGGCCTTCAATGCGGCGGGGCCATTTTGGGCGGCCTGCTGGAAACCCGTTCTGCGCCCGTCGGGTATCTGCGGTTGCCGGCGCTGGCGGCGCCGATCTAAGTGGCGTCGTGGGTAACGGATTCCGGGGAGGCGCAAGCGCGGGCCAATTGCAAGACGGCTCACTGAAAAGGGGGCAGGCATTCCCTTGTAAGGTGCACGTATGGCGCGGCGACCCAGACCAGGATGCCGGTCAGGATTGCAACAATCGCAGCCGCTAGCCCTTGAATCGCCCCAGGGGTGCTGTTGAGACATTGCCACATGCCGCTCTGAGTTGTATCGTGTTGTTGCCCCTCAAGGCAACAGTGGATATTGCGGCCCCGAATCGGCGCTCTGGGAGATCACTCCCATGAAATCCCCTGACACGGAAGCCGGGAATCCGGCCCAGACCCGCCATATGAGGAGGCAACAGCGGCTTCGGAGCCGGTCTACGGAAACCTCGACATGGTCCGCTGCCCGGAGTCGGGCGACCCGCGAAACCACCAGCCCGTTCGTGCCCCCTTTTGCAGCACACCCGCGCCACGTGTACCCCCAGGCAACCCACCCCTTGCAAAGCACACAAAAATGTCTGATATTCTAAAGGACTACCTACCGACATGCACATCAAAAAGCAACGTTTATTAACCCCAGGGCCTACCCCGCTATACCCTCCGGCGCTGCATGCCATGATGGCGTCGGATATACACCATCGCACCGAGGATTTCCGCAATGCCTACCGTTCCTGCCTGGCGGACCTCAAGGAGGTGTTGGGTACCACGCACGACGTGCTGATGTTTGCCGCGTCGGGCACGGGCGCCATGGACGCGTCCGTCACCAACCTGTTCTCGAAGGGCGATAAGGTGGTCGTCTGCGTGGCCGGAAAGTTCGGCGAACGCTGGGCCGAGATCGCCAAGGCGTATGGACTCAACGCCATCGTCCTCGCCGTTCCTTACGGCCAGGTCGTGGCGCCGCAACAAGTGGAAGAAGCGCTGGCCAAAGAGCCCTCAGTCAAAGGCGTGTTCCTGCAGGCGTCCGAGACCTCGACCGGCGCAATGCACGATGTCCAGGCGATCGCCGCCGCGGTAGCCAAGACTCCCGCCATTCTGGTGGTGGACGCCATCACCGGTATCGGCACCCAGCCGCTGGACATCCATGGCTGGGGGCTCGACGTGGTGATCGGCGGATCGCAAAAGGCATTCATGATTCCGCCCGGCCTGGCCTTCCTGGCCATCAGCCCCAAGGCGTGGGCGCTGGCCGAAACCTCGACGCTGCCGCACTATTATTTCAATCTCAAGAAGGAAAAGAAGAGCGCCGACGGAGGCGAATCCAGTTGGACTCCGTCGACGGCGCTGATTCTGGCGTTGGCCGAAGCGCTGCGCTACGTCAAGAAGATCGGCATGGCGAACCTGATCGAGAACGCCCAGTTGCTGGCCAAGGCCACGCGGGCCGCGGCCGAAAGCCTGGGCCTGGAGCTGTTCGCGGCTTCGTCGCCGGGCTCGGCCGTGACCGCCATCAAGCCGCCCACGGGCATGGATTCGGGCGTCATTGTAAAGGAATTCCGCACGCGTTTCGGCGCCATTATCGCCAATGGACAGGGTTCGATGAAGGGCAAGGTGTTCCGTGTCGCACACCTGGGCTACTTCGATTTCGCGGATCTGTTCGCCGTAGTTGCCGGTTTGGAGGTCATTCTCAAGGCGAACGGTTGTCCCGTGACTTATGGAACCGGCGTCCGCGCCGTTCAGGAAGTTTACGAACGGGCCGCCGTCCTTCCGCACTCGTAACTGCCCGACGAACTGCCCGCGCCAGCGGGCGCCGAGAGACACTTTATGAACGTCCTAATAGCCGAGCCATTGGCCCCGGCAGGGGTCGAACTGTTCCAATCCCAACCCGGATGGAACGTCATTATTTCCAATCCGAAAGAGTATGCCCAGCACCTGGCGGACGCCGACGCTCTGCTGGTGCGCAGCGCCGTCCAGGTAACCAAAGCGGTCCTCGAAAAGGCCCCCAAGCTGCGCGTCATCGGGCGCGCCGGAGTGGGCGTGGACAATGTCGATCTGGAAGCCGCCACCGAGGCCGGCGTCCTGGTCATGAACACTCCAGGGGGGAATGCCGTCTCGGTGGCGGAGCACACCTTGGCGCTGATGCTGGCCATGGCCCGCCACATTCCGCAGGCCAACGCCTCCACCCGCGCGGGCAAATGGGAAAAGAAGAAGCTCATGGGGAATGAGCTGCGCGGCAAGACGCTGGGCATCGTGGGTCTGGGCAGCATCGGTCGGGAAGTGGTGAAGCGCGCGCGCGCATTCGAGATGCGGGTGGTGGCCCACGACCCGTACGTCACCTTGAAGATCGCCCAGGACCTGGGGATCGAGCTGGTTTCGCTCGACGCGCTGTACGCCGCCAGCGATTATATCTCGATGCACGTGGCGGCCACCGCGGAAACCACCGGCATGCTATCCGCCGTGGCGTTCCAGCGCATGAAGCAGGGTGTGCGCATCGTCAACTGCGCCCGCGGCGAGCTGGTGGACGAAGCGGCGCTACGCGAGGCCATCGATTCCGGCAAAGTGGCCGGCGCCTCGCTCGACGTCTTCTCCGCCGAGCCGCCGCCCGCCGGCTTTACGCTTTTCGGGACCGAACAGGTGCTGGCCACGCCGCACATCGCCGGGTCCACCGAGGAAGCGCAGGAAACCGTGGGCGTGCGCATCGCCGAGCAGGTGGTGGAGTACCTGAAGAACGGCGTCGCCATCAACGCGGTCAACATGCCGGCGCTTTCGCCCGAGCGGTACCGCGCGCTGCGTCCCTACGCCGAGCTGGCCGAGAAACTGGGCCAGTTCGCCGCGCATATCGCCATCGGCCACCCGCGGACGGTGCGGCTGACTTACTTCGGCAAGATCGCCGACGGCAACACCAACCTGCTGCGCAACGCCGGCCTGGCCGGTGTGCTGACCCGTTCCACCTCGCAGAAAGCCAACCTGGTGAACGCCATGCAGATTGCCGAGCACCGCGGTTGGAACGTGGCCGAAGTTCACGAAAAACGCTCCGCGCACACCGACACGGTGAGGCTGGAGCTGGAGACCGACGCCGGCGTCACCACCGTGGAAGGCGCGGTTCTGCTGGACAAGCCGCGGCTCACCCAGGTGGACGGGATCTACTGCGAGACGGCCCTCGGGGGTCCGCTGATCTTCATGAAGAACCAGGACGTCCCCGGCGTCATTGGCCACGTGGGAACGGTGTTGGGCCGCAATTCCATCAACATCGCCAACTTCTCGCTGGGACGCCGCGACGCGCCCCTGGCGCCGGGCGAGCCGCTGGAAGCCGTGGCCCTGGTTGCCACCGACGAGCTGGTGCCCGAGTCGGTGCTGGCGCAGTTGCGCGAGAACCCGGCCGTGAAGTTCGCCCGCAGCGTGGAGTTTCGGGCGTAGGGGCCTGGTCCAATTGTGTAGCAGGGAGTTGTGGCGTGCGCACTGCCGGGCGTGCGCCACGAACTTCAGCTACCGGCAGACCGATTCCAGCGCGGCTGGCGGGGAGGTTTCGCGCGCGGGATACGGCAGGTGTTTGGCCGACATCATCAACTCCAGTAGAGTGCCGCCGCCACGGAGGGCGAAATCCGGGTCGACGGCGTACGCCGGGTCGCTCTCCGCATCGTCAAGCGTGATGAGGCGGAAGCCTTTCTGTTTCAGAAGCTCAACCAGCTTGGGCAGCATCACCGTCTCGAAGCAGCCGATGTGCAGCAGCATGACGTGCCGGATATCGCGGCCGAACAGGGTCTGGGACATCTCCTGTCCCACGCGGATTCCCTCCACCGCGTTTTTGAGATAGCTCGCCTTCAGGCCTTCGATGGCCCGGGTGTCGCCCTTGTCGGCGCAGCGCGTGTAGGGCGCGTTCCAAGCGTAGTCGTCGAAATTGAGGGTGACCTGCGCGACGCGGTAACCCTTTTCCCGCAGGAAGGCTCTTACCTGGCGCCGCTTTTCCAGGGTGTCGCCTTCGTGGAGATAGGGGTATCGAAGCCAGCGCCACTCCTCCGCCGGCATGAGCGAGCGAAGCAGCGGTTCATTCGCCTCGATGTCCCGGCGAAACGCCTCCACGGTGTTGGCGTCGAGATCCATGTGGGTGAAAGTGTGGTTGCCGAGCGGGAAGCCCGCGGCGGTCCACAGCTTCAGGACTTCCGCCGCCTCCGGTTCGGCGCGCAGTTGGCCGCCGTTGACAAGACCGTACACCTTGGGAGCGTTGGCTGCGCGCAAAGTCCGGATGAGGCTCCTGGCGATATCGGCGCGGGTCATGTCCCGCGGCATGGGGCCGTGGACGGGGAGATCGTCCACGGTCAAAGCAACCTGTTGGGCGAAGGCCGGCGAGGCCAGCAGACACACCATCGAGATCCAGGTGGAAGGCTTCATTTGGTAGTGAATGATAGCAGATCGCCGGGCTACAATTGGAGGGCTTGGGTTACCCACAGACATCGCCCGAGGCGCCGTCCACCGCCGGGCTGGACGAGAAGGGCCGGCGCCTGCAACAGGAACTCCGCGACTTCAAGGCGCGGACCCCGCTGCCCGATTACGGCTGGTACCCGTACGAGTCGCTTTCGGCGCTGGCGGTGGTGTGCCATCTCATCGCGCCCTTCCGCAGTGAACTCGACGCAGCGCTGCGCGACGGAGTGGTGGCCGACGTGGGCTGCGGCGACGGCGACTGGTCCGTGCTCTTCGCCCAACTGGGCGCCGAGGTGGACGCCATCGACCACCGCGAGAGCAACTTCAACCAGATGCGCGGCCTGGAAGCGCTGCGCCGCGCGCTGGCCCCGTCCATACGGGCATTCGACATCGACCTGGACGCCCGCATCGAGCTGCCGCGCCGCGATTACGGCCTTATCCTGTTCCTGGGCACGCTCTACCATCTGAAGAATCCGTACCACGTGCTGGAGACGCTGGCCGCCGCCGGCGATTGGTGCATCTTGAGCACGCGCATCGCCCAGGTGGCGCCGCACACGCGCGTGCGCATCGATACCGAACCGCTGGCCTATCTGCTGGACCGGCGCGAGGCCAATAACGATCCCACCAATTTCTGGATCTTCTCGCCGGCCGGGTTGGCGCGCCTGCTGGAGCGCACCGGCTGGCAGGTGGCGGCGGAGAAGCGCGTGGGCTGCGCGGTGAACTCGGACCCGGTCGACCCCGCCGCGGACGAGCGCGCGTTCGTCCTGCTGCGCAGCCGCGCGCGCCATCCCGAACTGCTGGTGCGGCCGCTGGAAGGCTGGCACGAGGTGGAAGACGGGTGGCGCTGGACGGCCAAGCGGTTCTCGCTCGAAGTGGCGCTGCCCACCGCGCAATCCACCGCGGAGTTTGCGCTGCGGTTCACCGTGCCGGAGGTGGTGCTGGCGGCCGGCGCTCCGCTGCGGCTCACGTGCCGGTGCGGGAGAGCGTTGCTGGGGAGCATTTCGTGCGAAGCGCCCGAGACCATCGAATTCCGCGGACGCTTCCCCGAGGGAACCCAGCCCGGCGCGGTGCTGCGTCTGGAATTCGAAGTGCACAGCTCTTACCATGCGCCGGGGGACGCGCGCGACCTGGGCGTCATCGTCCCGCTCGCTCCCGACGGGCAGCGCCACACGGAGCGGATTCCCTTCCGGATTTCGTAGAAGATTGAACCTCTTGCCCCTCAGGGTGAGATCTCATACAGTAGGCTGAGCCAAGTTGAAACAGAAAATCAAAGTTGCGTTTGCGTCGGGAACCGACGACCTGAACGCGCGCCTGATTGCGCGCATGCGCCAGGTCTTTCCCGAATTGCCGCTCTACGTGGTTTCGGACTTTGAACCGGAGGAGAAGGATGTTCGGTGGGTGCGTTACCAGGGCGGCATGTTGGAGAACTGGGCCCGTTGCCGCCATGCCTTCCGCGGCAAGTCCATCCGCCTGGCGGGTGTGCTGCTGGTTCCCAACACTCCGTTCCGCCGGATGCGCCTGCTGGCCCTGGTCCTGGCGCCGGTCTACTTTCTGGCCGTCAATGAGAACCTGAACGACTTCATGCTGCGCCCGGGCAGTCTCCCGGCCATGGCGCGCCACCTGGCCTGGCGTGTCCGCAACTTTCTGCGATGGCACTTCGGGGCGAACGGCACGCTGGCGCGGCGCGGTTGGGCGGACGTCTGGTACGCGGCCGCGCGGATCGCGGGCCTTCTACGAATCAAACACCGCCGAACCAAGCCTTTGCCGGAAGTGCCGGCGGCGGATTCCCGGACATGCCTGCGCGGGCAAGATCTCGATAGGGACGTTCGGGCAACCCTGGAGCAGGCGTTCGAACGGGTGCCGGACTTGTTCTGCGCCACACTGTCCGCGCGCGGCGCCGGCGGCCTGCGGTACTCGCTTCGAGGCAGCGCGTGTGGTTCGCTATACGACACCGCCAAGTTTCGGGCGCTGGGGGGGCTCGACCCCGTTTACGATACCGGCGAAGTGGCGGTCCTCGATCTGTGCTATCGCGCCTGGCAGCGCGGTTGGCCGACCGTGGCCGTGGCGGGAACCTCCTTGCCGGGAGGGCGCCGCGACGGCGAGTGCGTGGGCGGGGAAGAACTCGACGGCCTGAGATTCCTGGCGCGCGCGGTTTCCGATCCGAAGCTCTTCCGGCGTCAATGGGCACAGGCAACGCGCCGATTGCTGGCCGGCGCGGGCCGCGGAACCGAGGCGCGGGCCGCGCTCCGGCGAGCGCCAGCCATCGCTCTCGGCGGCGGCCCGTCCGGCGCCTGCGATTTTCCGGAGGACCTGCTCCTGGCTCTCACGGACGGGTCGGTGACGGTCTTTCCCGGGAAGGCTCCCACAGGGAAACCGCGCGTGCTGGTGGCCTCCGCTTACCTGCCGTTTCCGCTGTCGCACGGCGGCGCGGTGCGAATGCACAACCTGACGGCGCGGGCGGCGGCCGATTGGGACCAGGTGCTGGTGGCGTTCACCGAAACCGATGCGCCACCCGCGGCCGAACTGCTGGATCGTTTTGTGGAAGTGGTGCTGGTGCGGCGGGCCGGCACGCACGCGGCGCCCAGCCACGGCCGGCCGGAGGTGGTGGAACAGTTCGCGTCCGAGTCTTTTCGCGCGGCCCTGCGCGAGACCGTGCGGAAGTGGCGGCCCGCCATCGCGCAACTGGAGTTCACGCAGATGGCCCAGTACGCCGCCGATTGCGCCCCCGCGCCCGCCATCCTGGTGGAGCACGACATCACTTTCGATCTCTACCAGCAATTGGAGCCGGACAGCGACGATTGGGATCTGCGGCGCCAGTTGAAGCTATGGCGGCGTTTCGAAACCGCCGCTTGGCGCGAGATGAGCCGCGTCGTCGTCATGTCCGAAAAGGACCGGGCGATGGTACGCTGCGCCCGCGCCGCCGTTTTGCCGAACGGCGTCGACCTGGAGCGCTTCGGTTTGTCGCGGCGGGAGCCGGAGCCGCGCCGGCTGCTGTTCGTGGGATCGTTTTGCCACGTGCCCAACCTGATCGCCATCGGCTCCTTTCTCGACGATGTTTGGCCGCGGTTGCGCGACGCGCGCCTGCACATCATCGCCGGCGAGCGGCACGAATATTTCCTGGACTACCACCGTTGCAGGGAGAAGCTGCGGCTGGACCAACCCGGGGTGGAGGTGGAGGGCTTCGTTTCCGACGTGCGTGGGGCTTACGAACGCGCCGCGATCGTGGTGGCGCCGCTGGTGGTGTCGGCGGGGACCAATCTCAAGATTCTGGAAGCCATGGCGTGCGGCCGGCCGGTGGTGAGCACGCCCGCCGGCGTCAACGGGCTCGACCTGGTTGCGGGCGAGGAATTCGTGCTGGTTCACAACGCCGCGGAAATGGCGGAGGCTATCGAGAGGCTGCTGGCCTCGCCCGAAGAGTGCCGCCGCCTGGCGGCCGCGGGCCGGCGGCGCGTGGAAGAATCGTACGGGTGGGATGAGATCGCGCGCCGGCAGACGGAGTTATACCGGGAAGTGATGGCCGGCTGACGGCGCCTGCCCAGTCACCGAACTGGATACGTCTGGGCGCGGATCTGATCGAGGTTTTCGCCCTGTCCGAGAAGCTCCGCTATCTTCCCTTTGAGGAATCCCGGTTAAACCCCGGCGGCGCGGGGGGAATGGCAGGAATCCGGAGCCTCTGGTTGGCCATATTGCGCGCGACTCGACGGCCATTCCAGCCCGCGAGCGATTTCCGGAATCGGCTCCGGGCAACCGGACAGAGGAGAGGAACCGAAAGCTTAAGCCGGGCAAAGCCAAACGGCCCAAAGGATCGTTTCGTCGGGCGAAAGCAAGTGAGCGTGGCACTCGCATCCAGCGCCAGCGGCACCAGAAACTGGAGGACATGATCGCCGACCTGCCGCAGCGGTGCGACATCGGGGCCAAGAAGAACAGCCAGGGACACGAGCACTACTGGCGCGGTTA
>Ga0326728_10018444_pt1 | contig 13756 bp, 10 predicted proteins | sample MB3enrmetagenome_FD_207602 | JGI IMG/M metagenome (GOLD analysis project Ga0326728, IMG submission 207602) | Lab enriched peat soil microbial communities from McLean, Ithaca, NY, United States - MB31MN | ecosystem: Environmental > Terrestrial > Soil > Wetlands > Peat | place: USA: New York... | reverse complement strand
CGCTACGACCCTCGCCAAGGTTACCATGGACCGCTGCCGGAGCGCGGTGCGGAGCCGTTCAACCACTTCCACGGGAACGAGGCGCGGGATGGACAAGGCCATGTAGGCAACGCCGGCCATGATGCGGGCAATGAACACGCCCTGCCCGGATATCGGGGCGGCGGCCGCGGCAAAGGACGCCGCTAAAGCGCGATTCAGTTCAGACAAGAGGCGAGATGAGGCGTTCCAGGCGTCTTATCTCGCTGAGGCCGCACTCCACAGCGATCGGGAGTGGCGTGTACCCGGTCGCTGTCTGCGAGACACCGGCCTTGGCGCCGCGTAGGTCGTGCGGTTCAGGTGGTTTGCCGGGGCCGGGGCCAGCGGGCCTCGATGGTGGTGCCGATGCCGCCGCGTGGGCGGAACTCGCCGCGCACCACGGCCCAAACCGGATCGCAGGCCTTGACCACGTCTTCGAGGACTTGGTTGACGATATTCTCCTGGAAGATGCCCAGATTGCGGTAGCTGAAGAGGTACTCTTTCAGCGATTTCAGCTCCAGGCAGCGGTCGCGGGGCATGTAGCGGATGGTGAGCAGGCCGAAGTCGGGCAGGCCGGTCTTGGGACAGACGGAGGTCAGCTCCGGGTCGTCGATGGAGATTTCGTAGCCGGAAAACTGGTTCTGCCAGGTTTCGATGGCGGGGAAGGCAAAGTCGAGGCCGGCTTTGGCGTGTTCATCGGAATAGCGCGGTTGCAGAGCCATATCCCTATTGTACGAGCACGGAAGACGGCGAGCCAGACTCGCACGCGGGGCATTTGTCCGCTCCCAAGGGCTTGTGTTTGAGTCCTATATACTGACTTTGGTTATCTGAATGGTTCAAGAGACAAAGCGATCGGGCCAGCTGTGGCGCTGGGTGGGCGCGGGCGCCGTAATCATCCTCGTTTTCTTCGCCGCGCGGTACCTGATGCGGGATCGTCTGCCGGTGCGGGAAGTGCAGGCCAGCCGGCAGCAATTGATCAGCACCGTCGACGCCAATGGGCGCGTGGAGCCGGAGGTGAACTACGAGATTCACAGCCCCGTCGCGACCATCGTCAAGGCGGTGTATGTGCAGCCTGGCGACCAGGTGCCTGCCGGCAAGCTGCTGATGGAGCTGGACGACGTGGAGGCGCGGGCCCGGCTGGCTACGGCTGAGAGCGGCGTGAAGGCAGCCCAGGCAGCGGTGGAAGCGGCCACCGAGAACGGAACCCTGCAGGAGCGGCAGGCCGCGGCCAGCGACGTGGCCCGGGCGCGCATCGACCGCGATCAGGCGCGCCGCGATCTGGAGGCCCTGATGAAGCTGAGATCCACGGGCGCGGCCTCGGCCAGCGAGGTGGCCGCGGCCCAGCAGCGGCTGGATGCGGCCGAAGCCAGCCTGCGCGCATCCGAGCAGAACGCGAGCAGCCGCTACTCGCCTGCAGAGGTGGAGCGGGCGCGGGCGGCGCTTGCCGATGCCGAAGCCAATCTGGCGGCGGCGGGGCAGGTGGCGGCGCAGACTTCGATCCATGCGCCTGTCGCCGGAACCGTTTACAGCGTGGATGCCGAGCCCACGGACTTTGTGGAAGCGGGCAAACTGCTTCTGGAGATGGCCGACCTGAGCCATGAGCGCGTGCGGGCCTATTTTGACGAGCCGGATATCGGCAAGCTGGCTGTGGGCCAGAAGATTCAGATCAAGTGGGACGCCAAACCGGACCGCGCGTGGCAGGGACATATCGCCCGTACTCCCTCGACGGTGATCGTTTACGGCACGCGCACGGTGGGCGAGGTGCTGGTGGCGATCGACGGCGGCGACGGCGAGCTGCTGCCGGATACGAACGTGACCGTCAAGGTGACCACCTCCAGCGAGCCAAACTCCCTGGCTGTGCCGCGTGAGGCGCTGCGCGTGGAGAATGGCAAGCCCTACGTCTACAAGGTGGTGGACGGCGGCCTGGTGCGAACCCCGGTGACCATCGGAATTCCCAGCCTGACCCAGGCGCCCATCCTTTCCGGACTTAATGAGGGAGACTGGGTGGCGACGGGATCAACCAATGGGCAGCCCTTGCAAGAGGGCATTCCGATCAAGGATATGCGGTGAGGATGCTGAGTTTGGCGGTTCGGGCGCTGCCCGCGGCGATGCTGGCGGCGGCTGTGAGCGCTTCGGCGCCCGCGCAGGCCTCCGCCGCCTCACGAGAACACGAGCGGCCGACAGAGGCTTCTCAACCGCTGGCGGAGGCTAACGCGGCTTTACAAGTCGGCGAGGCGGACAAGGCGCTGGCCCTTCTCGACTCCCTTCCCCCATCGGGCGTGAGTTTGGCCGAGGCCAGCAACCTGGAATGCCGGGTGCGGCTGACGCTGGAGCAGTGGAATGCGGCCCTGGCCGAGTGCCAGCAGGCAGTGCGGCTGGATGGAGAGAACTCCGGCTATCACCTGTGGCTGGCCCGCGCCCTGGGCGAGAAGGCCGGCCGCGCCTCGTTCCTGACCGCCTATTCGCTCGCCAAGCGTGTGCGGGTGGAGTTTGAAGAGGCGGTGCGGCTCGATCCGCGCAATGCCGAAGCCCTGTTCGACCTGGGCGAGTTCTACCAGCAAGCCCCAGGGATTGTGGGCGGTGGGATAGAGAAAGCGCAGGGCGTGGCCGCGCAACTGGACAAAGTGGACCCGGCACGCGCTCACCAACTGCGCGGCCGCATTGCCGAACAACAGAAGGACTACGACACGGCCGAGCGCGAGTTCAAGGCGGCGATCGCGGCCGGCGCGCATCCCGCTTCCCAGTGGGTTTCGCTGGCCGGCTTTTATCGCCACCGGAAGCGCTGGACAGAGATGGAATCGGCGGTGCACAGCGCCGCAGCCGCCGCTGAACGCGACAAACGCTCTTCGCTTGCCCTCTATGACGGCGCAACCCTGCTGGACGAGACCAGCCGGAATCCGGAGCTGGCGGCCAAAATGCTCGACGATTATCTGGCCAGCCCGGCGAAAACGGAGGAAGCGCCCGCGTTCGTGGCCCACATGCGGCTGGCGCGCCTGAAAGAGCAGCTGGGCGACGCCACAGCCGCGAATCGGGAGCAGGCAGCGGCATTGGCGCTGGCGCATGAGTACAAGCCCGCTCAGGATCTCAGCCGCCAGGAAACCAGGCGTTGACAGGAAACTCGCAGGTGAAGAAGACCCACAATCCGTGCAGGGCTTGGGCGGCCGTCGTTCTTGCATTGGCGCTTGGGGCCGCGCCCGCGCTTCTACCGGCGCAGGTCTCGCTGGCCACGGTGGTGGACCTGGCCCAGCGCAACTCCAGCGCCGTCAAGCTGGCGGAAGCCGATGTGCAGAAGGCTCAAGCCGCGCTGGCCCAGACCAAGGACGCGTATATCCCCAACTTCGCAATCGGCTCGACCGTCGGCTACTCTCACGGCTTCCCCACCGGCCAGCCCTCGGTCGGCAGCGCCACCATGCAGTCGCTGGTTCTGAGCTACTCTCAGCGCCAGTACAGCAAGGCTGCTCGCGCCGCCCTGGATGCCGCCAACCTGAGCCTCAAGGACGCGCGGGAGCAGGTGGCTCTGGACGCCTCCAGCACCTATATCGAGCTGGACACGGTGAACCGCGAACTGGAAGCAGCGCGCCAGCAGGAGGCCCTCAGCGACCGTCTGGCGCAGATCGAAGAGCAACGCGCCGAGGCAGGCGTCGATTCCGGCCTGGATTTGTTGCAGACGCGCCTGAAGATAGCCCAACTTAAACTCCAGCGCCTTCATCTGGAAACCCGGGCCGCCACGCTGGCCAAGCAGCTTGCCGTCCTGGCCGGCATGCCGCTCGGCTCAATCCTCCCCGACCACGCCAGCATCCCCGAGATTCCCGCCGTCACCGCGGATGAGCTTCCGCGCAGCACAGCCGGCCTCGACGCCGCCGGCGCGCTGGCGCGCTCCAAGCAGTTCCAGGCCAAGGGGGACGACCTGTCGTGGCGCCGGCCCCAGATCGGATTCGGGGCCATCTATAACTACGACTCCGACGAGCTGAACAGCTACAGCACCTATTACAACCACTTCACCCCCAACAACGTCAGTTTTGGCCTCCAGATCACGGTTCCGTTTTTTGACTTTTCTCTTCGCGCCAAGGCCAGGGAGACCGCAGCCGAGGCCCTGCGCTCGACCGTTGAAGCCGAACAGGCGAAGCGACAGAACGAAGTTCAGATTGCCGCACTCACCGGCAGCCTGCGCGAGCTGGACGCCCTGGCCGAGGTTGCGAGCCTGAAGCAGCAGATCGCCGACGAGCAGCTCAAAACCGTGCTCGCGCAGCTCGAACTGGGCAACGGCGCGGAGAGCGGCCCCGGCGCCCAGCCGCAACTGACCCCCAAAGCCGAGCAACTGGCCCGCATCGACGAGCGTCAGAAGTTCGAGGAATCGCTCGATGCCTCGCTCGACCTGGCCAAAGCACGCCTCAGCCTGCTGCGCGCGCTGGGCCACATGGAAGACTGGCTCAACGAATTGCACGCGAAGTAGAACGAAGGCTGAGAGAAGGCCACAGCGGAACGAGCGCCGGCGAGACTCGGTGCGCCCGCCAGCCAATTCTCGATCACCCGCAGATTGAGGCGCACCGTCCCTTCAGAAGACCAGCTTCAGAGCCATTTGCAGTTCGCGGCTGGGATAGTAGGAATTGATGACGCCGTAACCGGCGTCGGTTGCGGTCGAATCGGGAGCTTGCGCGTTGGAATGATTGAAGACGTTGAAGGCCTCGGCCCGGAACTCCAGGCCAGTCTTCTCGAAGCCCAGGGGAAAGCGCTTGTGCAAGCCGAGATCGAGATCGGCATAACTGGGGGCGCGGGCAACGTTGCGGGGGCAGTTGCCGAAGGGTGTGTTGGCCGCAGTGGGTACGGAGATGGCCGTCGGATCGAGGTATTGGTATTGTCCCGCCTGGCCGGCAATAGGGGTCTGACTGCTCTTGGGCAGGACCGGCGTTCCGACAAGATTGGGACGGTAGAGGAAGCTGGTGAGCGTGCTCACCTGCTGAGCCGTGGATTCGGAGTAGCTGATGTTGATCGGCAGGCCGCTCACATAGGTATTGAGAGCCGTCAGCTCCCAGTCGCTAAGAGAGAATTGCAGGGGCGCGCTGGCGTGCCCGCCGAAGAGCTTGTCCTTGCCATAGGGAAGATCCCATACCACGGCAAGCGAGTCGTTCAGCGGCCGGTCGTATGCCGAGCGGGTGTAGGATCCCATCATGTTGTAAAGGTCAACGAGAGGGCTGTCGTTGTTATCGAGCTCCTGATCGGCGGCGGCCACGTCCTGCGCATGCGACCAGGTGAAGGAGTTGACGACGTAGACTCCGTAGCTGTAACGCTTTTCCAGCTTGGCTTCAAGAGCATTGTAGCGCGAGGGGCCTTCGTTGAAGGATTCCTGGATGCCGGCGTAGGTCTGTATGGGCCGGCGCGCTTGCAGGCTTAGCGAAGCGCCAGCCGCGTTGGGAAGAGCCTCGTTGTAGTCCTGCAGAATCTCCTCGTGAACGCCGTAGTTGCCCACATAGCCCAGATCGAAGTACATGCGGCTGGCCAGTTGCCGCTGCACGGAGAGCTGGTAGCTTTGCACGTAGGTGGTCGGGGTTCTGGCGGGATCGTAGGTGGTGGTCGTGGACAAGGCGGAGTAATTCGACAAGGAAAGGAAGTTGTTCAGGTAGCCGAGCTGCGTAGGCTGGAAGCAACTGAGCGGAGCGGCCGACAACGAGGTGCAGACGGACTCGGGCGAGGTCTTGGAGTTCGGGGTGTACTGCGAAATGACGTTGTCGATGTTGTAAGGGGCGTTCTGCGCCAGTTCATTGACCACAGCCGCGCGGATGAACTGCTGGTAGCCGATGCCGTAAGCGCTGCGCACGACGGTCTTGGAATCGATGCTGTAGGCCAGGCCGAAGCGGGGAGCGAAGTCCAGATCGTTGCGGTTGATGAGGGCGCGATTGAAGATGGAGCCACCGCTGGCCACGACCAGGCCGCTGGCGGGGCTGGTGACGGGATTGAAGTTGGCGAGCTGATTGTCGGTCTCGAAGGGCGGCGTCGCCAGTTCATAACGCAGGCCCATATTGAGTGTGAGCTTGCTCGTTGCCCGCCAGTCGTCCTGGCCGTAGAAGAAGTGCATGCGCTGGTTGTACTCCACCACGTGGTGGGCGCTGAGTTCATACTTGCTGCGCGCGCCGAAGATAAAGTCGGCCAGGTTCCAGGCCTCCGCATAGCTGGGGTCGGTGCCCACCGCCTTGGCCGTGCCTTCAGAGAACTTGCCGCTATAAGTATCGGCGCCGAAGACCGGCTTGAAGTTGCTCACGATGGAAGATTGATGCAGATACTCATAGCCGAACTTGAAGCTGTGATGCCCCTTGAGCCACGAGTAGTTGGCCTTGGGATCGACGACGAAGGGATTGACCACGGTAGGCAGGCTGTTGGTGCGCCCGAACTGGGTAAAGCCGGTCACGGTCACAGTGTTCAGGCCGCTGGCAAAGGAGGGATCGGAGGGAACATTGGGTTCGCCGGCGGCGGCCAGCAGGTTGGGCTGCCCGATTGAGGTGGGGTTCTGCGCGCCGGCGTTCCATGTGAATCCGCTGCGCAGATCGAGCGCCGAGGCGGTGGTCAGTTGCAACGTGTAACCCGCCGCCAACTGCTTATTGTCCTGGTTGATGTTGCCCTTCGCGGTCGAATAGATGGGAGCGGGGATCGGCGCCGGATCGAGCGCGTTGAACCTGCGCTGACTGTAGCGGACGAATGCGGTCATGTGCGGCGTGATGTGGTAATCCATGCGCGCGTCACCCTTGTCCGAGTCCTCCGTTCCCAGCGGAAATGAGGTGTAGTTGTTGCCCACGCCCGAGGTTTGCGAGGTCAGGGAGGCGGTCGGCAGGTCGCCCAGGACGGTCATATCCAGGGGGCTGATCTGCGGGGTGGTCGTTCCCGGAAGGTTGGCCGCCTCCAGCGCGGAGATGGGAATGATCCCATTCGAATAAACAGCCTTGGTGTAGGGATTGGTAATGGGAATGGCATTGCCGCTGGCGTCGATGAATTTTCCGGCGGCCTGCGCGGCGGTGGGCAGAGTGGCCTGCTGGGCGGCGCGCAAGATGCGGCGGAAGCCCTCGTAGTCGCCGAAGAAGAAGAGTTTCTCGCGTAGGATGGGACCGCCGACGTCGGCGCCAAACTGATTCTGGATCAGGGACGACTTTTCGCCGTTGGCCGGTGGAATGGGCCCGTTGGCGTTGAGAACGGTGTTGCGCAGGTAGTCCCATGCCGCGCCGTGGTAAGCGTTGGTCCCGCGGCGCGAGACCTCATTGACCAGGCCGCCGGCGGCCTGGCCGAACTCCGCGCTCTGGTTGCCGGTGGTGAAGCGGAACTCGGAGAGCGCATCCGGACTGAGTTGACTCTCTTGGTTGGAGAAGCCCAGATCGTTCAGGCTCCAACTGTTGTTGTCCAACCCGTCGAGAAGGAAGGAGTTGACCTGGTTGCGCAGGCCGTTGACGTTGTACGAGGCCTCGCGGCTGGTGGCGCCTTCGATCTCCAGGTATGATTTGTTGACGCCCGGAACCAGCAGCGCGAGATCGGCTGGATCTCTTCCGTTCAGGGGCAGATTGACGACCTCGGTCGGATTGATGACCAAGCTGCGGTCGCTGCTGTCGGTTTCAAGCAAGGTGGCGCTGGCTGAAACGACCACCTGCTCGGAGACATTGGCGGGTGAGAGAGTCAGATCGACTCTCTGGCGCGCGCCCACGGTTAGGGTGAAGACGGAGGTCGAAGCGTCCTTGAAGCCGACGCGCTGCGCCGTGACGATATAGTCTCCGGCGGGAACGCTCGAGAATGTATAGTCCCCGTCGCTGTTGCTGAGGGTTTTGTTCGAGATGCCGGTGCCGAGGCTCTTGAGAGCGATCGAGGCCCCTGGCACCACTGCCCCGCTCGCATCGCGAACGGTTCCGAGAATGTTTCCGCTGTCGAACTGAGCATTCAGCATGGTCGCGGCGTAGAGAAGGGCAAGAAAACAGAGCAAGCCTCGCACGGTAGACATAGGGCTCCTTTGGCGGGAATCTCTTGGAATGGGGCGTTTCTGCCTATCGAAACTAGGGAAACTGCGTGAATGTGTGATAAACAATGGGTTAAACAGCCATAATGCGTGATGGGGAACACACCCGCTGCGCCAGGCGCACGCCTGGCTATCGGAAGCAGGGCAAGCAGGCGCGACAGAGTGTAAGCTGTCTAGCAGATTACGCGGAGACCGGCTTACGCATGATTCGCTGGTTGCGCGGAGGAGAAAGGATTCGGAGGCTCGACTCGAATGGAGATATACAAGCTGTTGCCGCCACAAGCGGTGCAAATCGTGCTGGTTCTGTTCTTGTCGTTCCTGATAGGACTGGAGCGGGAGGAGCACAAGGCGGCAGGAGGAGCTTACTCCTTCGGAGGAGTGCGGACCTTTCCGCTGATCGGCCTGATCGGCTACTCCGCCGCTCTCATTTCAGGCCCGCAAATGCTGCCGCTGGCGATCGGTTTTCTGGTTGTCGCCGGATTCCTGCTTTTGTCGTACTGGCACAAGATTACCGGCGCCGAGCCTGCCGGAGCCACCACGGAGATGTCGGGCCTGGCGACGTTCCTGGTGGGGGCGCTCGTCTGTTATGGGCATCTGTGGATCGCCACCGCGCTGGGCGTTGCCAGCTTGCTGCTGCTGGATCTGAAGGCTGCTCTTGAGAAACTGGCCGTGCGCATCGCTCCGACCGAGATTCTCACCTTTGCCAAGTTTCTGTTTTTAAGCGGAGTGATTCTGCCCATCCTGCCGAATCAGGAGTTCACCCAGTTCCACATCAACCCTTTCAAGACCTGGCTGGTGGTGGTTGCCATCAGCGCGATTTCGTACCTCAGTTATGTCTTGCAGAAGTTGACCAAGGGCCAGGGCGGGATCGTGCTGGCGGCGTTGCTGGGCGGAGCCTATTCCTCGACGGCGACCACGGTGGTTATGGCGCGCCGGGCGGCTCGGGAACAGCAACCCCATCTTTTTTCTGGCGGCATCCTGATTGCGTCCGGCGTGATGTATGTGCGCCTGGTGATTCTGCTGGCGCTGTTCAACCGGCAGCTGATGCTTCTGCTTTACATACCCTTTCTGGCGCTGGCCGTTCTGGCGGTCGGCGGCGGGTGGCTGTGGACGCGGCGGGCGGACAAGAACACCCAGGAGGTAAAGCGGGAGTTCGAACCCAAGAATCCGCTTGAGCTGCTTACGGCGTTTGCCTTTGCCGGGCTGTTTCTGGCCATGCTGGTCATTACTCAGTTGGCCTTGACCTATCTGGGAACAACGGGCGTGAATACTCTGGCCGCGATCATGGGAGTCAGCGACGTGGACCCGTTCATCATGGGGCTGACCCAGGCCGCAGGCACGCTGACGCCGCTGAAGGTCGCGGCGGGCGCGGTGGTGATTGCAGCCGCCAGCAACAACGTGGTGAAGGGAATTTATGCATACAGCCTGGCCGACCGGAAGACAGGCGTGCAGGCCCTGGCGATGCTGTTGGGGCTGGCTGCCTGCGGATTGACTCCCTTGCTGTGGCTGGGGCGGTGAACGAGGCGGGGGATGGGCATCGAGTATTCCTTGCGCGGTATGTACAGAATGTGCATATAATCTGAGATAGGGATGAAGCAGAGATACGATTTCAGCTGCGGAACGCGAGGACGGATTGTTGCTCCGGCGCCGGAGCCGCGCGGCAAGACGCGCATCACGATTCGCCTGGATGAAGACCTGGTGGATCACTTCCTGAAAGAGGCCGAGGCGTCGGGCGGGGCGACGGGGTATCAGACGCTCATCAACGAGGCGCTGCGGCAGCACGTGGAGGGGAAAGCGCCGAAGCTGGAAGATACGCTGCGGCGGATTGTCCGGGAAGAGATGCGGGTTGCGAGCTGAGAGCGCGGCAAGAGTACAGGCCTCGAAGCGGGACTTCGGATTCAGCACTCGGCGACGATTTCGGAATCAACTAAGGGGCGTACTTTTCAATCACAACGAAGTTCTCCGTAAAGTACCGCGCAGCCGACGCGAGTAGAGACCTCATTAGCGAAGCACGACGTGCTTTCGGGCGGCGGGCCGGTAGAGCGGCCGGCGCCTGACTCATCAGTTGTCGACGATTACCGACCAGCAGGCGATGGCGCTGGAAATTGTCGTCCAATAGCCGAATTTCTCGTAGATTTGCGCAGCCTTTTGCGCTGCCTGTTCCGGCGTAAGGCCCTGGCTATCTATCTGCGGATCCGACGCATTGCGGATTGCGGCCCACTGGGGCGCGCCGCCCTTCATCTGGCTGATTACGAGCCCCAGAACCGCGTCTCCCATCTCCACCGTTCCGCCCAGGCCTTGCAGCCCGTAAGTGTTCGATGAGTCGTCGAACGCGAAAAAGTCGGTCGTAACCACGTCCGGCACCTGCATCTGCGCAACGGGCGCGGTGAAGATCTGCGGGGGCCGTGGGGCTGTGGGCAAATGGGAGACATTGGCCAGGAAGAGCTTTTCGGCAACCGGAACCGATTTGAAAGCCAGATTGGAGCAGGCGTAGATGCTGGCATGAAAGGGCTGCGACTTGAATTGCTTGAGACAGTCGAAGCGGACGGATTGCGCGCAGAGCACGTCACCCAGCTCAATGGCCGCGCCAATTCCGCCGGCGGTTCCAGTGGTGATGATGAGCTTTGGTTTGGCCTCGGCAATGATCTGCGCCCATAGCTTGGCGATGGGCATCTTGGGCCCGTCCTGGCTCAGATGCAGCTCCGACTTCATGCACAGGACGCGCTTTCCCGCGACGCTGGTGAGGAAATAGCTGGCGAGGCGCTTGCTCTCCAGCGACGGCGCTCCCTTGCGGATGATGGGCACAAACTGGGTGGCGAAATTGTGCGTGTAGGGATACCAGCTTGTCTTGCAGGGGTAGCCGGGAGTGAGGGCGTCGGCAAGGGCCTTCGCCTCTTCCACCGTCCAGGTGACCACAACATAATCAGCCTGGGGAAGCGCGGCTGACGGCGACGGCTTCTTGGCCAGTGGCTGGGGCGACGGAGCCTGGCCTTGCGGCCAGGGGATGGGCAAACGGGTCTCCGCCTTCATGGCCGCCGCCTGCGGAAGCGTGTGCGGCGAAAAGGTGGATGGGGCATCCGAGTCGAAGGTCAAGATGTGCCGGGAGAGGTCGGGCACGGATGAGATCGCCTTCAACGTGGCCTTAGCCGGTCCGCGGGGTGCGCGAGATGTCTTTTTCATTTCTTCTCCGTTTCCTCGAGATTGTTTTCAGATGATCGAGCATCGTCTGGGCGCGAGTTTCCCATCTCCGAAGCGGGATTGTCAAGGCAACTGCTGTCGATCGTCAAGAAGCGGAGAAGGTAACCGGTTCTAGTTACTAATTGGATAATAGAGAGCAGGATAAGCCGCGATTCGCCGGCGGCGTTCAAGGGAAGGGCGCGTATGCCCGCGGCCAAGGAGTGTTTTAGGATGAGAGTACCGTGCAGACGATACGAGTAGAGACACCATCGGCGAAGTACGACGTGATAGCGGGCAGCGGGCTATTGGAGACGCTGGCGCCGCGCATCGAGCAGGTCGCGGGCAAGCTGCCCCGCCACGGCGGGCAGGCGCTCCAGGGCGGGCGGGCGGGGCGGGTGTTTGTGCTGACCTCGGCGCCGGTGTGGGCGCTTTGGGGGCATGCCATGCAGCAGTCCTTTGGGGACGCTCCCGTGGTGCTGTTCCTGGAACCCGGCGAGAAGTACAAGACCCTGGCAAGCGTGGAGAAGCTGCTGCGGCAGATGGTGAGGGCGGGCGGCGACCGCGGAAGCCTGTTGATCGCCTTCGGCGGCGGGATTGTGGGCGATGTGGGCGGCTTTGCGGCCGCGGTTTACATGCGCGGGATTTCCTATATCCAAGTTCCGACAACGCTGCTGGCGCAGGTGGACTCCAGCGTAGGCGGCAAGACCGGCGTGAACCTGCCCGAGGGCAAGAATCTTGTCGGCAGCTTCCATCATCCGCTGGCGGTATTTGCCGACATTGGCGTGCTGGGCACGCTGCCGGACCGGGAGCTGCGGGCCGGGCTGATGGAGAGCATCAAGGCGGGGATTATCCGCGACCGGACGCTGGTGCGCTTCATGGAGGCGCACGCTGAGGAGGTGCTGGGGCGCGACCCGCAGGCGCTGGAAAAGGTGATCGCGGCGTCGATCCGCATGAAGGCTGACGTGGTGAACCGGGACGAGCGCGAGAGCGGGCTGAGGATGATCCTGAACTTGGGGCACACGGTGGGCCACGCGCTGGAGCAGGCGACCGGCTACAGGACTCTGCTGCATGGCGAGGCGGTGGGTTGGGGCATGGTGGCCGCGCTCTGGCTGGCGCGGAAACGGGGAACGATTAGCGGCCGGCAGTTCGAAAGGCTGGAGAGCTTGATTCACAGGTATGGGCCGCTGCCGGCGGTGCGGCTGAGAGCGGGCAAGGTGATTGCGGCCGCGGCCGGCGACAAGAAGAACCTGGGTGGGGTGAGACGGTTTGTGCTGCCGGTGGGCATTGGCGACGCGGGAGTGGTGGAGGACGTGGCGGCGGCGGAGCTGGAGGCGGCGGTGGGGTACATGCTGGCGCGGGCGGGGGGGAAGACAGCAAGTCAGCGGGTCAGCTAGTCAGCGAGTCAGCCTTAGGGTTCGTGCTTTCCCAGGTCCCAAAATCCGGACCTGGGGCACCCACCTTTCGTGGACAGTTTTGGGCAAATACGCGGAGTCAATAGGCTGAATGACGACCACTGGAGCCAAGCCGTTGGGCACCGAGGACGAGGCCGGCGCGGCGCAAGCCGTGCGGCAGATGTTCGACGCCATTGCGCCCCGCTATGATCTGCTGAACCACGTGCTCTCGGCCAATGTGGACCGGCTATGGTGGCGGCGGACGGCGCGGCGGTTCCGCGCGGTGCTCGTCCAGCCCGATGCGGCGGTGCTGGACATCTGCTGCGGCACGGGCGACCTCACGATGGCGCTGCTCAAACACCGGCCAAGGGGCGCGCGGCCGATTCTGGCGGCGGATTTTGCGCGAGGAATGCTGAGCCGCGGGGCGAGGAAGTTCGCCGCCCGCGAGCCTGGCGCGCCAAGCGCGACGCCGATCGAAGCCGACGCGCTGCATCTGCCGCTGCGCTCCCGGTCGCTGGATTTGATTGTGACCGCCTTCGGTTTCAGGAACCTGGCCAATTACGAGGCGGGCCTCAAGGAGTTCAACCGGGTTCTGAAGCCGGGGGGACAGTTGGGGATTCTGGAGTTCAGCGAGCCGGGAGGCCCGATCGGGAAGGCCTACGCGGTGTATTTCAGGCGCGTGCTGCCGGCGATCGGGAGGCTGGTGTGCGGCAAGGCCGAGGCGTACAGCTATCTGCCCGCTTCGGTGGGCAACTTTCCGCCGCCTGCCGAGATGCTCGCGCTGATGCGGTCAACGGGGTACACGGAGTGCGCGTGGCAGCCTTATACGTTTGGGATCGCGGGATTGTACACGGCTGTGCGCGCCGCAGTAGCCTAGAGCCGTGTGTTGATGATTTGTGCTTTCCCAGGTCCCTCCGCCGCGGCGGACGAGGGACCTGGGGCACCCAGGGCTTCTGCTTGGATTACGAAATCTCATGCACACAGCACTAGGAGCGCGATGAATTCAATGGTCTCCAGCCTGCCCGGGTTTTCCGCGGAGAAGCGGCGGGTGGCGCTGCGCTCGATGCTGGCGGCGGGGACGATGACGCTGCTGAAGCTGGGGGCGGGGCTGCTGTCGGGGTCGCTGGGCGTGCTGTCGGATGCGGCGCACTCGGCGCTGGACCTGGCGGGCGCGGCGATGACCTTC
>Ga0326728_10018443_pt1 | contig 13756 bp, 7 predicted proteins | sample MB3enrmetagenome_FD_207602 | JGI IMG/M metagenome (GOLD analysis project Ga0326728, IMG submission 207602) | Lab enriched peat soil microbial communities from McLean, Ithaca, NY, United States - MB31MN | ecosystem: Environmental > Terrestrial > Soil > Wetlands > Peat | place: USA: New York... | reverse complement strand
GAAACCGCCCCTGCCCTTGTGGCCCTTTATCGTGGTCGATGCCCTTTTCCTGGGGTTGGCCGTCCTTCTGCTGAAATGCGGCCACCATCCGCTCACATGGCAGGAGGCGGGTTTGTTGATCCTTTGCGGTGCGTTGGGGTCATGGAGTTTTGTGACTCCATTCCTGCGGCGCAACGCCGATGAACAAGCCCTCTCCCAGGCCAAACTGCTGGCGGAAGCGACCGGTCAAATTCAAAAATTGGACCAACTGGCCGGCCAGATCAGCGGCGCGACCAATCAATGGCTGGAATTGCAAACCCACACCACCCAAGCCGCCGAAAGCGCCAAACAAGTCGCCGAACGAATGGAGGCCGAGGCCAAAGCCTTCACCGAATTCATGCAAAGAGCCAGCGAGACGGAAAAAGCCCATTTGCGCCTCGAAGCGGAAAAGTTGCGCCGGGCCGAAGGGGAACGGCTGCAAATCATCATTCATATTATGGACCATGTTTTTGCGTTGTTCCAGGCCGCCCGGCGTTCCGGGCAACCCGCTCTGTTGGAACAAATCGGCCATTTCCAAAAGGACTGCCGCGAAGCCACCCGCCGGATTGGGCTGGTGCAGACAGCCGGCCAGGAAGGGGAAGCTTACGACCCACAGTTGCATCAACTGCCGGAAAACATTTCCCCCGTGGAAAATGCCGTGGTGGCCGACACCCTCGCCGCCGGCTATACGTATCAAGGGCAACTGTTGCGGAGGCCTTTGGTGGCGCTGAAAGAAAGGCAGAATTAAAAAGGAAGAATTAAGAAATCAGACTTCTTCCTTCATCCTTCGTAATTCATACTTTATCTCCACCCCCCTCCGAGCGCCCGGTACAATTGCACAACAGCCAGCAGTTGGTTCAGTTCCGTTTGGGTCAGCGCGTTTTCGGCGGGGAAAAGCAGTTGCTGCTCCTGCAGCAGTTCATAATAATTGGCGTGCCCGGCGGCGTAACGCTCGCCGGCCACTTGCACCGCTTCCTCGTAGGCCGTTACGGCATGCGCTTGTTCGATGCGTTCCCGCGCCAATTGCTCGCGCGCAGCCAGCGCATTGCTCACTTCCTGGAGGGCGTTGAGCACGACCGATTGATATTGCAGCGCCGCTTCCTCCCATGCCGCGCGGGCCTGGTTTAGTTGCCCTTTCAAACGTCCGCCCTGGAAAATCGGCCCGGCCAGATTCGCCGCCACGCTCCACGCATTGGCCGTGCCCGAGGTGAACGTGGACACTTCCGGGCTGACCTGCCCAAACAACGCCGTCAGGCTGAAGCGCGGATAAAAATCAGCCCTGGCCACGCCGATTTGCGCGTTGGCGGAACGGACCAGTTGCTCCGCCTGCCGAATATCCGGGCGCCTTTCCAACAACGTGGAAGGCAATCCGGGCGGCACATCCGGCGGCAGCAATTCTTCGAGCAGTTTCTTGTGGCGCATGAGCGGGCCGGGATTCATCCCAAGCAACAGCCTGATCTGATTTTCCTGCACCACAATTTGCCGCTCCAGTTCAGGGATGGTCGCGGCCGCGGCCGCCTCCTCCGCCTCGGCCGCCGCCGTTTCCAGCTTCGAAGAGACGCCGCCGCGCAGCCGCTCGGAAAAAAGCTTCAAGCTCTGCCCGAATGAGTTGGTGGTGTCCCGCGCAATTTGCAACTCCTGGTCGAGCGCCAGCAGTTGAAAATAATCCGCCGCCACGGTTGTAATCAATGTGAGCATGACATTGGTGCGCGCTTCCGCCGTCGCCAGAAATTGGGCGCGGGCCGATTCGTTCAGCCGGCGGATGCGCCCCCACAGGTCAATCTCCCATGAAACATTTCCGGCCGCCTCAAACCCCGATGAAGCCGGCCCGCCGACTCTGATCGGAGTGCCCGCCTCAACGTTCCTGCCGTCCCCGACGGACCCCTGGTAAGTGATTTGCGGAAAATAGACCGACCGGTTCTCCGCCAGAATGGCGCGCGCCTGTTCCACGCGCGCCGCCGCAATTCGGACATCGTAGTTATTGGTTAGCGCGCTGCGAACCAGCGCCTGCAAAGCCTCGTCCCGGAACAATTCCCACCACGGCATGTCGCCCAGGGAATTGGTCAGGCCCGTTGTGTCGCCCCGGAAATTCTGCGGCGCGTTGACCGCCGGGCGTTTGTAATCCGGCCCGACGGCGCAGCCGGCGAAGAGAAGCAAGAAGGAAGAATTAAGAATTAAGAAGTTAAGAAAAGCATTTCGGTTCAACTGGTTGCTGTTCTTCATGTTTCTTAATTCTTACTTCTTAATTCTAACTTTTCTTCTTCCATTGAATCCCCAGCTTCTCCACCACGTAGAAATTGACCGGGATGATAAATATGCCCAGCAAGGTCGAGCCAAGCATTCCGCCGATGACTACCGTGCCCAGCGTTTCGCGCGACATCCCGCCCGAACCGGTCGCGAACCACAACGGCAGACACCCAAACACGAAGGCAAACGACGTCATCAAGATCGGACGCAACCGGATGCGCGCGCCGATCAGCGCGGCCTCGGTCAGGGACTTGCCTTTTTCGACTTCGGTTTTGGCGTATGCGACAATGAGAATGGCGTTTTTGGCGGACAATCCGATCAACATGATGAGCCCGATTTGCACATAAACATTGTTTTCGAAATGGCGCGACCACAGGGCCAGAAAAGCGCCCAGCACGGCCACCGGCGTGCTGATCAAAACGCTGAAAGGCAGCGACCAGCTCTCGTAGAGCGCGGCCAGGATCAGAAACACAAAAACCAGCGAAAGCCCGAAGATGGCGATGCGCGGCACGCCTTTCGCCGCCTGCTGTTCCTGGAAGGACATGCCGAAATAATCGAAACCCATTCCGTGCGGCATCGTTTTGGCGAACACATCCTCCAACGCCCTGGTCGCCTGGTCCGAGCTGTAGCCGGGGGCCGCGCTGCCGTTGATTTGCGCGCTGCGGTATTCGTTGTAATGCATCACAAATTCCGGCCCGGTGCGGCGTTCCACCCGCGTCACCGCCGAAAGGGGAACATTCTGGCCGAGGCGGTTGCGCACGTAAAACAAGCCGATGTTGTCCAGGCTCGCGCGATATTTGTCGTCCGCTTCCACATAGACCTGCCATTGCCGGCCAAAGCGATTAAAATAATTGACAAAATAGCCGCCCATGAAGGTTTGCAGCGTTTTATAGACTTCGCCCAGGTCCAATCCCTGCTTGAGCACCTTGTCGCGGTCCACATTGATGAAAACCTGCGGCGCGTTGGGGAGGTAGCTGGTGCTCAACCCGGAAATCTCGGGCCGTTTGGCGGCCGCGGCCATATAGGCATCCAGGTTCGTCGTCAGGAACGACGGGTCCAGCCCCGCCCGGTCTTCCAGAATGAAGGTAAAACCGCCCGCCGTGCCCACGCCCGGAATGGACGGGGGCGGAAAAGAAAAGGCATTGGCTTCCGGCATGGCTGCGAGTTCCTTGTTAATGTGCTCCCGGATGGCGGCCAGGTGTTCGGAGGCTTTTTTGCGTTCGTTCCATGGTTGCAGGGTGACAAAAAACAGGGCGTTGTAAGTGGTTTGCGCCTGGCTCAGCAAACTGAAGCCCAGCACCGTCGTATAATACTTGACACCCGGCGTCTTCGCCAAAACGGCCTCCACCCGCTTGCAATAATCAGAGGTGCGCGGCAGCGAGGCGGCGTTGGGCAGTTGCACGTTGATATAGACATATCCCTGGTCCTCCTCCGGCAAAAACGACGAGGGCAGCCTGCTCGCGATGAACAAGGCCAGCGCCGCGGCGGCAGCCAGCAGCACCACGCTTAACCCGCTCCTGTGGATCAACCCCTCGCTCCAATTGATGTAGGTGTTGGTCGCCCGGCCAAACACGCGATTGAACCAGTCGAAAAACCGGGACAGCGGGCCATGCGTCGGCACCCTGTGTTTCAAAAGCAGCGCGGACAGCGCCGGGCTGAGCGACAGCGCGTTGAACGCGGAAAAGATGACCGAAATTGCAATGGTCAGCGCGAATTGCTGGTAAAGCCGCCCCGTGATGCCGGCGATGAAAATCGTCGGCACAAAGACCGACGCCAGAATCAAAGCGATGGCCACCACCGGCCCGGACACCTCGTGCATGGCCTGCAGGGCCGCGTCCTTGGGCGCCATTCCCTCCCCGATATGCCGTTCGACCGCTTCCACCACCACGATGGCGTCATCCACCACCAGCCCGATGGCCAGCACCAGGCCGAAGAGGGACAAGGTGTTGATCGAAAAACCAAACATCGGAAAGAGGATGAAAGTGCCGATGAGCGAGACGGGCACGGCCAGCATGGGGATGAGCGAGGCGCGCCAGCCTTGCAGGAAAATATACACGACAAACGTGACCAGCAGGAGCGCCTCCCACAGGGTCGTCAGGGTTTCCTCGACCCCGCGGCTCACCGCCAGCGTGGTGTCCAGCGAAACAGCGTAGTCCAGGTCCTGCGGGAAATTCTTCTTCAGTTCCCTCATCAGCGTCTTGACGTCATTGGCGGCGTCGAGCGCATTGGAGCCGGGCAATTGGTAAATGGCCAGGACGGCGGAGGGTTCGCCGTTGAGGCGGCCTGCAATACTGTAAAGCTGGGCGCCCAACTCGATGCGCGCCACGTCCTTGAGCCGCACGACCGAGCCGTCCGCGTTTTCGCGCACGACGATTTCCCCAAATTGCTTCTCCGTGATCAGCCGGCCCTGGACGATGGCGGTGTAGGTGTATTCCTGCCGCGGCAGGGAGGGCGGCCCGCCGATTTGTCCGGCGGGATTGACCGTGTTCTGGCTGTTGACGGCGTTGATCACATCGCTGGCGGTGATGTTCAGTTTGGCCAGTTGATCGGGGTTGAGCCAAAAACGCATGGCATACTGCCCCGCCCCGAACACGTTGATGTTGGAGATGCCCTTGACCCGCGTGATTTGGTCAACAAGATTTATGTAGGCGTAATTGGCCAGAAACGTCGCGTCATACGTTCCCTTCGGCGAATAGAGCGCCACCAGCAGCATCGGCGTCGTCGGCGACTTCAGGATGGTGACGCCGTAATTCTGCACCTGGGCGGGCAATTGCGGCGAGGCCTGCTGTTCGCGCAATTGCGCCAGCATTTGGTCAACGTTCGGGTCGGTTTTCACGTCGAAATTGACCACCATTCGCATCACGCCGTTGTTGGCGTTGATCGACCACATGTAGTTCATGTTATCCACACCGCTCATCTGTTCCTCGATGGGCGTGGCGACGGATTGCTGCACGGTCTCGGCGTCCGCGCCGACGAAGGTGGTTTGGATGCGGACTTCAGGCGGGACGACGCTGGGAAACCGGGAGATGGGCAGGGTGGACATCGAAACAAGGCCGACCAAAACCATGAGAATGGCGATGACCATGGCGACGATGGGGCGGTTGATGAAGAAGCGGTACATTACAATGGGGGCTTCGTCATTCCTTGGTCATGCGCGCCGCGTCATTCGTCATGGGTGCTTTATACAATTGAGGATCCACCACCGTTCCCTCCTTGACCCTCTGCGCGCCCTCGGCGACGACCCGGTCATCCGGTTCAAGCCCTTTTTCGATCAGCCAATCATTGCCCACCTGCTCCCCCACCTGGACCGATTTGAGATGGGCCTTGTTCTGCGCGTCAACAATAGCAACCTGGTAGGAACCCTGCAATTCCATCACCGCGCGTTGCGGCAGAAGTATTGCTCCGTGGCGCGTTTCGATCTTCGCCCGCACCTTCGCGTATTGGCCGGGGCGCAGGATGTAATCGGGGTTCGGGAACAAGCCCGCCACCTGGAGCGTGCCGGTATTGACATCCACCTGCCGGCTGGTGAAGAACCATTTGCCCCGCAAAGGATAAGTCGAGCCGTCTGAAAGAATCAGTTGCAATTGCATCTCCCCCCGATACGCGGTCCTTTCCGCCGCATTGGTGAATTGGTGGCAAAAGGCCAGATACGATTGCTCGCTGATGCTGAAATAAACCCGCATGGGATCAATGGTCGATACCGTCGTCAGCACCGCGCCGCCCGGCCCCACCAAGTCCCCGATTTGCGCCTGGGCGGTTCCGGCGATGCCATCGATGGGCGACGTGATTTTGCAGAACTCGAGGTTCAGCGTGGCGCTTTCCACGGCAGCCTTGTCGGACTGGATGGCCGCGTTGGCCATCAGGTTGGCCTGGATGGCGTCGTCCAACTCTTCCTGGCTTATGGCCTGATCGCGGGCCAGCGGCGTGTAACGTTTGACATCCAACTCCGTCTTGCCGCACTGCGCCTGGTCCTGGGCCAGCTTGCCCAGCGCCTGATCCAGCGCCGCTTGAAACGGCCGGGGATCAATCTCAAAAAGCAAGTCCCCTTTTTTGACCGCGCCCCCCTCCGCGTAGTCCTGCCTGATCAGGTAACCGCTGACTTGCGCCCGAATTTGCGCATTGGGATAGCCGTCGAGCGTGCCGATCCATTGCTGGTAAATGGGCACATCCCGCGGAGTGACGGTCACCACCTGCACCTGGAGGGGCGGCTTTGGCGGCGGCTGCTCTTTGCAACCGGAAAACATCAACCCCATCACCGTCGCCGCTAATACAACTGGCGCCCGGCTTCGAAGAAGCCGTGCCAGCGGGAAAACAATCGAATTCTGCCGCATTAGAGTCATTTCATGGAGCCTTAAGAGGCCCGTGCCGGCTAAAATGCCAGAACGTTCCGTGGATTCAAGCATTCAGTGGGTTCAACGTCGCGCGGCCCTGGCTTTTTTTCTTTTGCGTATCTTCCACGTCTCGCTCATTTGTCTTCGCACACAGGCCGGCTTTCCGCACGACTTGAGTTTGTATCCGCTCAGGCTGTCGTCGTTGTTGGTGGGTTGGCCGCACCATGGGCAGATTTGATTGCTCATGCCTCCTTTATAATCCGCTCGAATCGTCTTGTCCATTATTCACCGGGCCTTATTCACGTTGCGGGCAATGGAGCGCCCGGATATGGTTGTGTGGTGTTAGTGTTCTGGTTCCATGTGTTGATCAACCTGCTGGGGGTCATGTCGGATGCGGCTTGGTGGGTGGCGGCCATGCGCCTGACGAAAAGAAGACTGTGGCGGCTCTTGGTGAGTATCTTTCTCGCGGGGCAGATGGCTGCCCTTCTTTCGCTCATGTACGGTTTGGACTGGAGCCGCCACGCCCCGAAGGCCGTGCTCGTGGCAGTCGTTACCTGGCACTATTTGATTGTCGCTATCGGGCTGGGCGTTCTCCTCCCGCTCGGAATCGTGCGCGTTTGCGCGTGGATGGTTCGGGGCTTGGCGCGATTGACAGGAGTTTGGCGGAATCGCGCCGTTGCCGCTCCCGCAAATGCGAACTCGGTGACGCGCCGCGAATTTATCGGTGCGTGCGCCGCGCTGGCTCCGCCCTTATGCAGCTTTGGTTTGACCGGACTGGCCTTGGCACAACTGAACCAACTCCGCGTGCGGCGCTTTACGCTTTCGATTCCGGCGCTGCCCCGGGTGCTGGACGGAATCACCATCGCGCACGTAAGCGACATCCATGTGGGCGGGTTAACGTCCGGGCGGATGTTGCGGGAGATGGTCAGCGCCACCAACGCACTCCGGGCCGATCTGGTTCTATTCACAGGCGACCTCATTAACTACGAACTGGCCGATCTCTCCGAGGGAATTGCCCTGCTTAAAGCGATGGAGGGGCGTTACGGCCTTTGGATGATCGAGGGCAATCACGATTTGTTCGACAGTGGCTGGGAATTCGAGCGGCGCGTCAAAGCCGCGGGCCTGCCTTTGCTGTTGGATGAGTCGGCCGTGGCCAATGTTCGCGGCTATCCGGTTCAATTCTTTGGCTTGGGTTGGACGGGCGCCGCCGTCGGCCACGATCAGCAACGAGACCGGGTGACTGCCTTGCAAATGCACAAAATGATGAAGCAACGCCAACCGGATGCCTTCCCCATTGTTCTGGCGCATCATCCCCACGCTTTCGATGCCGCCGTTAAGGCCGGCCTGCCATTGACTCTGTCTGGCCATACGCACGGTGGTTTTTGGATGTGGAACAGTCAGCAAGGTGCTGGTCCCGCTGTCTTTCGTTACTGGTCGGGACTTTACACGCGAGGACGCAGTCAACTGATCGTGTCCAATGGAATTGGCAACTGGGTTTCGATGCCTCCCATCCGGATCAATGCGCCGGCGGAAATCGTCCACGTCACTCTGCGCTGCGCGGGAACCCACGCTGACAATCGGGTGTGATGGACCACTTTGCGTCATTATCGTTAAAATTGCAATGCAACCTGACTTGTGAGGACGTTACGCAGTATCTTTAACGATAAAGTAAATCAATATTGTGTAATTTTGCCAAATACAGGCCGATTTTTGTATTACTTTAACGATCAATCATGGATGGACTTGTTTATATCAGAATGCTGTTTTTGGCCATAAAATGGCATGATTCGCACGAAAAATGCCCTAAGTGTGTTACGTTAACGTTAACGTGTCAATTTGCGAATAAAATCGACTTTTACTTGTTTAATGAGTGCTTCATCGCTTTTATGTTGCGGAAATTGAAACAACACTTAAGATGGGTACGCAATTAGTTGAGGCTAATCTAATGTGGTGTTACAATGAAACCTTTACAGGAACCCCTCTCCCGGCCTGCGGCCACCCTCTCCCCGCAAAGCGGGGAGAGGGCAGGGAGAGGGGTTCGTTGTAAAGTCATTTCTGTAACAGTAAACTAACATGTTCGTTTACCCAAAACATTATGATGTCATCGTCATCGGCGCGGGACACGCCGGAGTCGAGGCTGCTTTGGCGGCGGCAAGGATGGGATGCGAAACCCTTCTGCTGACCATCAATGCCGACACCATCGGCCAGATGTCGTGCAATCCTGCCATCGGCGGATTGGCCAAAGGCCATCTCGCCCGCGAGATCGACGCGCTGGGTGGAGAAATGGGCAAGGCGGCCGATATGACCGGGCTGCAATTTCGGATGCTCAACATCAAGAGAGGTCCGTCCGTTTGGGCGCCTCGCGCCCAGTGCGACAAGAAGGCGTATCAATTCCGGTTGAAATGGATTTGCGAACGGGAACCGAAATTGGATCTCAAACAAGGCCAGGTAGCCAAACTTCTATGCAAAGACGCCACAGCCTATGGAGTGGAAACGACCCTGGAGGTCCAATACCTCGGCGCCACGATTGTCGTCACCACCGGAACATTCTTGCGGGGTCTGATGCATATTGGAACCAACCAGCAAGCCGGCGGCCGGGCAGGGGAAGCCGCCACGATGGGACTCTCCGGTTCCTTGAAAGAATTAGGCATTGAATTGGGCCGGCTCAAGACCGGAACCCCTCCACGGCTTCTGCGACGAAGCATTGATTTTTCAAAGACCGAAATCCAACCCGGCGACGAGCCGCCCCCCTATTTCACCTACTGGAAAGACGATTTGTTCCACGTGGAACATCCCGGGCCTGAATCAACCGGCCGGACGCCGGTTCCACCAGGCAAATACCCCCCCGGGTCCATCCTCGCCCAGATCAACGGCCAGTTGTCTTGTTACGTCACTTACACCACGGATGCCACTGCCCAAATCATCCGCGCCAACTTGCACAAATCCCCGATGTATTCAGGGGCCATTGAAGGTGTCGGGCCGAGATACTGTCCATCCATAGAAGATAAAATCGTCAAGTTCCCGGAAAAGGAACGACAGCAGATTTTTCTCGAGCCGGAGGGAATTGCCACCGACGAAATCTATGTAAACGGTTTCTCGACCTGCCTGCCTTTCGAGGTCCAGGTCGCCTTGGTTCGAACCATTATTGGCTGCGAAAAGGCGGACATCATGCGCCCCGCCTACGCTGTCGAATATGACTTCGCATTCCCGACTCAGCTTCATCCCTCATTGGAGACGAAGGTCTGCCGCAATCTTTTTCTGGCGGGACAAATCAATGGCACCTCCGGTTACGAAGAAGCCGGCGCTCAAGGTCTCATGGCCGGGATCAACGCGGTCCGCCGGGTCCAGAACCTCCCTCCGGTCATTCTTCGCCGGAACGAGGCCTATATCGGCGTGCTCATTGATGATTTGGTCACCAAAGGCACGATTGAACCCTACCGAATGTTCACCTCCCGCGCCGAGTATCGTTTGCTGCTCCGCCAGGACAACGCCGATCTGCGCTTGAGCGGGGCGGGCCACGAAATCGGTTTGCTCCCCGACCGCAACTACCGGCAATTCGAGGCCAAGAAAGCAGCAATTGAGAATGAGCTGGAAAGATTGGAAAAAACCCGCAAAGGAAGCAACACTCTCGCCCAACTCCTGCGCCGCCCTGAAACCGCTTACGCCGATCTTCCCAAGCAAAACGGCAGCCTGTCCGCCGAAGTGATTCAACAAGTCGAAATTGCCTTGAAGTATGAGGGATACATAGCCCGTCAGGAAATTGAAGTTGCGAAGATGAAAACGCTTGAAGACAAGATGATCCCATCCTGGATGGACTACAGCAAAGTGCCCAGCCTGCGAACCGAAGCCCGCCAAAAGCTGGCCAAGATACAACCGGCCACATTAGGCCAGGCCGCCCGCATCTCCGGCGTTTCCCCATCCGACATTGGAATCCTCATGATCTGGATGAAGCAAGGCGCTGACCCGGCACCGATGACGAACTCCCAGTAACGCCTGCGAGCGGAAGGAACGGGAGGGAACAGCCCAACAGAATTTTTTTCCACTTCAGTTTTTTCTTGATTCCCCCATTTGGATGATCTAGTTTTCTTTGCGAAAAATGGGCGGGGTCAGATTAGGAGCCTCGTGCATGGTTCTGATGGGTAACGGTTGCTACCGCGTGCGGCGAGCATAAGGATTGCCGGCTTAGTGCCCGTTCGTTGTCACCAAAATGATCCGCCAGGATCGCCAGCGCCATTTGCGCGGGGCCTCTGCCGGAATATCGTAAGCGTCATGCGAGGGACCTCTTGACAAGTATTCCAGCAGAGTTGCCGTAAGTGTCAGAAGTTTCTGCTCTGGCGTTTACGCTGCCTTGGCAGAAGCGCGATGAGATTTGGCCCAGGCTTCCGGCGTCACGCCCGGTATTTGGCTGGTGGTCATGTGAGGCAGGCGGGTCAGCACTTCTCTCAGATAGGTGTAGGGATCGATGTTCCGTAAGCGTCATGCGAGGGACCTCTTGACAAGTATTCCAGCAGAGTTGCCGTAAGTGTCAGAAGTTTCTGCTCTGGCGTTTACGCTGCCTAAAAGAAAAGGGGTCAGAGATGACTAATGTAATATTTTTATTTATTTCTATTTGGCGGCTGGTGCCGACAACATGGCGTTGCGCGCTGTTCGCCATAAAGGTAAAGTTAACATGGGGTCGGTCCTTGCATGTCAACATTTTGATGAGCCGTCCAAGTGTCCAAGTGTCAATTCTCATTTTTTAAACTCGCCCGTCTTCTATTGGCTCTGTAAAGGCGTCAAGTCCTCATATTTCAACATATTGATGAATTGGACTCATGGCGGCCTGCGGTTCCTTTATCAAATAACCTTGAGTCCACGTTGCATACACGAACCCATGCTGACTATTTCGCAGATTACCCCGGCAATCGCCAAAGCGCGCTGATAGGCATTGCAACGAGGTTGTCGCCAAAGGGCAACATTTCGGAGCCAGAATAAAGTACGATGCCGCGAACCCAGCGCCGCCCGGCATCGTCAGCCAATGCCTTTAAGCCTTTGAAGTCATCCATCGTGACGGTTGTCCCGGCTTTGACCTCGATTCCAACCAATCGTCCACCGGTTTTAAGGACCAAATCAACTTCCTGCTGGCCGTGTGTCCGCCAATGGAAAAGCTGGGGATGTTCTTTGCTCCAGGCTGACTGCTTGCGCAATTCCATGCCGACAAAGTTTTCAAGGAGCGCCCCACACAGGGCCGGTTCCTGACTGAGGCGTTCATCCGTCAAGTGCAGCAAATGCGCTGCCAGTCCGGTGTCGGACAAAAAAGCCTTGGGCATCTTGACGTATCGCTTCCCCACATTGATTGACCAGGCGGGAAGCTCCAGGAAAAGAAACAGTGTCTCCAAAAGAGTCAGGTAACGCTTCAAAGTCGTTTGGACAATCCCGGAGCCGCGTGAAATTTCTGCCGCGTTCAAAAGAGTGCCGGTTCGTGCGGCCAAGATTGAAAGCAATCGCGGCATGACAGTCAGGTCTTCAATGCGCGACAGGTCGCGGACATCGCGCTGCAAAATGGTGGTCAGGTAAGAGCCATACCAGGCATTTCGCCGCCCGGCATCGGCACGGGTCAGGACTTCGGGGAAACCGCCGCTGATCGCCCGCCGGCGGATTTCTTTTCGCTCGTCCCATTTTTCGAGCGGCTTCAGGCCGGGCAATTTGGCGCTGAAAACAGCGTCTATGAAACCCTCGCGCGCGCCTTCGATTTCACCCTGGGAAAACGGCCAAAGCGTGATGACTTCCATTCGACCGGCAAGAGAATCGGCAACCCGTGGCAGAAAAAGCACATTGGCCGAACCACTGAGCAAATACCGCCCCGGGACACGGTTGCGGTCCACTGACGCCTTGATCGCCAAAAACAGTTCGGGCACACGCTGGATTTCATCCAACGTCAGCGGTTCGGGATAGGCATTCAGGAAGCCAGCGGGGTCGGCCTTGGCCGCCGCCAGATTGTTGGCGTCATCGAAGGTGATGAAACGCCGTTTGCCCTTCTGAAACGCGGGTGACTGGATGAGCGTGCTTTTCCCCGTCTGTCGGGCCCCGACAAGGAGAACAACGGGGCTGTCGGCCAGCCCCGCGAGCATCAAAGGTTCAACGTTTCTTTGTATCATGGTGGAAAGATGGCACAACCAACGGTTGAAAATCAACCATCTTATGGACGAATTTCACACGGACGATTTTACATCCTAAAGCTGTCAAGGGTTTTTCATCCAAATGTTAGTTCTCATTTTTTAAACTCGCCCGTCTTCTATTGGCTCCGTAAAGGCGTCAAGTCCTCATATTTCAACATATTGATGAATTGGACTCATGGCGGCCTGCGGTTGAGAAAGGGTCCCGTTCCCGGCGGTCGCCGCGCTTCATCAGTTGATTTTTTTGGACACTAGTGGGTGTTACGGGTTTTTTGGACCTATGTATCAATCCTCCCTTTCCTGCTTTCGTGGTTCGTGTAGTCCGGGTATTTCGTGGTGGATTCCGTTTTCCATGATCTGTCAGTTTTTGTGCTCTTTGTGCTCTCTGTGGTTAAGTATCCCCGAAAAGCCGCAACATGTTGCCGCCTGTTGCCGCTGTGTTGCCAGCCGAACAGCTCAATGAAACCCTTGTAAAATATGGCTTGTTGCCGTGTTGCCGATTTTCCCGACCTCTATCTGCAATCTTGCCTTTCTTGCCATTCTTCGCGGCAAACCTGACCATTGTCCATTGTCTATTTGAAAGAGCGACACTGGCCCACAATGCGCCACATTGTCGCTAATGGGCGTGATTTAGCGCCAATATGGCACTTTAAACCTTCTCTCAAGCATCGTTACAAACATTGTAAACAACTACATATAGGCTATTTACAACTTTACGCCATAATATGGCACTGCCATTGCTTGTAGAAGCTGAATTTTTATGGCTAAAGTTATTGGAATCGATCTAGGCACCACCAACTCTTGCATGGCTGTCATGGAAGGCGGCGAGCCGGTGGTTTTGGAAAACTCTGAAGGTAAACGCACCACGCCTTCCATTGTGGCCTTCACTAAAACCGGCGAACGTTTGGTCGGCGATGCCGCCAAGCGCCAGGCTGTCACCAACTCCCGGAACACCGTTTACTCCATCAAACGTTTCATGGGCCGCAAATTCAATGAGGTCCAGGA
>Ga0326728_10018440_pt1 | contig 13757 bp, 7 predicted proteins | sample MB3enrmetagenome_FD_207602 | JGI IMG/M metagenome (GOLD analysis project Ga0326728, IMG submission 207602) | Lab enriched peat soil microbial communities from McLean, Ithaca, NY, United States - MB31MN | ecosystem: Environmental > Terrestrial > Soil > Wetlands > Peat | place: USA: New York... | reverse complement strand
TGCTGCTTATCATTCTTGGCACTGCCACGCTGACCACCGCCGTGGCCTTTGCCGCCGAGCCCGCACCCACAGGGACGCAGTGCACTGGCACCGTGGCGGATGCGAGCGGCGCGATGATTCCCGGCGCAACGGTGCGCATTCACAATCCCGTAAGCGGCCTGGATCATACGGTGAAAACCGATGCGACTGGGCACTTTGAGCTGGCCAATTTGCCCAACAACCGCTACCACCTGACGGTGACGGCCGCGGGCTTCAGCTCGGCAACGCAAGAGGTGGAGATCCGCTCGGCCGTGGGAGTGCAACTCAACATCATCCTTCAGGTGGCAACCAGCGACCAGACGGTGACGGTTGATGCCAGCGCCGACCTGGTGGAGAACGTTCCCACGGGCCACACCGACGTGGACCGCCAGCTGTTTGAAAAGCTGCCGCTGGAGAGCCAGTCGTCGAGCGTTAGTTCGCTGGTGACGTTGGCGACGCCGGGCGTAGCGGCGGACAGCAACGGGCTCTTCCACGGCATGGGCGACCACGCCAGCAACAGCTTCAGCGTGGACGGACAGCCGATAACGGACCAGCAGAGCAAGATCTTCAGCAACCAGATTCCGGTAGACTCGCTGGAGTCGCTTGAGGTGATTCCGGGTGCGCCTCCGGCGGAGTACGGCGGCAAGACCAGCCTGGTGATTGTGGCCACAACGCGCAGCGGACAGGGCGTGACCAGTCCGCGCGGCAGCGTGAATGCCAGCTATGGCTCGTTCGGCTCTGCCAGCTTGGGATTTGATGTGGCCTACGGCGGCAAGCGCTGGGGAAACTTTACGGCCGCAAGCGGAATGAACAGCGGTCGCTTCCTGGACGCGCCGGAGTTCCAGGTAATGCACGATAAGGGCAACGAGCAGAACCTCTTTGACCGCGTGGACTACCAGCTTACAAACAAGGACAACCTGCGGCTGAACACGGGGCTCTCGCGCTCCTGGTTCCAGACGCCGAACTCCTATGACGCGGAGCTGGCGACGCCGTGGAATGGAGTGGTGGTCAACAACGGCGGACGCGATCCCAACGGAAAAGTGGTCGGCCCGACGGATCAGCGCTCGAAGATTGTGACCTTCAATATCGCTCCGGTGTGGACGCGGCTGCTGAACAACACGACGGTGATGACCGTGGGTGCGTTCGTGCGGCATGATGGATATAACTACTACCCCAGCGGCAATCCCTTTGCCGACCTTGGCCCCAGCAACCTGCAGCAGGAGACGATTGCACAGCAGCGCACACTGACCAACACGGGGCTGCGGGCGGATCTGACCCACGCCAGGGGCATCCACAACATCAAGATGGGCGTCACCTATCAGCAGACGTTTTTGACCGAGAACTTCCAACTGGGCATCCTGGACCCGACGCTCGTGCCCGGTTTGACCGATGCGTATGGCAATCCCTGTTTTGTGGGCGGAGTGGCCGTGGCCGCGCCCTGCACCACGTTGCTGCCCTATGACCTGACGCGCGCGGGCGGACTCTATCACTTCCACGGACACACGGATATTAAAGAAACTGCGTTGTACGTGCAGGATGCCATCACCAAGGGCAACTGGGCCTTCAACCTGGGCATTCGCGGAGACTTGTACAACGGGCTGGTGGTGGCCAGCCAGGCGGAGCCTCGGCTGGGCGTGAGCTACAACATCAAGCCGAGCGGCACGGTGCTTCGCCTCTCCTACGCGCGCAGTTTGGAGTCGCCTTTTAACGAGAACCTGGTGCTGGCCAGCGAAGGCTGCAACTACGCGGTGATCGCGGCGCTGATTCCATGCGTGCCGAAGCCGAATACGCCGGGTTACCGCAATGAGTTCCACGCCGGTTTGCAACAGGCCTTCGGGCGCTGGGCGGTGTTCAGCGGAGACTATGTGTGGAAGTACACGCACACAGCCTACGACTTCAGCGTACTGGGCGCGACGCCGATCACCTTCCCCATCGGCTGGCACAATTCGAAGATTCCGGGCTATGCGGCGCGGTTGAGCATTCCGGAACGTCATGGCTTCAGCGCGCTGGTGGTCTTCAGCAGCGTGGCGGCGCGCTTCTTCCCGCCGCAGACAAGCGGACTGGGAACCACGGTGGTGCAGAATGGACAGCCCTTCCGCATCGATCACGACGAAAAGTTCAACCAGACGACGCACCTGCAATATCAGCCGTGGAAAAAGGGTCCATGGATGGGCTTTAACTGGCGCTACGACAGCGGACTGGTGGCCGGTTCGGTGCCTTACGCCGTGGACAGCACGACTCCGGTGGATTTGACCGGGCTGAGCGCGGATCAGCAGATGCAGGCTGGGCTTTATTGCGGCACGCAGAGGCCGACGCTGAATGCTCCGCTGACCAGCTGCGCGCCATCGGAGTACGGCTCGACGCGCGTGCGAATTCCGGCTCCTGGTACGGAGAACGATGACAAGAACCCGCCACGCATTGCGCCACGCAATTTGTTCGACCTCTCGCTCGGCGACGACAACATCTTCCAGTCGCAGACGTCGAAGCGCTGGTCGGCCACGCTGACGGCGGTGAACATCACCAACCGGGTGGCGCTGTACAACTTCCTCTCCACCTTCAGCGGCACGCATTTTGTAACGCCGCGGGCGATGATCGTGCAGATGGCGTATCACTTCTAGCTGTGTTTAGGCGCGTTGCCTGTCCCGCGGGCAACGTGGTAGTTTTTAGTGTTCCAGCGGCCTCTTCGGAGGCCGCATGACTTCCCTTCCCCGAGGTTTCCGCCGTGTCCAACACCGCCAGCACTGCCATCGTTCGCAAGACCGCGCTTAACGCCGCGCACCGCCGCCTGGGGGCACGCATGGTGGACTTCAACGGCTGGGACATGCCGGTGGAGTATCCCGCCAACGTGCAGCGCAAGAATGGCGGCCTGATTGCCGAGCACCTGATTGTGCGCTCGAGCGTGGGTCTGTTCGACGTAAGCCATATGGGCGACATTCGCCTGCATGGTCCGCAGGCGCTGGGGGCCGTGCAGCATATGACCTTCAACGACGCGAGCAAGCTGGCCATCGGGCAGGCACAGTACTCGGCGCTGCTATATGACAACGGCACCTTTGTGGATGACGTGATTGTGCACCAGCTTGGCGAGAACGATTACCTGCTGGTGATCAACGCAGGCACGCGCGAAAAGGACTACCAGTGGGTGCGCGAGGCGGCCAAGGGCTTTGACTGCGTGGTGGAAGACCTGAGCGACAATTACACGCAGATCGCCATCCAGGGACCAAATGGGTGGCGCACCCTGCAAAAGCTGACCGATGCCGACCTGACAGCGGTGAAGTTCTACTGGTTTACCCACGGCACGGTATGCGGGCTGCCCGACACTTTGATTGCACGCACGGGCTACACGGCCGAGGATGGCTTTGAGATATACATCCCCAGCGACGTGGCCACCAGCGAGCGGGTGTGGAATGCACTGCTTGCGGCGGGAGAAGAGTTCGGCGTGCTGCCCTGCGGACTGGGCGCGCGCAACACTCTGCGGCTGGAGGGCGCGCTTTCGCTCTACGGGCATGAAATATCGGACAAGATTACGCCCTGGGAGGCGCGGCTGGACCGCTTTGTGAAGATGGACAAGGAAGAGTTCACCGGGAAAGATGCGCTGGAGAAGCAGAAAGGCAAAGGCCTGGAACGCATCCTGGTGGGACTGGAGGCGACGGGCCGCGGCATTCCGCGCGACGGCTACCCGGTGCTCGACCCGCAGGGCGCGCACGTTGGCGTGGTCACTAGTGGCTCGCCGGCACCGTTCCTGAAAAAGAACATCGCGCTGGCCTACGTTCCGCCGCTGCTGAGCGCAGAAGGCACGGAACTGGCGGTGGAGGTGCGCGGTCAGGCAGTAACATGCAAGGTGGTGGCGATTCCGTTTTACAAGCGTCCACGCCCCGCCAAGGCGGCGCAGTAGATTACAATTCTTCTGTCGCCCCGCGCGAACGGGGAGCGGCATTTGCATAGCGCCGGAGCGATCCGGACACATGTATTTTTGGGAGATCATCATGGCCTACCCGCCGGAATATAAGTACACCAGGGAACACGAATGGCTCGCCGTGGAAGGCACGACGGGCACCATCGGTATTACCGACTACGCGCAGAACTCGCTGGGTGACATTGTGTTTGTGGAACTGCCCAAGGTGGGCGCCGTGCTCGAGGCCGGCAAGACCTTCGGCACCGTGGAGTCTGTAAAGGCCGTAAGCGACCTTTATGCGCCGGTGACGGGCACGGTGACGGCCATCAACGAAACACTGGCCACATCTCCGGAGAAGGTGAACAGCGAGCCGCACACGGCGTGGATGGTGAAGGTGACGCTGGCGAATCCGGCTGAGGTTGAGGCTCTGCTCACGGCCGCAGACTACGAGAAGTTCGTCGCCGAAGAGCAGTAAGGCTGCTTTGACTGTCCGGGCTCCGGCCAGCTTTGGCCGACCCGGATGTACAGAGCCGGCGCCAGTGGATTTGTCCTGCCCGTCGGCCCATGGGGGCCAAGCGGCCCACACATCCGGTAATACGCACACAGGAACACGCACCCAGGAAGAAGATCATGCGCTATCTCCCGAAATCTCCCGCTGAGCGCGAACTGATGCTCGGCGAGATCGGCGTGGCGAAGGTGGACGAGCTCTTCGCTCCCATCCCCGCCGAGTTCCGCCTAACACGCGATCTGGCAATTCCGCCGCAGATGGCCGAGAGCGAAATCGTGGATTGGTTCCGCGAGCGCGCGGCTGAGAACGCCAACGGCGCAAGCATCCTGCTGGGCGCCGGAGCCTACAACCACTATCGCCCGCTGGTGATTGATTCGCTGATCTCTCGCGGCGAGTGGTTTACGGCCTACACGCCTTACCAGCCGGAGATTGCACAAGGCACGTTGCAGGCAATCTTCGAGTTCCAGACGATGATCTGCGAGCTGACCGGCATGGAAGTGGCCAACGCCAGCATGTACGACGGCTCCACGGGTGCCGCTGAGGCGGTGATGATGGCCATGCGCTTGACTGGGCGCGGCGAAGCCATTCTGGCGCGCAGCGTGCATCCGGAGTATCGCGAGGTGATTGCCACCTATGCGCGGTACCAGGGGCTGCCGCTGAGCGAGGTGGGCTTCACCGAGAATGGCCGCGTGGATCTGGCCGCACTCGACAAGGCGATCACGCCGCAGACGGCTTGCGTGCTGATTCAGTCGCCGAACTTCTTTGGAACGATTGAGGACGTGGCGGCCATTGCCGAGGTTGTGCATGCGAAGGGCGCGCTGCTGGTGGTATCCATCGCGGAGGCGCTCTCGCTGGGCATTGTGAAGCCGCCGGTGGAGGCCGACATTGTGTCTCTTGAGGCGCAGAGCTTTGGCGTGCCGCTTAGCTATGGCGGCCCGTACGCAGGAGTCATCGCCACGCGGGAGAAGTTCATCCGGCAGATTCCGGGCCGGCTCTGCGGTCAGACGGTAGACCGCAACGGCAAGCGCGGCTTCGTGCTCACGCTCTCCACACGCGAGCAGCACATCCGCCGCGAGAAAGCGACATCGAACATCTGCACCAACCAGGCGCTGGTGGCACTGATGGTGAACATCTACATGGACGTGTACGGCAAAAACGGGCTGCGCGAACTGGCCGAGCAGAATCTGGCGAAGGCCGCATACGCGCGCAAGGCTATGGGAGCGAAGTCCAAGGTGCTGTTTGAGGGCGCACCGCGCTTCAACGAGTTTGTGGTGCAGTCCAAGGGCGACGCCGAGGCGATCCGCACAAGGCTGCTGGAGAAGCACAACATCATCGGCGGGCTGCCGTTGAAAAAGTATTACCCGGAGCTGGGCGAGGCCAGTTTGTGGTGCGCCACCGAGCTGACATCAAAGGCTGCGATGGACTCCGCGGCTGAGGAGGTGGGACGGTGAGCGATAAAAATATTAAAAAGGTCTCGACACACATCTCGCAGAACGAAGGGCTGATCTTTGAGCACTCGTCGCCGGGCAAGAAGGCATATCGCCTGCGTCAGCTGGACGTGCCCGCCGTGGATGCCGTAAACGAACTGGGCTCGACCATGCGCACCGAGGCGGCGGCGTTGCCCGAAGTCAGCGAGATTGAGATCATCCGCCACTTCACTCGGCTCTCGACATGGAACTACGCGGTGGATCACGGAATGTATCCGCTGGGCAGCTGCACGATGAAGTACAACCCGAGGGTGAATGAAGTCGTTGCGCGGCTGGATGGCATTGCCGGAGCGCATCCCTACCAGCCGGAAGCCGCTGCGCAGGGCGTGCTGCGGGTGATGAAGACGCTGGCCGATCAGCTCATAGAAATCTGCGGCATGGACGCCATCACGCTGCAACCGGCGGCCGGAGCGCATGGCGAGCTGACGGGCATCCTGCTGATGCGAGCGTATCTGGAATCAAAGGGAAACCCGCGCAAGAAGATTCTGATTCCGGACTCGGCGCACGGGACAAATCCCGCGACGGCGGCGATGGTGGGCTACGAAGTAGAGAATCTGCCCAGCAATCCCCAGGGCATGGTGGACATGGCGGCCCTGGAAGCTCAGATGAATGAGGACGTTGCCGGACTGATGCTGACGAATCCGAATACACTCGGCATTTTTGACGCGCAGATTGGCAAGATCGCCGAGATATTGCACGCCAAGGGCGGACTGCTTTACATGGACGGCGCCAACATGAATGCGCTGGTGGCCAAGGCACGTCCGGGCGACTTTGGCGTGGACGTGATGCACCTGAACCTGCACAAGACGTTCAGCACTCCGCACGGCGGCGGCGGACCGGGCTCAGGTCCAGTGGCCTGCAAAAAGCATCTTGAACCATTCCTGCCCAAGCCGATTGTGGTGGAAGGCCGCGACGGCAAGCTGCGGCTGGATTACGATCGTCCGCAGTCTGTGGGACGGGTGCGCGCCTTCTTCGGCAACTTTGGAATGCACGTGCGGGCACTGGCCTACATCATGGCGAACGGTCCGGACGGGCTGCGGCAGACGACCGAAGATGCGGTGATGAACGCCAACTACGTGCGCAGCAAACTGGCCGGCATCTACGACCTGCCGTACCAGACGCCGTCGATGCACGAGGTCGTCTTCAGCGACAAGCTGCAGGCGAAGAATGGCATCAAGACCGGCGACATCGCCAAGCGGCTGATCGACTACGGCTTCCATCCCTACACGGTCAGCTTCCCGATGGTAGTGCACGGCGCGCTGATGATTGAGCCGACGGAGAGCGAGCCGCTGGAGGAGCTGGACCTGTTCATCGATGCCATGAAGTGCATTGCTGAGGAAGTCGCCACGGATCCCGAGCTGGTGAAGGGCGCACCACACTCGACGCGGCTCTCGCGGCTGGATGAGACGGCCGCGGCACGAAAGCCGATCCTGCGCTGGAAGCCGGAGACGAAGTAGGCAGAGAGCAACAATTGATCCATCTCACGCGCCCCGGGAAACCATTGCCGCACGGCAAGCTGGCGTCCCGGGGCGTTGAAGTTGTACCCTGAAGCCATGCGAACTTTGCGCTCCCTGATGCTGCTGTTGCTGTGCACCACGCTGGTTGCGCCTATGCAGGCACAGGCGGCGCTAAAAGCACTGGCCAGCAATATTGCGGCTCCGGCGGCCACTCGGCCGGTTGACCTGCTGGGGCGCGCGACTCCGCGGGGCGCCGTGACAGGCTTTATGCAGGCGGCGCAGAAGGGTGATACCGACCGCGCAGCCGAGTATCTGCAACTGCCAAGGCAGGAAGGCGAGGTGGATTCCACTCGCCTGGTGCAGGACCTGAAGGTACTGCTGGACCACGCCTTTTCCGGCCGGCTGGCTGCCATCACCGACAGCCCGGAACTGATTTACGATCCGCAGCTGGAGCCGAACCACGAGCGCGTAGGCGACTTTGCGGTGAACGGCCATGGGCTGCCGCTGCTGGTGGTGCGCGTTTCCGACGGCAACAACGGACACATCTGGCTGATCAGCTGGAGCACCCTGGGCAAGGTCAGCGACATGGCCAACGACGTGCGCTCGCACGAGCTGGAAGGCCACCTGCCGCACTTTTTCATCCGCCACACCTTCCTCGATATCCCCATATGGGTGTGGATTGCCTTTGTGCTGCTGATGCCGGTGGCGCTGCTGGCCGGATATACGGCGGTTACGCTGCTGCGCGCCCCTGTGTGGCTGCTGGAACGCTTCAGCCAGCATGCGGCACAGAGCGAGGTTTGGAAGAACGTGCGCGGACCGGTGCTGCTGTTTGCCACCGCCGCGGCGCACGCCATTGGCATGCTGTACCTGCTGACCGTGCCACTGCTATTCCGCGAGACCTACTTCAAAGTGCTGAGCGTGGCCCTGGTATACGCCGTGGCATGGCTGCTATGGGACTTTGTGAACCTGTGGACGCGGCGCATGCGTCACCGCATGACGGCTCCCGCCGAGCGCGGCACACTATCGCTGACGCTGCTGCTGCATCGTGTGCTGAAGGTGGGCATCGCCATGGCGGCGATCTTCGGCATTCTCAGCCTGGCTGGGGTGAACCTCTCCGCCGCGCTGGCTACACTGGGCATTGGCGGAATTGCAGTGGCCCTGGCGGCACAGAAGACCATTGAAAATCTCTTTGGCGGCATCAGCATCCTGAGCGACCGGGTGATGAGGGTGGGCGACCTGTGCAAGGTGGGCGACACCATCGGCACGGTGGAGGACATCGGATTGCGCTCCACCCGTATCCGCACCTACGAGCGCGGCCTGATCAGCGTGCCCAACGGCATACTGGCCACGGTGAACGTGGAGAACCTGAGCTCGCGCGACAAGATGCGCATCTTTGGCAAGCTGAATCTGCGCTATGAGACGACACGCGCGCAGATGGAGGCCGTGCTGGCGCAACTCAACGCCATGCTGCAAAACCACACGCGGCTGGATCGCTCGTCGGCCTATGTGCGGCTTGTAAAACTGGGCGACATCGCGCTGGAGCTGGAGATGCAGGCCTACGTGTTGACGGTTGACTACAACGACTTTACCGCCGTGCGAGAACAGATCCTGCTGAAGGTGATGGAGATTGTGGCAGGTTGCGGAACGGCGATGGCCTTCCCTTCGCAGACGATATACGTTGCCAAGGATTTAATCGAGACCGCAGCCCCTGGCGGCAAGCCAGCAGAAAAATAACTCCATCTCTACCCTGCCATTGACCGTGCGCCTGCGCGGTGGCTACTCCTGAGTAAAAAAGACGTAGGAAGATTGCCAAAGCGCGCCGGGGATCTCTCCGCGGCGGCGGGCGGTGATGAGGATGTGATAGTGGCCGCCATCGGGCGCGAAGCCGGCAAGCAGGTCGCTATTCTTTTTCGTGACGTTATTCGCAACCCCATTCGCAACCCTCGCGGAGGGCTCGACCAGGGCAAGATATTCGAGGAAGGCGTAGATGTCCGGCTCTCCCACGAGACCGGGGGCGACGAAGCTGAGCTCGGTGTTCTCTTCGGAGAAGTGCCAGGCAATGGAAGCGGCCAGGGCAACGGCACGCTCGTAGTGCACTTCATCGAGGACACCTTCGGTGGGGTTATCGAAGATAATGCGCAGGCGGCGCTCATCCTCGCGGGTGAACTCGCGCACCTTTAGATCGCCGCTTTTGGCCGTGGCCTTCCAGTCCACGTGGCGGGCACTGTCGCCGGGCTCGTAGTCGCGGATGCGGTAGAGGTCGGCACCACGGCCGCGCTGATGCGTCTCCAATTCGCCGCTGATCATGGGCAGCACCTCGAGCATGGCGTCGGTGGCCTCCACCTCAGGGTAGACCAGCACCTCGCGCTCCAGGCTGATGGTGCGCGTCTTCTTGAGGAAGGAGAACGGAAAGCGCGTGGCTACGCCCACTCCGCTCTGCGCGTAAAGGCCACGGTGGGCAAAGCACAAATTCAGTTCGGCGCTTTGGCGCTCGCGGCCGGGCAGGTAGGGGAAATAGACGCTCTGCTCAAAGACGGGCGGCACCTTGCGCGGTGGAGTGACCTTGACCAGGGTGAGGTCCGGGCAGCGCAAGACGGGCTTTTTACCGCTGGCAAGTGGGGGATAAATGAACTGTGAGCGCTGCCATCGCCACTGTGTACGCTCGGCCTTTTCCACCGGCGGCACGGCGGAGATGGAGAAGGCCGGCAGCCAGCGGCGATTGCGCAGCAGCACCGCTCCGGCATAGCTCTGGCGGGCGAAGACGTGATGCGGCAGGTGCAGCTCGACTTCCAGGCCGCTGATCATCACGGCCGAGACGACTCCGCTGACCAGCACGGCACCCAGCATGGCCGCCACCACAATAAAGAGAAGATTGTTGCCGGTGTTGAGGGCCGCCACGGCAATCAGCAGGGTGAGCGCCAGGTAGACCATGCCCTCGCGGGTGATGTCGTAGTTGAGCGCGTCTCGCATGCGTCGGGCCACCACGCGGCGCGCCAGGTAAGGCACGGTGGTGACGGCGACGACGCCGGCCAGCAGCAGCGCCGAGCTGGCAAAGACGGCGGTGGCCACCTCATCTCCCGCTTCGCGCGAGGCCGTGGAGAGCAGGGCCGAGGCAAAAGCCAAGGCCAGTCCGAAGATGCCCACGAAGAAGCGCACCCAGGCACCGCGGTCGACTCCGCGAAGCAGGGCGAGCGCCTGCCGAGGCAGGCTGATGGACTGGCCGTTCATCTGCTCATTATGACATTGTGCGGGGCACAACGGCCGGCACGGCTAGGCTTTCAGAATCGAGGAACGCTGAGAGTTCGCGATTGAACTCTGCAGGAAATTCCTCGTAAGGCAGGTGTCCGCAGTCGGGCAGCAGGACCAGCCGCGAGTTGGCAAAGCAGGCTTGCAGTCGCGGCGCGGAGGATGGAGAGACGGCACGATCGCGGGCTCCCCAGAGCAACAACGTGGGCAGCTGGCGAATGGATGGCAGCGCGGCGCGGAGGGCTTCCATGTCTGGGTGCCAGCTCTTCACTACGGCCAATGCGTACTCGTAGGAAGAGGGATCGGCAAGGTTGATATCGTAGCCAATTCGGGTCTCCTGGGTGATGCGTGAATCGCGGGCGTACATGGCACCCATGGAAAGGCGGCGCATCACTCCACTGCGGTAAATCACGCTGCGCAGCATGGCCGAGCCAGCGCGCGTGCGGAAGAACCAGAGGCGTAAGCGCGCGCTTTGCATGAAAGGGTGCGCCGGGTCAATCAGCGCGAGGCGGCGGACAATTGGCTCGGGAGACTGGCGATCCATGGCCGCGGCCAGCATCACTACGGCTCCTCCGTGCGAGGTGCCGACCAGATCTACCTGCGGATGGCCCAGCGAGCGCACCAGGGCCAGCAGGCGGGCGGCTGCTGCTTGCATACTGTAGTCAGCCAAGGCGGGCGCGGGACGATCCGACTGACCGATGCCGAGCAGATCGACGGCGTAGACATCCCGGTCGTGGGAGAGGAACTCAAGATTATGCCGCCAGCTGAAGCTGTAGCCCATCAGCCCATGCACCAGCACAAGCGCCGGGCGCGCGGGCGCTACGGGCTGGCGGGCCGGGAGGTGAATGAAGCGCATGCGGTAGGCACCGCAGGGGAACCAATGCTCACTATCCTGGAGGAAACGCGGCTGCATGGAGTGGCACCTATAGCCATATGGATGAGGCGGCTAACGGCAACATTCTACACGGGCTAGCGAGAGTGGGTGGGCTCGGTTTCCTTTAATTCAGTCAGGAAGACAAACGTCAGCGGAGCAATCCGTTAATCCATATCACTATTCTCATTTTCGTATGCTGTCTCTACTGAGAAGAATATAATTAACAGACACGTATGAATCTTAAGGACTTCGGGAGTCTATGACTAAGCGGACGGTGGCAAGTGACGTGCAACAAAAGTGGTGGTTCGATGCCACACCCGCATCCCCTTCCGTGCGGGAGACGTCACAAATACCGATGACGAAAGAGACGCAAATCCGCTTTACGGCAGTGGTTTTCTTCCTGCTGACAGTGACGGCGGTAATCTTTGCGTGGTTCAACCTGGATAAGGAGCGGGAGTTCTCCACCCCAACGGATGGCGTGTGGTGGGTGGAATCCGGCGGCGCGCTGGAGGCACGGCGAGTGACTACGCTCGGGCCGGGCGAACGCGGCGGCATCAAGACCGGTGACGTGCTGGTGGCGATGGGCGGCGCCGAGGTGAAGTCCAACGCCGACGTGGCACGCCAGATGTACCGCTCCGGCATCTTCCGCACCCTGGTTTACACCCTGAAGCGCGAGGGCGTCAGCATTGACGTTCCGGTCATCCTGGACAAGGCCGACAAGAGCCTGAACCTGGGACTGCGGCTGATTGCGCTGGTGTACCTGGGCATTGGCGTGTACGTCCTGCTGCGACGCTGGACGGCGCCCAAGGCGGGACACTTTTACCTCTTCTGCCTGGTCTCGTTCGTCTTTTACTCCTTCAAATTCACCGGCAAGCTCAACGATTTTGACTGGATCATTTACTGGTGCAACGTGGTGGCCGGAATGCTGCAGCCAGCCATGTTCCTGCACTTTGCTCTGAGCTTTCCGGAACGCAAGGTATTTTTGGAGCGCCGCCGCTGGCTGTTGCCCATGGTGTACGTGCCGGGCATTTTGATGCTGGCCGTGTGGGTGCTGCTGGTGACGGCCGCCGAACCCAGCGCACTGCTGCTGTGGAATCTGGACCGCATGCAGATGGGATATCTGGCGGCGTTCTTCCTGACGTCGACCTTTGTGCTGTGGCACACCTACCTGAAGGCGCGCACGCCCATCCTGCGGCAGCAGATGAAGTGGGTGACACGCGGCACCTTTTTGGCTGTGGTTCCCTTCACCGTTTTCTACGTGATCCCCTTCCTGGCCGGGCAGGGGCAGACGCCGGCGATGAAGATCAGCGTGCTCTTCCTGGTGTTTTTGCCGCTGACCTTCGGCTACGCCATCGTCCGTTACCGGTTGATGGACGTGGATTTGATCTTCAAACGCGGCATGGCCTACACGATTGCCGCAGGCACCATTGCCGGCGTGTACTTTGTGGCCGTGGGCACGGCCGCCGAGATCTTCCACAAGAGCTTTCCCAGCGCGGGCCCGGGTGGGCTGATCGCCGCTATCGTCGTCACCAGTTTGCTCTTCGATCCCATCAAAGGCTGGACGCAGGAGCGGATCGACAAATTCTTCTATCGCAAGCGCTACGACTACCGCAAAACGCTGATCGAGTTCGGCCGCGAGCTGAACAGTGAACGCGACCTGGACAAGATGATGGACGCCATCCTGGAGCGCATTCAGCGCACCCTGCTGGTGGACCGCATGGCCATCTTTTTGGCCGACGAGGCGGGCGGCTATTCGCTGGTCAAGTCGAGCGGCATCGCGCACATCACCAACCTGGACCTGAGCTTTTTGAGCACTGACCGGCCGGAGTTCAGCGAGGGACACCTGTTTTACGACAACACCCACCAGGCGGTGCGAGAAGAGCCGCAGGCGCAGGAATCGATTCGCGCGCTGGAACTGAACTACTACATCCCCTGCACGGTGATGCAGCGCACCATCGCCATGCTGGGACTGGGCAAGACAAGCGATGGCGACTTCCTCTCCAGCGAGGACGTTGAGTTGCTGGAGACCCTGGCGGGCTACATTGCCATCGCCCTGCAGAACGCTCGTCTGTACGCGTCGCTAGAGGTGAAGGCGCAGGAGTACGAACGGTTGAAGGAATTCAACGAGAACATCGTCGAATCCATCAACGTGGGCGTATTTGTTGTGGACCTGGAGGACAAGATCGAGGCCTGGAACACGCAGATGGAGGTGATGTACGCCCTGCCGCGCTATGGAGCGCTGGGCCACTCCATCCACGAGGTACTGCCATCGGCC
>Ga0326728_10018438_pt1 | contig 13757 bp, 12 predicted proteins | sample MB3enrmetagenome_FD_207602 | JGI IMG/M metagenome (GOLD analysis project Ga0326728, IMG submission 207602) | Lab enriched peat soil microbial communities from McLean, Ithaca, NY, United States - MB31MN | ecosystem: Environmental > Terrestrial > Soil > Wetlands > Peat | place: USA: New York... | reverse complement strand
AATTCTCGGGCAGCTTGGCCAGAGGCTTCGCAACCACGGCGCCTGTCGCCGCTATAATTCCCACCCCTACAAGCGCGCCTAGAGCAACGGTTCCGAGCTGGTCGTAGCTTCCGTTCCCTAGGCCAAAGCTGATGACGATCATTATGACCTCCATGCCTTCCAAGAATACGCCTTTGAAGCTGACGACGAAGGCCAAGGAGTCTCGCTGGCCCCGGACACCTTTCTCCTTGGAGAGAGTCACAACCTCTCTATCGTAAATGTCAGCTTCATCGTGCAGAGCCTTGAAACCAGTCTCACGCAATATGGCCTTGGTGAGCCATTGCAGTCCAAAGATGAGCAAAAGCGTTCCAACCACGACCCGCAAAATATAGAGAGGGACATACAGGATCAGGGTCGTGCCGGCCACTAATACGATTCCGGACAAGCAGGCCAATGCAAGCAGCGTCCCTTCAACTGTTGAGCGCCACCCCCTGGTGATGCCTGAAGCGAGGATGATTGTCAAGGCCTCAGTTGCTTCAACAGCACTTGCCACCGCCACGGTAATTAACAGGAGAATCGTACCCTGATCGACCATACAACCACGTTCCATGCGGCAACTTGATTTAGCAATAATCGGGTATTGATTACAATCAATTGAATGGTTCCCATTCAACCTTGGCAAGTTGAATGGGATAAAGGATTTCTTCGCCTTCGAGCCCTCGGCTGGCGTGCATAGCGTGCTCGCGTGGTCACCGGAGAACCCAGATGTCAAAGATAACATCGATGGGAGGCCCAAGGTTGAAAAGGTGCAGTTTCTCCAAGACGAGCTTGACCGGTTAAACTCGGACATCATGAACTTTCACGACGAGCATCACTGGAACGATTAATTCCCGGGGCTCATAATTTGGGCATAATAGGCAGATGTCCAACTTTGTCCGAGTTTGAAAAGACGGTCTTGTAAGGCAATCTGAAAAACCTGTTTTGCTCGGGTTGTTAGCCCTAGCCCAATATTTTTAACCTGATTGCCACATGTATTCTCGATCCATCTTAGCAATAGATCGGCAGAAGTGCGCCTCATGAAAGCTGAGGAATCGGATATTCTCGTGTTTGGCACCGGCTCGATAGGGGGAACCGTGGCGGCGTGGCTGGCCACGGCGCACGATCCGGCAAAGCTCACCGTGCTAGACCGGCCAGAAAACGCCGGGGTGATTCGTGAGAATGGGTTGATCGTTCATAAAAAGGGGAAAATAGCTGCGAACCTTGGCTTGAAAACTAATGTAGTAACGGACGTTAGCGAACACCCGGCACCGGATATCGTCATCATCGCGGTGAAGAATTATGATCTCGAGGCAGCGGCCAAGGAGATTAAGGCGAAATTGCGCTCGCATCCCCTTGTCATCGCAATTCAAGACGGTGCATATAATGAACGGTTATTGCGGGGATATTTCAAGCGGGTCATCTACGGCGTTGTTTGCTTTAATGCGGAAAGAGAGGCTCCAAATTCTTTTGCATACCAGGCAAGAGGCCCGATTCTGTTCGGTATTCTGGATGATATCTTGAAACTGGACCTCGAATCGATCGTGGCCCACTTCAAGAGATGCTTCCCGTGCGGGAGCACGAAGCGGCTACTGGATGCCGCACGGTGCAAGATCGTCGTGAACCTGGCGAATTGCGCGACGGCTCTCGTGGGCCACGGCACCCGGCCGATCGCCAAACCCTTGGCACTGAAACAAGTTACTGTCAACCTGCTCTGGGAAGGCGTGCAAATCCTTCAAAAGGCTGGTGTGAAGGAGGTCCCTCTTGGCACTTTACCTTCTTGGAAAGCTATTCGAAAGGTCGCGACTCTGCCCTCCCTCCTCACCAATGGCACGTACAAGAAGAGCATCAAGAGGATGCTGATGTCGAGCATGGCGCAGGACCTCTACCTGCTCCGGTCAGGCTTCACCGAGCTTGATTCGATTAACGGCTACATGGTGGAACTTGCCGATCGAGTCGGGTTCAACGCGCGTTACAACAAGGCCATCTACCAGATCGCGAAAGAATCGTTTTCGCTGCCTGATTTCACTCCGATCGATGAAAACGATCTTCTCACCAGGGTCAAGGCCCTGATCTGATCAAGGTTCCTTTCCCCTTTCCAGCAAGAATAGCTTCGCGCCTCATATTTTATCTGTTAAATATCACGTTATTCAATAGTTATGACGACCTTTCCCCCAGCATGCCCTTCGCCGAGGTACTGGAATGCTTCGGCGGCCTCGGCCAACGGATAACGCCTTTCTATAACAGGTGTTACTTTCCCGGTTTCGATGAGGTCCTTGATGAAGGCCAAGTCCTCGCTGTTGGAGTGCGCCGTGAAGTTACAGAATTTCTTTTTTCCACTCCTCGAGAGCCAAGAACCAAGAAGTACTCCTTGAAAGATTTGAGCCCACTTTCCCCCGATCATGACGTAGACTCCCTCGGGGCCCAAAGCCGTGCGATAAGCGTATATCGAGGTGCATTGTTTTCACCTACACCGAACGCAAGTGCGGTTTTTCACCTACATCGAACGCAAGCTCGGCACGGTCCAGTCGCAGGTACGCCGGGTCGTGGCCGCTCTCCAGCTCCCCGAGGGCGTCTTGCCTCACGCCATGCACGCGTTCGAGAAACTTTTTCCGGATCTTGAAAAAATAGCAAGAAGCAAGGAGTTCATGGTTGCTCCAATGGCGCGCCGCATTGCCAGCAGTGCCCCGTGGTCATCAATAGTTCCTTGAAGCATTCTTGGCAATACACCGCACCGCATGCGTTGCAGGTGACACGGGCTCCCCGGACGGAGCCCTTGTGCACAACGCATCTCGCTGCCGCCTGTCCAGGCGCGGCAGATGCACGCTCAAGAAGGAATATGCCCGGCCTTGACACGCTCGCCGCTGGTTTGCTATCTGCCTTCCCGAGCGGCTCTTGCGTCGTGACATGCAGCACAGTGTCGGATTTCCGAAAGTCAGAGATGCTATCGCGAAGATCTTGTAAAGTTCTTCCCCCGGGGATCACCAAAGTACTGCTCGTGAATACCCCGGTTCCTTGAGCACGTTCAAATGCATGTGCTTTGCTGGTCTCGATATCGAATGCATCTTGTTCATCAGATCCTTCCTGCTCTGGCACGCCAGAGTTTGCGAGCGTTTTTGCCCCGTTTCCCTTGACGTGGCGATACGCCACGAAGCTCGCGATGCCGATCGATGCAAGAATGGCGATGATGATAATCGACGCAACCAGCGGGTTTTCAAGCCCCGTCGACGCACCCGCCGGCGTGGCACTGATTTCCGCAGAGATCAGGACCGTGCCATTACCATCCACCGCCGAGAGGGTGAAGTAAAGGGTCCGTCCGTTTGCCAGCCCCGTGAAGGTGTATGTTGTCTCGTTCACAACAACCGTCACGAGCGTTTCAGTGTCTGGCGATGTTCCCATGTATATCCGGTATCCTGCGATTGGCGAACCGCCGGTATCCTGGGGTTCCTGCCACGCGAGCGTGATTTGGGCGTTGCCTTGGATTGCACTCAGGTGCAACGCGGCTCCAAGGTACAGGTTTTGGGAAATGAGGAAGGGGCTGCTGAACGCATAGAATGAGTCCCTGCTCGCATCGTTAATGTGAATCTCGTAGGTGCCCGCGGGAAGGCCACTCGTCGGCACGGTCCAGTAATAATCCCCGGTGTCGCTGGCATTAACCGCAATCGACGTGATATAGTCGTGGAACGTGTCGGTCAAGTCGATGACAAGGTAACCGCACGAGTTACTCGATACCCACTGTATGTGGTACGAGTTGCCCATCATCCAGATGCTGGAGCTGGTCGGGTTCGTCACCGTGATGATAGTAGGCGGGGCGGCAAAGATGTAAAACAGGCTGCTCGACGCGTTGATGTTCGAACAGGGGATATCTTGGATAAATATCCTGTAGTATCCCGACGAGAGCCCGCTCGCCGGAACTTCCCAGTAGCATTCCCCATTGCAGTACGCGTCTGCTATCGTTGAGATATAGTTGCCGAATTCATCTTCCAAGGAGATATTTACGTCACCGGTCGTGCCAAACGATGTCCACGTGATGATGTAGGTCCCACCCGTCGTCCAGTTACACGAGGGAGTTGGGTCTGTAACCGTGATATTGCCTGGGGCAGCCGTGATGTAGAAAGTGCCGCTGAAGCCGCAGACGCTGGGATTTTTGCTATCCTCCACCAAGAACTTGTAGTAGCCAGACAGGATGCCAGCATCCGGGACGATATAAGCGTACCCTCCCTGATCGGTCACCCATGAAACAAAATCTGAAACGAAGGAGCCCGTGGCTGTATACAGGAAGATGCTGATGTACCCGCTGGTGCCGTTCGAAATCCAATAGACATCAAGTTCTTGTCCCCAGGTATAGGAACTCCCATTCACCGGGCTGGTCACCGTTATGCTCGCGGCGGACGCGGGGCTCGGGCTCCCCGGGCTCGGGATCACGGCATCCCTTGCTTGCATCACGTGCAAGAACGGTGCACCGGCCGCCATACCGGCAAAGACCATGGCCATTATCATGACTGAGCCTGTCAGGTGAGAGTGGTTCGTTGCGCGGTACCTCCTGTCCTAGCTACTTGACACTTCTTTGTATATATATCCTTCATCGTGTGTTCGTGATCCATTTCAGGCGTTATTATTTGAAAATAACGAGCGGTCTGCTCGGACCGCCGCCAAGTTTAAATTCGCCATGAGTTTTATCACTTCCAAGCCAACATCGCGATTTTCACCTTTATATCAAGAGTCAAGATCTTGCCGATTAAGATGCTCGACATCCAGCAAGAACACGTGGATAATGGGCTCATCACGCTCAAGGCCACGAGCCGGCGCACGGCCTGCGGCAAGCCTTCACGGTGCGCCCGCCGGTCTCGGCCATCACGAATGCCCCGAAGTATCCCGTGTGCCACATCATCCTGCACGGCAACCCGATCCACGCCTACGTCATTCACACTGACGCCAATAGGGTGTCTTCATTTTTCAAGGGGCTTTTTATATATACACAGCCCTCCTTGGTGATGACCACCTTTCCAAGCTTTTGGAGGAATGAAATACAAGAATTAACATATGTATCGAGCAGTTCTATCACGATAACGGGATCCCGTGGATGGATCCAGATGTATATTATTCTTGCTTGCTGCTGAATCGACCGTTTTAATTCCAAGAAATCTGAATCGCACGTGATTCAGAAAGTTCACCCGGTTGACAGCTCCGGCAGGCCAAGTTTCTGCCAGTCCACATCCTGGAGATATTTTTGCGCATCCTTGCCGACCTTGATAACCTTGACAAGTGCATCCTTCGTCAAGGATGGGTACTGGTCCAAGATATATTCGATTGAATACCGTTATTATAAGCAGCGACAAAATTGGACATCGAGGCCAAGTTTGTCCCGGCTAAGGCTTGTCTAGACCTGACAAGCAAGCGGGCGATAACGGGCGCCCTCCCCTTTGGCACGTGGCCTCGGGGATATCGGAGCGATTCGCACGTTGCGCGCGGCGTTCAGGTCGCTATCCATGACCTTCTTGCAGCCATCATTCGTGCACGAAAACGTCTTGCCAGCCCGAATCCCGGTGGTGTTGCACGCGCTGCAGCGCTTCGAGGTGCCACGGGCATCGACGAGTTCCACGGCGATACCCGCGAGGCGGGCTAGCAGCGTGGCTCGGGCCTGGACCTGCGAGAAGAACCAGTGCACCTGCCACGACGACAGCCACGCACCCGACACGCGCTTGGCCGAGTGGCGCGACCACGACAGGTCCTCGAACCGCAACACCTGCACCCCGTGGTGCCTGCAGGCTGCCACGAGGCGCGTTGCCACCTGCCGGGCCATCTCCTCGTGGACGTGCCGCATCTTCCGCCAGCACCGTTGCCACTCCCGCCGCGTCACGAAGCACTGCCAGACATGCCGGTAGAACCCGCGATATCGACGACGTAACCTGTCCTTCTTCTGCTGCAGCGCCCGTGCTTGCAATGCAAGAGTAACGAGCTCCCTTTTCAGGTTGGGGGCAGGCGCGAGTGGCAGGCCTGCCAGCCACGCGTCCTTCGGCCCGCCGAGTTGCGCCTGATCGATGCATACCCTTGCGATTTCCTGACGAGCTCCATCCACGGGCTCCCACGAGCCATCTCCAGAAACAGAACGCTGGCATTCGGCGATCGATGCCCACGCCAGGTGCTTGAGCCCCAGGTCCGTGCCCGCGACGACCTTGGATGAGGGCAGGCAATCCTCCTCGCCATCATCAGCACCGGAAAATGGCTCGACCGGGCATTCCTTCTCGAAAGGAAGGTGGAGCAACAGCCTGCCCCCTGGCTTGCGCGTGATCGTGCCCCGTGCAGGCACGAAGCCCCGGGCAAGCATTGCATCGATGCGGTCGAGCCCACGAAGCCTGAAGGTGCGTGTCGCACCCGGCTCGAGCGAAAACCGCACCGTTGCACTCGCCACGCGACCGGTGCCCTCCTCCTTCTCGAGATCGAGGCGATACACCTGGCCATCGTCGATGGCGAGGGGCACCACCTGCTTCGTGATCCGCGGGAGCAACACGTGCCGCTCCGGCTTCTCGGCCATCTCCCCGAGCGCGCGATCCGCGACCGGGGCGAGCGAGACCCATAGCGCCTCGCCGATGCAGTTCCGGGCGCTTGCCAGTGCCCATTCACGCAAGACGCGGGCCATATCGATGGATCCGATGCCCGAGATCTTTGCAGGCGGTGACGAGCGGACGGAAAACATGGCCACCAATGCCTCGTCCACGGTCATGGTGGATAGCAGATCACGTGCTGCCACCGACGCGATGTCCACCACGTACACCCCGCCAACTAGCGACTCCAGCTCCTGCAGCAGGGCATCCCGCGCCGGGCGACGTGCTTGTTGCCAGCAGGCCAGCGTCTTTCCATCGAGTATTCCATCGACGAGCGCATCGAAACGGTGCCTGCCGGACGGTGGACCACGACCGCGCACCCGGTCCTTCACGCGGTGCGTGAGCTGCTTTGAGGTCGCCCGGGTAAGGCTGACGGGCAATCCGCCCAAGCATCCCTGCAACTCGGCGCTGACTGCCTCGACGATGGTTGTTGCATCCTTCGCCAGGGCCGAGATGGACCGCGTGACCTCGTTCTTGAACCTCGTCCCGAGCGCCGCCTTGAGCAGGCGCCGCGCGTGGCGTGCCATGCCCGAGAGATATTCCGATGACAGGCACCCGCCAGGCAGGTTCGCATCCTTCAAGAAGTCCCGGGCGACATCGAGCATGCCCCTTTCTGGAAACGTTCCCAAACGTATTCGTGCTAACGAACTAGAAAACAGCATGCCTTGCATGGCCTGCACCATGGCCGGGAGGATCGTGCACCGCCGCCGGTGTTCCTGCAAGGCAAAATACGCGACGTTCGAGGCGCATCGCCACGCGCGTTCCCTGAGACGTGTCGATTGCAGCACGGGGTCAAGCCACGGCACCTGCCGTGCTGCGGTGTAGAACCGTTTCACCGCCACCATGGTCGTCCCTTCCAGCACGGCGGGATCGAGCTCCGCTCCTGCCTTGATGAAGGCATTCGCGGCATGCATTACCCGGTCTAGCACCGCCGGCGCGATGACGTCATCGCGGGATGCGGGGACCATGCCGAAGGTCCTGCTGAGCGTGAGGGTCTCGGTTTCCACGTCGTTCACGTCCAGGCGCGCACCCGGGTCATCCTCGGGCCGATGCGCGTCGACCTTCTCTCGCGCACCTGACAAGGTAAACCGTGGAGGACCCCGGAATTTCTGAAGACCGGGGGGGCCCGTGCACGATGGCATCGATCGCGGTATTGATTGCCGCGGAAATCGCCTTGGTAACCGTCGCCACGACTGGATCCCTCTTCGCAGTCGTGCACGGAGTCTTTTTACCGTGTACCCCGCGCATCCCGTGCACGCGTCCCGAGAACGAGGTCACGATCGCGATCAGGTCCTCGACCAGCTCGTCCTGCACCGTCCGCGTTGCGGCCTGCCGGGCAACGATGATGGAAGCCCCGTGGCTGGAGAAATACCGCCGCAGGTGCTCGAACCCGAACCGGGTGAGCCGGTCCTTGAACGAGACGACGACCTCCGGACCTGTCCCGATTCCACCTGCTTGCAGAGCCGGGCGAGGCCCGGGCGCGTCGTGTTCAACCCGCTCCTGACATCCGTGAATACCGCAGGCCTCCCGAGCCCTGCCTTCGCGCAGTTGCGCGTCGCGGTCGCCACCTGCCTGCCCAAGTCCCCCTTCGCCTTCTGCTCGTGCGACGACACGCGACAATACACGGCCGTGCCCGTGCAAGCGTCTTCTCCGCCCTGCGATGGAGTGCTGAATCCATGGCACTCGATGGTTGCCAAGGCTATCCGCCGGTGACCACCCGGTGTTCTGGTGCACGTGATGCTTCCAGCTGCATCCCAGCGCCGGATGGTTCGCGTGCACACGCCCAACATTGATGCGGCAATCCCGATTCTCACGCATGTTGTCATGATGTCGGATATCAGTCAACAGGCACGTAAAAATGGATGCGTCTACCAGGTCATGTCCAACATTGGCCAAGTTCAGAGGAACTGTTTAACAACCCCAATCCTACGAGCTCGTAGATCAAGTCAACCGGGACTCGAGTTCCCTTCACGACTGACTTGCCGCCGAGGATCTTCGGATTTGATTCGATGATGCTTGATATGACAATCAGCATGCATATACAGAATTTCGTAATTATGGTTTTCCACGTCAAGCGATCGTGGTGGTATTTACAGCGCTTCATCAAGCCGGTTATTCTTTATACCATTCCATCAATCAGCATCGCGTGGGCCGGTGGGGGACCATGCACGCTAACGACCAAGTGGAGGTCGATTGAATCCTGGTCATCCTGCTCAACCTGTTCCGGGGGCGGCTGGAGCCCGGCTTCTACCATTTATTTAGCGGCCCGGCCACGTGGAAAACCATGATGGCATTGGCATGCGCCGCGTCCATGGCGGCCAAGGAACTCGGGACAAGCGCATCATGCCGCTGGAATAGGCCTGCTGGTGGATCGGGTCCATTCTTGTCGGCACGTACCAGTCGAAAAACTAGGAAGGGGAAGGCAGCTCTCGGTCGCCTCTATTTGCAATTCAACGATCTCCCGCCGCTTGGCGATCTTTTCTGCTATCTCGGCCATGATCTCCGGTCCGTGACCTTGGCCAATGGCCTTTGCTTTCTCGCTTGCCGTTTTGCCATTCCTTGAACGTGGCGAGGCTTCTTCATCTGGCCAAGCATTCCTCGCGGCAATCTTGGCTATTGCTGCGGCTTGCTCAGCATCGCTGTCCTGTGAGATTATGAGTGGGGGAGGAATAAATGGAGGGGGGCCAGGAAGCGGGAAAGAAGCTGCATCAGCCGGGAGGATTACCTGTGTTCGTGCCAATTCCATGTTCTTGATGCCCCTCATCGTGAGCATTCTCAACAACTCGAGTCGCTCCTGTTCGAGCTCGTCTTCATCGTCTATTGGCTTTGGCGTTGCAGGGGTGGCCGACCAGACCTTCCATTTGCCCTCCTTTTCCGTGCTTTGAACCTTCCCCTTGAACCGCAGGCGGTTGACATGAGCGCGAGCACTGCTATCGCTAATATTGGCCCACGCTGCGATCTGCCTGACGGTTAACGGTCCGGCCCGGAGCAGGGCCAAGACCGCTTGTTGTTTCAATACCATTTTTTCTCGCCTTCAATTTCGAGGGCGATTCATGCTTCGACTGCCCAGGTGCGGATCGAAAACTGATCCTGATCGAACGGTCGAAACCAGTACTCATGAGATTTCTGTAGGTCTCGTGGATATAATTCTTGACGATCTCGAGGTTCGATTCGAATTTCGGGAACTCCGAGCTGGGCTTCTGGCATTCTTTTCCTGCTCATATAATGATATCACTTCTTGATTTCTTGGCTCTCGCCGAAGATGGTATCTAACGCATTCACTCTTACTATAATGGTGGACAAAGTTGGACATTCGTCCAAGATTGCCCAGCGGGTTGTAAGAGGAAACCCGCAGGCATCGTCTTGCCAAGAAGATCGTTGCCGTGGAGACTGGACGGCATTAACCTATTTAAGGACCCCGGATTTTCTTCAAGACTTATCCGTTCTGACCCTGATATAAGGCATCCCTGAATCGTCGGGTGGTGTTTTACGATGATGTCCAACTTTGGCCATATTCCTGTCGATTAGTTGCGACTGTGAAGAGGTGATTCAGCATCACGGCAGTACCGCCTCGCATAGCATGTAAATCTTGGATCTTCTTCGTTTACCGCACGCTCTTCTGCAGCTCGGACACTTGGCAATCGATTGCTCTAGCTGGCCATAAAAGCGTTTTCGTTTTTCCAGCAGGATGTTGTGGAGACACGATTGGCAGTATAATGAGGTGTATGGTCCCGCGCCCCTCAGTATGTAGAGCATCCCCTTGCCCTTGGCTTCTTGCTGTGGCGACACGAGATTGCCACATTGCAAGCACCCGTTTTTATGCCAAGTTGACAGCACGCGGTGGATCATAGTTGATGCGACGAAAAGATCAGGGATCGGTCGGGGATGGGAAGTTTCTCATTTCAGGGGTTAGCACGCCAGCCTCTGTCCCGTAATGCCAATGGAATTTACGTGCGAACGGCCTGTAAGCACCAAGAAAACTTGGTTGCTGAACTCGCTTGGAAGGACAATCAATTTATGTCGACGGTAATGAGCTGAAATGGCCAAGACTTCTCAACCGGTGTCACTTTTAGACCCTTCGCAAACGATTCGATTTCCGACGCATTTTTCACGCCAAACGTGAAGGGTATTCCAAAAACCAACTTCACGAGCGAGTTAAGAAATCCTCTCGTGAAAGCGTGGGGAATCGAATCAAACACCATCTCGGACTGGATGACTTTTTCTGAAATCGTCTTGAACAGGTTGATGACGCCGTCGGCAGGCAGGTAATAGAGCAATCCTTGGGCCAGGAATAAAATGGTTGAGTTGCCCGATTCGGTTATGTTATCAATCCAAGTCGTGTCCAGAACCGAATACGCAAGCATTTCATACGGGAGTTGATTCTCCAGGAGTTCCTTCTTCAATTCAATGATTTCAGGCAAGTCCAGTTCGATGTACCTGCATTTATCAGATTGGATTCGCCAATACATCGTATCAAGGCCGCAACCAAGATTAATGACCGTGCCATGTTCATGTCCCGAAATGTATTGGCTCGTTATCCTGTCAAACCTGTTTACCCTTGCAATGCATTGCGCCCTGTCCCCCGAGGACGGGAAATGCGCAAGGCTTTTTTTCGACTTGATTATCCATTTCTTTTCCTGTTCCGATGAAAGTGATAACAACTTGTCGACAAACTGGACCGCCATCGGGTCATGTAATTTGGAATTTTTCACTTCTGATTCAACTGCTCTGCACAGGAGAGTAGTTAATGCAGTGTGTGAAACCTTGGACAAGTTCATGCGTTAACCCTCCAAGTAACCTTTGTTCAGGATCGATCTTATGATGCCATGGTTTTCTATTAATTGTATCATGCTTGATATCCAACACGAACACGTGAACCACGGGCTCATCACGCTCAAGGCCAAGAGCCGGTGCGCGGCCTGCGGCAAAACATTCCTGGTCCAGCTCCCGGTCGCCGCCATCACGAACGCCCCGAAATACCCCGTGTACCACCTCATCCTGCACGGCAACCCCATCCACGCCTTCATCCGGATCGGCATCGGCGGGGCGGATTGCGGCGTGTCCTACTTTCTCCCGCGGCAGATCGGCCTATCCAGGGCGACGGACATCATCATGACCGGCCGCGAGGTGGACCCGGAAGAAATGCTCCAGGCCGGGTTCTTGGCCAAGCTCGTTGATGATGACCGGGTCATAGATGAGGCTCTCGGGATTGCTGCTTCGCTTTTGGAGAAGTCACCGCTCGGCCTTCGCCTCACGAAGGAAGCGCTCGTGTTTGACGCCGATAGCCCCTCGCTGGAAGCAGCCTTGGCACTTGAAGACCGGAACCAGAACATCTGCAGCCAAATCGAGGATTCCTAGGAAGGGGCCTATGCCTTCTTCGAGAAGCAGCCAGCCAAGTATGGTAAGAGGTAACCACTCAACTTCCAAAGTCGAGTGAAGAAAATGTTCCGATGGAAACGATCCCGATTATGTATATGCGATTTATTTTTTTCGTGGATATCAAACCCGTTTTATAAATCATGTGTTAACGTTAACCGTTTCATTACATTTCTCAGCGCAGGGATTAATATTTTTCAATCCTAATTCTGTAAAGTTGAAAACGACGGTGAGCGGTTCATTCAGTTCCTGTTCTTATCCCTGCTGCGGATCTTATTGCAGCCTGCACCCGATATAATCTTTAAATTGAAGATGAGGGAGATTCATTCACCGGTTCCTAAAACAGGCTCCAAGAAACCTCGATAGTCGGCATTGTTTTAAAAGCAATAGAGGTGTTATATTTAAAATACCGTTACAAGGAGATGGCGAAATTGGCAAGTCCTCAACTGGAGAATCTAGTTAAAATGTTGTGGCAGCGGAATGAATTGATGCCGGAATTCTCGGTGGAGAGCCTTCGGGCAAGCTTGGATAATATGGCGTCTTTTACTCCTATCCCCAAGGACGTGCAATGCGAGGAAGTGGATGCGGGCGGGGTGCCTGCTATCTGGGTGGAGACCCCGGGTGCAAACCCTGACAACGTCATTCTCCACTTTCACGGGGGAGGTGGCATTGCGGGTAATGCAAACTTGGACCGGGAGATTTGCGGGCGGCTGAGCCGCGAAACGGGCTCCCGGGTCCTATCCGTTGATTACCGCCTCGGTCCCGAGAACCCCTTTCCCGCTGGCATTGATGATGCCTTGGCCGCATACCAGTGGTTGCTGTCAACAGGCACGCGCCCGGATCACGTGATTTTCGCCGGGGAATCGAAGGGAGCGCACTTTTCGCTGGTCACCCTCCTGCAGGCACGCGATGCGGGTCTCCCACTCCCCGTTGCCGGAGTCTTGGTCTCGCCGGACACGGACGTCAATTTCATTTGGGAGGGTCTCAAGGGCAGGATAGATGAAGACCCGTTCCTGTCTCTTGATGCGCTCCGGAAGATAGAGGAACAATATGTGGGGGATGCGGACCGCGCCGACCCCCGTATATCACCGTACTTGGCAGACCTGGCAGGATTGCCCCCATTGTTGGTTCAGGCAGGTTCATCCGAGATTCTCCTTGATGATGCCACTCGCTTTGCGGAAAAGGCCCAAGAACAGGGCATCGAGATGCAGGTGGACGTCATCGAGGGGGGAATCCACGCGATGGTTGTTCTCCCACCCGTGATTCCTGAATCAGTACAGGCATTGAACACGATAGCGACTTTCGTGGGGAAATACTTCAAGGAGAAGTAAGACCATTTCTTGGTATTTTCCTTTCTGCCTTTTTCTTGATTTCCTCGTGCTTTCACGGCTTCCACTGACGGCTCTGGAGTGCCCTCGGCCGGCGACGGCCCAGCCTTGATCCGCATTATGAGGTAATACGGGCATTCGCCGTCATTGATCTTGTAGCTCTCGGCCGTGACGTGGCCGGGCATCATCTTACCGCTCTTGGTGTTGGGGATCTTGAACTCCCAGATCTTGAAGTTGCCCAAGAGTCAGAAGGGCTCAAGGCCCCCCTGCTCAGCGGAACCGGACGTGCGAGTTTTCCCGCATCCAGCTCGGGCTTCATGTACCCAGTTAACATGTCGCCACGCACCTCTGAACCGGCCATCTCTGGCAAATCCCTGGAGACTTCCTGTCACCAGTCCGCCCCCTATAGGTGAAAAGGACTCTCACATCAAGG
>Ga0326728_10018436_pt1 | contig 13759 bp, 11 predicted proteins | sample MB3enrmetagenome_FD_207602 | JGI IMG/M metagenome (GOLD analysis project Ga0326728, IMG submission 207602) | Lab enriched peat soil microbial communities from McLean, Ithaca, NY, United States - MB31MN | ecosystem: Environmental > Terrestrial > Soil > Wetlands > Peat | place: USA: New York... | reverse complement strand
CAGCGACGGATCGCCGCTCGGAGACACTGCAGTAACTTGAAGGGCTTTGCCCGGAACGATATCCTCGAGCCCCTCGATGGTGAAGATCTCATCTCCTCTGAGCCTGAGGCTCGCGACGGTTTCCCCCTGCGCAAATTCCAGCGGCAGGATTCCCATCGCCACCAGGTTGCTCCTGTGGGTTCGCTCGAAGCTTTCGGTTATGACCGCCTTCACCCCCAGCATCTTGGGCGCCTTCGCGGCCCAGTCCCTAGAGCTCCCCGAACCGTACTCCTTCCCGGCGAGGATTATCAGCGGGACCTTGTCGCGCGCGTAGCGCTGCGACGCCACGTAGATTGGCACGATCTCGCCCGACGGGAAGTACTTCGTGTAGCCTCCCTCTTTCCCATCGGCGAGCTTGTTCCGGAGTCGGATGTTGGCGAACCCGCCCCGAACCAGCACTTCGTGGTTCCCCCTCCTGCTCCCGTAGGTGCTGAAGTGAACCACGTCGACGCCTCGGCCAAGGAGGTACTCCCCTGCAGGGCTGTCCACCGGTATCGAACTTGCGGGTGAGATGTGGTCGGTGGTAATCTTGTCGCCCAGCACCGCGAGGGCTCGGGCACCCCTGATCTCGTTTGTGCACCCGCCCCGTGCAGGTCCCTCATCCTTGAACCACGGCGGTTCCCTCACGTACGTCGACGAATCGTCCCAGTCGAACGTGTCTCCAGTCTCCCTTGAGAGAGAATTCCACTTCTCGTCGCCGACAAGGGCGGCTGCGTACCTCTTGGTGTAGAGCTCACTGCTCAGGGACCTGCCGGCTACCTCTTGAATCTCGGCGAGGCTGGGCCACAGGTCCCTCAGGAAGACCACCGCTCCGTCCCTCTTGTCGGTCCCCAGGGCTTGGTCGTGAAAGTCAAAATCCATCCGACCGGCGAGTGCGTAGGCGACCACCAGCATCGGAGACATAAGGAAGGCACCCTTGGCGAGAGGATGTATCCTGCCGTCGAAGTTCCTGTTCCCGCTGAGGACCGCGACGGTGTACAGGTCTCGTCGCCTGATCTCGCGTTCGACCACCGGGTCCAGAGGACCGCTGTTGCCGATACATGTAGTGCATCCGTACCCTACCAGGTTGAACCCGAGCTGGTCAAGGAAGGGAAGTAGTCCTGAACCATCGAGGTAATCCTTGACGACCGTCGAACCGGGTGCCAGGCTGCACTTGACGTAGGGTTTGGGCGAGAGTCCTCTGAGTGCCGCGTTCCGCGCCATGAGCCCGGCTCCGATCATCACCGTAGGGTTGGAGGTATTGGTGCAGCTCGTGATTGCAGCTATTATCACCGAACCGTCGTCGAGTCCGTCAGAGCCATGGCCGAACCTCCTCTCCTCCTGGAGGAATACCTGCGCTCCCGCCGACGATTGCGGATCCGCTGAAGGGGGCGCGGCTGCGGCCGCGATTCTGCCCTTCCTCACCTCTTGGACAAGGGAGGTCGCGTAGCTGGGCACCGACTTGAGAAGCCGCCTCTCGTCGGGGTTCCTCGGTCCGGCAATGCATGGTTCGATTCTGCTTAGGTCCACTACGAGCACGTCGGAGTAGGAAGGCTCAGCCGAGTCGGGCGCGGCGAGTAGGCTCTGACGCCTGCAGTAGTCCTCGACGAACCTGACGTGGGCTGGATCTCTCCCCGTATCCAGGAGATAGCGGAGCGTCGTGGAGTCTACGGGCGAGAAGCCCACGGTCGCCCCGTATTCAGGGGACATGTTCCCTAGGGTCGCGCGGTCCGGGACAGAGAGGTGCCAGTACCCCTCTCCGAAGTACTCGACGAACGCCTCTACCACCTTCCTGCTGCGGAGAGCCTCGGTGACCGTGAGCACCACGTCCGTGGGAGTAGTGCCCTCCCGGAGCTCTCCCACGAGCTTTACTCCCACGACCCTCGGTATCGGCATGTGGTAGGGTTCCCCCAGCATCACGGCCTCCGCCTCTATCCCTCCTACGCCCCAGCCCAGAACACCGAGCCCATTCACCATTGTCGTGTGTGAGTCCGTTCCCACGAGCGTATCGGGCACGGCGAGGAGCCTGCCATCACGCTCGGTCACGGCAACCACGGGGGACAGATACTCGAGGTTGACCTGGTGGCAGATGCCCTTCCCCGGAGGGAACACCCTCATGTTCTTGAACGAGTCCTGGGCCCACTTGAGGAGGGAGTAGCGCTCGGAGTTGCGCTCGTACTCCTTCTCTATGTTATAGGTGAACGCCATCTCGTTGCTCCATCCGTCGACTTGAACGGAGTGGTCGATGACGAGGTCGACGGGGACCAGCGAGTTCACCTTACGCGGATCCTTCCCCTTCCTCCGGATCGCATCCCTCATGGCGGCGAGGTCGACGATGAGGGGGACGCCCGTGTAGTCCTGCAGCAGGACACGGTAAGGCATGAACGGTAGGCCCGAGCCTAGGCTGTTCGGCCACTCGAGGAGACGATGCGCGGCCTCGGTCGCTCCTTCCACCTTCCCGGCATGCCGCAGTGAGTTCTCGAGGAGCACCCTGATCGAGTACGGGAGGCTTGTGAGGTCGTGGCCCTCGGTCTCGAGCTTCTTCAGACTGTAGAAGCCGGCCCTGCCCTTCGGAGAATCGATATCGTCGATGACGGAGCCAAACTCAGCCATTTGCTGTGCAGTTTTGCGGCGCCCAGCTTGGTATATACGCGTTTGAATTGTGCAGGGTTGATGTCCCGCGAGCGATGTGTGCGGCGACGATAAGACCCGCAATCGCAGATCTCGCCCCCTCGCTCTAAGGTTTATCCCCTGGCGTCCCGGACCGGATGCTCATGTCCGGAGATTGGGAGGTTCGCGGCCTCTTCGGCAACGAGTACGCCATGGAGAACGCCGTAGACGAGCTAAAGAAGCTGGACCCGGTGCCGGAGTTCAAGGTTCTCGACAGGAGGAACCTTAGCGTGGTAATGTCCAAGCGTGATACGAAGACCAAGCAGCTCGTGAAGAACATCATCACGATCGCGCATGGTTTCGTGGAATCAGATGCGCCATTGGGCCGGTACGACACAGAGAAGGCAGAAATCAAACGGAAAAAGCTCAAGGAGTACGAAGTAAAGCGCAAGAAGGCATCCCAGGCGGCAAACTGACTTTAGGCCGCAGTAGCATCTGGGAAATTCTTATAAGCGCTTTTTCGACGTGGGCCATTTCATAGCCGATGAAATGAGTTGGCCCGATTACTAGCCTTCGTAGACATCTTCGTGGAATCCGCTACCATGGATGAGGTCGTGGCGGCATTGAAGAAGCTCGACACCCTCGAGGAGCTCTATGAGGTCACGGGAGAGTACGACATAGTAACGCTGGTATCGGCCACAGACATCGAAGAGTTCAGAGACGTCCTCAAGAACAGGATCATGAAGATAAAGGGCGTCAAGAGCACGGTAAGCTCGATTGTGCTAAAGTCACACAAAGGCCCGAGATGCGACGACGACGAGCCTCACAAGAACAAACTAGCAGCGGCACCGCGTCAGTAGGGGCAATCCTCCGCCCACGATCTTGGTGATGGAGACCATAGACGAAAAGAACCTTGGAATAATTGATAGACGCGATTCAGTTACTTTACGTAATAGGAATCCTCGGGTCAGCCATACTAGCGGGCTGGCGCCTTGCACCGTACATCGTCCGGGTTTACTCTAGAGCGCCTGGCCGGCTCGACAGCCTCCTCAGCCCGATCGAGAACGGAATCTATCGCCTAGTCGGTGTAAACACAAAGCACACGATGGGGTGGAAGGAGTACTTCTTCGCCGCCCTTTTTGTCAATCTCGTTCAGATGGTCATCGCATTTATCATCCTGACCTATCAAAAAGTGCTTCCACTAAACCCGCAGCACTTTTCCGGGTTCTCCTGGAGCTTAGCCTTCACAACCGTCATCTCCTTCGCAACCAACACCAACCTGCAGCACTACAACGGGGAGTACGTGCTCTCGTACTTCAGCCAGATGACCGCAATCCAGTTTCTGCAGTTTACCTCTGCGGCGACTGGGATTTGCGTCGCGGTTGCCTTCACGCGCGGACTGACCAGCGGTGCAAAGGACATGGGGAACTTCTATGTCGATTTCGTGAGGTCCATCACCAGGGTCCTGATCCCACTCTGCCTCGCCGCGGCCATTGTCCTTGTGTGGCTGGGCATCCCGCAGACAATCAGCGGATACGTCAACGCGACGACCGTTGAAGGTCTCGTGAACGGGGCGTCGGAGATCATCCGAATCGGACCGGTAGCCTCGCTCGTATCGATTATGCAGTTGGGGACCAACGGCGGGGGTTACTATGGCGCAAACTCTGCCGCACCTTTCCAGAACCCCAGCCCTGCTACCGACATCTTCGAGATATTCTTGATGCTCCTCCTGCCGACCACGTTGTGCTTCGTATATGGGCAGGTGCTCGGAAAGAAGCGGGAGACAAGACCGATACTCATCGGGGCTTATCTCCTCTTCGTAATCGACCTCGCAATCGCGTTCATACCGAATACCGTTCTGGGTCCTGGCATCGAGACGAGGTTCGGAGGGTTCTTCTCGGCCTTCTGGACTGTAGTGACAACGGCGGTGACTACGGGCTCGGTCAACTCCGCCCTGTCAGGGCAGCACTCGTTGGTTATCCTGGCTGCGTTCATGGGGATGCTGATTCAGTCTACGCCCGGAGGAAAGGGGGTGGGTCTGATGTACATGGTGATGTATATCATCATAACCGTCTTCATTGTCGGGTTGATGTCAGGCCGTACACCCGAATACCTGGGGATGAAGATAACCTCGAGGGACGTCAAACTCGTGATGGTCGCATTCCTGATCCACCCGCTCATAATCTTGGTTCCTACGGTTTTGGCTTATGCTTCAGGGGCGGCGGCAGCCATCGGGGTCGGGACGAACGCCTCCGGCTTCACTCAGGTTTTCTATGAGTTCACTTCGGCTGCGGCAAACAACGGCTCCGACTTCCTAGGAGCGCAAGCGAATACGGTCTTCTTCAATGTCTCAACCGGCATTGTGATGTTCCTCGGTCGCTATGCCCCCATTGGGATACTTATGGCCCTCTCCGGTTCCATGATGGACAGGAAGAGAGGGACCGAAGTCGGCCTCAAGACCGACAGCCTGATCTTCACCATAGTGCTTGTAGCAAGCATCCTGATCCTCGTCGTTTTGACCTTCTTCCCGTTTCTTGCGCTCGGACCGATTCTATCCTACTTCCAGGGAGCATGAGATAATTGGAGAAAGAGACGCCCAAGAAAGAGAAAGCATTGGATGACAAGGCGCACCCCCGGATGGGGCTCTTCTCCGGGAAGGTGCTGGTCGATTCTCTGGTCCGCCTTAACCCCGTCTCGCTGACGGCCAACCCCGTGATGCTGATTGTCGAGATTACCTTCTTCGTCGTGGCCGTTATGGCAATCTACCCCCAGGGCTTCGCCGGAGTGGCAGACGCGGATGACAGGACCTTCTACGCCGAGGTCGCGCTGATTCTCCTGATAACGGTCTGGTTCAGCACTCTCTCCGACTCGCTCGCAGAGCAACAGGCGAAGAACACCGCGAGCAGCCTCAGGAAGCTCGAGACCGAGGTCATCAGCAAGAAGCTCGTGAGGCATGAATGGACGAGAGAAGTTGTCCCGACGCCCTCGAAGGACCTTCGGAAAGGGGACCTGATCCTGCTCGAGAAGAACGACATCATCCCGATAGACTCCGAGGTGCTCGAGGGCATCGCGATGGTAGACGAATCCCTGCTCACCGGCGAGTCGGCCCCGGTCAGGAAGGCGCCGGGCGACGCGCTGATAGGCGGGGCGACGGTCGTCAGCGACACGCTGACCGCGAAGGTAGTGGCCAACCCGGGTGAAAGCTACATCAACCAGATGATCAAGCTGGTCGAGTCGTCGAAGCGGCCGAAGACCCCCAACGAACAAGCCGTCACCATGGTCCTCATCGGTCTGACGGCGATATTCAGCATCATAGTCATCGCGCTCCTCGGACTCTCCGTCACCCTCGGTCTCGGAGCGGACCTTTCGGTCCTAATCGCACTCTACGTCTGCCTCCTTCCGACGACGATAGGGGCTCTTCTCCCCGCCATAGGGCTCTCAGGTATATCGAGACTCTACCAGAGAAAGGTCGTCGCAAAGTCCGGTAGGGCGATAGAGACGGCGGGTGACGCAGATGTGATTCTGTTGGATAAGACGGGGACGATAACCGTAGGGAACAGAGAGGCGATACAGTTCATTCCCTTCGACGGACATACAGAGAGGGAGGTGGGAGAGGCTGCGTTCCTTTCATCGTGGCATGACGACACCCTCGAAGGTCGGAGCATCATCAGACTCGCCTACGAGAAGGGGTTCGTGCCCAAGGAGCTGAACTCGCTCGCTCTCTCCGAGATCTACGAATTCTCCGCCAGTTCCCGCACCAGCGGGGTGAAGATCACCAGGGCTGCATCGTTCACGCTGCCGAGTCGCGGGCCTCAGCGAGGCAGATTCAGGAGGAAGTCGTCAGACTTCGCGGCGGGGGTGGGAGAGGTCGCTCCTGAAGCCGAGATTGAAATCATCAAGGGGTCGCCGGATGCGGTGAAGATGAAGGTCGTGTCGGCACCTCCGAACTACGAGTCCACCGCGGAGAGCGTGTCCGCCGCCGGCGAGACGCCCATGGCCATCGAGAGGAACGGAGACGTACTAGGAATCATCAGGTTGAAGGACATTCTGAAGCCTGGCATCAAAGAGAAGATTCAGGCAGTCAAGGCGATGGGAATCCGGCCTGTGATGATAACCGGAGACCAGCCACTCACAGCAAAGAGCATCGCTTCCGAAGTCGGCATAGACGAGTATGTGCCAAGGGCAAAGCCCGAGGACAAGTTCGAAATCGTGAAGAAGGAGCAGGCTCAATCGAGGATAGTGGCGATGATCGGCGACGGGACAAACGACGCCCCAGCCCTCGCTGTCGCGGACGTCGGTCTGGCCATGAACTCGGGCACCGAGGCGGCGAAGGAAGCGGCGAACATGGTCGACCTGGAATCGAACCCTGCCAAGATTATCGAGGTGGTTGTGCTCGGCAAGCAGCTGCTGATGACGAGGGGCGCGGTGACCGCCTTCAGCATCGCGAACGACGTCGCGAAGTACTTCGCCATCGTGCCCGTCCTCTTCGCGGCGACTCTCCCCGAGTTGGAAGACCTGAACATCCTTCACCTCGGTCTGCACAGCGCCGTCCTCTCGGCCCTAATCTTCAACGCAGTCATCATCCCGATGCTGATACCGCTAGCGATGAGGGGGGTTACGTTCAAGCCGTCAGGCACGATGGCCCTCTTCCTCAGGAACACGCTGATCTACGGTCTGGGAGGCGTCATAGTGCCGTTCGTGGGGATAAAACTGATTGACATACTGATATCGATACTATAGGTGAAAAAATGGAGAACAACAGAACAAACGAGAACGGCAAAGAAAAGGCGGACTTCAAGCCCGTGGTCGGAATCGCGATAGTCTCGCTGCTCGTTTGCGGTCTCTTCTTCCCGCTTCTAATCACTGCGATAGCGCAGGTCCCCATCTTATCGAATAATGCTAGCGGAGACCTCGCGCGTCTCGACGGGAAGGTCGTAGGCTCGTACAATATAGCCCAGAACTTCACGCTACCGATATTCTTCCACGACAGAAACGAATCGCAGTCGGCCTCGGGCTTGGACCCTGACATCACGGTTCTGATGGCCGATTCTCAGATATCCGGAATCAGTAACGCGACCGGAATACCTGTGAGCGCGCTTCAACAGATTGTAAACCAGAATATCGACCCCCAGGGTAGAGCCACCGAGCTGCAATACGTCAACGTCCTGGTGTTGAACCTCCAGCTGATCAACACCTATCCGACCGTATACCAGAGCTACTTGACTGCGGCCGCGGGATAGTTCGGACAACTTGAGCTTCGGAGGAACTAGGCCACTTTCAAGGCCTGTTCGACGTCCTTGAGAAGGTCTTCTCCGTCTTCGACACCGACTGACAGCCTGACGAGGTCGTCGGTTATCCCCATCCTTCTCCGTTCCTTCTCGGGGAGAGAGGAATGGGTCATCCTCGCTGGGTGCTCCGCCAGCGACTCGACCCCGCCGAGGCTCTCCGCGAGAGCGAAGAGCTTTAGCGACTCGAGGAACCTCTTCGCCGACTTGTAGCCACCCTTTGTGGTGAATGACAGCATCCCGCCACCCAGAAGCATCTGCCTCCTCGCGAGCTTGTAGGTCGGCGAGGCTTCGAGGAATGGATAGTACACCCTTCTAACCTTGCTGCTGCTCTCCAAGAGTTCGGCGACAGCCAGTGCGTTCGAGGAATGCTGGACCATGCGCAGGTGTAGCGTCCGAACCCCCCTAAGGGTAAGGAAGCAGTCGAATGGGCTCGGTACGGCTCCCATGGCGTTCTGAAGGAACTTGAGCCGCTCGTAGAGCCCCTCATCCGATACCGCGAGGGCGCCCCCTATCAAGTCGCTGTGGCCCGAGATGTATTTCGTGGTGCTGTGCACGGAAATCGTTGCTCCTAGCTTCAGGGGGTTCTGGATGTACGGAGAGGCGAAGGTGTTATCCACGGCGAGTATCAGGTCGTGCGCTCGCGCTATCTTCGAGATAGCCCGGATGTCCAGGACCGCCATGAGCGGGTTGGTGGGCGTCTCAAGCCAGATCATCCGGGTCTTCCCGTTCACTCTCTCGTCCACTGCGGATGGTTCCGTTGCGTCGACCCTGCCGAAGGTAATCCCGAAGTTGGAGAAGACCTGGTTGAACAGTCTGAATGTGCCGCCGTATACGTCGTTGCAGATTAGGACCCGATCGCCCTTCTTGAGGAGAGACGCCACAGTCGTAATCGCCGCGAGCCCGGAGGAGAAGGCGAGCCCGTGCCTGCCCTGCTCGAGCGTCGCGATGGCCTTCTCCAGCCGCTCCCTAGTCGGATTGCCGCTCCTAGAGTATTCGTAGCCCCTCGGCTTGCCTATTCCCTCTTGAGCGAACGTTGACGCCATGTAGATCGGGGGTGAGACCGCGCCGGTTCTCTCGTCTGGTTCGTTCCCGGCGTGGACGGCCTTTGTTGCAAAACGCATGCGGCGTGGAAGGGTCTTCCGTGCTTTAAGGGTGATTGGTTGGGTCCCTCAGGCCGTTCGACCCTAGCCATTCGTCGTTGAACGTCTTGCTGAGGTAGTTCCTTCCCGTGTCCGGGAGAATGACGACGATTTTTCGGAGCGAGCGGCCCGGTCCCTCGGCGAACTTCACCGCGCCCGCCACCGCGGCACCTGACGAGCCGCCCGCTAGAATGCCCTCCTCGCTCGCCAGTCGACGGGTCATATCGAAGGTCTCCTTGTCGGAGACCTGGATGACCTGGTCCACGACTCGGGGGTCGTACGTCTCGGGCACAAAATCCTCCCCGATGCCCTCCACGAGGTAGGGGTGCAGCGGGTAGTCGGTGCCGTACTTCACGTTATGATAAATCGAGCCAACGGGCTCGACACCAACAACCGAGACTGGCCCCCTCTCCTTGAGGAATCGGCCAACCCCGGAGATTGTGCCCCCCGTCCCGACAGTCGCCACGAGGGCGTCGAGCTGCCCCTCGGTCTGCTCCCAGATCTCGGGCCCGGTCGTCGCGTAGTGAGCCTCCGGGTTGCCGGGGTTGGTGTATTGATTGGGCATGTACGCACCGGCGATTTCCCCGCTGATTCTTCTGGCGACGTTCACGTAGTGCTCGGGCGAGTCTTGAGGGACGTCGGTAGGTGCGATTACGATTTTCGCCCCGTACGCCCGGAGGAGAGCCCGCTTCTCTTCGCTGACCTTGTCGGGCATCGTGAAGATTGCCTTGTAGCCCCTCACCGCCGCGAGCATCGCCAACCCAATGCCCGTGTTTCCAGAGGTCGGTTCCACGATGGTCCCTCCCTTCTTCAGCAGACCCGTCCTCTCCGCATCCCTGACCAGAAACGTGGCGATCCTGTCCTTCACCGAACCACCGGGGTTCATGAACTCAAGCTTGGCATAGATCGTTGGCTGCAGTCCACGCGCGAGCCTAGCCAGCGCGACCATGGGGGTGTTCCCGATGACACCGAGGATGTCCTCGGCGGGGTCACGCGCAACTCGTTTCATTACAGTGACCATCGCACAGGACAACCGTATTAAGATTTGATGCGAACCATGATGTGGTGTTGCCGCATTGTGGCCCTATGAAACTCCAATCACGGGCTCGATTTGAGGAAAAGCCAATGCCTCCCCAGAAAGTTCTGTCGAAGTGCTTGAGACGCTTTGGCAGTTTCAGGGACGCATTCCGTCGACGAGAAACCGCAGCCCTTCCTTCCACGTCTTCCTCGCGGTGGATTCGGCGTCCCCTTGCAACAGGCTTATCAGGACACCTTCATAGAAAGCCGAGAAGACTCTCGCGACGGACACACCCGCCAGTTCCTTTCTGACCACCCCCCTCTTCTGCAGCTCTCCCACGAAGCCCGTGAGGATATCGAGCGACACCGTGTGACTTTGCTCTTGCATCTTGCGGACGATTCTATTGCTCTTCGCTTCGGTGAAGATCTGCAGCCAGAGAGTGACCTGGTCTGCGCTGACCCTCACGTCCTTGTCGAAGTAAGCGTCGGCGCCCTTCTCGACGTCCCCTTCGGAGAAAGACGAGTAAAGGTTCTCCTCCAGTTCCCGGCCGGCGGTCCGACACAGCTCTTCGAATAGCTTTTCTTTGCTCTTGAAGTACAGGTAGAGCGCCCCTTTGCTGACCCCAATCCTCTTGCCGATGTCGTCCATCGTTGCCCTACTGTATCCCTTCTCCGCAAAGACCTGCGCCGCCGCATTCAGGATTCTGCCCTTCGCTTCATTCCTGTACTGGGGGACTACTTTTGGCAACAAACGGAGGCAGAGCCCGCGGGTATTTAACCGTATGGCTGACCAGTAGGCATAAATACCGACGCGTCAGTCAGTTTGATGGGAAGCGCTTGCCAGAAACAGCCATTCGGGTCTCCTCCCTGAAGAAGGCGTACGGCAACCTGCAGGCGGTAGACTCAATCTCGTTTACGGTGAACAAGGGCGAGGTATTCTCCCTCCTAGGCCCCAACGGGGCGGGAAAGACGACCACAATCGAGATACTCGAAGGTTTGCGGGAGAAGGACTCCGGTGACGTGGAGGTTCTGGGACTCGACCCCTGGAAGAATGGAGACGCCCTCCACAAGAAGATAGGCGTCATTCCTCAGGGCTTCACCTTCCTACCATACATCACGCCGAGAGAGGCGGTGAACTACTACGCGAGTCTCTTCGACGTAACGGTCGATGCGGACCAGATAATCAGCACGGTGCTCCTGCAGGATTCCGCGTCCAGCTACTTCATGAGGCTCTCTGGCGGGCAAAAGCAGAAGATGGGGCTCGCTCTCTCGCTAGTCAACAGACCCGACCTGGTCTTCCTGGACGAACCGACGACTGGGCTCGACCCCCAGGCTCGCCGGGCGGTATGGGACGTGATAAGGAACCTCAAGCACGAGGGAATAAGCGTTCTCCTCACGACGCACTACCTCGAGGAGGCAGAGGAACTCGCAGACAGGGTCGCCATAATGAACAAGGGGAAGATAATTACGGCAGGGACTCCGGCGGAGATCATCGCGGAACACGGGTCGCGGGAGAAGGTCAGGGTGCACGGCGACCAGAACCTGGCGGAATACGTGAGGAAGGATACGGGGCTCGACACTGAATACTTGGATGGCTCCATCACCGTCACGCTCGGGAAGAAGGAGGACGCGATAACCGTCCTGGAAGCAATCGGACGGTCGGGGCTGAATTGGAGCGACCTGACCGTGCGCCACGACAGCCTCGAAGACGTCTTCGTGAGGCTCGTGGGCTCGAACATAGGCGAAGAGGAGCAAACGGCGATGGTGAGTTAGATGGGCACCATAAAGAGAATCCGCGCCGACCTCCTCACCTTCGCGCGAGGCTACACGCGCAGCAGGGTGGGTCTCTTCTTCGGGCTTGCGTTCCCCGTCATCCTTATCCTGCTCTTCGGCGCCATTTTCTCGGGAAGCGGCTCCGCCCCAACGGTCTACGTGCAGAACCAGGATGCTGGAATCCAGGGCACCGTGTTCCTGACCGCGCTCAACGAGACCGGGAGTCTCCATGTCTCGCTCGTTCCTCCTACTCAGAACCTGTCTCAATACCTCCTCTCCCACTCCGCATCCGACGGGATAGTGATCCCGCAGAACTTCACGGCGGACTATTATGCGGGTGTTCCAATCAACGTGATGGAATACTGGAACCCCTCGAGCTCTACGAGCCAGATAGTCTTCGGCGTGACGAGCGGGGTGCTGAACGCGCTGAACCTCCACCGTGTCAACGGCACTGCTGTGCTGGGAGTGCAGAGGCTCACGATAAAGTCATCGTCCTACACGTACATAGACTTCCTGATACCAGGCATGATCGGCTTCGCGATATTGGTCAGCCCGATGTTCGCAGTGGTGAACATCAGCTCACAGTACAAGAGGGACAAGATCTTCAAGCAGCTCTCGCTCACTCCTCTGACGAAGACAGACTGGCTTACCGCCAAGATAGTGTTCTACATCGGCATGACCTTCGTCTCGTTCCTCCTCATGACGGGGTTCGGGATATTCGCCTTCGGCGCGCACATCACCTTCACACCCTGGGTGATTCCCTTCCTCCTGGTCGGGCCGTTCCTCTTCGTATCACTGGGGATGCTCGTCGGGACAGTATCGACCAGCGTCGAGTCCGCTGCCGTCGTAGGGAACCTCATCACGTTCCCGATGATGTTCCTGTCCGGGACATTCTTCCCAGTCGACACCATGCCGGCGTACCTGCAAACCGTGGCCCACGTGCTACCTCTCTTCTACATAATAGACGGCCTGAACAACGTGATGATCTACGGAAACATTCGACCTGCGATTGTCGACCTAGCCGTCCTTCTCGTCATCTCTGTGATCATCTTCGTCCTTGCGGTCCGATTCTTCAAATGGCGCGAGGATTGACTGCTGGACGGGAAGCGAGCCTAGAGCTCACTTCCTTCTTGGAGGTGGGCGGATCGCCGCCTTCTGAAAGAGCACATGGCGAATGCTGACAAGAACAGCGAATCGGAGAAACGCGCCCGCCCAAAGGTGTACAAAAGCATTATAGTGAATGGACCGGGCTTGAGGGACAGCGCGGGGGTCGCCCAGCCTGGTCAACGGCGCGGGGCTTAGGACCCCGTCCCTCAGGGGTTCGTGGGTTCGAATCCCACCCCCCGCACTTGCTTGTCAACAGACCCCGGATCAGATATTGGGCGTGCTGCAGGGATGCTCGCGCACCGGCCTGTTCCGGACCGTCTTTCAAAAGTAGTTTCCGTAGTGGAGTGCGGTTCTACTTTGCCGCGGCTGGAGTCTTGCGCGACATCAAGAAGGCGGATATTCCGACGATGATTAGTACGACCTGGACCCCAAGAAGCGCTATGAAGGCCTTATCGCCGAGGAGGTATTTCGAGAAAGCCGCGGCGGTGGTGATGTTGGGGGAGAACGTCAATGTGCCGAAGAAGACATCGCCGGCCATCGCCCCCAACTGAACCAGACCGAGGAGGATTGCGACGATGATTGCAATTCTCGGCTTTATCCATACGCCGACAATCAGGACCAGGTCGACTAACGTGAATGCTGCGAGCCCGTACGCGTGTGTCGGGGCCGCGGCCCAGAGGTACGAATCGGTGGCGAGGATGTAGCCGCCTATGGCGGCCGAGACCAACAGAACAACGGACAGAATCAAGTTTACCGGTTTCAGAATCGCTACAGCCGTTGTTCAAACAGCAGCAGCCGTTATAAGCG
>Ga0326728_10018435_pt1 | contig 13759 bp, 10 predicted proteins | sample MB3enrmetagenome_FD_207602 | JGI IMG/M metagenome (GOLD analysis project Ga0326728, IMG submission 207602) | Lab enriched peat soil microbial communities from McLean, Ithaca, NY, United States - MB31MN | ecosystem: Environmental > Terrestrial > Soil > Wetlands > Peat | place: USA: New York... | reverse complement strand
GTGGGAGAGGAATGTCCAGAAGGCAACGGAGCGTTACCTCAGCTGGCGGAAGAAAAGATCTCTCGCTCGAAAAGCCAGGCAGAAGAAACGCAACCCTGTGGTGGATTGGATAGATGCAATTGCCTCTGCGGTCCTCATCGTGCTTGTTATCAACCAGTACCTTCTCCAGGCTTATCAGATCCCGTCCCCCTCTATGGAGCCCAGCCTCCTGGTGAGTGATCGCATTTTCGTCAACAAGATCGTCTATGGTCCCGAGCTGATTCCGGGCATGTTGAAAATGCCGGGCTTCAGGGTCCCGGCGCGCGCAGATGTGATCATCTTCGAGAGCCCTGAATATATCTCCAGCGGCCCCCTCAAGGACATTCTCCAGAGGATCATCTACATGGTCACGCTGTCCATAGTGGACATCGACAAGGACGAATACGGCCAGCCCAAACACCATTTCCTGATCAAGAGGGCCATCGGGATGCCGGGGGATCGTCTGCGTATGCGGGAAGGGAACGTGGAAATCCTGCCGCCGGGCGAATCGACCTGGATGCCGGAATCGCAAATGAAACAGAGCCTCGGGATGAGCTATCCGTCGTATAGATCCATCAACCCGGACGAATACACGTATTACCGGGACCAGGGGATCGGAAGCGCATTAGAAGGGGCTGGACTTCCCGTAACGGATGTGCAGAAGCAGGCTCTTGCGCGCAACTACGAAGTAACAACGGATTCCAGTGGCACGCCTCACTTCCGCTTGACCGCGCTGAATGACGAAATATACGTGGACCTGTGGCAGAGCCGCACCGAGTGGGCGCTGGAGCCCTTCAACTTCGCGAAAGCGGCCGACTGGCGGCTTCTCCAGGAGGGCTACTACGTGCCACGGGGGAGGATATTCCCCATGGGGGACAACCGCGACAACTCTCGGGACGCGCGCTATTTCGGCACGGTCAACCTGGACAAGGTTCTGGGCAAGGGGTTGTTCCGGTACTGGCCTCTGGCGCGGTTCGGCGTTATCAGGTAGGCAGGGATGATTGGTTCGGTCGAGCGGTATTCCTCCTCGGTCCGAAAACGCAGGGTGTCTCTCCTCGGGTCGCGCACTTTCCGCATTCTACTTATTGCCTTCATCCTGTACCTCGTCATATCACGGTTCGGCGTGGCCACGTTCCGCGTCGAATCGGTGTCCATGGAGCCGCAGGTCAACCCGGCTGACCGAGTGATCGTCAGCCTGCTAGCCTTCGGACCTCGAATGCCTTTCTCCCATTCCAGGTTTCCCGGTTTCACGCTTCCTCAACGCGGTGACCTGGTCATGGTGCAGCCTCCGTTCTATGACGATGAGTCCGTGCTGGCTCGAGTGTTCCAACCCGTCGTAAGCTTCTTCACGCTCCAGAAGGCCACACTTCGAAGAGACCTGTATGGAGGCCGAGTGACGAGTTACATGTTGAAGCGCCTCATCGGAATGCCGGGGGACACAATCCGGCTAAGCAACTACAAGGTGTTGATCAAGCCTCAAGGCGCCTCAGATTTCGTCGGGGAGGATCAGCTAGTGCCCGTTCGCTACGGCACTCGCTCGGCGCTGAACGCTCCAGGGTGGGACTCCTCGCTGCCGTTTTCTGGCAACGAGGATGAGCTGGTGCTGAAGGACAGGGAATACTACGTGATGGGCGACAACAGGCCGGAGTCCAGCGACAGTAGGTCCTGGGGTCCCGTCCCGGCGGACAGGATCATCGGCAAAGTGATCTACCGCTATTGGCCGCCGCGATCGATTGGCAGACTCTGAGTTTTCCTTGTCTCTGTATGTTCACGTTCCCTTCTGCGTGGACAAATGCCTTTATTGCAATTTCTACTCCGTCCCCGCGCGCTTTGTCAGCGATCACGTCAAGGAATCCGTCTTAGATCAGACAATCGAGCAAGCCGCCTTCTTCCTCGACCTGCTTGGTCATGACGGACCTCTGCAGACCATATTCATGGGCGGAGGAACTCCGAGCACCTTGCCCCGACCTTTGCTGCGCCGTTTGCTGGGCTCCCTCGGCCGTGCCGACTGCGAAGAGTGGACCGTAGAAGCAAATCCTGAATCGATCGACCGAGAGTTCCTGGAGGCATGCCAAGAAACCTGCGTCACGCGGATCAGTGCCGGAGTGCAGAGCACGGATGACAGGCGATTGCGCGCCCTTCGAAGGACGGCTAGCAGTGGGGACATCCTGCGGGCCGTTGAGCTTTTGCGCCTGGAGTGGAACGGGGATGTGAACCTCGACTTCATAGCCGGTATCCCGGGCCAGGAGCCGTACGAAGTAATCAAAGACCTTTCACTCCTCGACGAGCTTTCCGCCTCACATGTTTCGCTGTACTCCCTCACTTACGAGCCGAACACTCCACTCGAACGCTTGGTCCGCAGGGGAAAGGTCCGCACCAACTCGGCTGAAAAGGACGAGGAGCTGTGGTTCGCGGGCGTCGAGGAGCTGGAGCGCCGAGGCTTCAGGCACTATGAGGTATCCAACTTCTGCGTGCCAGGCAAGGAATGCGTGCACAACCTCCGCTATTGGCGGCTCGAGCCTTATCTTGGAGCCGGCCCTGGGGCCGTATCAACGCTGCCGGCCGCGCCTTTGGCTAAAGCACTTGGCAGGCCCGAGCTTGCCGAGGCTGGCGGAGTGCTGCGGATGAGCAGTCCGAAGGATATTCGGGCCTTTCTCGTGGGCAGGGACGGCCTTTGGGGTGCGCAGTTCGAATCGATAACTCCCGACGATTTCCTCCTTGAGACGCTGATGATGGGGCTGCGTCTGGAGGAAGGGATTCTCTCAGAGGCATTCCGGCGCAGGTTCGGCGCTGACTTCGAGGAGCTTTTCCCTGGCGTGTGGGGGAGTTGGGTTGCCCGCGGGGACGCCAAGCCGCGCGGCGACCGGCTTGCGATGAGCGACTCAGGGCGCATGCTGCTCGACGGCCTCCTGGCCGAAATGCCCCACGCCGCGTGCGAACGTCTACTGCGGGTGACGTGGCCCTGATTGACTTCCATTTTTTATTCGTGATACGCTTACCTAAACTTTTCCAGAAGAAGGGGAAACATGTCGGGCCATAGCAAATGGCATACAATCAAGCACAAGAAGGGCGTCGCGGACGCTAAACGCGGCCAGATGTTCACAAAGCTTATCAAGGAAATCAGCATTTCCGCGCGGCTGGGCGGCGGCGACCCCGAGGCGAACCCTCGACTTCGAACGGTCATCCTGAAAGCCAAAGCCAGCAACATGCCCAGGGACAACATCGAACGCGCCATCAAGAAGGGCACCGGTGAGTTGGAGGGAGTGAGCTACGAAGAGATCCTCTACGAGGCGTACGGGCCAGGCGGCGTCGCAATGCTCATCGACGTTTTGACCGACAACAAGAACCGTGCGGCCGCAGAGATCCGCAACCTCCTGAACAAGGGCGGGGGGAGCCTGGGCGCCGCGGGGAGCGTCTCATACCTGTTCAAGAGGAAAGGGCTCATCACGTATGACGCCTCCAAGTACAAGGAGGACGATGTCCTTGCAGCCGCATTGGACGCGGGCGCCGAGGACGTGTTCAGCGACAGTGACAACATCGAGGTCAGCACGAGCCCTGAGGACTTCGAGAGCGTCGTCAAGGCGCTCGAAGCGGCAGGATTCGAGCACACCATGGCGGAGATCGCCCGCGTGGCTGACACCAGCGTCACACTGGACAACGACAAGACGCAGAAAGCCCTCCGTTTAGTGGAAAACCTGGAGGACCACGAAGACGTCCAGAACGTGGCGACAAATCTGGAAATACCCGCCGGATTTGTCATGAGCGAGTAGTGCCACGGCCGCGCCGCGCCGGCCCTGCAATGAGGACACTTATCGGAATTGATCCCGGGCTCGCGGCAACCGGATGGGGAGTCGTGCGCTTCGACGGCTCCCGCTTCCTGCACGTAGCCCACGGCGTAGTTCGAACGGATTCGGAATCCCCTCTTTCAGAACGTCTTCTCATCATCCACAACGCGCTCCGCAAGCTCCTTGCGAAATATGATCCTTCAGAAGCGGGCGTGGAAGAGCTTTTCTTTTCTCGCAACGCCTCTAGCGCCATGCAAGTGGCTCACGCCCGCGGGGTAGTGCTGCTGGCCCTTGGCCAGCGCGGAATCCCGGTCGAATGCTATTCCCCCCAGCACGTGAAGCAGGCAGTGATTGGCCGGGGAAAGGCGGACAAGGACCAGGTACAGCGGCTGGTGAGCGTGGTGCTCGGACTGGCGGAAATCCCTTCGCCGGATCACGCCGCTGACGCCCTGGCGGTGGCCATCTGCCACGCGAACAGACGGCAGGTTTATGTTCAATAGCGTCACAGGTCAGATCACGTACAAGGGAGAGGAAAGAGTCTGTCTCCAGACCGGCGGGGTGGAATGGGACCTCACTATCTCGAGAAGGGCGCTGGACAGGCTGCCGCCCGTAGGCCAGGTTGCACGCGTTTATACCTACCTGCTGCACCGCGAGGACTCCATGCGGCTGTACGGATTTTCCGATCTGGCCGAGAGGGCGCTCTTCCTCGACCTCCAGAAAGTGGACGGCGTCGGCCCCCGCGGCGCCCTCAAAATGCTGTCCGGCATAGACAGGGAAAAGTTCGCCCAAGCCCTCGAGGCAGACGATGTGGACGCCCTTTCCTCGCTTCCGGGCATCGGCAAAAGGACGGCGCAAAAGATCATTCTCACCCTCAAGGGAAAGCTGACGCAAGCCGTAGAAAGCGCGGCGCGCTCCGCGGAAGATGACATAGCCACCGCACTCGTCGGCATGGGGTTCGACAGGAGAACCGCGCGGAGCGCCGTGGAAGCGGCTGCGAAGTCAATGGCGGGGCAGGGAAAAAAAGGCGAAGAGCTGGAACGAGAGCTGTTCAAGCGCGCCGTAGCGATCGCAGGCGGAGAGTCCAACACAGCGCCCGGGGCTAGCCCTGACGGGATCGTTCCGTGAAGAGCAAATCCCAGGACCCGGCTCCGCGTCTTCCTGATCCGGGCTTCAATCCTGTCGAAGACAGCGAAGAGCTCTCTCTGAGGCCGCGCCTTCTGTCCGAGTTCGTCGGGCAAGATAAGCTCAAGGAGAACCTGGCCGTCTACATCGAAGCTGCAAAACGGCGTGGTGAGCACCTTGACCACGTGTTCCTCTCCGGCCCCCCCGGGCTCGGGAAGACGACGCTTGCGGCAATCGTCGCCAACGAGCTAGGAGTCCAGTTTCGGGCCACCTCGGCCCCTGCCCTAGAAAAGCCCGGTGACCTTGCGGCCATCCTTACGAGCATCGGGGAGCGGAACATCTTTTTTATAGACGAGATTCATCGTCTCAAGCCGGTCGTCGAAGAGATGCTGTACTCAGCGATGGAGGACTTCGAGATCGATGTCGTGATCGGCCAGGGCCCCGGAGCGCGGACCATCAAAATTCCCCTTCCGCCGTTTACGCTGGTCGGAGCCACCACGAAGACGGGCCTTGTTTCCGGCCCGCTGTACTCGCGGTTCGGAATCCCGTTGCGGCTGGATTTCTACGAACCGGCGGACATCCGCAAGATTGTGTTTCGGTCCGCCAGCATCCTCTCGGTGGCCTTGGAAGAGAATGCGGCTGAGATGATGTCCCGGTGCTCCCGAGGGACTCCCCGGATCGCCAACAGAATCCTTCGAAGGATGAGGGATTTTGCTCAAGTCTGGGGAGAGGGTATCATCGATTTGCCCATCGTTAACCGAGGCCTCCAGTCGTTGGAGATCGACACGCGGGGTCTGGACAAAGTGGATCGAGAGATCCTGCGCACCCTTGTGGAAAAATACGCCGGCGGGCCAGTGGGTTCGGAAACAATCGCTATTTCCATCGGAGAAGCCGTGGACACCCTCGAGGACGTCTACGAGCCGTACCTCATCCAGATTGGCTTCCTCAAGCGCACGCCGCGCGGACGAGTTGCCACCGACGGCGCCTGGGAACATCTGGGGATCAAGCGGACGACGCGTGGAGACCAGTCTCTTCTCTTTTGAGCTTCCGCCGGAGTTAATTGCGCAAGAGCCCGCAGACCGTCGGGAGAATGCCCGGCTTCTTGTGCTGGATCGAATAACGGGTCGGAGGCAAGACCTTCGCGTGAGCGACCTCCCCGGACTTGTGGCGCCGGGAACCGTGGTTGTCCTGAACGACACACGCGTGCGGAAAGCCAGGTTGTTCGGGCAGACGGCCACGGGGAGAAAAGTCGAAGTCCTCCTCCTGAACCGCAGAAGCGCGGAGATCTGGGAAGCTCTTGTGGGCCGGGCGGGGAAGCTCCGCGCGGGGAAGCCCTTGGGCTTTGCCGAGGACGTCCGCGGGACCATTGAGTCGGTGGAAGCCGACGTATGTCTGATCCGTTTTCATCCCGCTGTGGATGACCCGTGGCTGGAACGGAATGGGCACGTACCCCTTCCTCCGTACGTAAGGCGACCTGATGCCCCGAGTGACGAGGAGAGGTACCAGACCGTCTACTCGAGGGTCATCGGCTCAGCCGCGGCTCCTACCGCTGGGCTCCATTTCACAGACCATATGCTCAAGGAGATGAAGGACGCCGGCGCGCAGGTATGCAGGGTTACGCTGCATGTCGGGCTCGGAACCTTCCTGCCCATCCGAAGCGCTCAGATCGAGGCGCACAGGATGCACGAAGAGATCTACTCCGTGCCTCGGGAAACGAAGGAGCTGGTTGACGCCGCCGTGCGTGAAAATCGGCCGATCCTGGCAGTGGGGACCACAGTTGTGCGCACTCTCGAGACCGCATGGACGGATGAGGGGCTCGCGGCGGGAGGAGGCAGCACGCGCATTTACATTACACCGGGGTACAGGTTCAAGGCCGTGTCACAGCTGTTTACAAACTTCCATACCCCTGAATCCAGTCTCCTCGTGCTGGCAAGCGCGTTCGCCGGACGGGAGTTGATCCTCCAAACGTATGCCGAAGCGATCCGTAAGCGCTACAGATTCTTCTCATTCGGCGATGCAATGCTGATACGATAGTCTCGTAGGGACGGTCAGTACGTGTTCTGGTCCATCTTCTGGAAGTCGGAACGAACTTTCTCCAGCCGCGCCAGCTGGGCATCAATAATGTCTTTGTAGTTCAGGTCCCCTGACTGCACGCGGAAGTTTTCATCCTCCCACTCCTGGACCTCTGGGAGATGGATGTCCTGCATGTCCCACGCCATGGCGGACCACTTCTGCGCATCCGTCCAGTACCCATAAGCGACCCGGTAGATCTTCTCCGCCGTGTCAAGGCTTTCGAGGTTCTGCCTTTCCCAGGGGTAGTTGTAGAAATACGCCATCATCTTGTCGTACTTGCTACCGAGGGTCAGGTACAAGGAGATGAGTTTCAGGTTCACGTGCAGGTAAAACAGGTTGCGATACCGCTCCCACTCGGTGGTGTTGTGGATTGTCGCGAGGGCATAAAGCGGGTTGGCAAACGGCGCGAAATCGGCTTTAAGGGCAAGCTCGAGGTACTCGATGTCCTCCATGGTGTCTTCGGGGTAGTGGTGAAGAGTCTCATGATACAGCCGGTAGTATTGCTCGGCGTAGAGGATCCGCCACGCCGAAACTGGGAGGAGTGGGACAACAACTATCAGGATGGTAAGAACGACCCGCTTCACATTCCTGTTATCGGCAGGCTGGAGAGTATTTTCCAGATCTCCTCATGGATGGCTTCCTGCGGTCTGTCTCCGTTGACGATCGATATCGCCATGCCGCTGGATTGATATCTTTCCAAGGCTGCCAGGTAGTTGTCTCTAACCCTAGCTTGAAATGCTTGGCCGTCAAAAAGCTCCGGCTTTCCGCGTCCAAAAAGGCGCTTCTGGCTGACTTCCACCGGCGTGTCGATGAAAATAAGGCATGCGGGGAGCGGAAAATCCCTGTTGAGGCCGAAAACGTAATCCAGACCGCAATCGATCGACTGGTATGCCAGACTCGAGAAGAGGTATCGATCGCTAATGACAAGCTCCCCGCGCGAGGTCCTGGCCAGGATACCCGTCTCGGAGGCGTTTACGTGCTCGTTGCGGTCGGCACCATAAAGCATGGCAATAGTAGTCGGCAGCGCCTTCACGTCCTTTGCAAGGATTGCACGCAGGAGCTTTCCCACAGGACCATCGGTGGGTTCCCAGGTGGCGCAATGAGGCTTCCCAGCGCGTTTCAGCCTCTTGGAGAGCAGGGAAAGCTGGGTGGAGGTGCCAGCGCCGTCCAGCCCTTCCAGAACAATGAAACTTCGCAGTATAGTTGTTTTCACCGGGCGCCGATTGTAATGCGAACCGCCTGCCTTGTCATCGCCATTGTGTTCTTCTCGGTCACAGCGCCGGGATACCCGCAGGACAACACACAAGCGGGGACCGCGGCGGGAACACTAGACCAGGATATCACCGTACTCGGTGTAGATGAGACGGACATTCCTGTTCCACCGCCCCAACCTCCCGGCCCGCCGCAGGTTCCTGGTCTGGACCTCCAGTTGCCAACAAGACCGGTGGGTGCCCTGGTGCGGCCGCCTTCCGGAGTGTTTTCCGCCGCGCCCGCGCAGTGGCGCGTGAAGGACCCGTCTGCGGCGGAGGGATTGAGCCAGTGGAGACAAGATGCCGGATAGGCAGCCAAAGGCGTCACCAGCTCGGCAAGGCGCCAAAGTCGGCCTCGAAGGAACCGCCAGGCGGACTGCGCCGGCGCGGCTTCGAGCAGTCATAATTGAGGAGGTCGAGCCTGCCGATTTCAGCCGGCGCGCGTTGCCTTGGCTTGCTGCGGCTACATTCCTCGCGGTCCTGATGGCGATGTCGACCGCCGTCATCCCCGACCGTTCCGAGGGCCCATTGCCGATGCAACCGATCGAAGTCGCGCTAGACGCAAGCTCGGCAGCGACGTCCGAGGACGACTCGGGAGGAGGCGGGCCGGGTTCCACCCTTTCGCAAGCGCTCGAGCTTCCCCGGCCGGCAGGCGCCGCGGGGGTACCGCTTGGGAAGGCTGTGGTCTCTCCCGAATCGAGGCCCTGCATGCAACCTATTGGCGCGCCCCGAGAAGCCGTCTCGGACCGCATCTCCCAGCCTTCCGCTCAGGAAGTGCTTTCCGATCTTCCCTCTTTGCAGCCGGCAGACGCGCAACCAGCTGGACAGTTGGCGTGGGGAGGGGAAAGACCGAGGAAACTGCTTTCCCGGCGGGACCCGCAATTTCCGGTCATGCTCGGGGTGGAAGGCGTCGAGGTCGAATGCGCTGCCCGTATCACAGTCTCGGCGGCCGGCAACGTGACTCATGTGGAAATCACGAAAAGTTCTGGGTATACTGAGATTGATGCCAGCGTCGAGGCAGCTCTCCGTGAGTTCCTCTTCTCTCAGGTGGAGGGTCGGAAAGACGCGGTCGCAACGGTAACATTCCGCTTCCGCCTGGAGAAACAGGATTGAGGAAAACGTTCGTCATCTTGCTCGCCTTTGCAAGCCTTGCTGTCCTGGTTGGCCTGACGGTTGTACTTGGTTCGGCAATCGGACGGGAAATAACCGCGAGGATGGCGGAGCTAAAGGCGCGAAGCATAGAAGCAATCGAGTCTGCGATCGGCAGCAAGGTCACCTACGCAAGCATCTCTCCGTCTTTTCTCAACTACCTAGAAATCCGCGACCTGACCATCCATGATCCGGCAGACTCGTCGAAGCCCCTCCTGACCATTCATCGCGTGCGCATCTATTACAGCCTCGTGCACCTCCTGGCCCGACGAGACCCTGTAGGGTCCCTCCGCGAGATACGGATCTTGAACAGCCGGTTCACCCTGGACCTCCAGAAAGATACGGCTGTCATCAAACTCATCCAAAAGCTGACGGCGCGGGGAGGGGGCGACGGAGGCCTGCGTGCGCGCATCACCGGGGCGGACGTGGACGTCGTCCTCCAATCAGGCGGAACCACCCTGTCGATCTCCCATCTATTCTTCGATATGAATGCAGAAAAAAGCGACCTGACTGCTGCGTTTCGAGGCGACTGCGTCGGGGTGCTCCCCTCTGGATTCGATTTTTCCTCCTCCGTGAACGTCGAGGGAAGGATCGACAGAGCCTTCAGGTGGTCCGACTTCACGGTGAAGCTCCTTTCGTTCAATAGCTCGATTTTTAACCTTGCAAAGCAGACGCTCCAGGTTGTCTGGAAGGGGAGCCAGGTCAAGGTTCAGAAGATCCAGGACCGCGAACCAATCGACCTTGGATTGGTCGCGGACCTCGACCAGAATCAGGTCACCGTGAGCTTCCAGACGGACGGGCTTCGGGCGGACAAGCTGGTGCGTTTTTCCAACGGCTTGAGCCGGTTCAATTCTGTGTTGAGCGCTCCGCTCACCGCCGCAGGTCACCTCACGTACTCCATCCCCAACGGCAGCCTCTCGTACCAGATCGGCGTTTCCGCCTGGTTCGAGGACCAACTGCCCGTGCATGACCTGACCCTGGACACAACCTTCACGGGGACCCAGAAAGGCGTTTCCTTTTCACCGCTGCGTTTTTCCTCGCCGGCCGGCAGCCTCCAGTTCGACGGGAGGATTTCTTATGCGGACTTCTACCCCGAAGGGATTTTGACGCTGGTGAACGTAGATGCGGGTACGGGTAAGCGGGTGAGCGCCGACCTCGGCATACGGCGCATGAACGGTGGGCTTGCCGTGGTCGGGCGCCACATGCGCATCGGGGAGGTCGGATTCGACGATTTCTCCATTGCCCTCTCGCCGATGGAGCGGGGGACAGACTTCACCATTGAATCCTCTTTTGCCGACACTGCCAGCGGCCATATTTCGGCTCGCGGACAGCTCTTGCTTCGCAAGCCCATCCGTAGCGCCCTTGCCGCCGGCGATACGGAGGTAGCCAAGTTCCCGAGCATAACGCTCAGCGCGTCCCTCCGCGACGTACCGCCCGACAAGCTCTATCACCTCCTGGCGGGCGCCGGTGCCCTCACCAGGCAGCAGGAAGACCTGAGGAGCACGCTCTCGCGATATGTGGTGACAACGGATGTTGACCTCACGACTGATCTGTCCTCCCTGCAGGTGAGCAGCCCACTTGTCACGGTGACGCAGGTGGATGATCCGACGACGGTGCTCCATTTTGCGGCGCTCGTCGACTCCACGCACGTCGCCATCAGCGATTTCGCGGGGAAATGGAAAAATAACAACGTCGCTGGATCATTGCGTGTGGCGTTTTCAGAGAACGGACAGGTCGGCTTTTCCACCGATCTTACGTTTCTCGGAAGGCAGTACTCTTTTACAGGACGATACTCGGACGCCGGAGGCCTTTACGCAGCCGGATCCTACGGGCTGGAGCTCAACATCGCTCCCAACGGGGACGGCACTTACTCTCTTGAGGCAAAAGCGAGCAAGCTTCCCGTTCCGTTGGGAGACTCCACCACCACAGTTTCCTTCGAGGCGAGCGGGCTGTACTCGAGACCCGACCAGTGGGTCGTTCAAGCGCCATCGTTCATGGTCTTCGACGTGCCTCTGCTGGAATCAAGGCGGAACACCTTCGGTTTTTCCGCCAGGCTGAGCCCGAGAAAACTGGAGATAGGGACAGTCACATTCACAGACGCATATTCATCTCTGGTTGGCTCGGCCGAAGCCGCGTTCGAGCTGCCCCCTGATATTTTTGACCCTCAGTTCACGAACAGGCTTGCCGCACAGTTCAGCGGAACGCTGAAAGGCCGTGCCGGCGCGGAGTTTTATTCGGCGCAGGGGAGTTTGAAAAACGGGATACTCGGCATCTCAGTTGGGTTCAATGGCGCGCCCGTTGAGCGCATGCGATCCCTTTCGGTCAAAGGGACACTCTCGGGTACCGGCGCGGTTACGGGACCCTTATCTCGGCCGTCCTTGGCCCTCCATGTGAGCCTGAAAGACGGGAGGCTTGGCACCGACCCCATCTCTATGGAAGCCCAGACCACGGTGGAACCGGATTCCGTCCAGCTCAGCGCTTTGACGATCACATATCTCGCCCACAAGCTGACCGACGGCGCAGGGACTGTGGACGTGCGCAAGGGCACTTTCTCACTCACGGCCCATTATGCCGGCGAATATTTCTCCGAACACGTCATCCTCACTGCTTCGCTCCAAGGGCAGTTCAACCCGCGCGCGTCTAGTCCCCTCGACGCGCAAGCCTCCGCGCAAGGACGTACAAATGCGCAAAGCCCGGCTCAAGCCGTTTCCGAGGCGAACCTCCTGGATCTGGGGCTTCAAGGCCAGTTGAACCTGTTTAACATCAGTGCGGAGGGAACCGCGTTTCCACCCTGGGGTGTCACGTTCCGCACCGAACGAGGAAGGCTGACGTTGGACGGCGGTCCCGGCAATTCTCTGCACGGGTCCATCGATTCCCACCTCGCTTTCGCCATCCACATGTCGCGGCCGCTCCCATTTGTCGGAGCCGCGGGCGGAAGGATAAGCGGTGACCAGATCGTGGCCTCGGTTGCGATGGAAACCTTCGACGTAACGGTGCTCAACTCCGTCCTGAAGACGGCCCTCATCACAACGCAGGCGGGCTCATTTCCTGTCCTTTCCTTCACCTCAGGAACCGCATCAGGCCGTCTCTCCGTCAGCGGACCTGTCAATGATCCCGACATCAACGGAGAGCTGGATGTGGTTGGGTGCGGAGTCAGGTCCGCCTACTCACCGGACGATGCCGGGCCTATTGCGGCGAAGCTTATTTTCACCGGCAAGGAGTTCCACTTCCCGCAGGTCGTCGCGGGCGCGGGAGCCAGCCGCCTGGGCGCGGAGGCCAGCTTCACCATCGATCACTGGGCGCCCCAGACGTTCGATCTGACGCTGCAGACGCAGAGCGACTCCGATGCGCACGTAAGGGGGAAGTTCGGCCGCATGATCGCGGACGGCCACGTCCAGGGAACCATGCGGATCGCAGGGGATGATACAAGCACGAACGTCACCGGAAATGTCGTGGTGACCGACTGCCGCATAACTCTCGGCCAGGCGCCGCAAGGGGTGTTCGTCCCCGAAGAGCCGCCGACCTTCCTGACATTGAATGCGGAGACGGGAAAGCGGGTGGAGTTCGCCTGGCCTTCTGAAAGCTACCCCGTAGTGCGCACAACGGCGAGCCCCGGAGGGAAGCTTGCCATTACCTACCGGGGAGACACTGGTGCCTACACAGTGAAGGGATCGGCCGCCGTGCAGGGCGGAGAAATCTACTACTTCGATCGAAGCTTTATTCTCAGGAAAGGCACTATTGCCTTCAACGAGGATCAGCAAAACTTCGACCCGCGCATCACCGCACGCGCCGAGGTGAGGGAGTGGGACCCTTCGACCGGTGAGGAGATCAGGATCTACCTGGACGCCGACAATCCTTTGAGCAAGTTCACGCCGCGTTTCACCTCCGATCCTCCGCGGTCTGAAAACTACATTCTGGCAATGATTGGGGCCCCATTTATTGCCAAAGCGCAAACGCAAGGCATCGGCCTATCCGCCGCGTTGATCTCATCCGATGTTGTGAGCCAGGCTTGGCTCTTGCGTCCACTCGAGAATCGCCTGCGGGACGCCCTCGGCATGGACATGGTATCCGTACGTACGCAAGTCATCCAGAACCTTCTGGCCCAGAAGATCTTTGGGACCGCGCTGAATCCCCTTGACAATACCAGCATCTCTCTTGGAAAGTACGTCGGGAGCGATCTGTTTCTGGAAGCGCTCGTGAGGCTGCAAACGCAACCCGTTCCGGGAGCGGTAGGGGTCTCGGCCAACTCAGGGGTGAGTGGTGCGGGCCTACCCTCTTTCCCGGCTGCGACCCTCCCGAACGCCGGCATCGGGCTCACGCCGCAGATCGAGTGGAGCATGGAATGGACAACGCCGTTCTTCA
>Ga0326728_10018434_pt1 | contig 13759 bp, 11 predicted proteins | sample MB3enrmetagenome_FD_207602 | JGI IMG/M metagenome (GOLD analysis project Ga0326728, IMG submission 207602) | Lab enriched peat soil microbial communities from McLean, Ithaca, NY, United States - MB31MN | ecosystem: Environmental > Terrestrial > Soil > Wetlands > Peat | place: USA: New York... | reverse complement strand
GGTCATCTCGAAGGGGATAAGGCGCTGGAAATAGTTGCTTCAATTTTAGTGAGGCTGGTCGGCCAAAAAGGCATTGTCTGCCGCTATGGAGGCGAAGAATTTACGATCATCCTGCCCTTCCATGATTCGAAAAGGGCTTTTGACATGGCAGAAAAGATCCGGCTGGAGATCCATAAAACCTTTTTTAATATGACTGACGTGACGCAGCGTTTCTTGACAGCCAGCATTGGCGTCTGCACCTATCCTCAGGCCGCGCCCAATGCCGAGGAGCTGTTAAATCGCGCCGATCTGGCCATGTATACGGCCAAGAACCAGGGCAAAAACCAGACTGTCATTTATACTCCCAGAGTGGTCTCTTCCTTAGAGGTCTATGGAAGCGAGGCGAATATCAAACCGGACTACGCGGCCACCATCTATGCGCTGACAGCGGCCATCGACGCCAAGGATCATTATACTTTTGGCCATTCTCAAAGAGTTGCCGAATATGCGACCATGCTGGCAAGCGCTCTGGACCTGGATCGGTCGCATGTGGAAATAATCAGGGAAGCAGCCCTGCTGCACGATGTCGGCAAGATCGGCATTCCGGAAAATATCTTGATGAAGTCCGGTAAGCTTTCTGACGAAGAATATGAAATAGTCCAAAAGCATGTGGAAATGTCCCTCACCATTATCAAGTATTTACCGTCCTTGAATCATACGGTGCCGGCTGTTCTCGGGCATCATGAAAGATGGGACGGAAAGGGCTATCCAAGAGGAACCAGGGGTGAGAATATACCTTTGACGGCCAGATGCCTGGCGATAGTCGATGCCTTTGACGCGATGACCTCCAACCGTCCTTATCGGGGGGCTTTAAATGTGGAATTTGCTCTAAATGAGATCAAAAATAATACAGGATCGCAATTTGATCCCCTGATGGCCCCACTATTCATCCAATTAGTCCGTAATGGCGCCATCAAAGTTGAAAATAGTATCAAAATGGTGATCTGAAAGCCTCGATTATAATCTTCGTTCCGGGTTTTCACCGGGGCTTTCTGCCTTGTCACTGCAGGGAAATCTATGATAAAATTAGGGCAGCCGGAATGGTAAACGGTAGGCAAGCAGGGTGTTTCCGGCGGGAGAGCGGCAACAGTATCTGGCAGGACGGCAGGACGGCAGTGAGGGTGCTGGATCGGGGGGTACTCCTGGCGCGAGTACCCCTTTGTATTCTTTAAGGCTGTTCCCGTCAACAAAAGGAGGCAACTGTTTTGGTTATCGTGATGGAGGCTTCGGCAACCGCCAAAGAGATCGAGGCGGTACGCAGCAAGTTGGTCCATGAGGGTTTTTCGGTTCATCTCTCACAGGGAGTTTCCAGGACGATCATCGGGGTGATCGGCGATCGGACGAGGGCGCTGAGCCTCTCCTTGGGCGCCTTGCCCGGGGTGGAGAAAGTGATTCCCATTCTCAACCCGTTCAAGCTGGCCAGCCGCGATTGCCAGCCGGAAAACACCGAGGTCCGGGTTGGCCGGCAGGTGATCGGGGGCAACGAGGTGCACATCATTGCCGGTCCCTGTGCCGTCGAGAGCCGGGAGCAGATCCTGGAGACCGCTTTCGCAGTCAAGGAGGCCGGCGCCACCATGCTGCGCGGGGGCGCCTACAAGCCCCGGACCTCTCCCTACTCTTTTCAGGGACTGGAGGAAAAGGGGCTGGAACTGCTGGCTGAGGCCCGGTCGCAGACCGGCTTGCTGATCACCACCGAGGTCATGGACACCGGATTCGTGCCGCTGGTCTCCCAGTACGCAGACATCATCCAGATCGGGGCGCGGAACATGCAGAACTTTTTTCTGCTGCGGGAAGTGGCGAAAACGGACAAGCCGGTGCTGCTGAAGCGGGGCCCCTCCGCCACCATCGAAGAGTGGCTGATGGCCGCCGAGTATATCATGCTGGGCGGGAACCACCGGGTGATCATGTGCGAACGGGGGATCAGGACCTTTGAGAACTATACCAGAAACACCCTGGATCTGAGTGCGGTCGCGGTGGTCAAGCGGCTTTCCCACCTGCCGGTGATCGTGGATCCCAGCCATGGCACCGGCAAATGGTGGCTGGTCCAACCGATGGCCAGGGCGGCGATCGCCGCCGGCGCCGACGGACTGATCGTCGAGGTGCATCCCAACCCCAGCGAGGCCCTGTCCGATGGGGAGCAATCGTTGACGCCGAAAAACTTCCGCCTGCTGGCGGCCGGGATCAGAGACCTGTCCCGGGCGGTCGGGCGGCGGCTGGCCGAACCGTCCGGCGCGGAGTGAGCGAATGCAGCAGACCAGGATCGCCATCATTGGCCTGGGAGTCATCGGAGGCTCTCTGGGCCTGAGCCTCAAGGCCCTCGGTCAATATTTCGTGGTGGGAATAGATCGGGACCGACAGACGCTGCAGGTGGCCCTGGAAACCGGCGCCATTGACGAGGGCACGACGGACTGCCGCCTTGGCGTCGCCGGAGCCAGGATCGTCTTCCTGGCCGTCCCGGTCGCCAGCATCATGGAGATCGCCGCCCGGATCAGAAACTCGGTGCCGTCCGACGCCGTCGTCACGGATGTGGGGAGCACCAAGGCCCTGGTGGTGGAGACTCTTGAAGGCCTCTATCCCGGCCGGTATGTGGGTGGGCACCCGATGACCGGCTCGGAACGCGCCGGCATCGGCGGCGCCGATCCGTACCTGTTGGAAAATGCCATCTATGTGCTGACTCCCACCGACCGCACCGGTCCCCGGGCACTCAGCGCAGTCGAGCAACTGGTGCGGGAGATCGGGGCGAACCCCATCAGCCTGGCGCCCCGGGAGCATGACCTGATCGTGGCGGCGGTCAGCCACCAACCCTACCTGCTGGCGGTGGCCCTGATGAACCTGGCCGCTTCACTGGAACCGGAACACCCGGCGGCCCTGCTGCTGGCGGCCGGAGGTTTCCGGGACGTGACCAGGGTGGCTTCAGGGGATCCCTCCATGTGGCTGGACATCTTCGCCAGCAACCGTGATTTTATTCTGCAGACCAGCAGGCAGTTGCGCGTCTTGCTGGCGGAACTGGAGAACTGTCTCGAAGAGGGCGGCGCTGCCGCTCTCGCCGGTAAGCTGGCGCAGGCGCGGGCGGGGCGCGCCAGGATTCCCGGCGCCGTACGGGGATTTCTCCCGGCGGTGTATGAAGTGCTGGTGACTGTGCCCGACCGTCCCGGGGCGATCGGCGGAATTGCCGGCATTCTTGGCGAGCAGGGGATCAATATCGTCGATCTCGAGATTATGCGGATCCGGGAGGGGGAGGGTGGCACTCTCAGGCTGGCTTTCAGGACTGAAGAGGAGGCCGAAGCCGCCCTGTCCGCCCTGAAAGGCCGGGGCTTGCTGGCTAAAAAACGGTCATGAGTGCCTAGTAACGAGTGAAAAACAAATAAGGCGCGCCAAGAGGTTAGCTGAATACCAGGGTCTCCGAACGATGTCTGCTATTCCAGTCGGCCAGTTTGATTACGAGCGGCATCATGCTCACCGGCCCGATGGAATGACTGGAATCACAACCGAAGGACTAACCGCATTTCAAGGGGTGGTTGCTGATCGCCCAACACTTTTACTTGGAACAGGCATTATTTTACCCTGACGATAGGCACAGGGCATATTATTGACGACCATCAAGTTTTTGCTGAAAAGAGGCATAACGGAAAATGAGCAATCACTCACCACTCACCACTCACCACTCATCACTCAGCGTCAGTCCGGGTGCCCGGTTGGAAGGGGAGTGCCGGGTTCCCGGCGATAAGTCGATCTCCCACCGGGCTGCCCTGCTGGGGGCAATCGCCGAGGGCACGACCGAGATCGAGAACTTTCTGGACGGGGCTGACTGTCTGAGCACGCTGCGTTGCCTGCAGGCCCTGGGGGTTGGTGTCGAGCGGGATGGCGTCCGGGTGCGGATCGGCGGCAAGGGGCGGGCCGGCCTGGAAGAACCGGCTGATGTGTTGGATGCCGGGAATTCCGGCACTACCATCCGCTTACTGCTGGGAATCCTGGCCGGTCAGGAATTCATGACGGTGATCACCGGTGATGACTCCTTGAAAAAGCGCCCCATGGGGCGGGTGATCAAACCGTTGCTCCAGATGGGCGCCCGGATCTGGGGCCGGGAATCCGGGCTCAAGGCCCCGCTGGCGGTGTTGGGCCGGGCGCAGTTGGAGCCGCTGGTCTACCGCCTTCCGGTTCCCAGCGCCCAGGTTAAATCGGCGCTGCTCCTGGCCGGTCTCTACTCCCGGGGTGAGACCGTGGTTCAGCAGCCGGTACTCTGCAGAGACCATACAGAGCGGATGATGACCGCTTTTGGAGCGGACCTCCGGGTCGACCCGGATTGGACTGTTCACGTCAGCGGTGACCGGCCCTTGCGAGGGCAGCGGGTCGACGTGCCGGGAGACATCTCCGGGGCGGCCTTTTTGCTGGTGGCCGCTACCCTGCTGCCCGGCAGCGATATCCTGATCAGGGGTGTGGGGATCAACCCGACCCGGACCGGGGTGCTGGAAGTCTTGCAGCGGATGGGGGCGGAGATCACCCTGCTCAACGAGCGCTGTGAGAGCGGGGAGCCGGTCGCCGATCTCCGGGCGCGTTCCGCCCGCCTGCGGGGAGTGGAGATCGGTGGATCGCTGATCCCGCAACTGATCGATGAGATCCCGATCATTGCCGTTGCCGCCGCGGCAGCCGAGGGAGAGACGGTGATCACCGACGCCGCCGAGCTGCGGGTGAAGGAGACCGACCGTATCGAGGCGGTCGCCTGTGAATTGCGGAAACTGGGAGTTGACCTGGACACCCGGCCGGATGGCCTGGCGATCCACGGCGGCAGGCCGCTCAAGGGGGCGGCGCTGGACTCCTGGAACGATCATCGCCTGGCCATGTCCCTGACAGTAGCCGGGTTGGCCTCCGCAGCAGGAGAGACGACGGTTGGGTCAACCGGCTGCATCGAGGTCTCCTTCCCGGGTTTTGCCGGCCTGCTGACCGCCCTGGGCGCCCACGTGCAGTGACACCGGGACGGGGTTGTAGAAACCCGTGTCAACCCCATTCCCTTGACAACATCTCTTGACAACAACTGGTCAGTAGTTGCTAGTTGTGCTAGAATAATGGCGGGAGTGATCCATCGTTGTCAAGAGTGCCTAATGTTGCTATTGACGGCCCGGCTGGTTCTGGTAAGAGTACGGTAGCCAGTCTGGTTGCCCGGAAGCTGGATTTTTTATATGTGGACACCGGCGCCATGTACCGCGCCATTGCCTACCTGGCCCTGAAAGCAGGGGTCAACCTGGATGATCAGGATGCTCTGGGATTGCTGGCGGAAACGGCGAAATTCTCCAGCGTGCGTTTTTGCAGCAGCGGCGCTACCGCCCTGTGGTGCAACGGCGCCGACCTCACTCCCTACCTGAGAAGATGGGATGTGACCAGAGAGGTGGCGCGCGTGGCCGCGGTGCCGGAAGTGCGCCATTATCTCGTCAGAAGCCAGCAGGTGTTTGCCCGCAGCGGCGGAGTGGTGATGGAGGGGCGGGATATCGGAACGGTTGTCCTGCCGGAGGCGGAGTTCAAGTTCTTTTTGACTGCCGACCTGGATACCAGGGTCGCCCGGAGAGCATTGGAGATGAACGGCGCCGGGCGGGCTGTCGATCCGGCGGAACTGCGCCGCCAGTTTATCTACCGGGATGAGATGGATCTGAAGAGAACTGTCGGCCCCTTGAAGGCGGCGCCTGATGCCGTTCTGATCGAGAGTACCGCCCTGACCGTGGAGCAGATCGTGGATCGCATTGTAACCTTGTGCCGGGGGAGGGCTGCCTGATTTACTACAGGATTGGACGTGCCCTATGCCGTTTTCTGATCTTTTTTATCTGGCGCTGGAGGGTCGAGGGACTGGAGAACTTCCCGGCCGAGGGGCCTGTAATCGTGGTTGCCAACCATGTCAGCTACTGGGATCCTGTTCTGATCGGCTCTGCTCTGCCCAGACAGGTATTTTTTATGGCCAAAAAAGAACTTTTCTCTCTTCCTTTGCTGGGCATCTCGCTTAAAAGCTGGGGCATGTTTCCGGTCGACCGCAGCCGTTCGGACCGCGGCGCCATCAAGCGGGCGCTGGAACTGCTGAAACAGGGGCAGGTAATCGGGGTCTTTCCTGAAGGAACCAGGAGCAAGAGTGGTTCGTTGTTGCCTTTCAGCACCGGGGCCGCCTATTTTGCCACCAGAACCGGAGTGCCGGTCTGCCCGGTCGCTGTCGTCACGGTTACAGGCTCATCCTCTTGGGGCCTGTGGCGGAGGCTATCGCTTCGCATCGGTTCCTGCAGCAGTTTTTCCGGTGATCGCAGGCAGGATCTGGATGCGGTGGCCGGAGAGATGAAGCAGGAAATTCAAGACTTGATGACTGGCAGCGCCGCTTAGCAGGAATTTTGCTTTTTACGACGAAAAACCTATTATTGAGCTTTTTAAGCGCGTGCTGGTGACGTGAGCACCGGGATCTTTCCGAGGGAGTTGAAATGTCCGCTTGAGAATCAGGCGAGCCAGGTCGGCAGGATTCTGTTTCGGTGTCCGGAGAGCGCTGGAGCTTGCCGGGAGAGCCGTGGAAACATCCGGTCCTGTCTGCTCCCTTGGCGAATTGATCCATAACCCTGATGTTGTAGCCGGCTTGTGCCGAAAAGGTGTCACTGTAATTGAAGACCTCAGCGAGGCCCGGGGCAGGCCGGTTTTGATCAGATCGCACGGGGTGGCACCTGAGGTGTTGAATTCTGCCCTGGAGCAGGGTATAGTAATCATCGACACGACTTGCCCCTTCGTGAGAAGGGTGCAGGAACGGGCCGAAGATCTGACGCAGCAGGGCTATCAGGTTGTGGTGATCGGATCGGCCGAGCATCCCGAAGTCAAGGGAATCCTGGGCTGGACCGGGTACAGGGCAGTTGTGGTTGACAGCCAGGATGATCTGGAACGCCTGCCGGTTGTGGAAAAGCTCGGCGTCCTGTCCCAGACCACCCAGACCAGGGAACGTCTTTACCGGGTTGCCAGAGAGCTGGTCGACAAGGCCCGGGAAGTCAGAATCTACGACACGATCTGCAGGGCAAGCCTGGCCAGACAGGAAGAAGCCGGCGCCATCGCCTCGCAAGTGTCAATGATGGTGGTGGTTGGCGGCAGAAACAGCGCCAACACCTGCGAGTTGGCGGAGATCTGCCGGCATCGTGTTCCTACCATTCATATAGAGAATGCTGCAGAATTGGATCCGTCCTTGCTGAAGGGCCTGAAGACGATCGGGGTTACCGCTGGGGCTTCCACCCCAGATTGGATAATTGAGGAGGTCATTGGAGGCATGTCTATGTTTGATGAAGATCTGGAAACAACCCAAGCAAGTCCGCAGGAAACAACACCGGAAGTCCTGACGGAGGTTGCTGCCCGGGACGAGGCCGAAGCCGCTCCGGCAACCGAGGCCCCACCGGAAGAAGCGTCGGCAGAGACGCCGCAGAGTGAAGCTGCCGCCCTGCCCGAAACCGGTGCCTTACCGGAGGATTCAGCCGAGGCGCCGCAGGAACCAGTGCAGCAGGAACCGGGACAAGAGGAGATGATGAACCTCGATTTTGCCGGGACACCGCGCCAGATACAGCAGGGCGATGTCATCAAGGGGACCGTTGTCCAGGTGCGAGATGACGAGGTCTTGATAGATATCGGTGGAAAGTCCGAAGGTATAATCCCGCGCCAGGAGTTATCTTTAAAAAGCGTCGAAAATCCCCGCGATATTGTCAAGGAGGGGGACACCATCGACGTTTTCGTCCTGAGGGTGGACAACGACGAGGGTCACCTGATGCTTTCCAAGAAGAGGGCTGACCGGACGGGTGCCCTGCTGCAGGTGGAGCAGGCCCTGGACACCAAAGAGGAAATGGCGGGCGAAGTCCTGAAGGTGGTCAAGGGCGGCCTGCTCGTAGATGTTTTGGGAATGCGGGGCTTTGTTCCGGCATCGCTGGTGGAAAGAGGCTACGTGGGCGATCTGGACAAGTACGTTGGCAAGACGCTGCGCCTGCGGGTGATCGAGTTTGATAAAAACCGGGGCAAGGTCGTGCTGTCCCAGAAAGCGATTCTTCAGGAAGAGTATCTCCAGGCTCAAAAAGAGCTCTGGGAAACGATCCAGGCCGGAGAGATCAGAAAGGGCACGGTCCGGCATCTGACCAGCTTCGGCGCTTTTGTGGACCTGGGTGGCGTGGATGGCCTGCTGCACATTTCCGAGCTGTCCTGGGGACGGGTCAAACACCCCTCGGAGGCGGTTCAGGAAGGCCAGGAGGTCGAGGTCTACGTGATCTCCATCGACCGGGACAATAAAAGGATCTCTCTCAGTCTCAAGCAGGCCCAGGAAAATCCCTGGAAGACTGTTGACGAGCGCTACCAGATCGGCCAGATCATCAAGGGTACCATTGTCAGGATGGTTTCTTTCGGGGCGTTTGTGGAAATCGAACCGGGTGTCGAGGGGCTGGTGCACATCTCCAGGCTGGCCGACTTCCGGGTGGCCAAACCGGAAGATGTGATCTCCGCCGGACAAGAGGTTGATGTCAAGGTTCTGGAAATCAACAAGCAGGATCAGAGGATCAGCCTGAGCATCAAAGACGCCATGAGGGAAGAGAACAAGCCCAAGAGGCCGGAGCGGGAGACCAGAAACGATCGAGAGGCTGTTCCCGGGGATGATCAGGAACTGTCGCAGAATTTGGGCGCCATGATCGGAGTGCTGCAGGCACAATCCGAGAACCAGGATTCTTAGCAGCGGATTTTTTCAGCACTCTCGCCGATCAATAAATTGAGGGAGGGAAAAGGCATGCCGATGTATACTTTCCGCTGCGGTCAATGCCATGAGGAGTTTACCAGGCTGGTTGCGACAGACTGCAAGGATCAGGTAGCCTGCCCTCATTGCGGCAGCAGTGAACTGAAGCAGTTGTTTCGCGGCTTCAACTATGTGAAGATCACCCAGAAATACCACCCTGAATGTCGCAATTCCCTCAACTGTGTGAGCGGCAAGCGGTTTGGCTGCGGGAAGTACGCCAAAGATCCGGTGCCGCCCATCAGTTGAACTATGGGGGCGGCGGCGGTAATTCTGGCCGGCGGAAGAAGCTCACGCTTCCGCGGAAACAAGGCCCTGGTGGAAATAGCCTCTGAGAGGCTGATCGACAGGGTGATCAACAAATTGAAGGATTTCTTCGCCCCGCTGATCCTGGTTACCAATACTCCGGAAGAATATCAGGGACTGGCGGTGGAGATTATCAGGGATCTGATCCCGGGAAAAGGGCCCCTGAGCGGCATCCATGCCGGCTTGTTGGCCTCGCCGCACAGCCTGAATTTTGTGGTCGGCTGCGATATGCCTTTTATCAGCGGCGAACTGGGAGTTTACCTGGCCGGGCAGGCGGTCCCGGATGATGATGTGGTCGTGCCCCTTGTCCATGGTTATGCAGAACCGTTGTCGGCAGTTTACCGGAAGACCTGTATCCCCTGCGTCGAGGCTCTGCTGCTCACGGATCAACCCAAGACTGCTGCTTTTGCCGATTTTTATGATCAGGTCAGGGTGAAGTACGTCCAAGATGAAAAATTGAGTGCTTTCGGTGACGGGGGCTGCTTTTTTAACATCAATACCAGGGACGATTTAAAAAAGGCTCTGGAAAATTTTTTGAAGCAGTGACCCGGGGTGACGCCAGGCCATCCTGACGCCGGGAGGAAAAAGTTTAGGAATCCAGGAGTTCAAATTGAAAATTATTTTGGATTAAACCGGCTGCAGCCGGTTTTTTGTTCTCCCCGGCAGCGCATGTTTCTGATTGAAAGTGACAGACTAAAAAAGAACAACCAACGCCCATTGCAAACAGGGCGCCACCTGCCGGATCAAACCCGGGCTCGATAATCCCGGCCTGACGCTCAGAGAGAAAGGAGGGTCAACTGAATTGCGAATTCCGCTTGGGATGATCGTACTGTTGGTTATTTCCGTTCTGGTCTTTTTTGGGGTTGCTCACCGCGTGCTCGACCGTCTGAGGCTGTCGGACAGGGCGGCTCTTGCCATGATCGCCGCCCTGATCGTCGGAGGCCTGATCAACATCCCGTTGCCGGCCGGGCTGCGGATGGAAGCATCGCTGAATATCGGGGGCGCCGTCGTGCCGTTCATCCTGGCAGGCTACCTGTTCATCCGGACATCGACCCAGGAAAAGTTCAGGGCAATTGCCGGGGTGGCGGCAACGGCTGTGGCAGTTTACCTGACCGGGGTGCTGCTCGGTTCCGAGCCGGGGAGGATGATGCTGGATCCCCTCTACGTTTTTCCGGTGGTCGCCGGGGTGGTCGCCTACCTGATCGGGCGCTCGCGGCGGGGTGCCTTTATTGCTGCTACCATGGGGATACTTGTCGTTGACGTGATCACATACGTACAACTGGTATCCACGAAGACGCCCGGAACGGTCTCGATCGGGGGTGGCGGCGCCTTTGATGCGGTGGTCATCTCCGGCCTGCTGGCGGTGCTGCTGGCGGAGTTCATCGGGGAGTCCAGGGAATGGCTGCAGAGAGGTCCGCTGGCGGTGAACCGGTCGCCGGCTCTCTTGAAGCGGTTGCGCCCGGTTTCAGATGACGGAAGCAAGAAGACAGAGGCTGGAAATAAAACGGATGACGGAAAAATGGCTGACGATCAAACAGAGTAAAAAGGCAGACTTCTGACTACACAGCCACAGAGGGGATGATGATCATGCGTCAGTGGATCAATAGGCTGCGGGTCATGGCAATAGCTGTAGCAGTGCTGGGTTGTGCCGGACTGCTCGTTGCCGGATCACCCGGGTTCTCACTGCCGGGAACCGGTGATGGTTATGGCCTGGAGATGACTGATGGCAAGTATTTTACGATCGTTGACGAGCATGGCAAGACGCTGGATTACACGGCGCATGTCCTCTACCCGGGCGATCAGTTCATCAGTGCGGCCAACCAGCGCTACCGGATCAACGAGGTCAAGGGAGGCATTGCCACAGCCAGTCTGCTGGGCAAAGAAGCGGACATCGCCGCCGGTTCCTCGCCGCAGGCTGTTGACAGCGGAACAGGTCCGGCGGCGAACGGGCAGCAGGAGATCGCCATCTATCACACCCACAGTGACGAGTCTTACGTGCCTACCGAAGGGACCTCGAGCGTCTACGCCCACGGGGGAGTGCTCGAAGTGGGGAACGCTTTCGGCGCCAAGCTCCAAAACCTGGGATTTAAAGTCCAGCACAGTTTACGTTCCCATGACCCACACGACTCCAACGCCTATGTCCGGTCGCGGCGGACGGCGGTGGAATTGCTGAAAACGCAACCGGCCGCTCTTTTTGATCTCCAACGGGATTCAGGCCCCATCACCGCTGCCATGGCAGATCTCAACAGCCAACCGGTGACCGGGGTGAAGATCGTGCTTGGCAGCCAGAACCCGCATTCCAGCGCCAATCTGCAGTTTGCCAAAGAGATCAAGGCCGCGGAGGACAAACTGCACCCCGGTCTGATCAGGAGCATCCTGGTGACCAGGGGGAACTTCAACCAGGATCTGTCGCCCAGGGCACTGATGATTGAGGTGGGCGCCGACAACAACAGTCAACAGGCAGCAGAAGCCAGTGCGGCCATGCTTGCGGATGCCATCCCCCGGGTGCTGGGCGCTACCGGCAATCCCGGTGTGGAATGGCCCGCCACCGCGGTCAACCGCGCCAACTGGAGTTCCGTTCTCTGGATCTGCCTGGCTGTTCTTGGCGCCTTGGTGATTTACCTGTATATTAATGCCGGTAGTTGGCGTGGAGCCTGGGATCTGCTGCGCCGGTTCTTCAGCAGCGAGTTCGGCGGCCGGATCAGGGACCGCAAGTAGTGCTGATGACGCCTCTGAGTGTGAGATGGGAATCACCTGAAAGAGAATTATCGCGGCGGTAATGAGCTCGCAGTTGGGCGGACGGCTTGGGGGAGCTAGCGGTTGGAGGGTAAAACGGCCGATCAGGTCTCAGTTGATAATCAACAGATGGGCAATGCTCAACAACTGACACAGAATGAGCAGGTTTTTGACGGCGTCCGGCGTCCAACCACCGGCGACCAGTCCTGCCGGTTCGTGATCTTTCATTGCTATGGCGGCGCCCATTCTTCGGTCACTACCTCGGGGATCTACCTGGGCTTCCTGCCCCGTGACCGGGTGCCAAGCACCGCTGAGATCCTAAAAGTGCCCCATTACGACGGTGAGGAGGCCATTACCCACGGGCACTTTCGTTTTATGGGCCGCGACCAGGCCGACCGGGCGGTATTTGTTCTGGGCAAGGGGAGGTTGGGGCCGCATATCAACCGGCTGTTGATGATCATTACCGGCATCTACGGTTGTGCCGTCAACTTTTTTACAGTGGATACCACAGCCCACGTCAATCTCTTGATGTGTTGCGGTGGCTATCTTTCCAGAGCACAGAAGATCGTCTGCCTGGGTCGTCCCGTCGTGCTGCTGGGAACCAAGCTCGCCTATGACAGATTTGCGTTGTTGGCGAGCCGATCGGAGACCAGGCTGAGGGAAAACGGGGCGCCTGGGCTGCCTGGTCCTGGGGAGCGATTGCCGCGCCGGGTAGTTTTTTACCTCTGCCCCGACGGGTTCAGGTATCCGTTGCTGGCGGCCGGTTTTCATGCCCACCCGGGGATGTCGGATCGGCAGGCATTGGACTGGGCGCGGGGGCAGTCTTTTACTGGAGGCGTCGGTTCGGTGCTCTTGGCCGGCCTGGCCGGCGATCATCAGGTCTTCCTGGTGGGAGCCGGGAGGGATCCGGTCATTGTCGGGCGGATCATCAGGGATTTGAGGCTGTTCCTGGAGGTGCCCCAATCTGACTGCCTGGTGGTGAATCCAGGGCTCAAGCCCTCTTATACCGGATACCTGGTGGCGAGGGGCTGTCTGCGACTCGGCCTGTACCGGTTGCATCGTCTCCTGGAAGAGTGGCTATTTAGAAAATATATCAATGCCTGCCGCCGGGAGAGTGTGGGGGTGATCAGGAGAATAAAAGAGGGAATCCTTGACTAAATCGCCCCAATCAGGGATAATGGAAAAAAAATGGAACTGGGAGACCGATGGCAGACCAGCAATCATTAACTCATCTGACCGGCCGGCAAATTCCGGCGACCGGAGGCCCGCTGCCGCCGGCCAATGGACACCCGGCCATCACCATTGCCGGAGTGGTCCCGGGATCGCCTGCCGACGAACGGGGGATCAAAAGCGGCGACCGGTTGCTTTCAGTCAACGGTATTCTCCCCCGGGATACAATTGAATACAGTTTTCTCTCCTGCGGGGAGGAGGCCAGGCTCAGAGTCCGAAGCGGCCGGCGGGACCGGACGGTACTGGTGCGCAAGGACTGCGACACCAACCTCGGACTGATATTTGAGAGCGATTGCTTCAATGGTGTTAAAAGATGCCGCAATCATTGCCTGTTCTGTTTTGTTGACCAGTTGCCTCCGGGACTCCGTTCCCCGCTCTACGAAAAAGATGACGATTACCGGCTCTCTTTTTTACACGGCAACTTTCTGACCATGACCAACCTGGATGAGCGGGAGTTCCGCCGGATCGAGAACCTCCATCTCAGTCCCCTGTACATCTCCGTTCATGCTACCGACCCCGGAGTCAGAGGTATACTGCTGGGCAGGAGGGGACTGGTCCCGGTGCTTGACCAGTTGGAACGGCTGGCCGAAGGCGGGGTCACCATGCACATTCAGGTCGTGCTCTGCCCGGGCATCAACGATGGCGACGTTCTGAACAGGACTGTCGACGACCTGGTTGTTTTATGGC
>Ga0326728_10018433_pt1 | contig 13759 bp, 13 predicted proteins | sample MB3enrmetagenome_FD_207602 | JGI IMG/M metagenome (GOLD analysis project Ga0326728, IMG submission 207602) | Lab enriched peat soil microbial communities from McLean, Ithaca, NY, United States - MB31MN | ecosystem: Environmental > Terrestrial > Soil > Wetlands > Peat | place: USA: New York... | reverse complement strand
GGCCGGATTCGAACCGGCGATCTTCGCTGTGTGAGAGCGACGTCGTAACCGCTGGACCACGAGCCCGACGCCGGAGCCGAAGCCCGGTCCCCCTTAAGGAATTCTAGACGGGCAGCGCTAGGACGAGGGGAACGATCAGGCTTGCCGCCACGGTGAGAATGAGGCCGCTCGCGAGCGCCAGGCTCCCGGCGTCCTGGTCCCCGTACCGGGTGACGAAGTAGAGGGTCGTGTCCATCGCCGTAGCCCCTCCGAGCGCGGTGAGCCCCTCGCCACGGAGTCGTCGGCCGACCACGGGCGAGAGCACCATCGTGAGGTTCTCGCGCAGGAAGTTCGTGAGGAAGGCGAGCAGGCCCAGCACCGCGCCCGCCCGGGCGAGCACGAGGGGCCCGGCCAATGTGTACCACCCGAACGCGAGCGAGGTCCCCATCGCCACGGGCAAGGCGATGCCCGAGAGGAGCGCGAAGAGGGCGCCCGCGACGAGGGCGCCCGCCGCGGCCGCCGTCAGGGGGACCCAGACCGTGCGGAGGCCGGTCCACGTGAGGGGGAGGTCGAACGCGACGAGCGCGAGCAGGACGTAGAGCGCCCACTCGATCGTGGCGCCGGTAGGAAGGCTGACCACGTGCCCGATGCCGAACCCGACGAGGACCGCGCCGACCAGGATCAGGCTCAGGGGGAACCGCTCCCGGGTTGGGGCGCCCGGGGTGGGTGGTGGGGCCGCCGAACGGACACGGGCCAGCAGGAGAGAGACTCCGGCCGTCAGTCCGAGGATGAGGAGGGCGAACCCGAGCGCGACCGGCACCATCAACGCCAACGACCCGAGGGCCACGTCGTTCAACGAGGCTCCGAGCAGACCGACCAGGACGATGACCGTCAGGACGAGGGCCCGCGGGACCCAGCGGCTGCGCCGGTGGGTCAGCCGGCCCGCGATGAGGCCGATCGCGAAGGCGACGTAGAGGAACGGGTCGAACGCCACGATCCCGGCCTAGCCGGTCCACGGAGTAAGGGACGCTCGGTGCGGTGGTCCGGAGGGCGGGCCGAGCGAGACCGTCTCCGCCCGGTCAGGGCCGTAGCCGACGTACTGGACGGGCACACCCGTCTCCTCCGTGATCCGGTCGAGGTACCGCCGGAGCGTGGACGGGAGCGCGGACGGCCCGATGCGCTGGACCCGGTCCTTGAGCCGCTGGTGGAACTCGGGCCATCCGGGCAGCAGTTCGTAGACCGGCTGGGCCTGAGCCAGGTCGTCGGCCTGGGACGGAAGAACGTCGCGGACGGTGGACCCGTCCGGCATGAGGTAGTGGGTGCAGACGGGGATCTCCTCGAGGCCGCCCAGCACGTCGACCTTGGAGATCGCGAACGCCGTGAACCCGTTGAGCCGCGCCGCGTAGCGGAGCAGGACGAGGTCGAGCCACCCGCAGCGTCGCGGTCGACCCGTGGTCGCCCCGCGCTCGCCGCCGACCCGTCGCAGGAACTCGCCCTGTTCCCCGGAGTCCTCGGTCGGGAACGGCCCGGCCCCGACCCGTGTGGTGTACGCCTTCGCGATCCCGATCACCTCGGTGACCTCGGTCGGCGCGATACCGCTCCCCACGAGCGCCCCGGCGCTCGTCGGGTGGGAGCTGGTGACGAACGGGTACGTCCCGAAGTCGACGTCGAGGAGCGCGCTCTGGGCCCCCTCGAGGAGGATCGTCTCGCCCCGCGCGATCGCGTCCCACAGGATCGGCTCGGTCGGGCGGATGAGCGGGGCGAGGCGACCGCCGACCTCGGAGAGCTCCGAGGCGAGCTGGTCGATCGGGGGAAGGTTCGGGAGGTGGGCCTTCGTGGCGTAGAGAAGCTCAAGGGTCTCGCGGAGGCGCGCCGGTCGAGCGAGGTCGCCCAGCCGAAGGCCGAAGCGGCCGGCTCGGTCCGCGTACGCGGGCCCGATCCCCCGCCGGGTCGTGCCGAGGCCGGCCTTCGGGTTCTTGGCCGCGCGGAGGTCGTCCTCCCACGCGTCCTCGAGCTCGTGCACCGGCAGAAGGACGTGGGCCCGGTCCGAGAGGACCACTTGCCCTCGCAGGAGGCCCCGCTGCTCGAGCTCCTGCATCTCGGCCTCGAGCTTGGTCGGCTGGAGGACCATCCCCGGGCCGCTCACGGCCACGACCCCGTGGCGGAGGACCCCGCAGGCGAGCTGGTGAAGGATGACCGTGCCCTCGGCCAGGTGGATCGAGTGGCCCGCGTTCGGACCGCCCCCAGTCCGTACGACGAACCGCGCCCCGGAAGCGAGGAAGTCGGTGATCTTCCCCTTCGCCTCGTCGCCGAACTGCGCCCCCACCACGACCCGGACGGGCGTTTTGTTCCCCTCCCAGGGGCACGAGGCACGAGGGAGGAAGAACCTTGTGCCTCGCGCGCTCGAAAGCGTCGCGGGACGCATGAGCCGCCGGCGCACGAGATAAGCCTAAGAACGAGGCTGGCGCTCCTTGGCCAAATGGTCGCGCAGCGTACCCGCGAGGTCGAGATCTCGGGCATCCGGAAGATGTTCGAGGCGGCGCCGCCGAACTCGATCAACCTGGGTCTCGGGGAGCCCGATTTCGACCCCGCGCCCGAGGTGATCGAGGCGCTCTGCTCGGCCGTGCGGGGCGGCCGGAACCATTACGGTCCGTCGGCCGGGATCCCCGAGCTCCGCGACAAGATCGCGGAGCGCTACCGGGAGCTCGACCCGGGGACCCTCCGGGAGAACGTGATCGTGACCGCCGGGGGCTCGGAGGGCCTGATGACGGCCGCCCTCGCGCTCTACGACCCCGGGACCGAGGTCCTCGTCCCCAACCCCGGGTTCGTGCTCTACGCCCCGCACGCGAAGCTCGCGGGCGCCACGCCGGTACCGTACAGCCTACTTCCCGCACAGAAGTACCTTCCCAACTTCGACGAGCTCGAACGGCTCGTGAGCGCCCGGACGCGGGCGATCGTCGTCAACAGTCCGTCGAACCCCACGGGCGCGGTCTTCCCCCGCGCGGTCGTCGACCGGATCGTCGCCTTCGCCGACCGACACAACCTCACCATCGTCTCGGACGAAGTGTACGAGGACATCGTCTACGGCACGACGGCGACCTCGTTCTGGGGCCGCAGCGACCGTGTCGTGATCGCGAACTCATTCTCGAAGACGCTTGCGATGACGGGTTGGAGGCTCGGCTTCCTCGTCGCCCCGAAGTCGTACGCGGCCGCGCTGAACAAGATCCACTACCACATCCTCGCCTGCCCGTCGACCCCGGTGCAGGTCGCGGTCCTGGCCGGCCTCTCGAGCGGGTCGTCGACGTTCCAGGGGATGCTCAAGGAGTTCAAGGCGCGGCGAGAGCTCGTCACGGGCCTGCTCGGAAAGATGCCCGGACTTTCGCTCGTGCCCCCCCAGGGAGCGTTCTACGTGTTCCCGCATTTCGATTGGCACCTGTCGAGCGCCGAGGTCGCCCACGCCCTGCTCGCCCGAGGCGTCATCACGACCCCGGGCGACGCGTTCGGGTCCCTCGGGGCCTCGCACTTGCGGATCTCCTTCGCCGCCTCCCGCAAGAACCTGCGGGACGGGCTCAAGGTCCTCGGCAGCTACGCGGCCGAGGTGACGAAGTGATCGTCGGCGTCGTAGGGCGTGCTTTCCGGGCCGTCGCCCGCCTCCACCGGACCGAAGGGAGCGACGACCTCGACCACGTCGGGGCCGAGCTTCTCCGGCTGGAAGCGCGCGGAGCTCAGCGGCCCGTAACCTCACGGTAGAGCGCCCGGTGGCGGTCGACCGTCACCGACCAATCGAAGGCGCGCACGCGCTCGCTCGCCGCGACCTGGAGCCGACGCGTCTCGCTCGGGTCCTCGACCACCGACCGCAGGGCTCCCGCCAGGGCGACGCTGTCCCCGTACGGGACGAGGCGACCGACGCGCCCCCCCTCGAGGACGTCGGGGACCCCTCCCACGGCCGTCGCGACGATCGGCGTTCCCGCGGCCATCGCCTCGAGGAGGACGAGCCCGAACGCCTCCCACTCGGACGCGAGCACGAGCGCGCGGGCTTGGCGGACCACGCCCCGATAGGCGGAGAGGCTTTCGACGTGCCCGAGGAACCGGACCCGGTCGGCGACGCCGAGCTCCCGGGCTCGGGCCTCGAGCCGGGACCGCTCGCCCCAGTCGCGCCCCATGAGGACGAGCGGGATCTTGGCGCCCGCCTCGAGGCGCGCGAGCGCTTCGAGAAGGTTGGGTAGGCCCTTGTTCGGGGCCACCCGCCCCACGAAGAGGAAGTACTCCGGGGGAAGGTCGAGGCCGTCCGTGCGGTCGCGCTCGGGGGTCGTCCACGCTTCCAGGTCGATCCCCGGAGGGATGGTGACGAGCTTCTCCGCGGGCGCGAACTCGCGGACCAGCCCCGCCTCCTGGTCGGTCTGCACGACGAGCGAGCGCGCCACCCGGTAGGCGGTCATCCCGAAGACGACGTCCTGGACGCGCAGGAGGCCGCGCTTCCACGGGGGCTCTTCGGGGCGTGCCGGATGGTAGTGGGTCGACACCACGAGCGGTATCCGAAGCCGGTCGGCGACGGCGGCCGCTTCGAGCACGTGCCCGTAGCGGTGGGAGTGGGCGTGGATGACGTCCGCGCCGCTCTCCGAGAGGGCATCGATGAGCCCTACCATCATCGGCATCGTGAGGCCGGGGACGAGCCGCTTCCGGACCGGGAACCGGTGTACGGGGACCCCCTCGACGACCGGAGCGTAGTCCGAGCGCCGCTCCCAACGTCCCTCGTCGTAGAGGTCGCTCGCATAGACCTCGACCTCCTCCCCGGCGGCCCTAAGGCGCCGCGTGACCTCGCGGACGTTCGTCTCGACCCCGCCGGGAGCGTCGAACCGCAGCAGGACGTGGGCGACCTTCACCGGCGCGTGACCTCCCCGTAGAGGGCATCGAGCCGGTCGACCACCCGGTCCCAGCCGTACCGGGGAACGACCTGGTCGCGTCCGTACTCCCCCAGCCGGCGTGCGAGGTCCCGGTCCGACCAGACCCGGCCGATCGCGTCCGCGAGCGCGGCCGGCGACCTCACAGGGACCAGGAGACCCGCCTTGCCGTCCTCGACGAACTCGGGGATGCCCCCGACGCGCGAGGCGACCACGGGCGTGCCCGCGGCCAGGGATTCGAGCAGCACGAGGCCGAACGCCTCGTACTCGCTGGGCAGGACCGTGAGGCGGGCCTCCCGGTAGGCGGCCGAAAGGAGCACATCGTCGTCGACGTGGCCGAGCAGCCGGACCCGGTCGGAGACCCCGAGGGCCTTGGCCCGCGCCTCCATCGGGGCGCGCTGTCCTCCGTCCTCTCCCACGACCACGAGCTGGGCCGAACGGTCCGTCTTCGTGAGGAGGGCGAACGCCTCGGTAAGGTCGAGGAGACCCTTGTTCGAGGCGAGCCGTCCCACGAAGAGGAGGAACGGCCCCGGTATCTGGAACCGCTGCGAGAACGAGGGGCTGCCGGGACCCGGTGGCGGCAGGGGACGGTAGCCGGGAGGGATGATCTCGAGCGGCGGGAGCGCGAGACCGAGCGACCGGAGGAGCCGCTCTTCCTCGTGGGTCTGGACGATGATCCGGGCCGCGTCGCGGACGACGCCGCCCGCGACCCGACGGTCGTAGAAAGCGCGGATGCGGTGGCGGAGCCACCCTCCCTCGATCGACCAGATCGGATGGAAATGGGCCGTGAGGACGAACGGGGTGCCGAACCGGCGACGGTGGCGGCGTGCGGCCGCGACCTGATTCGTCCCGTAGGTGTGCGCGTGCACGACGTCGGGCCGGGCCCGAGCGAGGGTTTCGGTGAGCGTGGAGAAGAACGTGTAGTGGAGCTCGCCGGGGAGCGACCAGACCGGGAGACGGTGGACCCCGCCCCAGGGGGCGCGCTCCTCGCGCGGGACCTCGGGGGCGAGCCGCTCCATCGCCGGGAACTCGCGGTAGAGGTCGCTCGTGTAGACGTCCACCGTGTGCCCGCGCGCGTGGAGGCGGGGAGCGAGCTCCGCGACGTGCCGCTCGACGCCGCCCGGGGCGGGCGGGTAGCGGGTCGCGAGCTGGGCGACCTTCACGACCGGTGCGTAGCGCTTCCCTTACTTGACGGTCCGGGCGGCGGGCGTGGCGGCGTCGGAGCGCCCTACGAGAGGGTCCGCATCGAGGCGAGGCGCTGGGCGTACTTCTTGTAGACCTCGGTGGCGCGGGCGACCGACTCGATCTTCACGTACTCGTTCGCCTGGTGGGAGAGCTCCTCCTCCCCCGCCCCGAAGATGACGACGCGCGGGTTCACCTGCGTGTAGTGGACCGCCTCCGAGGCGTGGGCGAGCACCGCGGTCTCGGCCTGCGCGACGTCGCGCAGGAGCTTCACGTGCTCGGAGTTCGGGTCGATCTGGACCGCCGGCATCGTGAGGATCCGGCGGAGCGTGAACGGGGTCTTGATCCGTCGCAGGTGCTCCTCGATCTCGTGGTAGAGCTGGTCGGGAGTGTACGGGGGCGGGAACCGGATGTCGACCTCGCTCGTGCACTTGTTCGGAACGACGTTGATCCGGGTGCCCCCCTGGAACGTGCCGATGTTGAGCGTGACCATGCCGAGCTCGGGGTGGGCGATCCGGCCCTTGAACGACTCGAGGCCGCGCAGGATCCGCATCATCTTGCCGATGGCGTTCTCGCCGAGATGCGGCATCGCGCCGTGCGCGGCCTTGCCGCGGGTCTCGATCGCGAGGTCGAGAACCCCCTTCTCGGCATAGGCGACGCGCAGCCCCGTGGGCTCGCCCACGACGACCGCCTTCGCCCGCCTCAGGGGGAGCGTCTTCGCGAGCGCCATCGCCCCCTGCATCGAGGTTTCCTCGTCGGTGGTGAACGCGAGGACGACCGGGATCTTCCGGGCGACCAGGTCCTGCGCCGCATCCAGCATCGCGACCACGGTGCCTTTCATGTCCGCGGCACCGCGTCCGTACATCCGGCCGGACGCGAGCTGGCTCTGCGAGAAGCTCCAGTAGTCCCCGATCGGCGGGGTGTCGAGGTGGCCCGAGAGCACGACCCCTCCCTGGCCGGACTCGGCGAGCAGCGCCGTGGCCTGCGGGTCGCCGAAGAGCGTGTTGCGCATGTGGATCTGGTCGGTGAACGACTGGACGTAGTCGAGCACCTCCTGCTTGTCGGAGAACGGGTCGCTCGGGATCTTGACGAGCTCCGAGAGCATGTCCACCATCTGCCGCTTCATCGGAGCATCACCCTCTCGCCGTTCGCGTACGAAACCGCGGGCGAGCTTTTCCCCCAAAGGCCCAAACGGGCTTAATCGTTCGGGTGCGAAGGGCGGTGCGCGGCGACCGCATACGTCCGACCGAGCGCACGGCGGAACCCTTCGGGAGAGCCGACCGACCACCACTGTCCGGTGCGGGGGGTCAGGATGAGGGCCGCGACCCGTCCTCCGTCCGCGAGGAGGGTCCGGATCCCGTCGGTGAGCTCGAGTTCGTGGGGGTGCCGGGTCGTACGGGCCTTCTCGAGGGCTGCGAAGATGGAGGGGTCGAACGCGTAGACCGCGGTCGCTGCCCAGTGGCTCCTCGGGCGGGCGGGCTTCTCGACGATGCGGCGGACGTCGAGCCGCCGAAGGCCGTGGACCGAGGTCCCGGGCCGCCCTTCGATCACGCCGTAGCGCCGAGGGTCGCCGACGTTCCGAACGAGGAGGACGGCGTCGAGCCCGTCCCGTTCGAGGAGCGCCCCCATCGCCCGGAGGACGTGCCCGCGGTGCGGTTCGAGCAGGACCGCATCCCCTGCGTGCAGGAAGAAGCGCTGCCCGCCGACGGAGTCCTTCGCACAGGCGACCGCGTCGCCGAACCCCTTCGCCCGCGGCTGGACCACGAAGGAGATGCGAAGCCGGCGGAGGGTGTCGTAGAACCCTCGGGTCTCCGTCAACCGTTCTCCGTGGAGGCGGTGCCGCTCCAGGAACTTCGGGTCGACGGAGAAGTAGTTCCGGACGACTTCTGCGTCCCGGGGCTGGTGGACGATCGTCAGGTGGACCGACCCTGCGGCCACGAGGGTCTCGATGGCGAGGTGGGCGACGGGCTTCAGGACCGGTAGGCCGTTGCTGCCGCTGTCGTAGAGGGGAAGGAACTCCTTCCGAAGCCCCCGGCTCCACGGGAGCATTCGAGTTCCCTCGCCGGCGAGGGTGACGATTGCCTCCATAGGTCAGCCCTACGTCGGGGGTCCCCCGGAGGTCGGTTCGGCAGGGCCCTCCGCGGCGGGCTCTTTCGTAGCCGGGGCACGAGCCTCGATCGCCGGGCGGCTATCGACCGACCGCCACTGGACGGTCGGCTGAACGACGTAGCGCCGGGCCTCGAGCCGCCGGCGGTAGTGGATGAGGTCGCGGAAGATCTCCCGAACGACCTCTTCGAGGTCCCGGGTCCGGCGGTAGCCGAGCGCCGGCAGGTGTTCGTGGATCGGGTTGTAGTAGTGTTGTTCGGCCTCGACCCGCGGGTCGGGGGGGTGCTCGATGACGGGCGAGAGGTGGAACTCCTTCGCGACCCGGGCCGTGGTCTCGGCGAGCTCGTTGACGGAGTACGCCGCATCGAACTGGTTGAACACGCGATACTCCCCCGGCTGCGCGGGGTTCTCGATCGCGAGGCGCAGCGACTGCAGGGAGTCCTCGAGGGCGATGAACCCGCGTCGCTGCTCGCCTTTCCCGTACGCCGTGATCGGGAGCCCTAGGACGGCCTGGGCAATGAACCGGTTGAGCGCCGTCCCCCAGGTCTCGTCAAAGTCGAACCGGGTGAGTAGCCGTCGGTCGTTGATCTCCTGGGTCCGGATGCCGTAGATGACCCCCTGCATCACGTCGGTGGCAGCGATTCCGAAGATCTTGGACGCGTACATGACGTCCCCCGAGTCGAAGACCTTGCTCCAGTGGTACCACGAGCCCGCTTGGCGCGGGAACGGAAGGACGTCCTTCCGGCCGTGATACTCCATCTCGAACATCCCCTCGGGGATGTCGGTGTTGGGCGTCCCGTACTCGCCCATCGTTCCCATCTTCACCAGATGGGCCTGGGGGCAGGTATCGCGGATCGCGTAGAGCAGGTTGAGCGTCCCCGTGATGTTCTCGACCTGGGTCGTCACCGCGTGGTGCACGTCGATCATCGAGTAGGGCGCGCTCCGCTGCTCGGCGAGGTGAACGATCGCGTCCGGAGCCTCGTGCGCGAGGAGGTTGTGCACGAACTCGTAGTCGCAGACGCTGCCGCGGTAGAACACGAACTCCTTCCCGAGGATCGCCTGGACCGCCTTCTGGCGCGCGGGGAACGAGGGGATGGGTGTCGCCGACCAGGAGCCGACCTCCTTGACCCGGCGTCGGGTCACGAAGTTATCGACCCCGACCACTTCGTGACCCCGAGCGAGGAGATGGAGGGCGAGGGGCCAGCCGGAGTACCCATCGATGCCGGTCACCACGACCTTCATGGTTCTCCGGCGGGTTCATGGACGGAGCCGGTTTAAAAGGGGAACGGGCGCTGGGGAGTCGAGCCCAAAGGAGCATAAACGCGGTCGGGGTGAACCCTCCCCGAGGCCGACCTCAGGACCGGTCCGAATGACGGCATCCGATGTCCGCATCGTGGACACCCGGGACGAGCCGCTCCAGGGCGCGATGATGGTGGTCGGGTTCCCGACCCACGGCCTCGTCGGTTCGGTCGCCGCCTCCTACCTGGTGCACTCGCTCGACATGGCGCTGGTCGCGTACATGACCAGCGAGGAGTTCCCCCCGACCGTCATCATGGAGGAGGGGGTCGTCAGCGCGCCGGTCCGCTTCTACGCGAGCAAGATCGTCTGCGGCGTCGACCGTTCCTGCGACCAGCTCCTGGTCGTGCTCTCGGACATCCAGCCTCCCCCCTCCATGCTGAACGCCATCGGCCGGGTCCTCCTCGACTGGGCCGAGGCGAAAGGGGTCCAGCTCATCGTCGCCGTGGAGGGCCAGCCGATCGAGGGGGAGGCCCGCGGGGACGCCCGGGTGGTGGCGATGGCGAACCGGGCGGCGACCTCGCTCCTCGAGAAGTACCGCTTCGACGCCGCGAGCGGCGTGGTGACGGGTCTCGCCGGCGGCCTCCTGCTCGGGGCGATCGCACGAACGACCCCGGTCCTCTGCCTGGTCGCCCAGGCCCACAAGGACTATCCCGATGCCCGGGCGGCTGCGAAGGTGATCGAGACGATCAACCCGCTCGTGCCGCTGTTGGTGCTCGACACGAAACCTCTTCGGGACAAGGCCCGGCAGATCGAGGCCGAGGTCCGTAAGACGCTTCAGCAGACGCGGGCGTCGATCGCGAGCATGCGGAACGCAGAGCCGCAAGGGCCGGGTGAGATGTATCGCTGATTCCGCGATGGGCCCCCCGACGGCCCCGGTGCCCGATGCTCGACCCCCGGTCACGCTGCGCGAGTTCCATCCCGCGGACCTCCCGTACGTCGGAGCCATCGTCGCGGAAGCGCTCCACGAGCACTACGACCCGTCGCTCTACGGCTCCCTCTCGATGGAGTGGCCCGCCGGGTTCCTCGTCGCCGCCGACCCCTTCAGCACTCCGACGGGCTTCCTGCTCGGGGTGAACCAGGTCGAGGGCGAGGCCCGGATCCTGATGTTCGCGGTCGAGCGAGGGCACCGCTCGCAGGGGATCGGGACCCTCCTCATGTCGACGTTCCTCGAACGGTCCCGTGAGCGACGGTTCCGCCGCGTGACGCTCGAGGTCCGGGTGTCGAACGCGACCGCGATACGGTTCTACTCCCGCTACCAGTTCGCCGTGATCGACCTACTGCGGGCCTACTATTCCGACGGCGAGAACGGCTACCAGATGGCCTGCGACCTCCGCTGACCCGCGACAAGTCGAGCCGCAGGCTTCAAAGCCTCCACCAAAGGTGCCCTCCACCTATGCCTACCGGTTGGCCGACGGCGAGCGACCTGATGACCGAGCGTCCGGTGACGCTCCCCTACGACGCACCGATCTCGAAAGCGCTCGGCCTGATGCGCACGCGCCGCATCCATGAGATCCCGGTCCTCCGCAATACCCGTCTCATCGGAATGCTCACGATCGAGTCGATCGCCCGGCGCGGCCGCTGGTCGCTCACGACCAAGGTCGAGCACCTTCTCGTCCTCCCGCCGCTCGTCCTTCCAACGACCCCGTTCCCCGAGGTCGCGGAACAGCTCCTCGCCACCGGCCTGAGGGCCGCGCCGGTCGTCGGCCGCCGCGGCGAGCTCCTGGGGGTCATCAGCCGCACCGACCTCGTGCGCGCGATGCCCGGGCTCGCGGTCTTCCGCTCCGCGGAAGGACCGACCGTCGAGCAGATCGCCCGCTCCGCCGAGGAGGTCGTCCACGAGGACGACCAGTGCCGCAACCTCGTGACCCAGCTCCGCCTCCTCGAGGACCACCCGCTGCCCGTCGTCGACCGGAAGGGTCGGATCGTCGGAGCGGTCGGTGTGGCCGACCTGGGCGAGGTCCTCTGGCGCCCCATCGTGGGCGGGAAGCGAGACGCGCGCGCGAACCGCTCCGCGCTCGAGGTCAAGGTGGGGTCGATCATGCACTCTCCCGCGGTGACGGTGCCGATCGGCGCCTCCGCCATCGAGGCGGCCCGGGTGATGATCCGGGAGAAGGTCTCGAGCGTCTTCGTCGTCGAGGACAGCCGACCGACCCGCGTCGTCGGAGAGGTCGACCTACTGAGCCTCGCCATCTCCCGCGCCCGGCCGGGCGTGCACCCCGAGGGGGTCGAGAACGTCTACGTCGAGATCACCGGCCTCCGCGGCTCGTCCGACCCCGGTCTCCTTGCGGACATCGACGACGGGATCGCGAAGGGCCTTCGGCGGATCGCCCGGTACGTCCGCCCCACGTTGCTCACCCTCCACTTCGCCCCCCAGGGCGCTCACCGAACGAGCGACCTCACGGTGGAGGCGCGTCTGTTCACCGAGCAGGGCCGCATCTTCTATGCCTCCCACACCGGCTGGAACCTGATGGCCGGCGTCGCCGGGCTCTTGGACGAGCTCACCGCGCAGACCCGCCGAGAGAGCGAGGTGCCCCGCGGCAAGGGTCGCCGGACGGTCGTCCGTCCGGAACCGGATGAGGCGACCTCCGAGGACCCGGACCTCGAGGCCAAGCTACGCGCCCTGGCGGACGACGACGACGAACCCTAGGACGGAGGAGCCATGATCCCGGGAGGGCCCCGCAACGCCCGCCAGATGCAGCTGATGATGCGTCGCATGGGCATGACGACGGAAGAGGTCTCGGACGTGGAGGAAGTGATCGTCCGGACCCAGACGAAGGAGCACGTCTTCCGTGCGCCCGAGGTGACCATCCTGACCGTCCAGGGGGTCCGGACCTACCAGGTCGTGGGCACTCCCGAGATTCGGCCCCGGTCGGCTGGCGCGCCGTCCGCGAGCGCCGGGACCGCCCCTGTCCCCGCGGCGCCGCCCGCCGCCCCGAGCGGCCCGCCCGAGGAGGACATCCGCCTCGTGATGGAGCAGGCGAACGTCTCGCGCGAGGAGGCGATCGAGGCCCTCTTCCAGGCGAACGGAGCCCCCGCGGAGGCGATCCTCAAGATCCTCTCCCGAGGGGGGTAGTGGCCGAACTCACCGGTCCCGTCGCGAAGGAATGCGTCGAGGGCTACCTCTTCGCGTCCCCTCCGCTCGAGCTCCTCATCTTCCGTCGGACGCCCGCCCGAGGCCGGGTCTGGGGTCCGGTGCAGGGGAAGGTGGAGCCGAGCGACCGGGACTACCCGAGCGCCATCTGCCGGGAGGTAGAGGAGGAGACCGGGCTCGTCTCCCGACCTGAACGGTTCATCGACCTCGATTGGCACGTTCCGTTCCGGGCCGACAACGGCGAGACCTGGCGCCTTCACGCCTTCGCGCTTGAGGTCCCCCGCTCGTTCCAGCCCCGTCTGAGCGAGGAACACGAGGCCGCGGAGTGGGTCTCGGCCGAGGAAGCCGGTCACCGTCTCTACTACGACGACAACCGGGCCGCGGTCGAGCGGCTCCGCGACCGCCTCCCAGGACGACGGCCGTAACCTCCCTCGGCCGGACCCCGGATCGGTACCGCCACCCCAAACGTTTAGCCGCGCCGCTCGGTCTTCCAGTGATGGCGGGGAATCCCCCCGAAGCCGGCCCACCAGATCCGGTCACGCGCGTGTTCGCCACCGTGGGTCCGGATCTCATCGAGGCGATACGGGTCGCGAAGCCGGGGAGGGTGGTCCTCCAGGTCCCAGGGGGTCTCGTTCGCAACGCCCACGAACTGGCCGCGCGGCTGCGCGAAGCGACCGGGGTCCCGGTCGACCTCGCGACCCGCCCCTGCTTCGGGGCCTGTGACTTCCCCTCCCGCGACGAGGCGCCGCGGGCCGACCTGGCCGTCGTGCTCGGCCACGCGCCGATCCCGAACGTTCCACTCCCGCGCTCGACCTTCTTCGTCGAGATGCGGGAGGCGGGGGGCGACCCCGAGAGGCTGGCGCGGATCGTCGCGGAAGCGGGTCTCCCTCTGCGGATGGGCCTCGTCGCCTCGGTGCAGCACCTCGACCTTGTCGAGCCGCTGCGAGCCGCCCTCGGCCCCCGGGGGTACGACGTCCGTGTCGGGACCGGGGACCGTCGCCTCGCGTTCCCGGCCCAGGCGCTCGGCTGCAACTACACGGGCGCGGAAGCGGTCGCCGGCGACGTGGAGGCGTTTCTCTTCCTCGGGACCGGACGATTCCATCCGATCGGTCTCGCCTTCGCCGTGGACCGCCCGGTCCACGCGCTCGACCCCCTCCAGGGCGTGCTCGAGCCCCCGATCGACCGCGGGGCGCTCATCCGC
>Ga0326728_10018431_pt1 | contig 13760 bp, 11 predicted proteins | sample MB3enrmetagenome_FD_207602 | JGI IMG/M metagenome (GOLD analysis project Ga0326728, IMG submission 207602) | Lab enriched peat soil microbial communities from McLean, Ithaca, NY, United States - MB31MN | ecosystem: Environmental > Terrestrial > Soil > Wetlands > Peat | place: USA: New York... | reverse complement strand
ATATGGAATCGCAGGCAGGAGGAACCACGCCGCAGTACGGTGGCATCGATTACTCCAACCTGCAAAACAACTACAGCCTGCTGGGGTTTGACACGCCCAACCGCTTTGTCGCCGCTGTATCGTATCTGCTGCCCACCGGTAAAGGCAAGGCCCTCGATCCCGTCAACCCGGTCGCGCGTGCGATCATCGGCGAGTGGCAGGTCTCTTCAGCAATCACCATGCAGGGCGGAAACCCCTGGGGGTCCGATTGCAGCGCTACAGTGAACGGGCGCTGCAACGTGGTGAAGGATGAAGCTGTCCAGGTGCCCAAGAGCCTTCAGCATTGGTATGACGGCAATACCAGCGTCACCCTGCCGGACGGCCGAACCATTACGCCCCCTCAAGGCAGCTTCTTGAAATGGAACTTGGACCGCTGGACGCAACCGTGGGTGACGTTCCCGAATGGCACCTATGGAAACGACCAATATACCAACGGTGCTTCCGCTATGACCGAGGGCGATTTGCGCATGCCGGGAGTCAAAAACGTGAATATCTCGGTCATTCGCAAGTTCGACTTCGGGGAACGCGCCAAGCTCGAGCTTCATGCCGATGCGACCAATGCCTTCAACCGTGTCAATTTCAGCGGCCAGAACTACAACAATGGCGTATGGTCCGTATTATCGACGGGTCAAGGCGCTGCGATTGGTCAGAATGCCGACACGGGATTCGGCACTCTCTCACAGAGCTTCTTGGAGCCGCGCCAACTCACCTTGGCGCTGCAGCTGAATTTCTGATCACGTGGCCCAAGAAACAAGCGCTGCCCCAGGTCGCCCGGCGGTACGGGGACAGCGCTTAGGGTTTCTGATGCTGCTGACCGAAGCAGAAAAAGCGAAGAAACCAGGGGTACGACAAACGTTTTGCGTCAAGGCCGTCATCGAGACCGGTCTGTAACCTGTTTCTCAGGCCGCCGGATGTCGTCTGTTCAGGCTCGACACGAACCTTACGATTCACGGGCGCAAGATGCGGATCGGTGTGCGATTGAGCTTCTGATCCGTGGCGCGATCGGCTTGCGCACGCGGCAACCTTCAGCGGGACTATCGAGGGGGATCGAGGGCGAATGAACCGCAGAACATTCTTGCTCGGCAGCGCGGCAGCCGTTGCCGCCAGTGCAGCAACGCACCAGGGATTGGCAGAGGACGAAACGGCGAATGCCCTTCCGCCGTTCCCGAGCGATTTTCTTTTCGGGGCTGCAACCTCCTGCGTACAGATTGAGGGTGCGGCGCGCGAGGATGGCAAGGGTGAGTCGATCTGGGATCGCTTTGCCACAAAGCCCGGCGCTATCGCCGACGGATCGAATCCGTCCATTGCATGCGATTCGTATCATCAATGGCGCCGCGACATCGCCCTGGTAAAGCAGATGAGGCTGCAGTCGTATCGCTTCTCCATCGCCTGGCCGCGCATCCTGCCTTCGGGCGGGGGCCAGGTAAACGAACGGGGAGTGGATCATTACAACAGAATCATCGATGCGCTACTCAGTGCGGGAGTTCAGCCCCTGGTTACGGCATATCACTGGGATCTGCCGCAGCTTCTCGAGGATAAGGGCGGCTGGCCCAATCGCGACACTGCCGAACGGTTTGCAGACTACGTGCAGATTCTGGCGCAGAGATTTGGCGACCGGGTTGCAGGTTGGTGCCTGCTGAATGAACCGCAGGCCTTTACGGTATGGGCTTATGGGCATGGGGTCCATGCGCCTGGAATACGCGATCGTGGCCTGATGTTGCGCGCCATCCACACTTCAAATCTGGCGCAGGGCGCTGGCTTTCGTGCCGTCAAGGCGGCCCGGCCCCATGCGCGGGTGGGAATTGCGCATGACATGGAGCTTTTCGATCCGGCCACCCCCTCTGACGCCGATCGTCAAGCCTGCGAACGATTTTTCACCTTCCGCAATCTATGGTTTCTTGACCCGGTCTTTACCGGCACGTATCCTGACGCCTTCGTCAATGGCGTTCCGCACGAAGAGATGGGATGGAAAGCGGGCGACGAGCAACGCATGCGCGCCGCACTCGACTTCTCGGGCATGAACTTCTACGGTGGTCGAACGCTCATCGCAGCCGGAGATGGATGGGAGTTGTTGAAGGAGCTCGACGCTCATGCAACGACTCAAAACACATATGAGCCAACCACCATGGAGCGCGCTTGCGTTTGGATGGCGCAGCGTTACAAGCGGCCGGTGGTCATTACCGAAACCGGCTCCGGCGGCAAGGAGGTCGTCACCACCGGAGGTATCGTCCACGACCCGGAACGTATCGCCTGGCTTCAGGAGGCCTTTACGCAAATTCGCCGCGCACAGTTGCATGGTACAGATGTCGCAGGTGTGCACATTTGGAGCCTCATCGACGACTGGGAGTGGAACGGTGGCTTCGACGGGCGGCTGGGGCTGGCGCGGGTCGACTATTCGCACCCGGTGCAGCGAATTCCGAAAGACTCAGCACACTGGTACAGCGACCTCATTAGAACCCGGCGACTTGCGGCTTCATAAGCGTGGGTTTCGCAGCATATAAGAAGAGGCCGAAACGAAGTCATCTCAAAATCGCATCAGGGACGCCGGAGAGCATGGGCAATGTCGATCAACATGCGCGAGTTATCGCGGTAAGCGAGCGTACAGTAAGTCTCCAAGATGGGTGAGAACATAATGCTTACACATCGCAACTTCGTAAGAATATTGAATCGAGGCAGTAACACAGTTGGGGTACGTAATGAACAATGACCAAGATTTGACACGACGGTCCTTCCTCGCCAGAACCGCCGTGCTTACATCATGCGGCGCGACCCTGGCGAGACCGGCTTTTCCCGTTCCGACGAGCTCAACCTATATCGATCTAATCCGCGAACCAAACTGCGTGAAGGTCTACGCAAACTTGAGCAGGCCGATCGTTCTGAGCCGGTCTGCAACGCGGTGGAGTGCAAGCGGCGTCGAGCTTTCTACGGAACGAGAAGATTGCGCTTTGAAGGTTAGTGTGCTCGAAGCGGTTGAAGGCCTGACGCATATCCATGTGCGCTGGGAATCGCCACTTCCTGAGAGTCTATGGTTTTTGGGCGATCAATGGGAACGGAGCTACGGCGACCTGGGGTGGAGAACAATGACTCCCGAGCGCGTTATGCCGTGGTATTTCAGCACCTATGATGGCGAGTCAGTGCATGGCTACGGCGTTGAAACAGGTGCGGGAGCGCTTTGTTTTTGGCAGGCAGATCCGGTCGGTGTCTCGCTTTGGCTTGACATTTCAAACGGCGGAGGTGGAGTTGACCTGGCAGGGCGGCAACTACATGCAGCCACAGTTGTAACTCGAAAAGGCCAGCCTGGGGAAGACGCATTGTCGGCGCTGGGTAGCTTTTGCCGCAGAATGTGCAAGAAACCTCGGCTGATACAGGAAGCTATCTACGGCACAAATGACTGGTATTACGCTTATGGAGAAAGCACACCGGAGGCAATCCTGCAAGATGCGGAGCTAGCTTCGGAGCTACGGCCGCAACATGGGCCGTCTCCATTCACGGTCGTCGATGGCGGTTGGGAGGACAACTCCCGGTTTCCGGACATGCAACAGCTTGCCGATGCAATTCGCGGCCGAGGAGTGCGGCCGGGAATATGGGTGCGCGTGTTGCAAGCCGCGCAACAGACGAATGCCGCTCTGCTGATGCCGGATGCTCGCATGGATGGAGAGCCTAACGGAAGTCGGACTCCGACTTATGATCCCACAGTGCCCGACGGTCTCGAAGCTATTTCGCAGAGGCTCGCCCAGCTTAAAGCATGGGGGTACGAATTTGTGAAGCACGATTTCTCCACCTATGACCTGCTCGGGCAGTGGGGAAACTCGATGGGGCCACGCCTCACGGTCTCCGGCTGGTCCTTTCACGATAAAACAAAAACGAATGCGGAAATCATCTCCGCGCTCTATGAGAAGATCCGTGGTGTGTTGGGACAAGATGTACTAATCCTGGGGTGCAATACGATTGGGCACCTTGGCGCAGGCATCTTCGATCTGCAACGCATAGGTGATGATACAGGCCTCAAAGGTAACAACGCCGACCAACTCTGGGAGAGGATTCGCCGCATTGGCGTGAATTCAGTTTCATTCCGATTGCCGCAACATCGTCATTTCTTTGTAGTGGATGGTGATTGTGTTCCAGTGACCGGCGTCCTCCCTTGGCAGCAGGGTCGGCAGTGGCTGGACTTTATTGCCTCAAGCGGAACGGCGCTCTTTGTTTCGGTCGAGAAGCGAGCGTTGGGATCCAAACAGAAGCGAGCACTGGCGGCTGCCTTTGAAATTGCGGCTTCGAAACCTTCGCTTACCACGGCAACCGATTGGTTCCAGAGTACGACACCAGGAAAATGGTCGAGAAAGTCTTACTCCTGGTGTACCGCCGAGGGATCTTACCCGTTCTCAGTATGAAGGCGGCGAACACAAATTGTGCAGCCGGGCGAACCCTGATATGTGCTACATCAGCAGGAGTGTTTGCCGGGGCCACTCAGGCCGAAAACCGTCGCGAAGATCGACGTAAAACCGGCTTCACGGACAAGTGAATTAGAAACCTGTTCCCGGCATGCCAACTCAAGTAGTGAATGATAATGGACGTGGGTGTTGAAAAACTCATCCTCTGAGAACTCGCGGAAAATTCATCGCGCCAGGATGACCTACAAACGGTTTTCTCGGACCAGGTAGACATTTTCTATGACCGGATTTGAGGCCGTTTGCGCAGAGAACGAGTTTTTTCAACCCCCACGGACGTTTTCACTCGCTAGGTTGCCAAAACCGGAATCAATTCTGCGCCCGTCGGAATCTTAGACTGCACGCGGTAATTATCGAGCGTTCGCAGATCATCATTGATCGATCGACTGGCTCGCCACAGCCCTTGATCAAGCCGAGATCGAGGGCGTCAAGTGGCACACGCTCCGGCATACCTTCGCTAGCCGGTTGGTGATGGGTGGGGTAGACTTAAAAACAGTGCAGGAACTGATGGGACACAAGACGATCGCGATGACCGCCCGATACGCCCACCTCGCCCCGACTCACAAGTTGCAGGCGCTGGAGACCCTGGTTCGTCCGGGATCGGTTTCGGTACAAATTGGCTACCAACGCCAAAAAGCCGCGCAGGACTGAAAAATTGAATAGTCTTCAACTTATTGACTCTAAATAAGTTGATACAGAAGTGAGCTCGTAGCTCAGTTGGTAGAGCAACGCCCTTTTAAGGCGTGGGTCCTGGGTTCGATTCCCAGCGAGCTCACCACGACCCCAGTGGTCAGTGGACAGTGATCGGGGTACAGCGATCATTTCCCGACGTTCGGCCGTTCCTTTCCTCTTTATTTCTCTTAGATCTTGTCGAGGGCGCCGACCGCCGGCGCCAAATTCCTTGGCATTGCCGAATCTTTTGGAAACAACCGCAGATGCTTCGAATTCGGTCGCCCCGTCCACCTTCCCTAAGGATGACAGATCCAAATATGGCACGGGCTCAAGTGCGCGGCCAGAAGTGCTTCTCAGAGCAGGCGCGGAGCCGGTCGGCGGCAGACTCGGGCGTGATGTCGCGCTGCGGCATGCCGAGCATCTCAAAACCCACCATGAATTTGCGCACTGTGGCCGAGCGCAGCAGCGGCGGATAGAAGTGCGCATGCAAGTGCCACTCGGGGTGAGCGGCGCCGTCAGTCGGCGCCTGATGGAAGCCCATGGTGTAGGGAAAGCTGGTTTCGAAGAGATTGTCGAAGCGGGTGGTGATGCGCTTGAGCGCGTCGGCCAGGGCATCGCGCTCGTCTGAAGAAAACTCGGGCAGAGCGCCGGCGTGTCGGCGGCTCAAAAGCAGCACCTCGAACGGCCACACAGCCCACCAAGGGACCAGCGCGACGAAGTGCTCGTTGGCAAACACAATCCGCTCGCCGGCTGCAACCTCGGTTTGGGCGTAATCGCAGAGCAGGCAGCGGCCGGTGCGGGCCAGGTGGTCGCGCTGGGCTGCGGTCTCGGCGGCCGGCTCATCGGGGATGAAGCTGGTTGACCAGATCTGGCAATGGGGGTGGGGATTGCTGGCGCCCATCATGGCGCCGCGGTTTTCGAAGATCTGCACGTACTCAATCCAGTCGATGCTGCCGATCTCGCCGTATTCCGAGGTCCAGGCATCGACCACGGGGCGAATCTCTTCGCGGGTCATGCGGGCCAGGGTGAGGCTGTGGTCGGGATGGAAGCAGAGCACCTTGCAGATGCCTCGAACCGGCTCGGCTGCAAGCAGCGGAGACGGTGAATTGTCGGGCGCGGCGGGCAGGTCGGGCAGCAGCGCGGAGTAATCGTTTACAAATGTGAACACATTTTCGTAGGCGGGATTGCGGGCGCCGCCGGCGCGCGTGTTTCCGGGGCACAGGTAGCACTGGGGATCGTGAGTGATTGCCGCCGGTGCGGACTTCTGCGCTACTTCGCCCTGCCAGGGGCGCTGCGTGCGGTGCGGCGAAACCAGCACCCAGCTCTGCCGCAGCGGATTCCACCGCCGATGCGGATATTGCCAGCCGTTGCTCATGCGTTGATTGTACGGCGCAGATGAACCTCAGCACGGCTCGAGGCCTCGGTCCCGTAGGAATCGACGAGTCAAGCCGCCGGGAAAAGAATTTCGGTAACCGACTGTTCCTGAGGCGTGGTCCGCGGGTCGGTAACGTAGTTCTCAATGTTAAACCCGTCGCGCAGCGGCACCTGCTTCTCGCCAACAAGCTGAAACGCCCTGGCGGTTGCCTCCGGCAGTTGGCTGTAAGGCCCTCGCAGCACAAACCGCGCGTATTTGCCGCCGGGGACCTCTTCATAGCTGAGTCCGTCGGGAACGCTTGCCGGCCGCTCCGCCACTACATATCCGGCGCGATAGACCTCCGGCTGCACCCTGTAAAGCGCGCAAGCGCCTATGATCTGGCCTGAAGTGGCGATCTGGGCTGCAAACTTCTCAACAGCTTGCCATGCTCCTTGTGCATTGGCGGGAATGCTGCCGGTTCTTTCAAGGAACACGTAGTGCATTGCAGGGCGATGCACGACCTCCGGCTCCGCGGTCAAATTGATCTCCAAAGTCATTTGAGTCTCCTAAGCAATATCGACGCCGCTTCGGGGAGCTTCACGCCGGGGTCAGCCGTTCCATGGGCGGCAGCTTGGCCAGGAAGCGGTTGCTGAACTCGTTTGCGTAGCGATCCAGCAGTTCCTCCACGCGTTTTGAGTCCGCGGAGCGGACGATGAGGCCGGCGTGGTGATGCTTTTTGACGCGCACCACGATCTCAGGCTCGTTGAACGCGCTGGTGTCGGGCTCCGCGGTCTGCGCCAGGCAAAGAACGCTGCCGGCGTACTCCTGAGAGGCATTAGGCAGTGAGTAAGGCTCGCCGCGGAGATTGGCGACTTCAATCTTCGCCCACTCGTGCCACAGATTGATGCCGGTTCCAACTTCGACCAGGTCGGCGATGAAGGCGCCGCCGACGCGGGCGGCGATCTCAAGGAAGTAGTAGCGCCCGTCGGCATGGGCGCGGATGTATTCGGCGTGCGTCACTCCGCGAACCATGCCCAGAGAGGGCGCTAGGTGTGAGTTGAGCCGGGTAAGTTCGATCCAGTCCTGGCTGGCGCGGTCGACGGTGCGAGTGGTAAAGACGCCGCCCTCGTGCATCAGCTGCATGGGCGGGCGGCCGTATTTATGCACCACTGAAAACACCACCCGGCGCTCGCTCACGATGGAGTCAATGTGAAAAATGTCGCCGGGGACGAACTGCTCGAGCAGGTAGCGGCTCTGATTGTCGCCCAATTCGTCGAGGACGCGCCATAACTGCTCAGGCTCTTGGATTTTGCGGATGCCAACGGCGGAGGCTTCGGCTCGCGGCTTCAGCAGCCAGGGCGGAGGAACGCGGGCCATGTAATCGCGGAGTTCGTCGTAGTTGAGAACGCGGCAGAACTCGGGCACGAGGAATCCGTATTCCCTCGCGCAGGTGCGCATCGCCAATTTGTCGCGGTAGTAGGCGGCGGTGGTGATGCCCATGCCGGGAACGCGCATGTGCTCGCGAATCTGGGCCGCGGTCTCGAGATCGAATTCGTCGAGGGCAATGACGCGATCGAAGCTGCGGCCGCGAGCCATCCAGGAGACGGTGTTCAGTATCTGGTCGCGGGTCAGGCCGGAGGGCATGGTGGCGATGTCTTCAATCGATTCCCGGGGCCAGCCGGCATCGCGGAGCTTATCCAGGGTAAGCAGGGAGCACTTCACGCCCATCTCCGCACACTTCTGCAGAAAGTCGCTTCCCTTCTCGTAACTCGCCAGGCAAAGAAACCGCTCGGTATGTTCCGGCATTGCTCCCCCGTCTGAACAGCTTTCGCAACTGGCGCCGATGGCGCGTGAATTGCCCTCGCGCGAACGGCCCAGGCATTTCGGATCGGCCGCCTTGGACCGTGGTTGATGATAGTTCTACCATAGTTACATCTATTAACCTTGATCGGGACGTGGTTGCCGGCGCCGGCAGTGCGCGGGCGAAGGAAGAGGAATGCTTTCAGTAAAGGCAATTGTCGAGCTGCAGGACGAACTGACCGGGCGATGGCACGAAGCTGGCGAAGCCGAGCCGGAAGTTGCCGACCCTTGGCTGAAGACGGTCGCGCGCCAGCACCGGGCAAATTTCGATTTGTGGCACATTGAAGACGAAGCTCGGACGCCGGATGCGACCGCCGCTACGATTGCAGATGTTAAACGCCGGATTGACCGCACCAACCAGCTGCGCAACGATCTCGCCGAAGAGCTGGACCGGGAGCTGCTGGCCTGGCTTGAGGCGCGTGGATTGCCAAAAGCCGATGCTCCGCTCAATTCCGAATCGCCGGGACTGATTATTGACCGGCTTTCGATTCTGGCATTAAAGATCTACCACACCCGGGAAGAGGTAGAGCGGCAGAATGCGCCGGCCAGTCACGCGGAGCTGAATCGGAGCAGGCTCACGATTCTTGAAGAGCAGCGCCGCGACCTGGCATCCTGCCTGGACTCGTTCTGGGACGACACGCTCGGCGGAAGACGCCGATTTAAGCTGTACCGGCAGTTGAAGATGTACAACGATCCTGAACTTAATCCAGCGATATACGGCAGGAACCGGGGCTAACCAGGCGCTTGTCCGGCCCTTCCCGGCGGCAGCCCATTGACGGATGGCGGGGTTATGCGTATAAAGATGGCTCAAGCCGCATTTCCTTTGCACGCTTGTTTGCTGGATCAAACCGATAGATGCAGGCGCATTTGGAGTGTGTGCACAAAATAAACCATGACGCAAGAGGCCAGATCCGCGGTGTCAATCCACAAGCATAATTCTCCCTCGGGCAAGTCCGACGGGCGGGCAGCCGCGGTTATCCAGCACTACCAGGCTGCGGTTCAGTTGCTTCAACAAGGCAAGTTTGAAAAGGCGTTGGCAGCTTTGGAGAAACTGCTCCCCGATGCCCCGAACGAGATAAAGGAACGCTGCCGGATGTACATCAGCACCTGCCAAAAACAGTTGGAGAGGCCGAGCCTGGTCTTCGACACGCCCGAAGAACAATACGACTACGCGGTTTCGCAACTGAACACCGGATACTACGAGACAGCGCGCGAGCAGTTCAACCTGATCCTTGCCGACTTTCCGGGCGCCGACTACGCGTTTTACGGATTGGCGGTGCTCGATGCCATCACAGGCCGCGCCCAGGACTGCTTGAACAATCTTGCCCGGGCCATCGAGTTGAACGCGAAGAATCGCCTGCAGGCGCGAGTGGATAACGACTTTCAAAGCATGGTGGATGATCCCCGCTTCACCGAACTGCTGTATCCTGAGATTCCGTAGAGTCTGCTCGTCCAATCACAGGAATAGGCTCTCCGATTGCTTTGAACTCCGCAGTGTTGGCACAAGACGAGATCCCGCAGACCGTGACCGCGGAACCCCGCCCGCCTGACGGCACACGACCATTGCGCGTAGTGGCGATGGGCGGAGGCACAGGCCTGTCGACTCTCTTGCGGGGCTTCCGCCGGCACGTCGCGGCCGCCGGGCAAAGCGCGGGAGAACCCCCTGCCATCTCAGACCTGGCTGCCGTGGTGACGGTCACCGATGACGGTGGGTCGTCGGGACGCCTGCGTCAGGATTTCAACATGCTTCCGCCCGGCGACCTGCGCAACTGCATGGTCGCGTTGAGCGAAGAAGAAGACCTGCTCACTCGTCTCTTCACGCACAGATTCCGAAGCGGCAACGGGCTCAAAGGCCACAACTTCGGCAATTTGTTTGTTGCCGCGCTCACTGAGATCACCGGCGATTTTGCGCAGGCCGTGCAGTTGTCGTCGAAGATTCTGGCCACCAGGGGGCGCATCTACCCTGCAACCACGGTCAATACCACGCTGGTGGCGCAGGTTGAGGATGGCGAGTTGGTGCGGGGGGAAACGAATATCACGGCCAGCCGCAAGCGGATTGTCGAACTCATGCTCGATCCGCCGAACCCGTCGCCGCTGCCTGAGACGCTTGAAGCCATCGAACGGGCCGACCTGATCACCGTGGGACCCGGTTCGCTGTACACCTCGCTGATTACTAACCTGCTGGTGGATGGAATCCCTTCGGCGCTGGCCGGCGCGCGGGGATTGCGGGTATTCGTCTGCAACCTGATGACGCAGGCCAATGAGAGCCTGGGGCTCACGGCCTCGGAACACATCGAGCGGATCTACGAACACACGCGGGCGCCTGTCTTCGATTGCGCATTGGTGAATACAGCTCCCTTTTCAAATGAGACGCTGGCCCGCTACGCCGCCGAGGGCGCGACGCCGATTGAGCCCGACATCGAGCGCATCGAGGCGCTGGGGGTAAAGTGCATTACCGGCGACTTTGCCAGCGAAGAAACCGTGGTTCGCCATGCTGCAGCCCGGGTGACGAATACGCTGCTTGCCCTGGGCCAGTCGCATTTAACCGGCTCGGGTTCAGTGAAAGCAAGTTGAATCGGATTTGCGCAATCCCGGCTGGAGCCCCGTAATCCCCTCATTTCAGAAAATTTCACTTCCAGGACCCATCCGGAAGCTGTAAATTCCTCGCACAGAAGCATAGAAATCTACGCGCACGCGCGCTCGGGGATTTTTCCCCAGGAGGACCTATGAGTAAGTGTCGAATTGGGATTGCGCTATGTTGTTGCCTTCCGATGCTGGTGACGGCTGCGCAGGGGCAGACGAAACAGAAGCCCGGTCTTTGGGAAGTGACCAGCCAGATGAGCATGGGTGGCCAGGGGGCGCCGCAAATGCCCCAGATGCCGCCGGGCACCCAGCTGCCGCCGGGAATGTCGGTCTCGCCGTTTGGCCCCCATACCAGCCAGGTTTGCGTCACGCAGGCCATGATCGACAAGTACGGCGGCCCCACGTCGCAGCCACCCCGGGGCGACTGCCAGGTGACCAACATCGTGATGAAGGCGAATGGCATGACCGCTGACATTACCTGCACAGGCCAGATGGATACCACGGGCACCATCACCTCGACGTGGACCGACGGCAACTCAACCGACACGACGATGCACATGACGGGAACGATGCAGATGGGGGCGAACAACCGCCCAGTCGATATGACGATGCATACGACCTCGACGTACAAGGGACCCGATTGCGGCAACGTGAAGCCGTTGACGATGCCGCCAGGGAAGTAGCGCGGACCAAGACGGGGCAGGCCACAATGCTTGCCCCGCAAATGCCGGTGGCACTTCGCGGTCTCACTACCAAACGTCGGCCTACGCGCCATGTGCGCGTCGCGGGCTGGAAATGGCACGGTGCGCGGGATTAAGCTTATTTCGTTCCGTGATTTAATTGACCGTGACCAGCTCACCCAAGGCCGAGAGGTTTGTTTATTACGTTCCCTTTCCCCCACTGAGTCGCGGAATCGCGCTAGCCTTTGCGCTGTTTTTCCTCTGTGCCTTCCTCTATATTCCCTTTGCGTGGGGCCTCCAGCACAGCCTTCAGTCAATGCACGATGATCCATCGCTCTGGCTGATCTTTATCTTGCTCTTCGGCCCCGGGATCGCCTTTTTCGTCGTTCTCGCGTTTCCTCCCAAGAGCTGGTTATCACGCCTCGAAGTTCAACATGACAGAATTCGACTGGTTCCCAAACCACCCTTGCGATGGATTGGAGAGCCGACACGGGAGATACCGATAGATGAAGGTTGCGAACAGATTCTTGTTTGCCACGGCAGCAGCGATTCGATCCCGTTGGGATTTCGTGTTTGCGTAGTCGCCGGAAAAGGCCAAAGACGCGTTCTCCAGATCGCATCCGCCATGAGACTGGCCAGGCAACAGGCGACGGATCTTGTGGACGGGATTGCCAAGGCGATAGGACTCCCGGTGTACCTGATCCAACGAATTGCGAAGCCCGGCGAGGCGGTTCAGGAAGTCCCCTGGCTTCCGGAAGAACGATCCATGTCCTGGCGGCCATTGGGCGTGATCGCCTTGGGGCTGGCGCCCTGGATCGGCGGGATCGTGGTCGGGTTCCTTGGGATGGGCACCGCCGTCGCTGCAGTCGTGGGAGTTTGCTTGTGGCTTTGCCAGACTGCTTCGCTGATGATCTACGCGAGGCTCTCGGATCGAAAGTCGAAATTCCCGATGATTCGCTGGTTCTCGACGGTTTTCACCTTTGCGGCGTCCTACATTGTCGCCTACGCCGTCACCGCATTCCTCGTTCGTGGGTGATTCGGTTTTTCCTGTCGTTTCGCATTACCCTTCCACCGTCCGCTTCAGCTGGCCGCACGCCGCGAAGATGTCGCGACCGCGCGGCTGGCGCAGGTAGGCGGGAATGCCTTCTGAAATCAGCCGCTGCCTGAAATCTTCGACGGCATCAGGTGCAGGCATCGTGTAGGGTATTCCCGGACCCGGGTTCCACGCGATCAGGTTCACCTTGACGGGCAACCCCGTGCGGCGGACCAGGCGCGCCACCTCGGTAGCGTGTTCAGGCCGGTCGGTGACGCCGCTCAGCAGCACATATTCAAACGTAACCCGCTCCCTCGGCCGCAGCCTGACCTTGCGGACCGCGGCGATGACGGCGTCGATCTTCCATTTGCGGTTGATGGGCATCACCTGGGCGCGGATCTCGTCGTTGGGTGCATTCAGGCTGATCGCGAGATGCGGGCGCAGGTGCGGCGGTTCCTGGGCGAACTGCTCGATGCCGGGCACGATGCCGGAGGTGGAAACGGTCATGCGCTGGGGACTGAGGCCGACCTCTTCAACCAGCAGCCGGACCGCGGCCATGAAGTTAGCGTAGTTCAGAAACGGCTCGCCCATGCCCATAAAAACCAGATTGACGCGTTCCCGGCCGACCTCGACAGCATGGCGATCGAGCACGGAAACCACCTGGCCGGCAATCTCGCCGGCCGTCAGATTACGCTGCAGCCCCAGCCGGGCCGTAAGGCAGAACTGGCAGTTGACCGCGCAACCGACCTGGGAAGAAACGCAGATGGTGGCGCGCGACCAGGGCTTGCTTCCCCGCCCTGCGTCAACGTCGCCGGAATCCGCATCAAGCTCCTCGCCGGTCTCGCCGCCGTCGCCTTCAGGCATCCAGACCGTCTCCACAGTCTGAGGATTTTCTCCTTGGCAGTCAACGAGATAGCGTTCGGTTCCGTCAGTCGACTTGAAGATTTGCGCGATGCGCGGGCGGCCGACGATCCAGCCTGACTCATCGAGACGCCGCCGCAACTCTAACGGCAGGGGCGAAATCGCCGAGGTCTCGGTAAGCCGCTGGCGGTAAATGGCTTCAGCGAGCTGGCGGCCGCGATAGGCGGGTTCGC
>Ga0326728_10018429_pt1 | contig 13762 bp, 11 predicted proteins | sample MB3enrmetagenome_FD_207602 | JGI IMG/M metagenome (GOLD analysis project Ga0326728, IMG submission 207602) | Lab enriched peat soil microbial communities from McLean, Ithaca, NY, United States - MB31MN | ecosystem: Environmental > Terrestrial > Soil > Wetlands > Peat | place: USA: New York... | reverse complement strand
TGCAAGTGCCTCGATGAACAACGGGCTATCGTTCAGCGACTCGGAGCGGTGTACGATCACTCCCCTGGACTTTCCGTAATCGCGGAACAGCACGTCAATGTCATAAAGGATCTCAACGTGGTCGCAAACAAAGCCCACCGGGGCCAGCAGGATGTGCCGCCGGCCCTGCGCGGCGTTCCGCTCGATGAGAGATTCGACGGTGGGGCCGATCCACGGCTCGCTGGTCATCCCCTGGCTCTGAAAAGCCACATCGTATTCCCCAACTCCCAAGGCCTTAGCCACCAGAGCGGCAGTTTCCTTCACCTGCTGCTCGTAGGGATCGCCGTCCTCGATGGTCTTTTGGGGAACGCTGTGCGCCGTGAAAATTACGGGAACCGGCTCGCCGGCTTCGGCTTGCACGCGGGCCAACGCCGTCGCCACTCGCTCGCGAAATGCCTCCACCAGCCCCGGATGATTGTGCCAGTTTTCGATGAAATCAACCTGCACGTTGGGTGCGAGGCGGCTGGCATCTTCGGATAAACACCTCTTGTATAGGCCAATGCTGGTGCGGGAATTCTGGGGCGCCAGGCAAATCGCGACCACGCGCTCGACGCCGTCGGCCCCGATCTGCCGAACCGCATCGGAGATGAATGGCTTCCAATTGCGCATCCCCACATAAGTGGGCCGGCCCAGCCGCGTGGCCAAGCCCTGCGCCTGCAAAGTGGTTAGGCGCAGCAGCGGCGAGCCGCCGATCAGTCTGTAGCGGCGAATGATTTCATTCACTGCGGCATCGGGTAGCTTCCGGCCCTCACGCACGTTCAGCAGAAAGGCGGGAATGTCCTCGAGCCTGTCCGGTGCGCCGTGCGCAAGCAGCAGCACACCCCACTTCGCGGTTCTCTCTTCCGCAATTGCCTGGGCCATAATGCTCAATCGTCCAATATATCACGCCCGTGTCAGGGTCGTAGGGGCGGCCCTTGTGGCCGCCCTTTGGCTGATCACAATAGGAGCAACCACAATGGTTGCCCCTGCAACGCGTTGTGTGTACACTCCTAATTCCCATGCAACTGAAGCGTGGAAGACCACAGTGCGGGCTGGCTCTGACCTGCGATTCAGGATGCTGTGGACAGGAGACTTGGCGATGAAGGGACGTTTGATTACTCTGCAATTACTCTGTTGTTTAGTAGTCTCTGCCCTCCTGAGGGCCGCATCCGACACGTCGGGCTTTCGTCCGCCCGCAGTGCCGCTAGTGACCTGCAATCCCTATTTCAGCGTCTGGTCGATTGCCGACCGGCTGACCTATGACGCAACGCGTCATTGGACAGGCGCCAAGCAGGAACTCCACAGCCTGGTGAGGATTGACGGGAGGGCGTGGCGCATCATGGGCGACACGTGGCCTGAGATCCAGCCCATGCCGCAGACCAACCTTCAGGTGCTGCCGACGCGCACGATTTACGAATTCGAGGGCGGAGGAGTCCACATTACGCTCACCTTCCTCACCCCGATGCTGCCGTCGGACCTCGACCTGATGTCCTGGCCTGTCACCTACCTCAGTTGGGAAGCTCGATCGCTGGACGGGAAGGAACACCAAGTTTCAATTGAATACGACAACACCGCACAGCTCGTGGTGAATACCGAGGACGAACCGGTGGTCTGGCGGCAGGAGAAGGTGGATGGCCTGGATGCGCTGCGTATGGGGACCGCGACGCAGCCGGTACTCAAGAAATCCGGCGACGACCTGCGCATCGACTGGGGCTACCTGTATGTCGCGGCGCCCGGCGGGCAATCCACTCACAGCGCGGTGGCCGATCTCGGTCGAGTGATACGGACCTTCGCCGCAAAAGGATCGCTGCCTGAACAGGACGCCCGAGTGACACGCGCGCCGCGCTATCGCATGCCGGCAATGGCGGTGGCGTTTGACCTCGGCGAGGTTGGTGCCGAACCTATCGACCGCCATTTGATCCTTGCTTACGATCAGATATACGCCATTGAATACTTCCATCAGCCTTTGCGCCCCTACTGGCAGCTCAAACGCGCCAAGGCGACTGGCCTTCTGGGCGAGGCGGAGCGAAACTACGCGTCGCTTCTGAAGCGCTGCGAGACGTTTGACGCCGAACTCATGGACGACCTTACACGGGTCGGGGGCGAGAAGTACGCTCGACTTGCGACCTTGGCTTACCGGCAGGCCATCGCGGCGCAGATCCTGGTGGCGGGGCCGGAGGGCGAACCGTTCTTCCTGCCCAAGGAGAATTTCAGTAACGGCTGCATCGGGACCGTCGACGTGATCTACCCCGCTTCACCCATTCTGTTGCTGCTCAATCCAAAATTGCTTGAAGCCTCGCTGGTGCCGCTCTTCAAATACGCAGAGTCAGACCGTTGGCGTTTTCCCTTTGCCCCGCACGATCTTGGCACCTATCCGCTGGCTAACGGGCAGGTCTACGGCGGCGGCGAGAAGTCGGATGTCGATCAGATGCCGGTGGAAGAGTCGGGCAATATGCTGTTATCGGTTGCCGCCATCGCGAAGGCCGAAGGCAATGCGAGCTTTGCCGGCAAGTATTGGCCGTTATTGGCGAAGTGGGCGGAATATCTGAGAGACAAGGGATTGGATCCTGCCAACCAGCTTTGCACGGATGATTTCGCCGGACACTTGGCGCACAATGCCAATCTCTCGCTGAAAGCCATTGAAGCGCTCGAGGCCTATGCGGAGCTTGCGGGCATGCTCGGCAAAAACCGGGAGCAATATCTCTACCATAAGACCGCGCAGGGATTTGCCCGGCAATGGGTGAAAATGGCCGATGATGGAGACCATTACCGCCTGGCGTTCGACAAACCCGGCACCTGGAGCCAGAAATACAACCTGGTGTGGGATAAAGTTCTCGGCTTTCACCTCTTCCCTGCTGGGGTTGCCGCGAAGGAGATTGCTTATTACCAAACCAAGAACCGCTTCGGCTTTCCGCTCGATAATCGCCAGGATTACACCAAGCTCGACTGGGAATTCTGGTCCGCAACACTGGCGGATTCGCAGGCCGATTGGGAGAGCCTTATTTCCCCGATTTACGACTGGGCCAACCAATCGCCCAGCCGCGTCCCGCTGACGGATTGGTATTGGACGACCGACGGCACGCAAGTGGGATTCCAGGCGCGCTCGGTGGTCGGCGGGCTTTATATCAAGATGCTGGCGGATAAAGACGTTTGGAAGCGGTGGGCAGGCCGACCAATTGAATAGTGAATGGTGAATTGTGAATGGTGAATTGGAGCGCGAACGTAGTGTGAGCACCGCGCAAGCCAGTTCTTGAAGCGGCAATTCACTATTCACTATTCACAATTACGACCGGTTCGATCCTGGGAATCATCCAATGCACAAGTCCGAAGGCGAGCGGGTGCATGATGCCGGCGACGATGAAGAGAGGCACGTAAGTGTGAAACCACTGGAGTGTGTAACCGGCGGCGAGCGCAAGAATCATGCCGCCCACGGCACCGCCCGTACCTCCCAGACCCGTCACCGAGCCGACGTCCCGCTTGGGGAACATATCGGAGGCCAAGGTGTAGACGTTCGCTGACCATCCCTGATGGGCGGCAAGGGAAACGGAAATGAGGGCCAGCGCCCACACGATGTTGTGGGCAAAAACCGCCACGATCCCGGAGGGCATGGAGAACGCGCAGATCGCCATCGCCGCTTTGCGCGCTCGGGTTAGAGGCCAGCCGCGTTTAAGGAAGAATCCCGAGAGCCACCCGCCCGCCACGCTTCCCACACCTGAAACGAGAAAAGGAATCCAGCCGAATAAGCCGATTTCCTGGAGTGTAAAGCCACGGCCCTGCTTGAGGTAGGAAGGGAGCCAGAAGATGTAAAACCACCAGATCGGGTCGGAGATGAATTTCGCCAGGATGAAACCCCGGGCCTGGCGGTAGGCGAGGATCTTCCGCCACGGGATCCGAGCGGTTGTGGCGGCTTCCGGTTCGCCCTCCCCGCCCTCGATGAGTTCCAATTCGTCGCTTGTAATCCATGGATGGCGGCCCGGAAGGCGGTAAACAGCTAACCAGAAAAACAGCCAAAGAAATCCCAAAGCTCCGGTGAAAATGAAAGCCGCCCGCCACCCCCAACGAAGGGTCAGCCAGACGATTAAGGGAGGGGCGATCACGGCGCCCACCGTCGGCCCGGCATTGAAGACGCCGGTGGCCAGCGCGCGCTCTCTTTTGGGAAACCATTCGGCGACGGCTTTAATGGCGGCGGGAAAGTTCCCCGCTTCACCCGCGCCCAGAAGGAAACGCGCCGCACCGAAGGAGATTGCGCCGCGAGCCAGCGCATGAGCCATGGCGGCAACGGACCACCAGGCGATAGAGATCGCGTACCCCAATCTCGTTCCCAGCCAGTCCATCACCACGCCCGCGACCGTGAACATCAGGGCATAGGCCAGTTGGAAGGCGAATACGATCCATCCGTAGTCGCTCTCCGACCAGTGCAGGACGTTCTGTAGGTCAGGCTTCAGGACGGCGATCGTCTGCCGGTCCACGTAGTTGATCGTGGAGGCAAGGAATAACAGCGCACAGATGGTCCAGCGAAGGTGAGGGATCGTGAGGGTACGTTTTGGCATGGCGTTAAGGCAGTGGCTAGTTTTAAAGGCTAAAGGGTAAAGGATAAAGGGTAACGCACAAATCAACCTTGCTCAATTTCTACCCTTCAGCCTTTACCCTTCAACCTTCTAACCTTTGTCTGCGTTTCTACGCACTGTTTCTGACCCACGCGTGCCGCGGGTCGTCCGCCCACGCGCCGTAGCGACGCTCTTCTCCGGCCAGCACCCAGGTGTAGTGAAGTTCGTAGCCCGGAGCCGCCACGACAGGATGATAGCCTTTGGGCAGGAGTACTGTATCCCCGTCCTCGATGACGAAGACCGTGGAGAAACCCTCGGGGTCATCGGCAGCGGTATAGGTCCACATCAAGCCAAAGCCCTGGGCGGGTCGAGTGCGGAAGAAGTAGATCTCTTCGAGGACCGCCTCGTCAGGCGGGTTCGAGCGGTCGTGCTTGTGAGGCGGGTAGCTGGACCAGTTGCCGGACGGATTGAGCGTCTCGCCCGCCAACAAACGTTCCGCAGCCGCGTTTTCGGCCAAGGCCGAGTAGACGGTTCGCTGCCAGTTGTCGCGCCCCACGTTTTTGGCGGTTACCGCAGGACCTGCCAGGAGCGTCGGAGGCGCCGTGGCGGCCGACGGCGCGGAGAAGATCCCCGCGTCGAACACTTCTGACACTGCGGTGACCTCGTAGGAAGAGTGCGGCGGCAAGTAGATCATGACGGGCGGCCCTGAGAAGACATCAGCGCGCGCGCCAACATCGGAGAAGACCTGCCTTTGCGCGTCGGCCGTCTCGACAGCGATGCTGGCTGTGCCGGAGAAGATATCCACCACCGATTCGCGCTCCCCAGCCTTTGCCGAATGGCGCTGACCCTTTCTCAAACTTAACCGGGCAAAGTCTAGAAATCGCAGAACTCCCGGCGGGACGATTTGCTGAAAACCTTGCTTGGCTTGTGCTTTGATCAGTCGTTCCATGAACCACCCCAGACGATTGTTGAGTTATAAAATCGATGTCATCCTGAGCCCGCCGCTCCCAGGCGGGCGAAGGGTCTCTGCACTTGGCTTCGAGGTTCAGCGGCTGGCGACGGACTGGAAAGATTCTTCGCTGCTCAGAATGACACGCTGAGTGCGCCGCCTCTCCCTTCAGCACGCGGCCGGAATCATTTTGCCTCGGCGTACCGCGTGTAGGCTTCGGCGACCTTGGATTCGGCGGCATCCCCGTCATGAATCAGCACCCGATATCGCAAGGTCAGGGAGTCACCAACGGCAATCGTCACGCTCCCGTCGCGCTTGGGGTCATTATAGAAGTCGTGCTCGCCGAAGGGATTGACGGCGAAGAGACCGTAGCCACGAGCATGCCAATAAGTGGGATGCTTGATGTTGCGGGGATAATCGAAGATAGCAATTCCCACTCTTTCCCCTCCGACCACCCCGGAGTAATCGACCCAGTCGGCTCGCTTGCCCCAAATGTTCTTCTCACCCACAGCGCCGTTGGAGTTTAGCATCTTCACGGCCGGTTCTTGCAGGTTTCTGACCACACGAATGGCGAAGGTTCCCTCCTTCGTGTCGCCCATTTTCAGGGGTGTTCCGTGGTCCGCCGTGATGGTAAACGCGCAGTCGATGGTGCGGGTTTTTGCATCGCCTCGAAAAGTGTATTCCTGCGTCTCGCTGCCCATCACTACTCCATCCGTGCCGAGCAGGCTGAAGACTGCCCGAAGCGTGCCGGAATCAGGCCCACCTTTCGCTTCTTCGAGCTTGGTGAAGACAGTACGGCCTTTGGGCAGTTCCTCTGACGTGGCGTAGGTTTTCCCCGCCACATGCACGGGCGCTCTTTCCGTAAACTGCGCTTCGCCCCAGAAATCAACTCCGTTGATGTCACCGTGAGCGAAGAACATGGCGCGATGATGTGGATGGTCTTTGCTCTCGCCAGGGATGTCCTTCACCATGGGATACCCACGCGTAAGGATGATGCCCTCCGGTGAACGCAAAGGATAAAGGTAGGGTTTAGGGGTATCGGGGTTGAAATAGTAACTCGTGGAAGGTTTTCCCCCGATGCTCACGTCCACTTGGTCGCCGTGCCGGACAACGGCCACAGGCATATCCGCGGCCACGAACGACGACGCTTGTAACAGTATGATCAAGGAAATTAGGCGCAAGAAGTTTCTCCGTCAGAGAAATCTAACAAGCCAAAACAAAAGAGAGATTCCACCCAGTTCACTTCCGGAAAGTAAACTTAAGCTCGCGGCCCATTTCGAAGACAGGCTTCTTCCGTTTTCGAATCAGGCCCATATCCTCCGAAAGGGCGGTCACCAGCATGGGCATGGCGATGGTGGAGTCGCAGTGGACATCCACCATGCTGGCGTCGTGTGCGATCTTACCCCAGCTTTGGGCTTCCTGGAAAGTGCAGCCCGAGAGACCTCCCCAGTGAACAGAATCGGTGATGACCTGAATGGCATACTTATGGCCGTTGTGCGACTGGCGCATGAAGGTAGCTGTCACTTCGGTCTGGTTGACGAAGTTCTTGGGCGTGCCACCGCCGAAATAGATGACCCCGCTCGCAGGAGAATCGGCCGCCAGGTGCGCCGTCTCGAGCACATCACCGATCAAATCGAAAGTGAACTGGTTCCGGCCCAGGAAGCGGTTTTCCGCGATGCCGATCCCGATGGAAGAATCTCCAATGGCAGGACAATAGAGCGGCACGCGGGCCTTCGCCGCCGCCGTCACAATGCCGTCTTCCTTAGCCTTTTTCCCCAACTCCCGCCCCAGCAAATACAGAAACTCGCGCGTGGAGTATGGCCGCGAATTGTCCAGGGACGCGGCGAATTTCCCGATCATCTCGTCCGCTTCCCGGAACTCCTCTTCGTCCGCGAGGGTATCGTAGATGCGGTCAATGAGGTTTTTCTGCAAAACCACATCGTCGATGGAGGGCGAAGACTGGTAGTGGAGCCGGCCCAGGGTTTCGTGGATATCGTGGAATAAGTTGGCGCCCGTCGATACCAGGCAATCGATCAGGCGGTTTTTGATCATGTAAACAACCAGCCGGCGCATACCGGCGGGGACCATTGCGCCGGACATCCCCATCATGATCATGACGCGATCGCCTAACATCTTCTTCCAGATTTGATAAGCGGTGGCCAGCGCGCGCCCCTGAAAGGATATCCCTTGCATTTTCTCGAGTAAGGCCGCGGCGCTTTTGCGGCCGTCAATGGTCAGAGGATGGGTCGGGTTGGAAAGTATCTGATGTTTGCGTATCATTCATCAATTCCCAGCAAAATCGCGGCGGCCAGCACGGTTGTCCAGAGACCTCGTTTGTCGCCGATTGCCGATTGCGTGATGTTCATGGTGCGAACAATCTTGTTGGAGATTCGATAAATCTCCTTCTTTTCATCCCAACTCCGGTCAGGGTCGAACTCCACGCCGAGAGTGGTGGCGAGCATTTCCGCCGCCAGTTCTTCGGCGTATTCCCCTGCTACTTCTTCCGTTTCGCCGAAAGAGTGATGTTCCGAGAGGTAGCCAAAAGCATTGCGGTCAGAGGGAATGGCAACGCCCACCGAAGCGGCAATTAAACGATGAGGCTCGCGTGTCGAGTTCTCGCTCATGACCACGAAAGTCACTTGGCCCGGCCGGAGTTCTTTCACGCCCTCGGTCCGGGAAACCAACTTGCAGCGGGGTGGGAAAATGCTCGAAACGCGCACCAGGTTACAGGCGGCGATCCCTGCAGACCTTAATGCCAACTCGAAACTGGTGAGCTTCTCCCGGTGTTTCCCCACACCTTTGGTGAAAAACATGCGTTTGGCTACGAACATTTGATTCTCCACCTTCTCATCGGCGCTATTTTCCCCAAGTCGAGCGGCGACCCGACACAAACAGCCCTGGAAGACTCCTTTTCGGTATGTGGCCAGGAATGATGTAAGCTAACAAAAAGCTGAGAAAAGTGTCAACGCATTTTTGAGTCTCCAAGTCTCACCACAGAGGACCCAGAACTCGCAGAGAAGCAGGAAAGTGCCTTTCTCTGAAAACTCTGTGTCCCCTGCGGTTGATCTATTCATCGCGGCGCGCGACGATTTCTATCCCACGCGAAAAGCTGGTCGCAGCTTCTGGATTTTTTGACATGCGGCTGCGGAGTGTTGCGCCCCTGGTGGTTCCTCTTTCCATGCTGATAAAAACTTTTGATGGCGGCAACCCTTGACTAAACCCAGCGCGCACGCTATGTTGCATTATTAAGTGAAAACACCCTGCACTTGCGCCCTTGATCGTGGGCATAAAACTTTCCTATGGAGGATCTATGAATCCGAAGGCAGTATTGGAGTTTGCTGCTGCCAACAACGTGAAGATTGTCGATATCCGCTTCACCGACCTTCCGGGCTTGTGGCAGCACGTTTCATTCCCTATTCACGAATTGGAAGAGAGTTCTTTTGAGGATGGCTTCGGCATGGATGGCTCCAGCATCCGCGGCTGGGCGGCGATTCATGAGAGCGATATGCTCCTGGTTCCCGATCCGAGCTGGTTCATGCTCGACCCGTTCACCGAAACACCCACTCTGGCTATGATTGGTGACATTGTCGACCCCGTAACCCGGCAACACTATCTGAAGGACCCCCGCCATATCGCCAAGAAGGCCGAGAATTATCTCGTTTATACCGGAATTGCCGACACGGCATACTTCGGGGCTGAGGCCGAGTTCTTCATTTTTGACAACATTCGCTTCGATCAGGCCCAGCAACACGGTTTCTACTTTATTGACGCCGAAGAGGGACGCTGGAACTCCGGCCGGGAGAAGGACAACCTGGGTTACCGGCCGCGCTACAAGGAAGGTTATTTCCCGGTTCCGCCCACTGACCATTACCAGGACCTGCGCAGTGAGATGGTTTTGGCGATGGAAAAGGCCGGGTTGCAGATCGAGTGCCACCACCACGAAGTCGCCACCGGCGGGCAGGCTGAGATCGACCAGAGATTCAACTCGCTGGTAAAATCGGCTGACGGAATGATGGTGTACAAATACATCATACGGAATGTGGCCCACCAGTACGGCAAGACGGTGACCTTCATGCCCAAACCGATTTTCCAGGACAACGGCTCGGGCATGCACACCCACCAGAGCCTTTGGAAAGACGGCAAGCCGCTCTTTGCCGGTGACAAGTACGCGGGATTCAGCCAGCTCGGGCTGTGGTACATCGGCGGGCTGCTGAAGCACTCGCCCGCGCTCGCGGGGCTGATTGCGCCCACCACGAACTCCTATAAGCGCCTGGTGCCCGGCTTTGAGGCTCCCGTGAACCTAGCCTACTCCCGCCGCAATCGCAGCGCCTGTTGCCGAATCCCCATGTACTCGCCCAACCCGAAAGCCAAGCGGGTGGAATACCGTCCGCCCGACCCGTCCTGCAACCCCTACATGGCATTCGCCGCCATGATGATGGCCGGCCTCGACGGAATCGAAAACAAGATCGACCCGGGCGAACCTCTCGACAAGGATATTTACGACTTGGGTCCGGAAGAGTTGAAGAAAGTGCCGACCCTTCCTGGTTCGCTCGAAGAGTCCCTGCGAGCCCTCGAGAACGATCACGATTTCCTGCTCAAAGGCGATGTGTTCAGCGAGGAATTGCTCGAGACCTGGATCGATTACAAAATGAAGAACGAAGTGCAGGCCGTAAACATGAGGCCGCACCCGTACGAGTTCGCGCTCTATTACGACATTTAGCCGTAAGCGGCATGCCTTCAGCTAGTCGAAGGCACGCCATGAAGAATTGGCGTACTTTAGGCATACTCGGCGCCCTTCGCTTCTGCTGGTTGGTATTAAGGCTGGAGGAGAGAAGCCGGGACGGAAAACCTACGAACCGAAATCGGGGCTGGCCTTCGGTCAGCCCCGATTTTTTTCCTGCCATCACCGTCAACGTCAGCGTTCGGCATAGCGCTGGTTCGAAAGGTACCGCCTTACGCCCAGGGCCGGTCGCGCCGCTCGTGGCGCTTCACCACATCGCACACCAGGGATATGTTGGACCCCACTAAGATTAACGTGCAATCTACGCCTGACCGTCTGCTAATACAAACGAACTGAATAAAGTGACATTCAAACATGATTTTGTTAAACTCCGGGGTAATGAGAGGGCTAAGCATCGAGCGTTCCGAAGTGACCCGGGAGAAGTAGCTGGCGTTGGCCGAGGAGACTCCAGGAGCTTGGCTCGGCCTAAAGCCGGCGCTTTGTGCGACGCTCATTGTGGGGACCGGCAGCATGTGCGGGATTTGCGGCATCTTTAATATGCGCAAGGACGCTCCGATTCCGGAAGACGTCCTGGGGAAGATGAACGCGCGGATTTCTCATCGCGGCCCGGACGATTCCGGGACCTACATCAACCGATTCATCGGCTTCGGACATCGCAGGCTTTCCATCATCGATGTGGCCCACGGCAAGCAGCCCCTCGACAATGAAGACGGCACGGTGTGGGTGACCTATAACGGCGAAATCTACAACTTCAAGGAGGTAAAGCAGGAACTGCTGCGGGAAGGCCATTGCTTCCGGACCGAGTGCGACACCGAAGTCATCGTGCACGCCTATGAGGAGTATGGCCCGGACTGCGTTTCGAAATTCAACGGGATATTCGCCTTTGCGCTCTGGGACGGGAAGAAGGAACTGCTTTTCCTGGCGCGTGACCGCCTGGGCGTCAAGCCCCTTTATTTCGCAATTGCAGGCTCCTGGTTCGTGTTCGCGTCGGAAATCAAGGCCATACTGGAGCACCCGCAGGTCACCGCCGAAGCCGATGTCAACGCGATTGCCGACTACCTGCTCTGCACGTCGCTGCTGGATTCGAAGACGATGTTCCGGAACATCCGTTCCCTCCCGCCCGCCACGACGATCGTGATCGAGAACGGAACGGTCAAAGAGCATCGATACTGGGCGCTCGAACACGACGGCGTGCGGCACGACGGCGGCTCCTTCGAAGAGTGCCGGGACGAGGTCCGCCGGCTGCTCGATTCCTCGGTAGAAATGGAGATGGTAAGCGACGTTCCCCTGGGGACGCTGCTGAGCGGAGGACTCGACTCGAGCCTGGTGTCCGCCATGGCCGCCAAGCACTTCGGCGGGCACCTCAAGACATTCTCCATGGGCTACGACAAGAGTACGTTGCGGCCCGACGATACGGACCCGTACTACGCCGGCCTGGTTGCGGCCGCCTACGGCACCGATCATACAGAACTCCTGTTCCAACCTGACGAGTACTTCGACGCGATGAAGAGTGTGACGTGGCACGTTGAAAAGCCTGTCGAGTTAACATCGCCATCGCTCTATCTTCTGTACAGAGGCGTGAAGCCGAAAGCAACCGTGGTGATGTCGGGCGAAGGAGCGGACGAGCTTTTCGCCGGCTACTATTTCTACCTCGAGCGCTACCGCGTGGAGGAGCAAACCGAGTACCCCTGGGCGCCTTATCTCGCTGAGGTGTCCGCGCTGCTCGATCCGTCCATCGCGAAGGAGACTCGGTGCCCGGACAGGGTGCGCTCGACCTTGGCCGATGACTTGGCGGCGTTTGAGACGAAGGACAAGACTAACAAGCTGCTCTATCTGTTTATGAAGTACCACGTGGTTGAGCTGCTCGAGCGCCTGGACAAGACCAGCATGGCTTGGGGAGTCGAGTCGCGAGTTCCCTTCCTTGATCACCGGCTGGTGGAGTTCGTCGTGAACATGCCGTCTTCGTACAAGTCGACGCCAGGTTGCGAGAAGCTTCTCCTCAAGAGCATCGGCGAGGCTCTGCTGCCTGAGCCTGTCGTCAAGAGGAAGAAGCGGCCGGTTCCGATCCCAGTCGATCCGAAAACGGTTGTCCACGAGCGGAGCCGAGCGAACGAATTGGTCCAGGTCGCGGGCTCTCGCATAGGCCGCTACTTCGACAAGCAAAAAGTCGATGATTTCTTAAGGAAGAGAGGCCAGTTCGCCTCGCTCGACACCCTGGCGATCTACAGGACATCGCACGCCTTGATTGCACTGGATTCCTGGCATAGCGCGTTCGGCGTGGCGGCCTGAGTTTCTACGACGAAGAATCATTAAGGCGCCGGCCTAAGTCTTCGGCAGGCTGGGGATTTCTATGACTGGTCGAATCTCCACCGTGCCAAAGCGCCCCGCAGGGATGTTCGCTGCGATATCAATCGCCTCGTCGAGATCTTTGGCCTCGACCAGGAAAAATCCGCCCAATTGCTCCCGCGTCTCCGCAAAGGGACCGTCCGTCACGACGGGCTTGCCGCTCTGGACGCGAACACTTGTCGCCGTGGAGGTGGGCTGGAGCGGTGCGGCGAGCAAGTACTTCCCCGTCTCGTGAAGCTGGTTGGCGAATTGTGCGGAGTCGAGCTAACAGTGCTCACGCTCCTGCTCGCTCAAAGCTTCTTCCTCGTAGATCAGCATCAAGTATTTCACTTCGTACCTCCGTGCGTCGAGCCACAGATTACTTCGCGTTCCGGACCGCTGCTCCGGCTTCTTTCTTCTGTCTTCGTTCGCGTTGCTGTCACCGCTAATGCCATCACTCCGGCCGCCGACGCCGCTCGGGCGGCAATCAGTCCTAGCGATAGCCAACAGAATGGACACATGACTTACCTCCTTCCGGCGCGACCGCCGGCGGCAACCATCTTTCACAGGTATGTCGAATGAGCGAACGTGATTTCGACACCGTCCACGGCCGAACCTGGATTTCTCCCCATGGACGGAAGGGCGGGGCTAAACAGGCTGCGGAAAAATCCGTTCGGCGGCATGTAGCGGCGAGTTTACCCCGCCATATGCTCTTTGTTTTCAGCGTGCGCTGGCGGCGTAAAGCCGCCGCTACGCCCTTTTTCCGCAGCCTCTTCAGCCCCGCTCCAAAACTCACGAGCGTGGTGAGAAACCCAGCCTAACCGCTTCGACTCAAAACCACATGAGTTGCTTTCGGCGAGGGCAGGTGCTCAGTGCACCTGTAACCGAGCTTGAGTAAATCGAGACTCTCGAAGAGCCGCTCGCCGGAACCAAGCAGAATGGGCGCGATGGCCAAGTGGATTTCGTCAATCAGGCCGGCCCGCAGAAACTGCTGAATCGTGGCAACGCCGCCGCCTATCCGTATGTCCTTTCCGTTACTCGCGGCGGTGGCGCGTTCCAGTGCGGAGCGAATTCCATCGGTAACGAAATAGAACGTGGTTTGCGCCTCCATCGCAAGCGGGGCTCGCTCATGATGGGTTAGCACGAAAACGGGAGTGTGGTAAGGCGGATTCTTACCCCACC
>Ga0326728_10018428_pt1 | contig 13763 bp, 11 predicted proteins | sample MB3enrmetagenome_FD_207602 | JGI IMG/M metagenome (GOLD analysis project Ga0326728, IMG submission 207602) | Lab enriched peat soil microbial communities from McLean, Ithaca, NY, United States - MB31MN | ecosystem: Environmental > Terrestrial > Soil > Wetlands > Peat | place: USA: New York... | reverse complement strand
CCCGATGATCCTTTTTCTCACAAGTGATCCGGGTCTGAAACGGCTGCGGATCGTGGCAGCGCTCACATTGAATCGACAACTCTCCCCGGTGCATATCGGCGTGGCAATCGGAGCCATCCTGGGATAAGCCCCTGGACTTGCTTGACAAATCTTTGGCTGAAATAGACGCCCTGGATGCCAACGGAAAACGCATGGGTTGATGACACGTACGGCAACCCACTTGGGCATGTCTGGGTTCAATCCGGCAGCCTGTCATCGAGTGGTCGAAATGCTGGATGGGCACGCTCCAGTGGATCACGACAAAATCGGGACCGCTATGTTCGTTGTGGCATTGGGGACAACGTCTTCCGGTTTTATCCGATCCCGCTAGCGATATGTGTAACCACTTTTTTCACCCAGCCGCTCACGGATGTCTTAAGAGCATTCCACATGTCTAAACTCGGGCGGTCTCCTTCCCCTGTCGTGCCCATCCTGTGCAGTGCACAGATCCATTGCGCGCATATGAGCTTTCGAAAGCTCTCCCGGAGAAACCTGGGCGCGGGCAATCGCTGCAACCGACAGAATCTGGAGACACACGGACAAACTGCCCGCAGCCGACCTTGTTCTTTGCCGGCAAAAGCCGGACAAGTCCGTAGTTCTCCCTCCGAGGGGAACTGTATCATGGGCTTGAATCCGCGTGCCCGTGCTGATATGACTAATTTAAGGCGATAGTGAAATAGGACCGTTAAGCCAATACCCGCTGGGCACCTGCCATGCCTAATTCAAGGCTTGCGAGGTGGCGTTTGCAGTCGGCTTGCCATTCCCGTCAATAGGTGGAAACACCCATTTCGTGATGGAAGGCATTCCATAGGAATTAAACCCATTCCCCATTGCATTGCACTTGCACCCTGGCCCCAAAGGAGCAAAATTCCTAAGATGCACTCAGAAGGGAGGTACCATCAAATGAAAGCTGTTCGAGTTTATGAAACCGGCGGGCCCGAAAAGCTGGTGTATGAGGATGTGCCTAAACCACATCCTGGCCCGGGTGAAGCCATTGTCAAAGTTTATGCGATAGGGCTCAACTTCATCGACATTTATTTCCGAACAGGACTGTACAAATCTCCCCTCCCCTTCACTCCCGGGCAGGAAGCGGCCGGCACGGTGGAGAGCACCGGAGAGGGTGTCACGACGGTCAAACCGGGAGATCGCGTCGCCTATGCCGGCACGATTGGAGCTTACGCCGACTACGCTTTGGTAAATTCCTCCCGCCTGGTCAATTTGCCGGATGGTCTGAGCTTTGAAAACGCGGCCGCGGTCATGCTCCAGGGGATGACCGCCCACTATCTGACCTATTCAACATTCCCTCTCCGGAAGGGGGAAACCGCTCTTGTTCACGCTGCCGCAGGAGGAGTCGGGCTGCTGCTGATCCAGATTGCAAAAAAGATCGGCGCGAGAGTGATCGGCACAGTTTCCACAGAGGAAAAAGCAGCACTGGCGAGAGACGCCGGCGCGGATCACATCGTTCTATACACGCAAAAAGATTTCGAGCAGGAAGTCAAACAGATAACCTCCGGAGCCGGGGTGGACGTGGTGTATGACTCGGTGGGCCGCACAACATTTGAAAAGAGCCTGAATTGCCTCAGAAGGCGCGGCATGATGGTTTTGTTTGGACAATCCAGTGGACCGGTTGCGCCCTTCGAGGCAAACATCCTGAATTCCAAAGGCTCTCTGTACCTCACGAGACCCGGCCTGCCCCACTACACGGCATCGCGGGAAGAGCTTTTGTGGAGAGCGGGCGATGTTCTCGCCTGGGTTGCCGACAAGAGCCTGCGAGTCCGAGTGGATCGCGTTTATCCGTTAAAGGATTCAGCCAAAGCGCATCAGGCGCTCGAGGGCAGGCAAACCTCAGGCAAAGTCATTCTTCAGCCCTAAAATTACTTAACCACGAAACCCACGAAAGAGATCTGCAGTTTTTTCGTGTGTTTCGTGGTTAATTAATCAGTCAAGCCGGAACACGACGGTTATAGTGGCGATCACGGGAACCGGCTCGCCGTTCAGCACCGTCGGAGAATACTTCCACAGCTTCACTGCCTGAACCGCAGCATCCACCAGGAGGACGTGGCCGCTCAAGACTTTAACGGTGGACACGATTCCCTCTTCGTCAATAAGCGCCTCGAGTACGACCGTCCCCGTCACATGCGCTTTGATGGCAAGCGGCGGATACTGCGGATTCACCTTGAGGATGAGTTTGGATTGCTCCAGCGCCCCAACCCGTATCGGCGTGCGTTTCGGACTTGGAGGCGAAGGAGGCGGTAAAAACGGGGGGGCGGGAATCGCCACAGGTCCCACCTTTGTTCCAGTTCCCCAAGGCACGCCGGGACCTAACGCTCCCGGGATTGCAGGAATGATGGAACCCGGGTCAACGGGGTCAAAATCTGTGTCGGGTGCAGGGATGCCTTCCGGTATCTTGTCTGGTGCATAAACGCCGACTTGTAGCGGCATAGGACGAGCTGCGTGTCCGGCTTTCGCCGCCGTGATGGGTGGCGGGGGGGCCGCCCGGGGTGCGGGAGGCTCCAAGAGGAAGGCAACCAGATCCTCGGCCTGCAGCACATTGAAAAATATCAGCGGGACGAGTATGAGCAGGCAGATAATGAACACGTGGACAATGAATGAAACCATTAGTGAAGTGGCGTAAATGATTCCGCTCTGCTGGCTGTTTTGTTTCACGGATTCGAACATAGACACCTCCCCGCAGACTTCTGCGTCGCTCTATACTGCATTCGAAATTTGATCAATAAATCCGTGGTTGGCGAGCGCCTGATTTTCAGGTCTTTTTCTTCTTCTAACTATGTAGACACCGTCTGAGCGGAGTTGTTCCCTGGGCGTTTTCCTTTTACGCGTTGACGCGTCAACGCGTAAAAGGAAAACCATTTATCCCATCAACTCCAATAGGATGGCCTTCTGTGCGTGGAGGCGGTTTTCAGCCTGTTGGAAGACTACGGAATGGTTGGAATCAATGACCGAGCCTGAAACTTCTTCCCCGCGGTGAGCCGGGAGGCAGTGCATGAAAATGTAATCAGCTTTCGCGTGGCGGACCAATGCGTCGTTGACCTGGTAGGAGTGGAATATCTGCCGGCGCTCGGCTGCTTGCGACTCCAACCCCATGCTGGCCCAAACGTCCGTGTAGATCACATCCGCCTCTTCTGCCGCAGCGACAGGGTCTTCAACAATTTCAAGTTTGGATCCCGCGTCGCCGGAGTGTTCTTCGGCCCACCTTACGACTTCGGGATTCGGCTCGTACCCCTTCGGGGAAGCGACGGCGAGGTGAGCCCCAAAACGCACGGCGCCGAAAATCAATGAATGCGCAACATTGTTCCCATCGCCGATATAGGCGATTTTTAAATCCCGGAAACGCCCCTTCACCTCGAGGATGGTCAGATAATCTGCCATCGCCTGGCACGGGTGACTGAAATCCGTGAGACCGTTGATGACGGGAATCGAGGCATATTCCGCCATCTTCTGCACATTTTCGTGGCTGAACGTACGGATCATGATTCCCTGAACCATGCGTTCGAGATTCTTCGCGACATCGCTCACGGCTTCCCGTTTTCCGAGATTGATTTCCGCCTTCGTCAAGCATAGGGAAAAACCGCCAAGCTGATGGATGCCGACATCGAAGGTGACGCGTGTCCGGAGCGAGGGTTTCTCCAGAAGCATGGCGAGGGCTTTGCCTTCCAGCCGCCGGCTGTATTTCGCCGGATCTGCCTTGATGGCGCGAGCCGCTGCCAGAGCTTCATTGAGTTCGTCGGTCGCCCAGTCACGGATTGAAACAAAATCCTTCTTTTTCATATTTTGCTACTGTATCGAAAAATTCCGCGGCAGGCTATATAGAAAAAGCATTCAGGACTCAGGAGTCCGAATTCAGAAGGCGCCCGAAGGTCGTCCTTGGCGCACGCAAGCTTGCTGCCACTATGGATTGAAGCCTAGCTTCTATCCTGGAAGTCTTCGATGAGCTGGCTTGAAAGCGGCAACAAGTTGCCTCTCCTCATTTCTCATTCTGAATTCTGACGCGGGAATTCTGAATTCTTGCTAAGATTTGGTCACTATGGATGACCGGACTTTTGAAACGCTGGAACTTAAGGCCCTGATTGAACTGGCGGCTCGGCATGTGCAGACGGCTCCCGGACGGGTGAGAATGCTAAGCCTGCGCCCGTCGAATTCACCTCCCGAAATTCTCAAGGGTCTAGAGATTACCAGTGAGTGCGTCAGCTTTCTCAACACGAGGGGGAAATTCGGGCTTTCAGGAATCGATGACCCGCAGCCGATTGTGTCGCAGCTTCACATCGAGGGGACCAGCCTTGAACCGCGGCAGATCCTAGCTCTCGAACGGCTGCTTTCGGTCGGCAAGGATGTCCGAGACCTGATCAGGGCTACCGAATCGACCGGACTTTTCCCTCATCTTGTGAGTATTGCCGCCCGAATCCCGGATCTGCGACAGGTTCTGGCCGGGATCCACGGCAAAATACTTCCGAACGGCGAGATCGACGACAACGCCAGCCCCGAACTCAAAGATACTCGAAGAGATTTGACCGAGCGGCGCAACCGTATCCACCGCGCACTGGAGTCCGTCCTTCGAGGACAGGTACAGGCCGTCCAGGAGGAAATCATCACTTTTCGCAACGGCCGCTTCGTTATCCCCGTTCGAACCGACTCGCGCAATCAGATCCCCGGAGTTGTGCACGGATTGTCATCGAGCGGGCAAACGACCTTTGTCGAGCCGATGACCATCATCAATCAGAACAACGACCTGGTCCGTCTACGGGAGCAGGAAGTGATAGAGGTCTCACGCATCCTGCTTGCCCTCACCGAGTCTTTGCGTGAAAACCTGGAATCGATCAAAACAATGATTGGGATCGTGACTGAACTCGATGTCGCACAGGCCAGAGCGGCATTCGCCATCGAATTCCAGTGCGCGGTTCCCCAAATCTCCAACGGCAAGGAATACGCGCTCCGCGATGCTCGCCACGTACTGCTCGAGCACTCGCTCCGTACATCCGGAGAGAATGCCGTCCCAATTTCGCTCGAGCTTGATGCCGACCATCAGGTGCTGATCATCAGCGGCCCCAACGCGGGCGGAAAGACCGTCGTGCTGAAAACGCTCGGGCTCCTATCGCTCATGGCTCAGATGGGATTCCACGTCCCGGCTCGCGAGGCCGTCCTCCCGATCTTCGATCAGGTTTTCGCCGACATCGGGGATCAGCAGTCCATTGCGGCAAATCTGTCGACCTTTACCGCCCACATGCGCAACATAGCCGAAACGGCTCAGCGGGTGCATCCTCCGGCTCTTGTGCTCTTGGATGAAGTTGGAACCGGAACCGATCCCGATGAGGGGGGGGCGCTGGCAATTGCAATTGTGGATTTTTTCCGCCGTACCGGCGCAACCACGATTGCCTCAACGCACTACCCACGCCTAAAGATGTGGGCTTCCCAGAGTCCCGGGGTGAGCAATGCTTCCGTCGAGTTTGATGAACGCACGCTTCGTCCCACCTATCGATTGATCATGGGAATCGCGGGTGCCTCATCCGGGCTGGAGATAGCAAGGAGAATGCATTTGGGCGAAGACATTCTGTCCAAAGCCAAAGAGCTGATAGAACCCAGCCACGCCCAGGCGCGAGATTATTTAATACGCTTGAAGGAGTCCTTGGACGACCAGGAGAATCTGCGTGCGTCGCTCAACGAAGAACGCGCCGCCATAGCCGAAAAATGTTCGAAATTGGATTTGGAGTTTGCCAAAAAGGAAGAGGCGCGCCGCGCGGCTTTCGATGCGGCCCTCGCCCGGGTTGTTGCGGATTTCAAAGAAGAGAGCGAACGGGCCGTGCGCAAAATAAAAGACCGCGTTGAAGCCGCTCGCATTAAAAGAGCCACCGACAACCAGGCCGCCGAACTGCGTCGGAAATCCGCCCTATTACGCCAGGAACCCGGGCAAGTGAAGGAATCGTCCGCCACAGCCGAGCGCGAGGAAATTGTGGAGGGCGACCGGGTCAAGATTCAGTCATTGGACCGGGAAGGGGTTGTAGAATCGATCCGCGATGGAACCTACGCCGTGATGGTCGGTCCCCTTCGCTACCGCGCAGACCGCAAAGACCTGGAGAGGATCGGCAAAAGCCAGAGCCCGTTGCCGTCTCCATCCCCGCGGACTCCAATTGGAGACGACTTAGAACAAACGGTTTTAGAGCTGAAGGTCATCGGGTTGAGAGCAGACGAAGCCTTGGATCGGGTCGACAAATTTCTCGATCAGGCTTTCCTGGCGGGCGTTGACAATGTCCGCATCATTCACGGACACGGCAAGGGAATCCTGAGAAATGCAATTGCCGAATTGCTCGCCGGGCACCCGCAGGTAGAGCGCTTCCTCCCGGCGCCGCCCGACAAAGGTGGCGGCGGCGCCACCATTGTGGAACTAAAGAAATAAAGCCCTTAACCGCGAAACACACAATAAAGGGACACATGAAAGTTCGTGTCGTTCGTGTCTTTTGTGGTAAGAGCTTTTGCAGCTTCCTATTTCGAGGCAGGAATGAAATCGAGACAGCGAGGAGCACGAGCATCACGATGACGCTAAGGGTCCATAGCCGCCAGGAACGGAGCTCTTAATGCACGGAGAAAAGCCTTGACACCGGCGGAACCCCTCCACTAAGATCGTTGCTCTGTGGGTAGTTTGCCCCAAACGTTTGATTTACCATTATTTATCGGTTTTGAGGATCTTCTTCATCCATGCTTTCCGAGGCAACCTGTCGGCAGATTCAGACCATGATGGACAAGTATCCCCAGAAAAGATCTGCCCTGATCCCCGCGCTGCAATTGGCCCAGAAGGAAAAAGGTTATCTTCCTCCCGAAACGCTTTGTGAGATCGCCCGGATATTCAGCCTTACTCCCAATGAAGTCAATGAAGTCGCCAGCTTCTATACGATGTTCTACAGAGAGCCGGTCGGGAAATATGTCGTCCAAGTCTGCACAAACATCTCGTGCCTGCTCTGCAATGCGGAACAAATCATGGAGCATCTGACGCGCCGACTTGGAATCCGACCAGGGGAAACATCCCCGGATAAGAAATATACATTGATCGAAGTGGAGTGCCTGGGCTCTTGCGGAACAAGCCCGGTTATCCAGATCAATGAAACGTATTACGAGGATTTAACGCCCGAAAAACTCGATCGCATTCTGGACAACCTGGAATAATGGAAACGGTCCTTTTTTATCTTTTTGGCGGAATTGCGCTGCTTGCAGCCATTAGCATGGTGGCTCAGAAGCGGGTTATCTACTCGGCACTTTCCCTCATCATCTGCTTGTGTGCCATTGCCGCACTCTATCTGATCCTCGAAGCCCCTTTTATTGCGGCGGTTCAAATCATTGTCTATGCGGGCGCGATCATGGTGCTGTTTTTGTTCGTGATCATGCTCCTGGATCCTTTTTCTGCGGCAATTCTGAAAGACAAAAAAAAGTCCCTTGGATATGCCGGGGGGATTCTTGGCTTATTGGCACTCGGGGTGTTGATCCCACTCCTGAGGTCTTATCATTTATCCCAGGTTCCCAGGAATCCTGAAACCGTGAGCGGTGGCATAGGAACTGTGAATCACATCGGGCAGATCCTTTTCAGCGAATATCTCTTGCCGTTTGAGATGACTTCCGTCCTGATTCTCGTGGCCATCATCGGGGTGGTCGTTCTAGCGAAAAGGCGGTCGTAAAAAAACTATGGATCTACAGCACTATCTCATCTTGAGCCTGCTGTTGTTTTTCGTCGGAGCCGTGGGCTTCATCATAAAAAAGAACGTGATCTCGGTTTTTCTGTGTCTGGAACTGATGCTGAATGCAGCTAACCTTACTTTTGTCGCCTTTTCCAGGCATTTGAACCAGGTGCATGGTCAGATATTCGTCTTTTTCGTAATGGTTGTTGCTGCCGCCGAAGCAGCGGTGGGGCTTGCGATCACGATTGTTCTTTTCCGTATCCGCAACACCTTGAGCGTGGACGACGCGGATACGATGAAATGGTAACTCAGGCATGACGGATCATCTCTGGCTCGTCCCGCTGATCCCGCTAGCCGGTGCGGCCGTCAACGGGCTTGCAGGTAAACGCTTTTCAAAATCTTTGATCTCCGTGGTGGCCTGCGGAACCGCCGGCATTTCTTTCGTGCTCGCGCTGGCTTCATTTTTCGACCTGCTTCAATTCGCACCCGACCAGCGTCATCTGTTGAAGGTCTATTTCACATGGATCGCCTCGGGGGATTTCGTCGCCAAAGCGGAATTCCTTTTGGATCCTCTCTCGGCGGTCATGATCCTGATCGTGACGGGAGTCGGTTTCCTCATCCATGTGTATTCGATCGGGTACATGCATGCAGAAGACGGCTACTATCGCTTCTTCTCGTACATGAATCTTTTTCTCTTCTCGATGCTGATCCTGGTTCTGGCCGGCAACTTCCTGCTGATGTTTGTCGGTTGGGAAGGGGTGGGGCTATGTTCTTACTTGCTGATCGGTTACTATTTCGATCGCCGCAGCGCCGGCGATGCCGGGAAGAAGGCCTTCATCGTCAACCGCATCGGAGATATAGGATTTATTCTCGGCATATTCCTGATCTTTATGACCTTCAGCAATCTGAACTTCGGCGAGGTATTTCACCGAATCGCCGAAGATCCGCAGCGCTTTCCCGCAGAGGCGGAGATGGGGATTCTGACGGCCATCAGTCTTCTTTTGTTTGTAGGTGCTACGGGGAAAAGCGCACAAATCCCCCTTTATGTCTGGTTGCCCGATGCCATGGAAGGTCCGACACCGGTTAGCGCTTTGATCCACGCAGCGACCATGGTCACGGCCGGAGTGTACATGCTGGTCCGCTGCTCGCCCATATTCAGCCGCGCTCCCATAGCTTTAAGCGTCGTCATGGTCATCGGGATCCTGACCGCTCTGATGGCCGCAACCATCGGGCTGGTTCAAACGGATATCAAGCGCGTTCTGGCATACTCGACGGTGAGCCAGCTTGGCTACATGTTTGTGGCGACAGGAGTTGGTGCCTTCTCGGCCGGGATTTTTCACCTTATGACACATGCCTTTTTCAAAGCCTTGCTTTTCCTCGGGGCAGGAAGCGTAATTCACGCCATGGGGGGTGAACAGGATTTGATGCGCATGGGCGGATTGCGCAAAAACACACCCGTCACCTTCTGGACGATGCTGATCGCGGCACTTGCGATCAGCGGCATCTTCCCGCTTGCGGGATTTTTCAGCAAAGACGAGATTCTCTGGTCCGCCTGGTCACGCCACCATCCGTTGGTCTGGTTCTTCGGATTTGCCACGGCTGGATTAACCTCCTTTTACATGTTTCGTCTTATATTTCTCGCCTTTGCCGGCGAGGGTCGATATCCGGAAGAGGTTCGCCATCATCTGCACGAATCGCCCCGCAGCATGACAGGTCCGCTGGTCGCGCTGGGATGCCTGTCTATCGTGGGAGGACTTGTTGGATTGCCGGCCTGGATCGGCTCAAACACGTTCTTCCGTTTTCTCGAACCATCGCTCGCCCTGGCCTTAAATCCGGAGCCCGCGGAGGCCTCGCATGCTTCGGAACTTCTGTTTGCCGGCCTTTCGATTGCGGTTGCAGGCGCTGGAATTTATTTCGCCTACAGAATGTATGTTGTCAATCCGAAGTCAGCCGGCGAAATGGCGATTCGCTGGAAAAATATCCACCGTGTATTGTTGCGCAAATATTACGTAGATGAATTTTATGATGCCGCAATCATAAATCCGGCAATGAATGCTTCCTCTGATGTGCTCTGGAAGCGCGTGGATGCGGGACTTATCGACGGCACTGTCAATGGAGCCGGCCGCACGGTTCAGAATTTCGCAACGGTTCTTAAGCATGTTCAAAACGGTCTGATCCGCAGCTATGCGACCTGGATCCTGATAGGCATGGTAGCCATGCTTCTGTATATTTACGTTTTTTTGCGAGGCTATTGAGCCATTTGACGAAATTCATACGCGGCGGTTCTCCAGAGCCGCCGCGTCGCGAAGAGACGCTTTTTAGGCTTTTGGAGAACATTGGCTTTATTAAAGGCTTGGCCTTCGGCCGGGTGGCTCTGGAGAGCCGACCCATTTAAAATGCTATGGACGTACCTCACATCCTTTCAATGGTAACTTACCTGCCGGCGCTGGCCGCCGTTGTGATTTTATTGATTCCACAGCGGTCCGAGAAGGCTATCAAATTGCTGGCATTTTTCGCTTCCGTTGCTACTTTCATTCTCTCGCTCCACCTCGTCCGCCACTTCGACGCAAGCCGCGGCCAGATGCAGTTTGAAGAATCGGCAAACTGGATCGGAACGGCCGGCTTTCAAATCAGTCACCATCTCGGGATTGATGGCATCAGCCTCTTTCTGATAATCCTGACGACGTTTCTGACTCCGCTGGCCATGCTCTCTTCCTGGAAATCCATCACCCGGCGTGTGAAGCCCTACGTGATCTGTCTGCTGGCACTCGAAACCGGAATGGTGGGAGTGTTCTGCGCCCTCGATCTGGTGCTCTTTTATGTTTTCTGGGAAGTCATGTTGATCCCGATGTACTTCCTGATTGGGATCTGGGGAGGCGAACGAAGGATCTATGCTGCGGTAAAATTCATTCTGTATACAATGGCTGGTTCCCTTCTCATGCTCATTGCCATCCTATACCTCTTCTTTGCGAATGGCGGGACCTCCTTCGATCTCGTTCAAATCACGCAACGATTGACAGATGGGACCTTTCATCTCACCGGATTGGAAGAATTCTGGCTATTCATGGCATTCCTGATCGCCTTTGCCATCAAAGTTCCAATGTTCCCGTTCCACACGTGGCTCCCCGACGCTCACGTGGAGGCTCCGACGGCCGGATCGGTCATTCTGGCCGGCGTTCTGCTAAAGATGGGGACTTACGGCTTGCTGCGTTTTTGTCTTCCGCTGTTCCCTTCTGCCGCGATCCATGCGGCGCCCTGCATTTCCATTCTTGCCATTATCGGAATCATTTACGGAGCGCTGGTGGCCATGGTCCAGCCCGACCTGAAAAAGCTTGTGGCGTACTCCTCCGTCAGTCACATGGGGCTGGTGGTGCTTGGAATTTTCGCTTTCACGACTCAGGGGCTGCAGGGCTCGACGATCCAGATGCTGAATCACGGCTTGTCAACAGGCGCTCTCTTCCTCCTGGTCGGAATGATTTACGATCGCAGGCACACCCGTCTGATTTCGGAATTTGGCGGGATTGCCCATGTGAGTCCCGTGTTTGCCTCGGCCTTTCTTGTGGTCACGCTGTCTTCCATAGGACTGCCGGGATTGAACGGATTCGTGGGAGAGGTGCTGGTTTTGGCCGGGAGTTTTGCCCGCAGCAAAATCTATGGAAGCCTTGCGGCTTTAAGCATGGTGTTGGGGGCGGTCTACATGCTTTGGATGTACCAGCGGGTTTTCTTGGGGAAACTGACCAATCCGGCGAATGCCTCAATCACAGACATTGGGCTGAGGGAAAAATTTCTTCTGCTCCCGATTATTCTGATGATGCTGTGGATCGGGGTATACTCGGCACCTTTTCTGAGCCGCATGGAAGCATCGCTCCAGCTGGTCCAGCAGAGGATCGAGGATGCGCGCGGAGGGGAAAGCATTCAAGTGGAACGCCTGAGGACTTCGAGTCCTTCAGGTGAATTTTCAGGCGAACGAACGCGATGATCAAAGACGACCTGATGCTTCTCATGCCTCAAATGATCCTGATCGTCGCCGGCATGGTGCTCATGCTGGTCGAGCCCTTTGCGGCTCCGGGGCGCCAGCGACGCATGGGGCAGATTGCGGTGTTCGCGGCGGCTTTGGCTGCCTACAGTCTGAAATTTCAGAGCAGCCTGCATTCCGGCACAACCACGATCTTCCACGGGATGCTGATCCTAGACAATTTCAGCCTGTTTTTTCAGTACCTCTTTCTGTTCATCGCCGCGGTTTCTGCATTCATGTCGATCAAGTTCAACGAAAGGGAGTCCCTCGAACGCGGGGAATATTATGCTCTCCTGCTGTTTGCCTGTTCCGGCATGTCGCTGATGGCCGCGAGCGGGGATCTCATCCTCACCTTTCTTGGGATAGAAATCCTTTCGATCGCGACCTACATCCTTGCGGGATTTAAGAGAACCGATGTCCGATCGAACGAGTCCTCCCTGAAATATTTTCTACTCGGCTCCTTCGCCACTGCGATCCTGCTCTATGGAATTGCCCTGATCTACGGCGGGACCGGCACGACCAATTACTTATCGATCCGGGCACTGGCCTCGCTGGAAGGTGGTGTCCAGACCACGACTGTGATTGGAATGGGACTGCTGCTCGTGGGATTTGGATTCAAAGTAGCCCTCGTCCCATTTCATTCCTGGGTTCCGGATGTCTATGAAGGAGCCCCGACTCCGGTCACGGCTTTCATGGCAGTCGGGCCCAAAGCGGCAGGCTTTGCGGCACTGATCCGGATTCTGATCCAAGTGTTCCCAAATTTGGCACAGGATTGGAGCTCGATTCTCTGGGTTCTGGCTATCCTGACAATGACGCTAGGGAATGTGGTCGGCGTTCTCCAGACGAATGTCAAACGCATGTTGGCCTACTCCGCCATTGCCCACGCCGGCTACATACTGGTCGGGATAGTCCCGAACAGCGAGATGGGATTCAGCGCCGCACTTTTTTACCTCGTCGTGTACACGGTGATGAATCTGCTGGCATTCAGCATCATCCTTTCGTTCAGCCGGAAGGGGGACATGCATGTCTATCTGGACGACTATGCCGGTTTAGGTCATAAGGCACCGTTTGCGGCGGCGGCGCTCTCGTTTGCCCTGGTTTCGCTGGCGGGTATCCCGCTGACAGGCGGATTCATCGGGAAGTTCTACCTTTTCAGCGCCGCGGTCCAAAAGGGGTATATCGGTTTGGCGGTTATCGGCGTTCTGAACAGCGTTGTTTCGGTTTTTTACTATTTCCGGGTCATGATTTACATGTATATGCGGGAACCCGCCGAGGAAGCGACGGAGCCTGAACCAATCGGCTGGTCCGTGCAAACCATCGTTGGTATCCTGGTTGCCATTATCTTGTTCCTCGGTATTTACCCCGAAAAAATCCTTACCCTTGCTGGCCACTCGAGTCTTGCCCTAAAATAGTATTTTCCCTCTTGGAGCAAGTCATGATTGATGTGCGTAAAAGATTGCAAGAAGAGCTCAACGTTATAGAGCGGGAACTGCGAGTGGATTTGCCAAAGGAAATTCTGCGCGCGAGAGAGCATGGGGATCTCAGCGAGAATGCGGAATACAAGGCTGCCAAAGAACGGCAATCGTACCTGGAGGGACGGAAGGCCCAACTCCAGCAGCGGCTTGCCGCCCTGTCCCTGGTGAATCTCGACAAGATCCCCACGGACCGCGCGGCCTATGGCTCGAAGGTGGTTCTATACGAATACGAAACGGATAAGGAAATCCAGTACCAGCTGGTTTCCTCGGAAGAGTCCGACATCAGCAAAGGGCTAATATCCATCACTTCCCCGATTGGACGGAGCCTGGTCGGGAAGATGGTCGGTGATAGCATCGAGATTGTCACCCCATCCGGGAGAAAAGATTACGAGATGCGCGGCCTGCGCACCATCCACGACATTGGGGAATGAGTTTCGGCGCCAATCTGACCGCTGACAGACGCGGATGGACGCGGAATAACGCTGAAATTCCCATTCCCACGGCGGGGGACATTATAAGACAGGGATTGGATTGTGGGTGGGGGGATCCGGAAGC
>Ga0326728_10018426_pt1 | contig 13766 bp, 11 predicted proteins | sample MB3enrmetagenome_FD_207602 | JGI IMG/M metagenome (GOLD analysis project Ga0326728, IMG submission 207602) | Lab enriched peat soil microbial communities from McLean, Ithaca, NY, United States - MB31MN | ecosystem: Environmental > Terrestrial > Soil > Wetlands > Peat | place: USA: New York... | reverse complement strand
GGCTGGTTTGCAGGTTATGCGCAACGCGCGCCGCCTGGACCCAGGATTCAACTTGCTTCCAGGCCTTCTCCCCCGCGGGATGAGATCGGTCGAGAACGCCGGTGACGAGATTAAAGTCCATCCTGGCGCGCGCCAACACGTTTGAAATTTCGGGGACGCCGCAGGAACTGCAATAAACCAGCATGTCCTCGGTGTTAGCGTGATCGTAGTCCAACGCGGGAGTAGGCTGAAGGCTCAGGACCAGGACGGGGGCGCGGCGGCGTTGGATAACCCGCAGGGCAAGGTCACTGGTTCCATAGCTGACCAAATAACAGACAATGAGGTCCACTGCCTCGCGGCAAAGAAACAGCGCTGCGTCGAGCGCGGTCGAGTCACTATCCACCAGGCCGGCGTTGGCCACTTCGCAGGGAAGAGCGCGCAGTCTCGCTTCAACCTCGGCAATGTTTTTTTCCACGCGCGCCTTCATCGTGTGGAATTGCGGCCAATAGGCCTCCAATCCCAAACCGAAAAGACCGATCTTTGGCTCGCGATGCTCTCTGTGACGATTGGCGATGGTTGGCAACGAATTCGCTTCCTTCCTTCAACAGTTTTGAGTGTTGGCCAGGGAGATCCTTGGAGATTCTATCTTCTTCTCCACCCCGTCAAGTTGCGAAGCTCGGTAGTGGTGGTTTTGCACATCTGCCTTGTTGGAGGGGGTGCATACGAAGGCCTCAGGTTGACGGTGTGAATTTGGTCAAGGATCGAAAGGCCGCTAAGCGCTGAGCACATGCGGTTCATTTCGACTTGAAGCCCCGCCGCCGCATGGTCGTATACCGCTGAAGAGCATCCTCAATGACCGGGAAGGAGTGCTCGGCGGATTGAATTTCGTCGACCTCGACGGCCTTGCCCTCCAGTTGTTTGTAGTCCTGGAAAAAGCGCCGGACCATCAGCAGCCGGTGCGGCGGCATCTCTTCCGCTTCGTGGTAGGCGCTATACTCCGGATCGCCGGTCGCAACCGCGATGATCTTGTGATCCTTCTTGCCGGAGTCAATCATCGTCATCAGTCCGATGGCCCGTGCATGCATCAGCGTCAAGGGGGCAACACTGACTTGGGACAGAACCAGCACATCCAGAGGATCATCGTCCTCGGCCAGGGTCTGCGGGATGAAGCCATAGTTGGCGGGATAGTAGACGGCGGAATAGAGCACACGATCCATTTTGATGAGACCGCTGGGCTTATCGAGTTCGTACTTGACGCTGGAACCGAGCGGGATTTCGATGACGGCGTAGAACTCCTGCGGCAGGAGTTCACCGGGGCTGATGTCGTGCCAGGCATGGACCATTGAGATGACCTCTCATCTTCAAAATGGAATTTCGTATTCAAGCATGGAAGGGTGGCCAGCGGACGCAGCCTTGCCCCCTTTCGCCTACGCCCGGCCCGCGGCGCCGGTCAAGTGCAGCCACTTTTCCAATACCGGAATCATGGCGTCGATGGCCACCGCCTGGGCGATGGGTGTCCACATGTTCTTCTTCTCTCCCCATTGGATGAGCAGCGAATTTCGCTGGGCGGTAATCAGTTCAGTGGCCACGTTGATCTTGGCGATTCCCAGCGAAATGGCGCGTTTCAAATCCGCCGGAGGCGTGCCCGAACCGCCGTGCAGAACCAGGGGAACGGAAACGGTGGCATGAATCTTGGCCAGACGCTCAAAATCAAACTGCGGTAGGACGGTGTAAATGCCATGCGCGTTCCCGATGGACACCGCCAGGGTATCGATTCCCGTCGCCTCCACAAAGCCTGCCGCCACGTCGGGGTCCGTGAGCGTCATAACTTTCCCGCCTTCCACGGTGATATCGTCCACCTGGCCGAGCGTGCCCAGTTCACCTTCCACCGTCACGCCGCGCGGGTGCGCCTTGGCCACGACCTTCTTCAGGGCATCGACGTTTTCCTGGTAGGGGCGCAGAGAATAGTCCAGCATCACCGAGGTATATCCTGCCTCGAGACAAGCATCCACCATTTCGGGAGAGTCTCCATGGTCAAGATGCAATGCCGCCCGCACGTTATAGCGCTTCGCCAGAGTATGGGCAATGGCCCCCATCTTGGCGGGCGGCAGCAGGCCGTATTCGCCCGGGCCATTCATCAGAATCACCGGAGCCTTCAACCTCTCGGCTGTTCGCAGCACCGCATCGATGGTCTCGGCATTCCACACGCAGAACGAGGGAACACCGTAGCCTCCTGCCAGGGCCTCCTTTTGCAGCACGGACATGGGAAGAAATTCCACGGTTTTACACTCCTTATGAAGCCGGATTAATTCGCGCAATCCAGCCACGCCTTCAGGGCAATGATTTGCGCGGATTATTGATCTTAGTGGCTCGCCGCGGGTCAGGCAAGGCTAAAATCCCGCGGCGCACTCGCAACTGGACCATCCGGGCGTTGAAGAGCGGGGGGCCCACCTCGCAGGGTGGAAGTGACTTCTCAGGGGGGAATGCCCGCACCCAACACACCAACGCACGCCCCAAGGTTCCGACTGCTCGCGCCGCAAATGGCTATGCGGGCTTCGGGCCGCGAGCGAGATTCAATGTCAGTATTCCTATCAGCGCCAGGCCTCCACCGGAGACCAGCCTGCTCCCCTCTCAGGTCGAGGCCGAGCAGGGAATGACCTGCGCCAACACACCTGCTATGAGTGCTGCTCCCGCCGCGACGGAGGCCACGCCCCCCACCCACAACGGTATTTTCCGCCGCTCGGCATCCCCTAACACCCACCAGCCCGCCACAAACATTGCCGGGCCGGCGAGAATCCAAACAACCCCGAAGGCCGCAAATGCCGGGCCGATCGAATGCCACTCCCGGATAACTGAGCGCCCTCCATAGCCAATCACGAGCCCCACAAGAATCATGAACAATGCCGCAGGTAATACCTTCTCCCTTGTCAGAGCTTTCTCCATGCGTGCCTCCCCGTGGGTGAATCTACGCCCATATTGGCCTTAATGCAACACCCTCCGGTGCCCCTGATTAATTCTCCATAAATGTAATATGATAGGGTCGTGAGAAGCGGAGTTCGGAAAGCGAATATTCCATGCTGAACAAACTCGATGGGCGGAGAACCGATGGCATGGCGCGCCGGCAGCGGATCTGCGAACTGCTGCTGGAGAACGGGTACGTCGATGTGGGTGAACTCTCCAAGCAGTTGAGCGCCGACACCGCCACCATCCGGCGCGACCTTCAAAAGCTGGAATCGGAGGGGACCGCGCGGCGGGTGCATGGCGGAGCTTATCCGGAGCAGGGGCGGGAGGGCGTGGAAGTGGACTTCGGCCTGCGCATGAACTTCCACACGGAAGCCAAGCGCAAAATCGCCGCCCGCGCCGCCGCCCTGGTGAAGAACGGAGACACGCTCTTTCTCGATGCGGGCACCACTTCCTACATGGTGGCGCAGGAACTGGTGAACCACAACTCGCTGGTGGTGGCTACAAATTCGCTCGCCGCGGCGGAGGTCCTGCGCTCGGCGCGCGGCGTCACCTTGTTCGTGGTGGGTGGGCGCTACCTGCAACACACGCGCAGCCTGATTGGCCCCATGGCGGAGGACTCCCTCCGCTCCTTGCAGTTTCGCAAAATGATCATGGCAACGGCGGGAATCGATTTCAAACATCAGGCTCTGACCATGTCCGCCTTGGAAGAAGTGCCCATCAAGCGCACGGCGGTCTCCCGCAGCGAGCAGGTGATCCTGGTCGCTGACCGCAGCAAGTTTGGCAAGCCCTCGCTGATCAGCATGATCCCTCTGGACGTTGTGCGCACCATCGTCACGGATTCACCGGTGCCGGAAGAGGCGCTGGAGGTTCTAGGCACCCTCAACATTGAACTTCTCACGACATGACCGACGGGGTAGCGCGGACCTCCGTCTTTGAGGTCCGCGGCTCTTCACATGCAATTTCCGCGAATCGGGCGATGTGACGGAACCGCCCTCAGTTCTGATGACGAGGGGAATTTGCGGGTTAAGAGCCGCGGACCTCAAAGGCGGAGGCGCCACGGGTCTTTACAGGGACATGATATCTCTTGACAAATCGAGCCGAGAAGATTAGGCTAAGTATGCCATGAAGGTTCGGCACAGCTCGTCCCCCGCAAAAACCTCCCCAACTCACGCATGCGGTTTCGAAATCGACCCACGCAAAAAAATGTTAAAAATGAAGATTGCTCCGGATGAGTTATTGATAACAAAGGGGCAAAAAAGTGGTCTGGATGAGTTGATGAAAACAAAGAAGTTATTGTATTTTCATGATAACTATATGAATTTAAACGATTTAATATTGACTTTCGGCCTCCCGCCCAATGCCATTGCACTACCAACTCCCTGCTGGGCGTTGGGGCAGCGAGTGAAGTTGAGAATCTGCCGGACAAAATCGCGCAAAACAATTGCGCGAATTATTTTATTTAATGCACGAATTTCTTGAATTTGACGCTAAAATTCTCTATACTGATCATTCAGCCTTGATGCCAGTCTCCCCCAATTGAAGAGTTAGACCCTTATGCCCACAAACGATAATGTCCTCATTGATATCGACCAGCGCGAGGCGGCGATCCGCCAGCGTGTTTACGATGAAGCCCACTTCTGGTCGGATGTTCCCGCCGACCCCGACGCCATCGTGGCCACGTACTTCCTGCGCCCCCGCACCGTATCGCTGGCTAAAGGCGGGAAGCTGATTTCCTACCACATGACCACCGGAACCAAGCACTCCACTCCCGGGTCGCTTCTCGATTTCTGTACGGGCCGCGTCGAGGGCGTGCTGCCCTGGGACGGGTCTGACAGGGTGGGACTAGTGCGCGTGGCTTTTCCCAACAAGCTGTTCGAGCATGCCGACGGCAAGTACTACACCACCGACATTCTTCACCTCATGGCAGGCGAAGGCGTCTGCGGACTGTGGGAGTTCGCAGAAGCCAAGCTCCTGGACGTCAAGCTCCCCCCCCAAGTGTTGAAGACGTTTCCAGGACCCGCGTATGGTTGCGCGGGCGTCAGGGAAATAACTCACTGGCCTGACGGCTCGCCTGCCTTTGGGACGATCCTGAAACCCACGGCGGGAATTACCGACGACGAAGTGGCAGCCCTGGTGGAAGGCGTGGCGGGGGAGACGCTCTTTCTGTTTGCTAAGGAAGACGAAAACCTCTTCCCCAACCTTCCCTATTGCCCGGTGGTGGAGCGAGCGCGGAAATCCGTGGAAGTCATCCGCCGCTTAAGCCCAACGCGCGGCGGCCTGGGCCTGATCTTTGCCCCCCACGTCAGTTCGCCCCCCCACCTACTGCTCGACATTGTCAAACGGGTTTTGGAAACCGGCGTCAATGGGTTGATGTTCAGCGAACAGTTTACGGGCGGAGCGGTGCGGGCGGTGCGCGACCTGACCGCGAAATACGCGGCCCCACCCGTCCTCTACGGGCACAACAGCGGAATTTCCACGCGCACCAATCAGGTGTGGCGCGAAGTTCTGGATTTCATGGCGCGTCTGGATGGCATTGATTTCCGCCAGACCGCTCCCCTGACCTCCAGCGAACCCCTGCTGCGCCCCCAGGGCCTGGAATGGCACAAGTGCGAAGAGGCGCTGACCAAGCCTGCCGAACACATCAAGCCCGTCATGATTGCGCGGGCGGGCGGCCTGGACCAGGGCAACATCATCCTGAACCTGGCGGACGTGGCCAGGAACCTTCCCAAGGGGCAGGCGCTCTATCTGGCGGGTTCAGCCATCAATTCGATAACCGACGCGAACGGCCACGCGGACGCGAAGCTGGGCGCCCAAGCCATGCGGGAAGCGGTGGAGGTGTGGCGATCGGGCGAGGCGGCCGCGTTTACCGCGAACCCCGCGGGCCACGCCCAGGCGCTCTACGCCCTGGCAAAAGCGAAGAAGCTTAATGCGTTGCAAACCGCCCTGCAACAAAGGTATGGTCTAAATTAGTCCAAGACGGGAGTCTTGTTAATGGATCACACAGCGAATCTGAAAACTTACGCCCACGGGCTGCAGGAAGTCCTGAACAATCTTCCTTACGACGCCATTTCCCAGACCGTCGATGTCCTGTGGAAGAACGTGAACGAAGGGAAGTGCATTTACACCATGGGGAACGGCGGGCATTGCAATACCGCCTCCCACATGATCAACGACCTTGCCAAGCACACGGTCAGCTCCGATGACAAGAAAGCGGTGGTGTCGCAAGACCTGCGCTTCCGCACCGCCTGCCTGAATGACAGCATGTCCTTCGTCACCGGCATCGGCAATGACATGGGTTTTGATTACATCTTCAGCGAGCAGGTGATCAACTGGGTAAAGCCCGGCGACGTCGTGATCGGCATCTCCGGAAGCGGCAACTCCAAGAACATCCTGCTGGCATTTGAAGAAGCGAAGAAGATCGGGGCCACCACTATCTGCTACAGCGGATTCCAGGGCGGCAAGGCGCGCGCCATCGCCGACATCAACATCATCGTCCCGTGCAACAAGATGGTGCAGGTGGAAGACGTTCACCTGATGATCAATCACATGATCGCCGATGAGTTGAAGCGCCTGGTGCAGAACCGGTTGGAATTACACGGGTAGGATTTGTATCGCAATCCAGAAACGGAATCATCCATGACCGAAACTGATTCGAAATTCACTCCGGAAATCCGGAAATCGCTCTACCGGCAGATGGTTCGCATCCGCCTGTTTGAGGAAAAGACCCACGAGCTTTATAAGTCCGGGAAGCTCACCGGGATGTCGCCCCATTTGTGCATCGGGGAGGAGGCCTCCGCCGCCGGAGTCATTTCCGCCCTGAATGTGGATGACTACATTCTTTCCACGCACCGGGGCCATGGGCATTGCCTGGCCAAGGGCGCCGAGATGAGCAAGATGTATGCGGAATTATTCGGGAAGGAAACCGGCTACTGCCACGGCCGCGGCGGGTCCATGCACATCGCCGATGTTTCCATGGGCAACCTCGGGGCGAATGGCATTGTGGGCGCGGGCTTGCCGATTGCCGTGGGCGCGGCCTTGTCCATCCGCAAGCGCCATACCCGGCAAGTGGTGGTATGCTTCTTCGGCGACGCGGCCACCAACCAGGGCGCCTTTCACGAAGCCATGAACATGTCGAAGGCGTTCCACCTGCCCATCGTCTGGGTGTGCGAGAACAACCTCTACGGACTTTCCACTCCCATCGAGAAAGTTTCCGCCACCGCCACGCTGGCGGACCGGGCCAAGGGCTATGCGATGCCGGGCTTTTCCATCGACGGCATGGATGTGGAAGCCGTGCGCTCCGCGGCCGTGGATGCGGTCGAGCGGGCGCGGGCCGGTGAAGGTCCCACGCTTCTGGAAATCCGCACCTACCGTTATTTCGGGCACGGAGCTTCTGACCATCGCCCCTACCGCTCCCGTGAGGAAGAGCAGGAATGGTGGAAGCGCGACCCGGTGGCCGGCTATCGCCAAAAGCTGATTGCCCAAGGCGTGGCGACCGATGCGGAATTGACGCAAGTGGATGAAGAGATTGCCAAGGAAGTAGCGGCGGGCGTCGCCTTTGCGGAAGCCAGCCCTGACCCCAAGCCAGCGGAGTCAAACCTTTACGTTTATACCGAGGAATAACGTGGCCGAGAAAACCTTCAGGGAAGCCATTATAGAAGCCATGGCGGAAGAGATGCGCCGGGATGACCGTGTCGTCCTGATTGGCGAAGATGTGGGCAAGTTCGGCGGCGCCATGGGCGCCAGCAAAGGGTTGTTTGCGGAATTTGGAGAAGGCCGGGTGATCGACACGCCCATCAGCGAAGCCGCCATCATCGGCTCCGGCCTGGGGATGGCGCTCACCGGGCAGCGTCCCATTGCCGAGTTGATGTTCGTCGACTTCTCCGGCGTATGCATGGATCAGATCCTGAACCAGGTGGCCAAGGTTCGGTACATGCTGGGCGGCCAGCCCAAGGTCCCGCTGGTCATCCGCGCCTCGTGCGGAGCGGGCAAAGGCTACGCCGCGCAGCACTCGCAGAGCCTGGAAGCATGGTTCACCCATGTGCCGGGCTTGAAGGTGGTGATGCCGGCCACCCCGCGCGACGCCAAGGGCCTGCTGAAGTCCGCGATTCGCGACGACAACCCGGTGATGTTTCTCGAGCACAAACTCCTCTACAACAACAAAGGGGACGTGCCGGGCCCGGACCCGGATTTCCTGATTCCCCTGGGGAAAGCGGAAGTCAAGCGCGAAGGGACGGATATCACCATCGCCTCACATTCAAGGCAGGTGCTGAACTGCCTGGATGCGGCGGCGGAGTTGGCCAAGAAAGGCATCGAAGCGGAGGTCATCGATATGCGCACCCTCCGTCCCATGGATTTTGGCGCGGTGCAGGCCAGCGTGGAGAAAACCAACCGCTTCGTGTATGTTGAGGAAGGCTATCCCCAGTGCGGGATCGGCGCCGAAATGGTGGCGCGGGTGGCCGAGCATTGTCTCGAATCTCTCGACATGCCACCCATCCGCATCAGCGCCAAGGATACGCCGATTCCCTTCGCGCGCGTGTTGGAGCTGGAAACCATCCCCTCCGTGCGCCGCATTGTGGACACCGTGCTGGCCGCGCGCAAGTGGGCAGTCCCGGCGGCTTAAGAGCGTTTCACACAGAGGGCACAGAGAAGGGCTCACTGAGGCCACGGAGAAAGCAGCCAACATTCTCTGTGACCTCTGTGCTTTCTTCTCTGTGTTCTCTGTGTGAACCAACACGAGTCGCGGCCCCGCCGCCTCAAGGCAAGAATTCAGCGAGGGTGAAACCATATGGCGCTCAGCGAAGTCATCATGCCGAAAACCGGGGCGGAGATGGAAGAAGGCAAGATCATCTCCTGGAAGAAACAGCCGGGCGAGCGGATCGCGGCCGGGGAGATCCTGCTGGAGATCGAAACTGACAAGGCCACCATGGAGGTGGAATCACCCGCCACGGGAGTCCTGCTGCGCAGCCTGTTCCCCGCGAATGAAAAGGTCCCCGCCACTCACCTGATTGCGGTCGTTGGCGAAGGCAGCGAATCAGCAGAAGAGATCGATCGATTCATCAGGAGTATTACCCACCCTGGGTCGGCCACCGATACGCCCGCGGCGCCTGCGGCCTCGGCGCCCGCCCCTGCTGCCGCGCCTGAATCCGGCTCCAAGCCAGGCGACCACAGGGTAAAAGCCTCACCCCTTGCCCGCCGTTTGGCCCAGGAAAAAGGGATTGATTTGGCGGCCATTCAGGGCTCCGGCCCCGACGGGCGCATTGAGAAGGAAGATGTGCTGCGCGCCGCCGCGGCCAAGGCGGCTCCACCCGCACCGGCGCCCGCATCCACCAGCGGGGAACTGGTTCCGCTTACCACCATGCGCCGGGCGATTGCCCGTACCGTGCAGCGCAGCAAACGGGAGATTCCCGAATTCAGCGTCACCATGCAAATGGAAATGGCGGCGGCGCGGCGCAGGAAGAATGCCCTTAAAGCCGCGGGCACTCCCGTTTCCGTCAACGACCTGGTTCTCTACGCCACGGCCCGGACGCTCGTCGCACACCCCGATTTGAATTCGCTGCTCGAAGGCGACTCCTTGCGCCGCCGGGAAATCAACATCGGCTTCGCCCTGGGGACCGACGATGGACTCTTCCTGCCGGTGGTCCGCAAGGCCGACCGGCTGAGCCTCGAAGAAATCGCCACCATCACCGCTCTATACGCCGCCAAAGCCGAGAAGAAGCAGATTACGGAAGAGGATTTGACCGGCGGGACCTTTACCGTGAGCAACCTCGGGATGTTTGGGGTTCAGTCCTTCACCGCCATCATCGTGCCGTCCCAGGCCGCCATCCTTTCGGTGGGCGCGGTCACCGATGAGCTGCGCCGCGATGACAACGGTGGCCTCGCCTGGCATCCGGTCATGGCCGCCACTCTCACCCTTGATCATCGCGTTGCGGACGGTCTTGCCGCCGCCCGGTTCCTGCGTGATTTAAAAGATCAACTTAAGGCGCTGTAATGGGGGAAATCAGGATGCGAAGACGGGATCTGTTAAAGGCCGGGCTGGTGGTTATCAGCGGCAACTTGCTGGCTGACGACACAAAGAAATCAGGCGTTGTTTCGCAGACGGGTTTTTCCGAGTCATTCCCTCCTCCCGCCAACCTGCCCACCGGCAAGCTGAAGGTTCAGTATGTTCGGGAGGATATTCCCGATTTCCAGGTTCCGGTGGCGCGTGGCTCGCGGTATGTTGACACCGTTCCAGACACGCTGGACATCGCCGAGAGGGCCAAGCTCTGCATCAATACCCTGACTTCCATTACCGACGGTAATGCTGACCAGGAAGTTTATTGGCTCACCACTTTTTACCAGAATCCGCCGGTGATGAAGCACGACTTCAGCGACTGGGTGCAGAGCGTGGAAGGAATGATGGAAGCTCTGCCGCTGCTGCGGGTGGCGACGGGAAGCACCCAGAACGATCACGTCGATCCCGAGTGGATGCGCGTTCAGCTCAAAACCATCGGGCCGGACGGGCTCGCCTATGTTCCGCTGCGGGGCCGGCCATGGAGTCTGCAGAGCGTTCCACGCGCGTATGAAGAGCCGGTTTGGAAACCGGACGGAATCACGGTTGCCATGAACGACCCATCGGTCGCTCAACTGGGAAGTGTCGAGTCAACCCATCGGGCCATTGCCACGATGACGGTCTACTACCTGCGCGACAAGAACCCCATGTGGAAAGCCGCCATCGAAAAGATGATCCTGCGGCTTAGCGAGATTGTGACCGACCGCGGCGACTACGCGTATTTCCCCGCCGGAAGCTTTCTGCCGGGCGGCCGGTATGCAGCCGACGCCCCCATGCCCACCGGCATTATGGGGGAGGAGCTCAGCGGCCGCATCATTCAAGGCCTTGCCCAGTATTATCAAGCCACGGGCTATGAGCCCGCCCTGCGCCTGGCCGGAAAGTTGATGAACTACCTTCGCTACCACGCCCAGTATTACGAGCCGGGCGGCGCCTGGCTGTTCAGCCCCATTGAGAAACAATGGGAACGGGCCTGGAATGTCGGAGCCCTGGTGAACGGCGGGCACGGCCACGGCCACGGAATTGGACTGATCTCGGCGCTGGAGTATGGACTGGCCGCGCACGACCAGGGGACCATCGAGTTTGTAAAAGGCGCCTACGAATGGGCGAAATTGAATTACAGCTCCCCTTCGATCGGGTTCTTCCCCGAGTGGTTCATGCCGCACTTCGATGCGTGTGAAACCGATACGATTGCCGACATGCTGGGGATGGCGCTGAAGATGAGCGCCGCGGGCGTGGCCGACTACTGGGACGATGCCGACCGTTGGACCCGCAACCACTTTACCGAGTCGCAGATCACCAGCACGGATTGGATCTACCGCCTGGCGGAGCGCTCACCCAAAAAGCCCGTGGCCTGGAACGAAACGGCCGATCATGTGCCAGAGCGGAGCGTCGGCGCCTTTGCCGGCTGGTCCACGGCCAATGACTTCGGGGTGGAAACGCCCCGGCATCCCCACTCCATCCAGCATTGCTGCACCGGCAACTCAGCACGAACAATGTATTACCTCTTGCAGCATATCCTGACTTATGACCAGGGGCGGCTGCGCATCAACCTGCTGCTGAACCGCGCTTCCGACTGGGTGGATATCTGCAGCTACATTCCCTATGAGGGTAAAGTGGAGGTGGTCGTAAAAAAGCCGCTCAGCGCCGTGCTGGTGCGCGTTCCTGAGTGGGTGCCGGCGAACAGCCCGGATGTGGCAGCGAAATCAAAGTCGGGAAGCCGGCCGATGACCTGGGAAGGCCGTTACCTGAATCTGGGGAGCGCGAGCCCAGGCGAGATGCTCACCGTGACTTTCCCCATCTCAACCCGCAAGACCACGGAAACCATTGGCAATGTCCTTTACACGCTGGAATTCAAGGGCAACACCTTGATCAGCATCGATCCGCCGGGCAAGAACGGGCCCCTCTACGAGCGCGCCTACTATCGCGCCTCCGCGGCGCCCATGCGCAAAATTGAGCGCTTTGTTCCCGACGTGCCCATCAAATGGTAGACGATAGGGTAGGGAGAGCGTAGTGGCGCTCCCCCTCCCTCCGAACCGGACGGGCGGATCTCCCGCGTCCGGCTCTCCGGCCGGTGATCAGCTTGACAGGAGGCGAACCATGTCCGCACGGATCAGCCGGAGAGAGACATTGAAGAGGGGCATGGCCGCGGCGACCCTGCTGGCGTTATGGCCGGATTGGAATTTGCCGGCGGTGGCGGAGGGCGGTTCGGATGTGGCTTTCACCGACATTCCTGACAATTTCAACCCCCCGAATCCCGCCGCCACCGCCCGCCTGCTCGATATCCGCAACATCGATGGTCCATTCACCCCGACGGATCAATTCTTCGCCCTCCAGCATTTCAACCGTCCGGAAATCGACGGCGCCGCGTATCGGCTGAAATTGACGGGCCTGGTCAGGAAGCCGACCGAGTTCTCGCTGCAAGATCTGCGCGCGATGCGCTCCGTCGAGGTGGGCGTCGGATACGAATGTTCGGGCAACAGCGCGCGTCCCCTCGAGGGCCTGGTGTCTTGCGGCCGTTTTACCGGGGTGCCGCTGCGCAACGTGCTGAAGCAAGTCGGGGTTGGCTCCAAGGCCCGGGAGGTTGTGTTCTTCGGCACGGACCGCGGCCCCCTGGAGGTGGTGTTCCGCAAGCAGACCTTCAACCTGAACCAGCAGTTTGCCCGCAGCATCACGCTGGAGAATGCCATGAAGCCGGAACCGCTGCTTGCCTACGCGCTGAATGGTGAGCCGCTGCGGCGCGAACACGGCTTCCCCCTGCGCCTCATCATGCCGGGCTGGTACGGCATGGCCAACGTGAAGTGGCTCGCGGAAATCCACCTTCAGGAAGACCGCTTCCTGGGAAATTTCCAGGCCCGCTGGTACCGCTCGGTGGTGGGAGTGGGCGGCACCGGCGAAGACAATGATCCGGAGACCCAGTGGGTGGAAACCGAGATCACCCGGATGCATTTGAAGTCGGTAATTGCGCGGGTGAGGAAGACGGGAGGCGCGTTCGAAATCCTCGGCTATGCGCTGAATGACGGGACGCCAATCGAATCGGTGGAAATCCAGATCGACAAGGGTCCCTGGCAGAAGGCCACGCTCGACTCCACCAACAGCAAATATTCCTGGAAGCTTTTCACCTACCGCTGGGAAGGCGCCACCCGCGGCGAACATACGCTGGTATCGCGCGCCACCGATGCGGAAGGCAATGTGCAACCTGCCGCCGCCGACCTCGCGCGGAAGAAAACTTTCCTCCAGGACAACGCCCAGTTCCCCCGCAAGGTCATGATTACTTAACCCACCACCCGGAGTAGCGCAGGGCACGCCCTCCGGCCCTGCGGCTTTCCACTCGGTGGATACGTCCTTCCCGGAATTTCCACGCCGCGGCGCCAGAACCGCGGCGCGGTGGAAAGGCCGCAGGGCCGAAGGGCGGGCCTTACGCTACAGCCCTCACCACCACTTTGTTGTATGGGCACGGCTCGATGAACTGGGGGAAACGCTTCCCAGGGACCTCCCCAACAATTGCGCGTTGGCTATCAACCGATTGACCTGCCCGATGAGGAAAAGTCGTTTTGAAGTGCAGCAGAGTGACGCAGGCTGCGCCCAACTTTGATGCGCCACATGCTTTTTGTTGTCAATAAGGGACTACCTTGGTATGATGCGGGTCTAAAAAAGTGCCTCGGTCGGGAGTGACATGAGCGATGAACTTGAACCCATACCCAGGTAAGCTAATAGTATTTGAGGGGCTTGACGGCTCAGGGCAGACGACTCAAGCTCAGCTTCTCACAAAATGGTT